>Ga0182738_1001865_pt1 | contig 25548 bp, 22 predicted proteins | sample eDN5th30CBELigMG_FD_128876 | JGI IMG/M metagenome (GOLD analysis project Ga0182738, IMG submission 128876) | Enriched Miracle-Growth compost microbial communities from Emeryville, California, USA - eDNA 5th pass 30_C BE-Lig MG (version 2)... ...
AGCTCGCGGTGCTCACCGCCCGCTTCGAGGGCATCGCCCGCAAGATGGCCAACACCCTCCAGCGCACCGGCCGCTCGGGGATCCTGACCATCGCCCGCGACTTCTCCTGCGTGATCCTCACCGCGCAGCACGAGCTCCTCACCGCCTCCGACAGCCTGCCGATCCACGTGCTCCGCGGGCCCGAGGTGATGACCCGCACGATGACCGACAACCATCCGGTGCTCCGCCGCGGCGACGCCTTCCTCCACAACTCGCCCTATCACGGCTGCACCCACCCGGCCGATCACAGCATTCTCGTGCCGGTCATCGACGACGACGGCATCCACCGCTTCACGGTGCTCGCCAAGGGCCACCAGGCCGATTGCGGCAATGCGCTCCCCACCACCTACATGGGCGGCGCGAAGGACGTCTATGCCGAGGGCGCGCTGATCTTCCCCGCCGTCCGCATCCAGTCCGACTACCGGCACGAGATGGACATCGTGCGCATGTGCCGGATGCGCATCCGCGTGCCGGACCAGTGGTGGGGCGACTACCTCGCCACGCTCGGCTCGGCGCGCGTCGGCGAGCGCGAGATGCTGGCGCTCGGCCGCGAGGTCGGCTGGGACGTGCTCGAGGCCTATGTCCGGCAGTGGTTCGACTACAGCGAGGAGCGCATGAAGGAGGTGATCCGCCGCATCCCCCGCGGCCGCCTCACCCGCTCCGCCCGCCACGACCCCTTCCCCGGCACGCCCGCCGACGGCGTCGAGATCAAGGTGACCGTCGACGTCGACCCCGACGCGGCGATGATCGAGGTCGACCTCACCGACAATCCCGACTGCATGGAGAACGGCATCAACCTCTCCGAGGGCTGCGCCCGCTCGGCCCCGATGGTCGGCATCTTCAACTCGATCGACCACGCCGTGCCGAAGAACGAGGGCAGCTTCCGCCGCATCCGGGTCCATCTCCGCGAGAACTGCTGCGTCGGCATCCCGCGCCATCCGACCTCCTGCTCGGTGGCGACCACCAACCTCGCCGACCGCGTCGCCAATCCCGTCCAGGGCATCCTCGCCGAGCTCGCCGACGGGCTCGGCATGGCCGAGGCGGGGGCCTGCATCCCGCCCTCCTCGGGCGTGGTCTCCGGCGTCCACGACGGCGCCCCGTTCGTCAACGAGGTCTATCTCGGCTGCACCGGCGGGGCCGGCACGCCGACCACCGACGGCTGGCTGACCATCATGCATGTCGGCAATGCCGGCATGTGCTACCAGGATTCGATCGAGGTCGACGAGCTCCGCCATCCGATCTTCGTCCACGCCCGGCGCCTGATGCCCGACACCGAGGGCGCCGGACGTTCGCGCGGCGCGCTCTCGGCCTACTCGGAATTCTCGCCGCTCGATTGCGCGATGACCGTCGCCTATGTCAGCGACGGCAACGCCAATCCGGCCAAGGGCGTGCGCGGCGGCCTTGCCGGCGGTGCCTCCTCGCAGTTCGTCAGGCGCGCCGACGGCAGCCTCGAGCCGGTGCCCGGCTGCGCCGAGGTGCTGGTCGGCCCGGACGAGGCGATGGTCTCGATCAGTTGCGGCGGCGGCGGCTATGGCGGCCCCCGCGAGCGCAGCGCCGCCAAGGTGCTCGACGACGTCCGCGAGGGCTGGATCAGCCGCGCCCGCGCCGAATCCGTCTACGGCGTCGCGATCGGCCCCGACATGACCCTCGACGAGGCCCGCACGCGGGCGCTTCGCGGCGCGTAGGCGCTACGGCCCGCGGAGGAAGTCGAAGTCGCAGCCCTCCGTCGCCGGCAGCACGCTTCGCGCATAGAGCGCGGCATAGCCCCGCGCCGCGTCGGCCGGCGGTGGCGGCAGCGCCGCGCGGCGGCGCGCGAGCTCGGCCGGATCGACCAGGAGGTCGATCGTGCCGCGGGACGCCGAGAGCGCGATCATGTCCCCGGTGCGGACGAGTGCCAGCGGCCCGCCGGCCGCCGCCTCGGGCGTCACGTGGAGGACGATGGTGCCGAACGCGGTGCCGCTCATCCGCGCGTCGGAGATGCGGACCATGTCCTTGACCCCTTGCGCGGCGAGCTTCCGCGGGATCGGCAAGTACCCCGCCTCGGGCATGCCGGAGGGGCTCCGCGGCCCGGCATTCTGGAGCACGAGCACGTCGTCGGGGCCGACCTCGAGGCCGGGATCGTCGATCCGCGCGGCGAGATCCTCGAGCGATGCGAACACCACGGCCCGGCCGGTATGCTCCATCAGTGCCGGCGTGGCGGCGCCGCGCTTCAGCAGCGCCCCGCCCGGAGCGAGCGTGCCGGCGAGGCCGACCAGCCCGCCGTCGGGCGCGAGCGGTGCCTCCCGCGAGCGGATCACCGCACGGTCGACGTAGCGTCCCGCCTCGCGCGCCAGCCGCGCGCGGAGCGTCTCGCCGGCGATGGTCGGGGTGTCGAGATGGAGAAGCGGCGCGAGCTCGGCGAGCACCGCCCCCATGCCGCCGGCGGCGTGGAAGTCCTCCATGTAGTTGTCGCCGATCGGCTTGAGGTCGACGAGCGTCGGCGTGTCGGCGGCAAGCCGGTTGAGATCGTCCAGCGTCACGCGGATGCCGTTCCGTCCGGCGATCGCGGTGAGGTGGATGACGGCGTTGGTGGAGCCCGACAGCGCCAGCAGCACCCGCAGCGCATTCTCGACGGATTCGCGGCTCACCAGCGACCGCGGCCGGATCGGGCCGGCGACGAGGCGGGCCGCAAGCCGTCCCGATTCCTCGGCGATGCGGAGCCGGTCGGCATGAACCGCCGGCGCGCTCGCCGAGCCGGGCAGGCCGAAGCCGAGCGCCTCGACGAGGCAGGCCATGGTGCTCGCCGTCCCCATCACGGCGCAGGTGCCGGCGGAGACCGCGAGATTGCCCTCGACCTCGGCGATCTCCCCGGCCGAGACCCGCCCGCCACGATAGGCGGCCCAGAACCGGCGGCAGTCGGTGCAGGCGCCGAGCCGCTCGCCGCGATGGCGCCCGGTCATCATCGGCCCGCCGACCAGCATCACTGCCGGCACGTCGGCCGACACCGCGCCCATCAGCGCCGCCGGCACGGTCTTGTCGCAGCCGGCCATCAGCACCACCGAATCCATCGGCTGGGCGCGGATCATCTCCTCGACGTCCATCGCCATCAGGTTCCGGAACTTGAGGCTGGTCGGGCTGAGGAACGCCTCGCCGAGCGAGACGACGGGGAAGGCAAGCGGCAGCGCGCCCTCGGCGAGGACCCCGCGCTTCACCGCCTCGAGCAGCTCGGGGAAGTGGCGATGGCAGTTGTTGAAGTCGGAGCCCGTGTAGCAGATGCCGACCACGGGCCGCCCCAGCATCTCGTCGGAATAGCCCATCGACCTGGCGAAGGAGCGGCGGAGATAGGCCGCGAACTCCCGGTCGCCGTAGTTGGTGAGGCCGCGGGCGAGGCCGCGCGGCGGCGCATCCTTGGTCATGACGGTTCGGTTCCTCCCGAGAACGTCCGTCGTCCCTCCCGGCGCCGCCGTCAAGCCATTCCGGAGACGATCCCGCAGCCTTTCAGCACCACCGCGGTGACGGTCTCGGCCGCCCGGTCGAAGTCCCGCCCCGTGAGGCGCCGCGTCTCGAGGTGGGTCTCGGCGAGGATCTCGTAGTCGGCGTAGTACTGCGTCGTCGCCCAGATCATGATGAAGAGGTGGGCCGGATCGACGGGGTCCATCTTGCCCGCCGCCATCCATGCCGCGAGCACGCGGCTCTTCTCGAGCGTCACCCTCAGCATGTGGGCCCGGTCCTTGCGGCTGAGGAAGCGGCCGCCATGCACCGCCTCGTTGGCGAACATCCGCGACTGCGCGGCGTGCTTCCGCGAGAAGTCGAGCTTGGCGCGGATATAGGCGGCGAGCGCCTCGGCGGGCTCGCGATCCGCCTCGAGATGGTCGAGCGCACGGTCCCACTCGCCGATCAGGTCGCCGATGATCGTCCGGTAGATCGTCTCCTTGGAGCCGAAATAGTAGTAGACGTTCGCCTTGGGCAGCGCGGCGCGCTTGGCGATCTCGGCGATGCTGGCCCCGTCGTAGCCCTTCTCGATGAAGACGCCGATGGCGGCCGCGAGGATCGCCTTCTTGTTGCGGACGGCGATGCGGCTGTCTCCCGCCTCGCCCCCGCGCGCGCACCGTTCCTTCGCCATGTCGCACCCGTCTCCACGCCGGCGGGCGGACTCTCGCCGAGGGTCCCGCGCCTGTCCATACGAAAAGTGGACGCAGGCGTCAGGTCCGGAGATTACGAAAGTTGACGTCACCGTCAGGTTTCGCCTATCGTCTCCTCTCGGCGGCGAGCAGGCGGGGACCATGGCACAGGCGCTCCACGAGGCGATGCGTGAGATTCTCTCCGGCTGGCGCGACGACCTCGAGCCCGCGTGGCGGGCGGTGCTCGGCGACGTCGAGCCGGCCCATGACGCCATCGATGCCGCCCTGGTTCTCGAAGCCTGGGAGCCGGTGTTCCCGGCCCGCCGCGGCCGCGCCTATCCCGGCGCGCCGAAGGGCGCCCACATGCTCCGCGCCTTCGACGGGATCGCCCCGGAAGACGTGCGGGTCGTCATCCTCGGCCAGGACCCCTACCCCTGCGCCGCCTTCGCCACCGGCCGCGCCTTCGAGGCCGGCAACGTCGCCCGCTGGCGCGAGCTCGAGAAGATGTTCTCGAAGAGCATCCGCACCTGGCTGCAGCTCGTCGCCGCGGCCCGCACCGGCGATCTGTCCTATGCCGGCTCGGTCGCCGACTGGGACCGGCTGATCGCCGACATCGAGGCGGGCCGCACCGATATCGAGCCCGCCGCGGAGATGATGGACCCCTGGGTCCGGCAGGGCGTGCTCCTCCTCAATTCGTCCTTCACGCTGAGCCGCTTCCGGGTCGAGGGCGACCCGCACCAGGTCGATGGCCACCTGCCGCTGTGGCGCCCGGTGGTCGCGGCCGTGCTCGGCCACCTCGCCGCGCGCGGCACGCCCACCGTGTTCATGGCCTTCGGCGACCAGGCGGCGGCCGCCCTCGCCGCCGCCGGCATCGCCGACGGCATCCACGGCAGCACCGCCGCGATCCTCCGCGAGCATCCGGCCCGGGCCGAGGCGGTGCTGGCGCTCGAGAACCCGTTCCTCGCCTGCAACCGCGCGCTGGCCGCCCTCGGCGCCCCGCCGATCCGCTGGTGACGCCGATGGCGCGGGCCGACACCTACGACTACATCGTCATCGGCGCGGGATCGGCGGGCTGCGTACTCGCCAACCGCCTCTCGGCCGACCCGGACGTCTCTGTGCTACTGCTCGAGGCCGGCGCCAAGGACCGCCACCCGCTGGTCCGCCTGCCGATGCTGATGGGCAAGCTGATGCACTCGGGCATCTACAACTGGCGCTTCGACACCGAGCCGGAGCCCGAGCTCGACAACCGCCGCATCTACTGGCCGCGTGGCAAGGCGCTCGGCGGCAGTTCGACCATCAACGGCATGATCTATGTCCGCGGCAACGCCGCCGACTACGACCGCTGGGCGCAGATGGGCAACCCCGGCTGGTCCTATGCCGAGGTCCTGCCCTATTTCCGGAAATCGGAGACGCACGCCCAGCGCGACGACGACTTCCACGGTTCCGACGGGCCGCTCGCCGTCACCCGGGCGCGGGGGCGCAATCCCCTCTTCGACCGCTTCGTCGAGGCCGGGGTGCAGGCCGGACACGACCGCAACGACGACTTCAACGGCGCCCGCCAGGACGGCTTCGGCCGCTACGACTTCACCATCCGGAACGGCAAGCGCCACAGCACGTCGCGCGCCTTCCTCCGCCCCGTGATGCGGCGGCCGAACCTCACCGTCGTCACCCGCGCGCTGACCGAACGGATCGTGGTCGAAGGCGGCCGAGCGGTTGCCGTCGACTATGCCCGCGGCGACGCGCGCCACCGCGCCCATGCGGCGCGCGAGATCGTGCTTTCGGCCGGCGCCATCGGCTCGCCGCAGATCCTGATGCTGTCCGGCATCGGCGACGCGGACGAGCTGAAGGGCCACGGCATCGACGTCGTCCATCCTCTCCCCGGCGTCGGCCGGAACCTCCAGGACCACGTCGACTGCTGCCTCGTCTACGAGATCACCGAGCCGACCTCGCTCTATGCGGACCTTCGGGTCGACCGCCTGACCTGGGCGATCCTCAGAGGCGCACTGTTCGGCGAAGGCGTCGCCACCACGTTCCCCTACGAGGGCGGGGCGTTCCTCCGCTCGCGGCCCGGGCTGGTCGCGCCCGACATCCAGGCCCATTTCATGCCGGCGCTCGAGAAGACCGCGAACCTCCACTGGCCGAAGCTCCGCTCGAAGGCCCGGGTCGGCGACAACCACGGCATCACCATCCGCGTCGGCCCGGTGAACCCCGAATCCCGCGGCCGGCTGACGCTCCGCTCCGCCGACCCGCGCGACCCGCCGCGGATCTTCGCCAACTACCTCGCCACCGAGTTCGACAAGGGCACCACCGTCGCCGGCGTGCGCCTCCTCCGCGACGTGATGCGCCAGCCCGCCTTCGCCGACATCGTCGGCCCCGAGATCGCGCCGGGGCCGGAGAAGGTCTCCGATGCGGACCTCGTGGCCTGGCTCCGGCAGGCGGGCGGGACGACGCTCCACCCCGTCGGCACCTGCAGGATGGGCCCCGGCCCGGATGCCGTCGTCAACCACGAGCTCCGCGTCCACGGCCTCGACGGCCTCCGCGTCGCCGATGCCTCGATCATGCCGGTGATCGCCTCCGGCAACACCAACGCGCCCACCATCATGATCGGCGAGAAGGCCGCCGACATGATCCTCGCCGCCCGCTGACGAAAGGACCGTTCCCTTGCTGATCGAACATCGCACCTACACGTTCCGGCCCGGCACGCTCGCGCCGTGGCTCAAGAAGTACGAGACCGAGGGCCTGCCCATCCAGAAGCGCCACCTCGGCCGCTTCCTCGGCCTCTTCACCACCGAGTTCGGCAACGTCCACCAGACGGTGATCCTGTGGGGCTGGGACAGCCTCGACGAGCGGGACCGGAAGCGCACCGCGATGAACGCCGACCCCGAATGGCAGGCCTATATGGGCGCCGTCTGGGCGATGGACGCGATCGAGACGCAGGAAGTGAAGATCCTCCGCCCCGCCGCCTCCTCGCCGCCGCTCGGCTAGAAGCTGCACGCACCGCGTGACCCGCCGCGGCCTCCTGCTACCCTGGCGCGGCGCAGGGGACGATTGTCCTGTTGGGAACCGCGGGGGCCGCTTGCGGCGCGGATGTGCCGCAGTGTTCTATGACGCCGTTCCATGGCGTCCCTGTCGGCGGTGCCGATGCCGCCCAACCCGAGACGGAGCCACCCCCATGACCCATCCGGAGACGCAACGTTCCGCCTCGGTGGCGAAGGCGATCGGGCCGGACTTCGAGACCGCCGGCCCGGCCGACCTCGTCGCTAGGGGCAGGGCGGCGTGGCCCGCGATCGGGAAGGCCCGCGCCGACATCATCGCCGGAACCCTCACCATCCCCTTCAACGCCGGGCTCTGAGGACGGCATGAAGGAGATCGACTTCGACCACCACGCGGCCGACTTCAGCGCCAGGAAGCACGACCTCTACGAGAAGATGCGGCGCGAGTGCCCGGTGGCGCACTCGTCCGCCCACGGCGGCTACTGGCTGCTGTCGCGCTACGACGAGGTCTTCACGGTGGCCCGCGACGACGCGACCTACTCGTCGGCGCGCGAGGTGGTGGTGCCGCCGACCAACGTCGGCAAGCTGATCCCGCTCCAGTCCGATCCGCCGGAGCTGAATCGCTACCGGGGTTTCCTCATCCCCTACTTTTCGCCGCAGGCGCTGGCCCGGATCGAGCCCTTCGTGCGCACCGTGGTCGACCGTTCGATCGACGGCTTCATCGAGCGCGGCGCGGCCGACATCGTCGCCGAGCTCGCCAACCCGGTGCCGTCCTCGACCACCATGCACCTCCTCGGCATGGACCCGGCCGACTGGCGCGTCTTCGCCGACCCGATCCACGCCCAGGGCTATTCGCGGCCGGGCTCGCCGGAGAACGTCGCCGCCGCCCGCGAGGTCGTCGCCTTCTCGAAGCGCCTCGAGGACGAGGTCGACGCCCGGATCGCGGCGCCCCGCGACGACATGATCTCCGGCCTCCTCGCCGCGACGTCGCGCGACGGGCGGAGGACCACCCGGCAGGAGGTCATCGACCTCGTGCGGATGGTGATCTTCGGCGGCATGGACACGGTGATGGCGGCGGTCAGCAACATCTTCGTCGCGCTCGGCCATCGCCCCGACCTCCAGGCGCGGCTCCGCGACGAGCCGGCGCTGATCCCGACCGCCGTCGAGGAGTTCCTCCGCTACGACGCGCCGGTGCAGGGCTTCGCCCGGACCGTGACCCGCGACGTCGAGATCGACGGCCAGCCGATCCCCGAAGGCGACACGGTGTTCATGCTGTGGGCGAGCGCCAACCGCGACCCGCGCGCCTTCGGCGAGACGGCGGACGAGCTGGTCCTCGACCGGGCGCCGAACCGCCACATGACCTTCGGCATCGGCGCGCACCGCTGCCTCGGCGCCCCGCTCGCCCGCATCGAGCTCCGCATCGTCCTCGAGCAGGTCTTCGCCCGCCTGCCCGACTTCAAGGTGGACCTCGACGGCGTGGTCGAGGCCGACTCGATCGGCATCGTCTTCGGCCGCCGCAAGGTGCCGGTCACCTTCACCCCGGGCCCCCGCCTCGCCGCGGCATCGTGAGGGGCCGGCGGGCGGCCGCCCAACGGAACGGCAACCGGGGAAAAGTTGACCAATCCGTCAGGTTCGGCACGCGCAAAGTTGACCATTCGGTCAACTTGCGTCTATCGTCCTTGATTGTCGCGAGCCGGGAGGTCGTTTCCGATGCGTTTCGAGATGCTGGCCTTGCATCCGAGCCGTCCTGGCGCGCCGCACGCCCGGCCATCGCTCCCCGCCATCTCCGTCCGCCCCCCTCGGGAGGCGGAACCGGCGCGGCATGGAGCCGGTTGCGCCGGCGGCTTCTGCGGGTAGGCGTTTCGATCACGATCGGACAGGACAGCGGGCGCGCTCAGGCCGCCCCGAGACGAGGGGGAATGACGAAATGACGAAGACCGGATTCGAGTTCGGCGCGGTTTCGCGTCGTAATTTTCTGAAGACGACGGCGGGCGCCGCGCTGGTTGGCGGGCTCGGGCTTCCGGGTCTTGCCCGGGCGCAGGAGGGCGGGCTGGTGGCGCTGGTCCACACCCAGGCTGCGGGCGACAACGGGCCGGTCGATTCGATGATCGACTCGCTGAAGCAGCTCGCCGACGAGAAGGGCTTCCCCTACCGCGCCATCTACGCCCAGGATTCGGCCACCTTCGCGCAGATCTTCGAAAGCCTCGCCGAGGCCGGCGCGGCGGTGATCGTCGCCACCTTCAACGAGGTCGCCGAGCCGATCAGGGCGCTCGCCCCGTCCTATCCGGACACGAAGTTCATCCAGCTCTTCGCCGACCCGTTCGAGACGCCGATGCCGAACGTGGTGACGGTGTCCTACGACTACTATCTCGGCTGCTACCTCTCGGGCCTGTTCGGCGCCAGGGTCTCGAAGAGCGGCAAGCTCGGCTACATCGGCGGGGTGAGCCTGCCGCCGCTCAACGCCGACCTCAACGCGATGAAGACGGCGGCTGCGGCGGTGGGTCCGGAGATCACGGTGACGGGAGCCTTCGCCGGCTCGTTCCAGGACCCTGCCAAGGGCCAGGAGATCGCCACGCAGATGTTCCAGGACGGGATCGACTACATCCAGACCGATGCTGCGGCGACCGACACGGGGATCATCCAGGCGGCCAACGAGGGCGAGGGCCGGATGGTGAGCGCCGGGGCACGGGCGCAGTTCGGGCTCGGCCCGAAGTCGGTGATCGCGATCGTCGAGATCAACTTCGGGCAGTCGCTGTACAACGAGGTGGCGAAGGCGATCGGGCCGGACTTCGCGGCGGGGCACATCAGCACCGGTCTCGGCACCGGGGTGATCGACTTCGTGCTGTCGCCGGACTTCGAGACCGCCGGCCCCGCCGACCTCGTCGCCAGGGCCAAAGAGGCGTGGCCCGAGATCGAGAAGGCCCGCGCCGACATCATCGCCGGAACCCTCACGATCCCCTTCAACACCGAGCTCTGAGGCTTCTCCCCCGCGCCGCGCGTCGCCCCGCGATGAACGTCGAGCACAACGCCATCGAGGTCCGTGACGTCTCCGTGGAATACGGGGACGTCCGGGCGCTCGTCGACGTGAGCGTCGGCTTCGCGCCGCGGCGGATCCATGCCGTCGTCGGCCAGAACGGGGCGGGCAAGACGACCTTCGCCCGCGTCGCCGCCGGCATCGTCCAGCCGGTGCGGGGGACGCTGTCGATCGGCGGGCGCGAGGTGCCGGTGGGCCGTGTCGGCGCGGCCCGCGCGGCCGGCATCGAGATCGTCCACCAGAGCTTCGCCCTGCCGCCGTCCTTCACCGTCGCCGAGGCGATGGAGTTCGGCGCCGAGGGCGGCCGCGGGGTCTTCACCCGGGGCGAGCTGGAACGGCGCTGGAAGCGCCACCTCGAAGCGCTGGGCGTCGCGGTCGGCCCGCGCGAGCGCATCCGCGACCTCCCCGTCGAGACCCAGCAGGCGGTCGAGATCGCCCGCGCGCTGGTCACCGACGCCAAGGTCCTGATCCTCGACGAGCCGACGGCGGTGCTCTCGCCGTCGGGCGTCGAGAAGCTGTTCGAGCGGCTGAGGGTGATGCAGGCGAGCGGCGTCACCATCCTCCTCATCCTCCACAAGATCCGCGAGGTCCTGTCGATCGCCGAGACGGTGACCGTGCTGCGCGGCGGCCGGCTGGTCGAGGGGCCGGTCGAGACCAGCGCAACCGAGCCCCACCGCCTCGCCTCCGCGATCATCGGCTCGGGCCTCGAGGGGACGCTGTCGGCGCCCGATGTCGACGCGCTGGTCGGCGCGGCGGAGGAGGATGACGCCGCCGGCGCCGGGCCGGCCGCGGGGAACCCGGTCGCAGCGGCCGGCACCCCGATCCTTGCCATGCGCGGCGTGTCGACCCGCCCCGACCCCGAGGGGCCAGCGCTCGCCGACATCACGCTCAGCATCGCGCGCGGCGAGATCGTCGGCGTCGCCGGCGTCGAGGGCAACGGCCAGCGGACCCTCGTTCGCGCCCTGTCCCATCTCGCCGACCTGACCGCCGGCGACATCGCCCTCGACGGCGCCGAAGTCACACGCCGGCCGCTCGCCGAGCGCCGCGCCGCCGGCCTCCGCATCATCCCCTTCGAGCGCAACACCGAGGGACTCAGCCTGTCGAGCCCGCTGTGGGAGAACTGGTCGGCGCGCCAGCTTCTCCTCGGCGGGGTCCTCCGGCTGATCAACCCGGCACGGATCCGCAAGGCCTGCGAGGCGGCGCTGAAGTCCTGGGACGTCCGCTTCTCGACCCCCAACCAGCCGGCCGGATCGCTCTCCGGCGGCAACGCGCAGAAGGTGATCCTCGCCCGCGAGATCGACGACAGCGCGACCCTCATCATCGCCGCGCAGCCCACCCGCGGGCTCGACGTCGGCGCCACCGCCTTCGTGTGGAAGGCGCTCCGCGAGGCCAAGGCGCGGGGCTGCGGCATCCTCCTCATCTCGTCGGACCTCGACGAGCTGTTCGACATCTCGGACCGCGTCGTCGTCATGCTGTCCGGCCGGATCAGCGGCGAATTCGCGCCGCCCTACCACCTCGGCGAGGTCGGCGCCGCGATGACCGGGGCGGGCCGATGAACGGCCCCCTCGGCCAGGTGTTCCGGGCGCTGGTCTACGTCCTGATCGGCCTCGCCCTCTGCGGCATCATCTTCGAGCTCGCCGGCTACTCGGCGCCGCTCATGTTCCAGAGCATCGCCGAGGGCGCCTTCCTCTCCGTGCGCGCCTGGCAGAATTCCCTCCGCTGGGGGCTGCCGCTCTTCCTTACCGCGCTCGGCGTCGTCATCTCCTTCCGCTGCGGCTTCTTCAACATCGGCGCCCAGGGCCAGTTCTACATGGGCGCCATCGCCGCGACCTTCGTCGTCGACGGGCTCTCCGGCGCGCCGGCCTTCGTGGTGATCCCGCTCACCTTCCTCGCCGGGCTCGCCGGCGGCGGCCTGTGGGCGCTGTGGCCGGGCCTCCTCAGGGTGAAGTCCGGGACCGACGAGGTCATCACCACGCTGATGGGCAACTTCATCGCCACGCTCTTCCTGGTCTACGTGACCTCCGGCCCGCTCAAGGACCCCTCGGGCACCGGGCAGGCCGCGTCCAGCCGGCCGGTCGCCGAGATGTACCGCATCGGCGCCGCCAACGCGGTGTCGCCGGCGATCATCGCCATCTGCGTGCTGGTCGGCATCGGCGCCTGGGTACTGGTCAACCGCACCGCCTTCGGCGTCCTGTCGAGCCTCGCCGGCCGCAACCCGATCATGGTCGTGTGGCAGGGCGCGAAGCTGTCGCGCCTCGGCCTCGCCGGCTTCGTCCTCGGCGGCGCGCTCGCCGGGCTCGCCGGCACGATCGAGGTCCTGGGGCCGATCGGCCGCCTCTCGTCGGGCATGCTGCCGACCCACGGCTTCACCGCGATCCTGATCGCGCTCGTCGCCAACCTCTCGGTGCTGGCGACCGCCTTCGTCGCGATCTTCTTCGGCGGGCTCGCCGCGGCCGGCCTCTACCTGCCGGTGCTCGCCGGCCTGCCGGCGGCCGCGATCGACATCATCAACGCCGCGATCGCCCTTTTCATCACCGCGCGGGCGTGGCCGAAGCGCCTCGCCGGATTCTTCGGCCAGAGACGGAGCGCCCCCTGATGGATGATGCCCTCGTCGCCATCCTCCGTTCGGGCACGCCGCTGGTCTACGTGACGCTCGCCGGCGTGCTCGCGCAGCGGGCCGGCATCTGGCACCTCGGCCTCGAGGGCCTGATGATCATCGGCGCCTGCTCGGCGGTGGTCGGCACGGTGCAGACCGGCTCGCTCGCCGTCGGGCTGCTGATCGGCATCGTCCTCTGCGTGCTCGCCTCCGCGCTCCTGTGGTTCGTGATCGAGATCCTGCGCGCCAACCCGATCATCGCCGGCCTCGGCCTCACCGGGCTCGGCCTCGGCGGCACCGACCTCGCGGTCCAGGCGATCTACGGCAGCCAGGCGTCGGTGACCGCGCCCTTCGGCCTGCCGCGGCTGGGGCCCGAATTCGGCGCCTTCGGCGTGCTCTCGGTACTTGTCGTATTGATGCCCTTCGTGGTCTTCGGCGTCTGGGTACTGGTCCGCCGGACCCGCTGGGGCCTCCAGCTCACCGCCTGCGGCGAGCACCCGTTCGCGGCGCGGAGCGTCGGCGTCAGCCCGTCCCGCATGCGGCTCTACGCGCTCTGCCTCGGCGGCGTGCTCTGCGCCCTCGGCGGGGCGGAGCTGTCCATGGGCTCGCTCCAGATCTTCGCCTACGGCATGACCGCCGGCCGCGGCTTCATGGCCTTCGCCGCGGTCATCTTCGGCGCCGCCAATCCGCTCGGCGCCACCGCCGCCGCCTTCTTCTTCGCCATCGTCCAGGCGCTCGGCATCCGCGCCCAGCTCCTCTTCGGCGACAAGGTGCCCCACGACCTCCTCCTCGCCCTGCCCTACATCGCCACCGTCATCGGCATCTGGATCTCGGGCCGGCTCCGCGGCGGCGCGCGGGCCGCGACGGCTTTCGGCGAACTCAGGGACTACTAGGAATCCGTCATGACCACCGCCTTCGCCCAGCGCCATGCGATCTCCGATGTCTGCATCCTCTGCGAGGACGTCGAGCGATCGATCCGCTTCTACCGCGACACGCTCGGATTCACGCTGAAGCACCGGGCCGAGGGCTTCGCCGACTTCACCGGCGCCGGACTGACCCTGGCGCTCTGGGAGATCGACCACATCAGCGCCCATACCGGCATCGCCGATACGCGCGGGCCCGGCGCGCACAAGGTCTGCATCGCCGTGAAGCTGCCGTCGCCGGCCGAGGTCGACGCCTGCCATGCCGAGCTCTCGGCGAAGGGCGTGGCCTTCACCGGCGCGCCCGCCGACTACGCCTGGAATGCCCGCTGCTGCTACTTCACCGGCCCCGACGACGAGCTCTGGGAGCTCTATGCGTGGCGCGAGGGCGGCCCGGTGGGCGCCGTCAATCCCTGAGGAGCCCGGAAATGCCGCAGGAAGTCATCCGCAGGAAGCGCGACCGTCACGAGCTGACCGCCGAGGAGATCCGATCGTTCGTGACGGGCGTGACCGCCGGCAGCGTCTCGGAAGCCCAGATCGGCGCCTTCACCATGGCGATCTACCTCAACGGCACGACGACGGCCGAGCGCGTCGCGCTGGCCCTCGCCATGCGCGATTCGGGCGAGGTCCTCGACTGGTCGCAGTCCGGGCTCGACCCGAGGAAGATCATCGACAAGCATTCCTCCGGCGGCGTCGGCGACGAGAAGGTGACGCTCCTGGTGGTGCCGCTCGCCGCCGCGTGCGGGCTCTCGGTGCCGAACCTCTCCGCCTGGGGCCTCGACTATTGCGGCGGCGAGATGGACATGCTCGCGAGCGTCCCCGGCTTCGACGGATCGCCCACGCCGGACAAGTTCCAGCGCTCGGTGATCGAGACCGGCGGTGCGATCAGCGGCCCGACCGCCGAGCTCGCCCCGGCCGACCGCACCATCTTCAAGGTCCGCGACGTCACCGCCACCGTCGAGAGCGTGGCGCTGATCACCGGCTCGATCATGTCGAAGAAGCTCTCGGTATCCCCGAGCGGCGTGGTCATCTGCGTCGGTTCCGGCACCGGCGCCTACATGCCAACCGTCGCGCACGCCCGCGAACTCGCCGAGAGCATGGCCGAGGTCGCCGCCGGCGCCGGCATCCCGAGCGTCATGCTGCTCACCGACCTCGACGCGGTCCTCGGCACCTCGGTCGGCAGCGCCGTCGAGATGGTCGAGACCGTCGACTTCCTCACCGGGAGGTACCGGGACCCGCGGACGAAGGAGCTCGTCATCGAGGTCACCGCCGACATGATCCGCCTCGCCGGCGTCGCGCCGGACATGGCGGCGGCGAAGGCGCTCGCCGAGGCCCGCCTTGAGGACGGCAGCGCCGCCGACCGCTTCGGCCGGATGATCGCCATCATGGGCGGCCCGGCCGACTTCATGGCGCGGCCGGAGCACTACCTGCCGAAGGCGGCGGTCGTCGCGCCCTGCCATCCCGCCGCTCCGGGCTACGTCTCGGCGATGGTCGCCAAGGACGTCGGCCTCGCGCTCATCGCGCTCGGCGGCGGCCGGAAGAAGCCGGGCGATCCGATCGACCTCACCGTCGGCTTCACCGACTTCCGCCAGGTCGGCGACCGGGTCGGGCCCGACCGGCCGCTCTGCGTGATCCATGCCCGCAACGAGGCCGAATGGGAGGACGCGGCGGCCCGCGTCCGCGCCGCGGTCACCGTCTCGTCCCAGCCCCCGCCGCCGCCGGGGCCCATCGTCATCGACCGCATCGAACGCCATCCCTGAGGAAGCGCCTCCCGCATGACCCGCAAGATCATCATCGACACTGATCCCGGCCAGGACGACGCCATCGCCATCCTCCTGGCGCTCGCCTCCCCGGAGGACCTCGACGTCCTCGGCATCGTCGCCGTCGGCGGCAATGTCGGCCTCGCCCAGAATGCCAAGAACGCGCTCCAGGTGGTCGAGCTCTCGGGCCGGACCGAGATCCCCGTCCATGCCGGCTGCGCGCGGCCGATGCGGCGGACGCTGGTCACCGCCGAGCACGTGCACGGGCCGACGGGGCTCGACGGCCCGACCCTGCCCGAGCCGGTGAAGACGCTCGAGCCGGAGCACGGCGTCGACTTCATCATCGACACCGTCCGGCGCGAGCCCCCCGGCACCGTGACGCTCTGCACGCTCGGGCCGCTCACCAATGTCGGCATGGCGATGGTCAAGGCGCCCGACATCGTGCCGCGGATCCGCGAGATCGTGATGATGGCCGGCGCCTATTTCGAGGTCGGCAACATCACGCCAGCCGCCGAGTTCAACGTCTATGTCGACCCCGAGGCGGCGGACGTGGTGCTCAGAAGCGGCGCGCCGATCACCATGATCCCGCTCGACGTCACCCATTCCGTCCTCAGCTACGAGCACCGGATCGAGGCGTTCCGCGCCATCGGCAACAAGGCCGGCGACGCGGTCGCCGCGATGATCGCCTTCTCGCAGCACTTCGATCTCGAGAAGTACGAGAGCGAGGGCGCGCCGCTCCACGACCCCTGCGTCATCGCCTGGCTGCTCGAGCCCGACCTCTTCAAGGGCCGCCGGATCAACGTCACGGTCGAGACGGGAAGCGAGCTGACCCTCGGCATGACGGTCGCCGACTACTGGCGGATCACCGACCGGCCGAAGAACGTGCTCTATCTCCGCTCCGCCGACGACGAGGGCTTCTACAAGCTCCTGACCGAGCGGCTGGCGCGCCTGCCGTGACCGGGCCGGCGCCGCGCCGGACGCTGATCCGCGGCGCGACGATCATCGCCATGGATGCGGCGCACGGCGCGGCCGCGTTTCCCGGGGACGTGCTGGTCGCAGGCGACCGGATCGCCGCCGTCGGTCCCGCGCTCGACGCGGCCGGCGCGGAGGTCATCGACGGCACCGGGCGGCTGGTCATGCCCGGGCTCGTCAACGGCCACCTCCATTCGAGCGAGCAGTTCTTCAAGGGCCGTTACGAGCGCATGCCGCTCGAGGTCTGGCTGCTCTACGCCTATCCGCTCCTCATGGGGCCGCAGATCCCGGAGCGGCTCCTCTACCTCCGCTCGCTGCTGGTCGCGATGGAGTCGCTGAAGAACGGCGTCACCACCATCTGCGACTGCTTCTTCGATCCGCCGACCCTGTCGCTCGACCGGCTCGGCGTCGTCTTCTCAGCCTATGAGGACGCCGGCATCCGCGCCAGCGTCACCAACTCGATCATCAACATCCCCGTCCTCGACACGCTGCCCTATTCGCGCGAGGTCGTCCCGCCCGACCTGCAGGCGCAGCTCGACGGCGGTGCGATGGTCACCGGCCGCGGATATGCCGACTATTGCGAGGCCGCCTTCGCCGCCTATGACCGCCGCGCCGGCCGGCTCCGCTACATGGTGTCGCCGTCCGCGCCGCAGCGCTGCACGCCGGACCTGCTCGAGGCCTGCCGCGACCTCGCGCTCGCCCACGGCACCCCGTTCCACACTCACGTCCTCGAGACCAAGACGCAGGCTGTCACCGGGCCGGAGCTCTACGAGGGGCGGACGCTGGTCCGCACCATGCACGACCTCGGCCTCCTCAACCGCAACGTCACCTTCGCCCATTCGGTCTGGGTGAGCGACGACGACATGGCGCTGATGGGGGCCGCCGGCATGTCGGTGGTCCACAACGCCATCTCGAACCAGAAGCTCGGCGCCGGCATCGCGCCGATCCGGCGGCTGCTCGACGCCGGCGTCACCGTCGGCCTCGGCACCGACGGCGCCTCCAGCAACGACACGCTCCGCATCTTCGACGTGATGCGCGTCGCCGCCCTCATCCACAGCGCCACCGGCCCCGACCATGCGCAGTGGCTGTCGGCCGCCGACATCCTTCGCGCCGCGACCATCGACGGGGCCCGCACCGCGATGCTCGAGGCCGACACCGGGTCGCTGGAGGCCGGCAAGAAGGCGGACCTGGTGGTGCTCCGCATGGACGGGCTCGACTACGTCGCGCTCAACGACCCGGCAAAGCACCTCGTCTATTGCGAGAACGGCTCGTCCATCGAGACCGTCATGGTCGACGGCGAGATCGTCGCGAAGGACCGCCGCCTCACCCGCATCGACGAGGACGCCGTGCTCGCCGAGATCCGCGAGACGGTGCCGGCATGGCTCGCGGCCCATGCCGAACTGGAACGGCGGAACGCGGTGTTCGAGCCGTATTTCGCCGAGATCCACCGCCGCGCGACGCTCCAGGACATCGGCCTCGACCGCTACGCCGGCGACGCGCCGCCCTGGCCGGGCGCGAACCGGCCGACGGCGGCGTGAGCGACGGCCGCCCCGTCGATCCTCACGCGAAGGCGGGGATGACCTCGCGGCCGTAGAGGGCGATGATCTCCTCCTCGTCGCCGCTGTCGAGGTAGATGTTGAACTGGGTGACGCCCGCCGCCTCGAGCTCGCGGAGCTTGGCGATGTGGTCGGACGGATCGCCCAGGACGCAGAAGCTCTCCACGACGTCGTCGGTGATGAAGTCGAGGAAGGAATTGTCCGACTGGCCGTGCTTCTTGTAGTCGTAGCCGCGCCGCTTCTCGATGTAGCTGGTGAGGCTCTTCGGCACGTGCTGGCCTTCCGTGCCGTACTTCTCGACGATGTCGGCGACGTGGTTGCCGACCATCGCGGGGAACCAGCGGGTCGCCTCGATCGCCCGCGCCGGACTGCCGAAATGGGCCGGCGCCGCCGCCATGGAGCGGAACTTCGCCATGTCGCGCCCGGCCTTGGTGCCGGCGTCGATGCACTGGTCGGTGAACCACTTGCAGAGGCTCGGCTCGGCGATCTGGAGGACGACGCCGTCGGCATGCTCGCCGGCCGTCTTCAGCGCCATGGGGCCGTAGGCGGCGATCCAGGCCGGCATCTCGTAGCCGACCGCCCAGGGGAACTTCACCGGCTCGACGGCGCCCGGGTAGGACACGGCGTCGCCGCGCACCATGGCGCGCATCGCTTCGACGAACTCGGCGACGCGGGCGAGCGTCGCCGGCTTCTTGCCCATGACGCGGAGCGAGGAATCGCCCCGCCCGACGCCGAGCTCGAAGCGGCCGCCGCTCTGCTTGGCGAGCGATCCGAAGATCGAGGCGGCCACCGACCAGTCGCGGACGTCGGGATTGGTGACCAGCGGGCCGAAGCGCATGTCGCGGGTATGCTCCATGCACATCGCGATCGCCGCGTAACAGTCGCGCCACAGGATGTGCGAATCATAGAACCAGCAATACCTGAACCCGGCGTGCTCGGCCGCCCGGACCAGGTAGCGGGCGCGCGCGGCGTCGACGAAGCCCTTGAAGGTGATCCCGAACTCCATGGCAGGCAGCCCCCGTCTTTTTGCGCGTTGCACCACCGCCCTTGACGAGCGGGTTTTGACCGTGTGATCAATTTTTCCGCGCGACCCGCGGCACTGTCAATCGGCTTTCACCGCTTTCGGCCCGGCGCACCGGATTACCAGGGGAGACTCGGATGCGTCTGGGCTACAAGGCATCGGCCGAGCAGTTCGCGCCCTCGCAGCTCCTCCGCTTCGCCGTGGCGGCCGAGGAGGCCGGCTTCGACTCGGTCTTCGTCAGCGATCATTTCCAGCCCTGGAAGCACACCGGCGGCCACGCCCCCTTCGCGCCCTCCTGGCTCGGCGCGGTGGGTGCCCGGACCAGCCGCATCGTCATGGGCACGAGCGTCCTCACCCCCACCTTCCGCCTCCATCCCTCGATCGTCGCGCAGGCCTTCGGCACCCTCGGCGAGATGTTCCCGGGGCGGGTGATCCTCGGCATCGGCACCGGCGAATCTCTCAACGAGGTGCCGGCCACCGGCATGGCATGGCCCGAGATGAAGGAGCGCTCGGCCCGGCTCCGCGAGGCGGTCACCCTCATCCGCCGCCTGTGGAGCGAGGAGCGGGTCAGCTTCGCGGGCGACTATTACCGGACCGAGAACGCCACCATCTACGACCGCCCGCGGGAGATGGTGCCGATCTACGTCGCCGGCGCCGGGCCGCTGATCGCCAAGTATGCCGGACGGACGGCCGACGGCTTCATCTGCACCTCGGGCAAGGCCGACACGCTCTACACCGAGACGCTCCTCCCCAATGTCGAGGCCGGCCGCGCGGAGTCGAAGCGCGCGGCCTTCGACAAGATGATCGAGGTCAAGGTCTCCTTCGACCCCGATCCGGAGCGCGCGCTCGCCGACATCCGCGGCTGGGCCGCGCTGTCGCTTTCGCCCGAGGAGAAGATGTCGGTCGAGGACCCGCTCGAGATGGAGCGCCTCGCCGCCGCACTGCCGATCGAGCGCGTCGCCGCGCGCTGGATCGTCTCGAGCGACCCCGAGGAGCACGTCGCCCGCATCCGGCACTACGTCGCCCTCGGCTTCGACCACCTCGTCTTCCACGCCCCCGGCGAGGACCAGGACCGCTTCATCGAGCTCTATGCGCGCGAGATCCTGCCGCGCCTCCGGGCCCTTCCGTGACCATCCCGCGGCTCGGCATCTGGGGCCTGCCGGGCATCCCCGAGATCGGGCCCGGCGACGACCTCGCCGCGCTGCTCGGCGACGCGGTCCTTGCCGCCGCGGCGGCGGACCCGGAGCTCGCGCCGCGCGACGGCGACATCCTCGTCGTCACCTCGAAGGTCGTTTCGAAGGCCGAGGGGCGCCAGGTGCCGGTCGCCGACCGGCAGCGCGTCATCGACGAGGAGACCGTGCGGATCGTCGCCGAGCGAGCGACGGCGGGCGGCGGCGTGACGCGGATCGTCGAGAACCGGCAGGGCCTCGTGCTCGCGGCGGCCGGCGTCGACACCTCGAACGTGCCCGAGGGCATCGCGCTCCGCCTCCCGGAGGACCCCGACGCCTCGGCCCGCGCGCTCTGCGCGACGCTTCGCGCGCGCCTCGGCGTCGCCCTCGGCGTGGTCATCACCGACACCCTCGGCCGGCCGTGGCGGATCGGCCAGACCGACATCGCCATCGGCGCCGCCGGCGTGATGGTCGTCGACGACTTCCGCGGCCGGGCCGACGGCAACGGCCATTCGCTCGCCGTCACCATCACCGTGCTCGCCGACGAGATCGCCGCCGCGGCGGAACTGGTCAAGGGCAAGACGCGCCACATCCCCGCCGCGATGGTCCGCGGCCTCGCCCATCTCGTTGCCGGGCTCGACGCGCCGGGCGCCCGCACGCTGGTGCGGCGGAGCGAGGACGACATGTTCCGCCTCGGCTCGGACGAAGCCTACCGGCTCGGCTACGCGGCGGCGATGGACGAGCGGCTGGCGCGGCGGGGGAGCGGATGAACGCCCACGGCGCGCGGCGCCTCCCCGCTCTTCTCGGCGCCGCCGTTGCGCTCGCCGCGCTCGCGGGCGCGGCGCCGGCCGCGGCCGACGGACCTCCCTTCACCCTCGACAATTGCGGTTTCGCCATTGCCGTCGCCGGGCCGCCGGAGCGCGTCGTCGCCATCAAGTCGACCGCGCTCGAGATGCTGCTCGCTCTCGGTCTTGAGGACCGCATCGTCGGCCGCGCCTTCGAGGACGGCCCGGTGCCGGAGGAATGGCGGGAGGCCGCGGCACGGATTCCGGTTCTCTCCGACCGGCTGCCCGCGCCCGAGGTGGTCCTCGAGGCGGAGCCGGACTTCGTCTACGGCGGATGGGAGAGCAACTTCGTCGCCGACGGCGCCGGCGAGCGCGCGGCCCTCGCCCGCCTCGGCATCGTGACCTATGTCGCCCCGGCGGCCTGCAAGACCGCGCCCTACCGGCCGGTCCACCTCACCTTCGACGACGTCTTCGCCGGCATCGCGGAGCTCGGCCGCATCTTCGCGGTCGAGGACCGCGCCGCCGCGCTGGTCGCCGGGCAGCGCGCCATGCTCGCCACGCTGCCGGAGCCGGCGGAGCGCCGCACGGCGCTGTGGTATTCCTCCGGCACCAGGCAGCCCTACGTCGGGGCCGGCGCCGGGGCGCCGCAGATGATGATGGACGTCCTCGGCCTCGACAACATCTTCGCCGACATCGACGACACCTGGGCCTCGGTAAGCTGGGAGGCGGTGGCGGCGGCCGATCCCGACGTCATCATCCTCGTCGACGCCGCCTGGAACCCGGCGGAGCAGAAGCGTGCGCTGCTCGCCGCCGATCCGCTCCTCTCGCGGCTCGGCGCGGTAGCAAACCGGCGCTACCTCACGATTCCCTTCGCCGCCGCCGAGCCCGGCATCCGCTCGGTACCCGCCGCGCTCGACCTCGCGGCGCAACTGGCGACGCTGGCCTTCGACCCGTGAGCGCGATCCGCGACCGACGCCCCGTTGCCGCGGCCGGCCTCGTTCCCGCACGCCTCGTCACGACGCTCCTCGCGCTCGCGCTGCTCGCCGCATCGGTCCTGACGGCCGCCACCATCGGCCCGGCCGACATCGCGCCGGCCGACGTCTGGCGCACCATCGCGCGGCATCTCGGCATGCCCGTCGAGACCGGCCTCAGCCCGATCCGCGACAGCATCGTCTGGGAGTCGCGCCTGCCGCGGATCGTCACGGCCGCCATCGTCGGCGCCGGGCTGGCGCTGTGCGGCGCCGTCGTCCAGGCGGTCACCCGCAACCCGCTCGCCGACCCGTTCCTGCTCGGCCTCTCCTCCGGGGCGGCCTTCGGCGCGGTCTCGATGGTGATGCTGGGCTCCGCCCTCCTCCTGACGCCGGGCGCCTTCGCCGGCGCGCTCGCCGCGCTCGCCCTCACCCTCGCCTTCGCGCAGGCGATCGGCGGGCTCACGCCGTCGAAGGCCATCCTCTCCGGCATCGCGGTCTCGACCCTCGCCGCGGCCCTCACCTCGCTGGTCATCTTCTGGACCGCGACCGGCGACTCCTACCGCGAGATCCTGAGCTGGCTGATGGGCTCGCTCGCCGGCGCCGGCTGGCGCGAGGCGGGCATCGCGCTCGCCGCGCTCGCCGTCGTCGCCCCGCCGGTGATCGCCGCCGCCCGCGCGCTCGACGCGTTCGCTTTCGGCGACGTCGCGGCGGCGACGCTCGGCGTCGACGTCGCCCGGAGCCGCTGGCTGCTGCTCGGTGGCACCGCGCTCCTCACCGGCGTCCTCGTCTCGGTGTCCGGCGCCATCGGCTTCGTCGGCCTCGTCGTCCCCCATGCGGCGCGGCTCGCCTGCGGCAGCCGGCACCGGGTCATGCTGCCGCTCGCCGCCCTCGGCGGCGCCATCTTCATGATCTGGACCGACACCGCGGCGCGGAGCCTCTTCGCGCCGCGCGAGCTGCCGGTCGGCATCGTCACGGCGATGATCGGCGCGCCGGCCTTCCTCGCCATCCTCTGGCGCTTCCGGCGCGCGACATGAGCGGGCGCGATGGCCTCGTCGTCGCCGGGGCGACGGTGCGGGCGGGAGCCGCGACGCTCCTCGACGACGTCGGCTTCGCCGTGCCGCGCGGCACGCTCTGCGCCATCGCCGGGCTCAACGGCGCCGGCAAGACGACGCTGATCCACTTCGTCCTCGGCCTCCATCCGAACGCCGCCGGCACGGTGCACTTCGGCGGCGCGGACCTTCGCGCCATGAAGCGGGGGGACCGGGCGCGGCAGGTCGCCTTCGTCGAGCATGCCGCCCATACCGAGCTGCCCCACACCGTCCGCGACGTGGCGATGCTCGGCCGCATCCCGCACCAGGGCCGGCCGGGATGGACGCCGGCCGACGACGAGGCGATCTGCGACCGGGCGCTGGCCATGGTCGGCATGCTGCCCCTCGCCGACCGCCCCTGGCGGAGCCTTTCGGGCGGCGAGCAGCAGCGGACCCAGATTGCCCGCGCCTTCGCGCAGGAGCCCTCGCTCCTCGTCCTCGACGAGCCGACCAGCCACCTCGATCTCCGGGCGCAGCTCGCCGTGCTCGCCATGCTCCGCCGCGAAGCGGCGGCGCACGGCCTCACGGTCCTGGTGGCGATCCACGACCTGTCCCTGGTCGCGGCCTATTTCGACCACGTGCTGGTGCTGAGGTCGGGTCGGGCGGTCGCCTTCGGCGACGTCGGGACGACGCTCACCGCCGAGCTGATCCGCGACGTCTACGACGTATCGGTAGCGCTCGTCCGCGACCCCGGCTCGGGGCGCCTCCTGGTGTCCCCAAGCCTCGAATCCGCCCCCTGGTAAGGGCTCAGGCCAGCGTCTCGTCGAGCCAGTCGAAGATGCGGAGCTCGCGGAGGCCCAGCGCCTTCGGCTCGCAGTGGAGGTCGGCGCCCTCTTCCACGGTGAACGGCACCAGCGTCTTCGGCGCCTTGAGGAGGTCGTAGAGCTGCTGCGACTGGCCCGGCCAGAAGCTCTCGTTCTCGGGATCGGTGATCAGCATCGGGCAGGTGATCTGCCCGGCGACATCGGTGAGGTTGTAGGTCTGCACTGCCCTGATCACGTCATAGACGGTGTCGAGCCCGTAGGGCCGCATGCGGAAGGCGAGCCCGGCCTTCATCTCGGGCGTCATGCCCTCGTCCATGGCAGCGTTGAAGGCGTCCTTCTCGCCCGCTGCGACGAGGTCCAGCAGCTCCCTCGGCATGTGCTGCGTCCACGAGGTCGACACGTCGACCACGCCGGGATCGGCCACCGCCGCCTTGATGCGGTGCTCGAAGGCGACTGCGCGCGGCACCCAGTAGCCGCCCTGGCTGATGCCCATCAGCGCGATCCGCCCGGGATCGACGGTGTCGAGCGTCAGGGCGAAGTCGACCACCGGCGTGATCACCTTCTCCCAGTCGGGCCGGAAGTAGAGATGCTGCTTCCACAGCGCATAGCCCTGCCCGGGCCCGTCGAAGGTCAGCATGTCGTAGCCGCGGGCGAGCGCCCCGGAGCCGCCCAGCGACCACATGCCGATCAGCGGGCCGTCGCTGCCGTTGTTCATGATGAGCAGCGGCCGCCGGCCCGTGGCCCCCGGCGCACGGAAATAGTAGCCGCGCAGCGTCGTCCCCTCATAGGGGATGTCGACGAGCTCGGCCGGCCGGTCGAAGACCGCGACGGCATTGTTCCACGCCGCGTCGAGCTTCTCCCAGGTCGGCAGGAACGCCTCGGTGCCCCCCGCGGCATCGGCGAAATCGGTCGCGGTCGCGTAGTAGCTCTGCGCCCACAGCCATGCCTGCCGGGCACTGACCTTGTGCCCCTTCGCCATCGACGCCGCGGCGATCCCCGCCGCCTCGTCGCCCGCGTCCCGGAAGGCGGCGAAGGCTGCGGCCGCATCGCCGTCCTTCACGGTCTTGGCGATATGGAGGAACTTGCCGAGATTGTTGCCCTGATAATAGACGTTGCCGAGGCCGGTCAGGAACGAGAACTCCATTGCGGAATTCTTGAAGAACACCGTCTCCTGTCCCGCGGCGAGCGGCGTCGTCGGGTCGCCGGCGTCCTCGGCCGCAGCGCGCCGCACGCCGCCGCCGATCGCGGCCGTGGCGAGCGCCGCCATTCCGGTCGTAAACGTCTTGCGCGTCATGTTCATCGCTACCCTCCAGCCTCCGGCTCGCTTCGCCCGCGAAGGGAAATAGCGACCGCGCGACCGCCTGTCGATACGACCGTTCGGAGGAGCATCGCGATGGCATCCGGCGCCACGGAACAGGCGCCGGGCCGCGGAGCCAGCCACTCCGCGGCCCGGGGCGGCCAACGCCGCCAGGAACTGGCCCGGCGGATCAGGCCCCGGGGAAGCGACGCGTGCAGGACACTGCGCCGCCGGACCAGTGAACGGTGAGCTCGGCGGCGATCGACCCGTGGCGGTCGAACACGGCCGTGCCGAGCACCGTGGGGAGGCCCGCCGCGGTCTCGAAGTCGCCGCTCTGCGAGGAGACGGCAGTGCCGCCCTTCGAGACCTTGGAGACCGTGAACCGGTAGTCGCCGGCGAGCGGCACCGACGACAGGGCCACCGGCTCGACCTGCCAGCCGAGCGGGGTGTCGCTCACCCGGATCTCGCAGGCGAGCGGCCCCG
>Ga0182738_1001866_pt1 | contig 25544 bp, 19 predicted proteins | sample eDN5th30CBELigMG_FD_128876 | JGI IMG/M metagenome (GOLD analysis project Ga0182738, IMG submission 128876) | Enriched Miracle-Growth compost microbial communities from Emeryville, California, USA - eDNA 5th pass 30_C BE-Lig MG (version 2)... ...
CCGGTTAGTTGTGTTTTTTCACAGCTATCTCCCGCATGCTCCACTTACTGGCCGGTTAGTTGTGTTTTTTCGCTGCTATCTCTCGCGCGCTCCACTTGTCGGCCGATTAGTTGTGTTTTTTCACAGCTATCTCCCGCATGCTCCACTTACTGGCCGATTAGTTGTGTTTTTTCACAGCTATCTCCCGCATGCTTCACTTACTGGCCGATTAGTTGTGTTTTTTCGCTGCTATCTCCCGCACGCCCCACAGGGCACTCTCGTCTACAACAGTGGCAACAGCCCGACACTGTTCATCCGAATAGCCACGCTGGCAACTGTTGAGCGCATCTGTGACAACCGTAAGACGCAAAGGTGATACGCGAATCGTGTAAATCGATCCTATCTGCGGGGGAGAACACCACTTCACCTTCACGGGGCAACGTCCAGGAATTCCTCCAGCGTAATGCCACGGTCACGAATCTCCATCGCCATCACGGCAGGGCCAATGTAACGGATATGCCACGGCTCGTATTTATAGCCCGTAATATTCTCCTTGCCCTTCGGATAACGCACGATGAACCCGTACTCCGCACTGTGCTGGCTCAGCCATTTGGCTTCCTTCGTATTGGCAAAACACGACGATGCCGCACATTTGCCATCTTCCCCGCTAACATCAATCGCAAGTCCCGTCTGATGCTCGCTCGTACCGGGAATAGCGCTGTACTGGATCGCGGCCTCATAACCGTCCCGATTCACATAATGCTGAAACAGCCACTGCTGCGTATTGTATGAACGATAGGCCGAAACGCCGCTTAGATGGATGCCGTCCTTCCGCGCCCCAGCGAACAACCGTTCCAGCGCCTTCGCCGCTTCCTTCCGCATCTTTTTTTTCTCCGATTGCTCGTTGGATAAGAATTGAACGTTAGGGTACATCAGATCATTCGGGGTATAACTCGCTGGCAAATAGATGAATTTGTTCACAATCACCCCAATCGATGATGGGTATGGAGAAGGCAGCTTCGTAATGGGCTGCGACAGTCGATGGATATGACGAGCCTGCTCCTTCTTCCCTGATTTCGATACGGGTGATGGTTCAGATGGTGTAGTTGGCGTTGGCAGCGCTGGTGTTGGGGCCGGTATTGCATTCGGCGTTGGCCCGGGCGCTGGCACTGAAGGTGTCGGTATCGGCTCAGGCGGCGATGACTTCGTATTGCTGCCGCACCCTGCTGCAATACCTATACTTATGATGACAACGACCGCTAGAACGACAGCTTTCCGAGCCTTCACTTTAGCCTCTCCTCTGCATAACGTGATGTGAGCACGATACAATTATGCCCTTTCCTGTCATGCAGAATGTGCTTACAGCAGCCTTCTCCCGCTTCCTCTATTTGCTAGCTACTTGCTCCAATCGCCTAACACGGCTCCGCGCTTAAAGAAACGTTCCACTCGCTTCTCAACCTCCGGATCTGGGATGAGCGGCGGCGCCTGGTGCGGCTTTACACGTGCATCGATGATGACGTTATCGCAGCCCCAGTGCTTGAACTCGTACCCGGCGTTTACACCGTAAATATCATGCGAAGGGTTGCTGCGCGTGAACGTTGCCCATAAGAAGTTGTTGATCGTCTCGCTGACGAACGTGCTGTCATCGCACAGGATAATCATCGGAACCGAGGCTAGCGACGAATCCGACCCATTATCAGCTTCAAGCAGCGCCTCGCCAAACTTCTTCATCTCTTCCGCAGCAGCCGCATAGCTCTTGAACGCCGACGATTGGATTGCAACGACGCCCGGCATAACGAGCCGCGCATTGTCATAACCGCGAATCCCCTTCATCACTTCCGGCACCTGACGGCACAATTCCCGCTTCTGGTCGCCGTAAGCCGCGAATACGACTTTACTGCCCGTGTTGAGCCCCGTGCCGGAGTAATCGAGCGTATCGATCGTCGTGTTCGTCTGAAAATGAATGTCCCGCCGCAGATCCATTCTTTCTAATATATACGTCAGAAAATCAACCTCGTCATGCGTATCGAGCGGCCGCTTGTCCTCTGCTGTAATGAATAGATACTTCGCAAGGCTCAGCTGGCCCGTCCCAAGAATCCGATTGGCAATTGTCAGCAGCTCGGCTGGCTGCTTCAACGGCTGGTATGGCGTATAGCGCTCGCTGCCGATCGCGAACAAGAGCGGGTGAACGCCTGCCGCATCGACGGCGTGGACTTCTTTTACACCCGGAATCTCGCCCTTGATCGCATCGCCCGTCAGCTCATGTATGAGTGCGCCGAACGAAGTGTCCTCCTGCGGCGGACGACCAACGACCGTGAATGGCCAGATGGCACCCTTGCGCGCGTACACCCTATGGATCTTCATAAGTGGGAACTCATGCGTCAAGCTATAGTAGCCGAGGTGATCGCCGAACGGCCCTTCCGGCTTCGTCTCGCCTGGATGAATTTCGCCCGTAATAACAAAGTCCGCATCATGGCTGATGCAGTAACCATCAATGTAGCTATAGCGGAATCGGCGTCCTGCTAACATGCCCGCAAACGTCATCTCGCTTAAGCCTTCCGGCAGCGGCATGACCGCAGACAAGGTATGGGCAGGCGGCCCCCCTACGAAAATACTGACCTTCAGCGGCTCGCCCTTACGTGCCGCTTTCTCTTGGTGGATGCCGATCCCGCGGTGGATCTGATAATGCAGACCGATCTCGCGGTTCATCTCGTAATCGTTGCCGCTAAGCTGAACGCGGTACATGCCGAGGTTCGAATTCATAATGCCCGGCTTCGCTGGGTCCTCGGAATACACCTGCGGCAGCGTAATGAACGCGCCGCCATCCATCGGCCAGTGCTGAATAAGCGGGAGATCGGAGATGCTGATCTCCTGTACCGCTACTGGCGGCGTACCGCCCGACTTTGACGGCAGCGCATTGAAGGCAGCAAGACCTGTGCGGAAATGCTTGAACGGGTTCTTCAGCGCCGACATCGGATCGTTGCGAAGCGCGATGACGCGCTCAGCCGCTTCCCACGTCGAGCGGAAAATAAATTTGCTCCGCTCGATCGTCCCGAACAGGTTGGATACGGCGCGGAAGCGCGAGCCTTTCACATTTTCGAACAATAATGCAGGTCCCCCTGCTTCATACACCTTCAAGTGTATCGCCGCCATCTCAAGATACGGGTCCACTTCCTCACGGATGCGCACCAGATGGCCATGCTCCTCCAGATCGTTCACACATGCTTCCAAACTGCGGTACATAGTCGTATGCTCCATTCTATCGTCCTAGTGCTGTCTATAAATCAAGTTAAAACGAAATGACGAGCTGTGTCAAACGACGAAGCTGTGCCAATTCTGCATGCTCTCTAACAAAAAAGACCCTCCAATCGGCCAACGCTGTGACCTTGATCGGAGAGTCCTTATGTACTTCAGAACAACTGCCTTATTGCGCGCTTGATTCGGACTCCAATTGCTCGGCAGCGAACCAGAACGTCTCGCTCGTCTCGTTATCGCATCCGATCAGCTTATAGTATGAGCCGTGTTCCTTGTCTTCCTTAAGCTCAATCGCCCGGCAGCTCGTGCTCGGCCGCCCTTGGTCACTGCCGAAGGCATCCTTCGAGTTGTCGAACGTGTACTTAATGACCTCCGCTCCATCGTAGACCAGCTCATAGAAGATCGGATCGCCTTCAATCGTATACTGTGTGATCCGCACCTGATCGGGTATGCCTGCGTCGAGGTTAGCCAGAAACAGCTTCCACTCATCCAAGTTCTGCAGCTTACCGTGCACATTCACGACGTCGCCATTCGCCGCTGCTTTGTCAGGATTGTAAGGGTCAGTCACAGCAGGGAATGGCTCCGGCTTCAGTGGCGGCATTATCGTCTCTCCCGGCGTTGGAGCAGTAGAAGGATTGGTCGTTCCATTAGCAGCGTTAGGGCTGTCCGACTTCTCGCCGCAGCCCGACAGAAGAAGCAGTGCTGCCGCTGCAGTCATTATCCATTTGTTCACCACGAAATCACCTCACCAATATGAACGTGATCGCAGGGCCGAATGTTTCATTCGACTGGTGCTCGCTTGCTCGCTGCACAAGCTTCTTCAGTCTGAACTGACAATCGCAATAAGGGTGGCTCACCCCCTACCGACACCATTACCTCGTGCACAACGGTGTAGAGGTGGCTGATTCACATTTAATAAAGCCACCATTATACGATCCGCCCAACGACTCGATTGATGAGAAACATACCACACAACAGTCATTCTAAGTCAAAATAGTCCCCTTGGCGTACGAATACTTCTTTCATCCGCACCCCTAGGGGACCTTATCCATACATTTATATAGTTCTGGCGAGCAATAAGCCTGCAATTGATGCAGGCTTATCAGACATAAATTTAAGCTGCCATCCTAAACCAGCAATTTGTGCAGGAATTTAAACCAACTTCACCTTTAATCGTTAATTTTCGCTCAAATTCCTGTACTTTCTGCAGGTATGAGCGGGTAAATGACCCGTATCCATCGAAAAAGATGCAGGTTTGGCGGGTTTGGCGGGTTTGGCGGGTTTGGCGGGTTTGGCAATTCCGGCAGGTGGGATCACCTGCCAAACCTCGCCATCCAAGACTCGATTACCGCTGCGCCATCAACAGCTCGCTGTATACGCCGCCTTCGCGCGCCATCAGCTCCTCGTGCGTGCCGCAATCCGCGAGCTGCCCGCTGTCGAGGACATAGATCCGGTCGGCGTTCTCAATCGTCGACAGCCGATGCGCGATCATAATCGTCGTCTGTCCTGCACGACGCTCATCCAGTGCCGCGAGCAGCTGGCGCTCTGTCTCCAGATCGAGCGCAGACGTCGCCTCATCGAGCACAAGTATGTCCGGATTCGTCAGAATCGCGCGGGCTATCGCAATCCGCTGGCGCTGGCCGCCGGACAGCTTAATGCCCCGCTCGCCCACCTGCGTATCATAGCCGTCGGGCAGACGCTCGATGAAGCTGTCGATCTGCGCAATCCGGCAAGCTTCCCGCATATCTTCATCGGTGAGCGATTCCCGTCCCATGAGCAGATTCTCACGGATCGTGTCCGGGAACATATACGGGTCCTGGAAGACGATCGACAAGCCGCCCGTCCATTGATCCCGATCCAGCTCATACAGCGGAATGCCGTTGACGCGAATGCTGCCCTCCTGCGGATCGTAGAATCGGACGAGCAGCTGGGCAATCGTCGACTTGCCGCCGCCGCTTGAACCAACGAACGCAAGCTTCTTACCCGCCTGCAGCTCTGCATTCAAACCTCGAATAACGTCCGGCAGTTCATCCGCGTAACGGAACCGAATACCATCGAAGTCGATCACCTTCGGCGCTTCCGTCAGCTTCTTCGTACCGGCCTCGCTCTGCTCCATCGTCAGGATGCCGTTAACCCGCTCCATATAAGCCAGATGACTCGATACACCCATGAAAAACTGGAACAGGTTGTAGCACGAATCGGACATCTGCGTCGCGAACTGGAAGACGACGACGAACGTACCGATCGAGATTCGTCCATGCATCAGCTCATAGCCGCCATAGCCCAGCACGATAAGGCTGATGCCCCACTTCATCGGGTCGCTCCACCGCATCTGACGATTGACGAGCTTGGCTTCCTCCAGCACTTGGTCGAAGTACCGCGCGAACAGCTTGTTGTACACCTTCTCTTCCCACTTCAGTCGATGGAAAGCAACAACCTCACGCGTTGATGCGACGCCTTCCTCAATGCCGATCAACAGCGCCGTCCGACGCTCCGACACCCGCTTCGCAGCGGCCTTCAGCTTCGGCGTGAAGTAATAGCCCGCTCCCAAGTAGAAGCCGCACATGACGAGCACCATGAGCAATAGCGAAGGGCTGGAGAAGCCGATGAAACCGACCAGAATGAGCAGGTTGATCAGCTCCTGCACGCCTCGCGGCAGCTGCCAGCCCATGAAGCTGGCCGACATGAACAAGTCCTGCGTCATCGTATACACGTACTTGCCGTTGCGTTCTCGGCCGAACCGTTCGATCGGCACGTTCTCGATTCGTCCCAGCATTCGCTGCAGCAGCGAATGGCTGATGGCGAACTCGTTGGTGACGAGCTGTCTGCTCGTCAGCGTGAACATTAATGCATGCACAATGCCCGCAACCGCAAATACCGTCACGACGGCAGGCAGCCAGCTGTATTTGCCTTGGCCGAACACGTCGTCGATCAATATTTTCTGCACATAGACCAGCGTATAGTTCGATACCGATTCAAGCGCTAACAATAGTAGTACAAGCATATAAGACCGTTTCACGATCATCATGTTGCGCCACATAAACTGGATATAACTCACAGTGCCTTCACCTCATCCTTCACAGCCGCAACAGCGGAAGCACCCGCATGCCCTTGCTCCAGCTCATACAGCAGACCGCGGCGCGCCATCAGTTCCTCATACGAGCCAACCTCCGCTGCACGGCCTTCATGCACTACGACAATCCGGTCAAAATGCTTCACCGTCGACAGCCGATGCGCGATCGCGATCGTCGTCCGGCCAACAAGGACACGATCGAGCGCCTGCTGTACTTCGTATTCGCTGACGTTATCGAGCGACGAGGTCGCTTCATCCAGAAGAATAACGGCTGGCTGTTTAATGAACATGCGCGCAATCGCAACGCGCTGCTTCTGCCCGCCCGACAGCTTAATGCCGCGCTCGCCAACCTGCGTGTCATAGCCATCCGGCAGCTGCATGATAAAGTCATGCGCATAAGCAGCCTTCGCTGCTTCAACTACCTCTTCATCCGTTGCGCTTGGCATGCCGAATTGGATGTTTTCCTTTACCGTGGAGCCGAATAGATACGTCTCTTGGAATACATAGCCGATCGAATCGCGCAGCTTCTCGAGTGACATCTGATTGATTGGCACACCGTCCAGTCTCACGACACCGCTTGTTGGATCGTAGAAACGGCCAACCATTTTGAACAAAGTGGTCTTACCTCCGCCGCTTGTTCCGACGAACGCGATTTTCTCGCCTGGCTTAATGTCCAAGTTGAAGCCTTTAATGACAGGCGGCTGATCCGGGTAGCCGAACTCGACGTTCTCAAACTGCAATCGTCCGCGCACGACAGCTGGTTCAATCGGGTCTTCCGGATCTTCTATCAAGATTGGCTTGTGCATGAACTCATACAACGGGGCCGTCTGATGAATAATAAGTCGCTGCTCCGTAAGCTGCGTGACGAGGAGCGTCAGCTTGAACATCGTCGACATATAGAGCAGGGTGAACGCGACGAAGCCGCCCAGTGTGACCATCTCATGCTTCAACATGTAATAGCCGGTCAGGAACAGCGCAATGGCGCCCATATAGAAGGTGATGCGGCGGAAGCTGCCGCGTGCGAAGCCATAAGTAGCGGCTGCTACGTAATCGCGCGTCCACGCCTTATGCTCCTTATACGTACGGCCGTGGTACCAAGGCTGTACGCCGAATGCGCGGAACTCGCGGAAGCCCGAGACACTCTCATACACCTTCTGGTTGAAGGCGATTCGCCCCTGCCCTGATTTCTTGCCGTAATACGCAGCCTTCTTCTCGAAGTAAGGGCCGAACAAGTAGTACAAGCAGAACGTTGGAACCATAATGAGCGTCAACCAAGCGTTGATATTAAGCAGCAGAATAATAGCAACGGTGACGTACAATAAGTTATCAATAATGCCGGGCAGATACTGCCGATAAATCCGCATCACCGACATCACCTCAGAGTTGAACATCGACAGCGTCTCGCCTGCCGGATGACGTTCATAGTGCGCAAACCCAAGCTTGCGCAGCTGCCTGAAAATCGTGCTCTGCATATCCCGTGCCGCCAGCTCTCCGATTGTCCGCTGCAAAATATTGCGTTTGTTCTTCGCGAACAGCATCAGCACATTCACCGTCACGAGCAGCCCGAGCAGGCCATAGAATACATCGAAATTGCCTTGCTGTACAACGTGGTCAATCATGTACTGAATAACCTTCGGCGTCATCGTATCACCAGCAACGGATAACACCGCGCATAGAGCCAGCAGTGAAATCCGCTTCCCATACGGTCGAAGAAACGACAGTGCCCACAGGTACGATCGCCTTGTTGCCTTGCGTTCCGAATCGTTCATGATGCTCCCCTTCTCTCTCCTCCGACAAATTTACATTCTCTCAAGAAAAAGCCATCTTAACAGTTTATCGAACGTATGTACTTTTGTAAACGCTTTAATATTTATATTAATCCTCCTATCTAAACATACTGAAAAAGCGATCCGCAATATGCCGGTCGCTTCTTCTATCTTAATCGCTTCTTATGCTGGGACGACGAGATTCGGTGTAACAGCCTTTCCATTCATCACAACATAGGAATTCGTAACAGCATACTTGTCGCTCGAACCTCCTCCAGCGTAAGTCACTGTATAAGTACCATCAGGAAGGATAACTCCATACTTCCCATTACTAAAATCAACCATCGCAAGACCCACGTTGTTCTGACTTGGATCACTGCTCAACGAGAACCATAAAGTTCCGCCTTTCATAAGCTCCCCTGAGCCAGATTGAAGAACGCCATGAACCTCGCTGCCCACGATGTCTTGGACAATCGTCATGGGCACCTTAACATCCGTCACTTCAAGCTTCTTGCTAATCTGAACGAAGAGGACCCTCTCATCGTTACCCCAATAGTAATCGTTCCATGTATATAGCCCTTGCGGCAAATACAAGGCAACTTCTCCATTCACCGGCTTGTAGTCGAATGAGCGATTCAACTGCGGATCGGTTAGCGTAATGGAGCCACCCTTCGTGAACAAAACACCATTCCGATTGATTTGTAACCGTACGTTCACCGGATGTACGATAACATCTACTATAGCATTTCCTACTTCCGGATCGGCCTCATAAACCGCATACACATCCCATTGCTCGTTATTATTCGCATGATCGATCTCGATGCGATTGAAGAATATCTGCCCCTTCTCCTCTACGGAGAAATCCGCTTGCCCCTTATCTATTGTGGCTCTTTCCTCTCCAGCGCTCGTCAGCATGACAAGAGTTCCCGATTCTACAGGCTCCCCATTCTCATCGCGCACATTAATCGTTAAATCCGGCTGAGGCTGAGACACCCCTAGAAATACGCGATCTTTATTGTTGACCGTAACCGTGTAGCCTGACAGATTGGTCCTCCGATATGGCGCATTATTCTTTTGCAATACGGTGGCTGAATAAGTGCCTTCTTGCACATCGATACGATAGTAACCGTTCGTAATGGTGCCTATATATTCGATTGGCGGCTCTGCTTGACTCGTGAACGTAATATATCCTTGCTGCACAGGCTGCCCAGTCTTATCTACAGCGTATCCATATAGGATAGCTTCCTTGTGCGAGGTCTTAATAATCATTTTCTTATCTGCTGCGTGGTATACCGCATTGATTCCGAACACGCCGCTGACTGATTTGAATGGCAGGTGAAGTTTCCCTTTAATCGTTGTGGCCACCTGAGGGAGAGGAACTATATCTCCGTTAATCGTCACCTTCTTCGAACCACTCGTCAGTGTAACGATCGTTTTGCCCCATTGCACGTTTGTCTTTCCATTTGTATTTACAACTTTGCCGCCAAGCGCTGCCGCAATCGGAGCGACAGGCACATAGGAGGCTCCATTCATTACATACGCCATGTCTGACGAGAGTCGATCATCGATTACTAATTTTACTGGTGTTATCGCATTGGTGCTGTTATTTCCTTTGGGCGCTGCTTGCATACTTCCTTCGAACAATAACACTAGCAGGAGGACTGCCGCTCCTATGAAGGTACGTTGCAGCTTCATCTCATCATTCCTTATCCGAATTGTATTCTTATTACTTAGTAGAATCGTCTATCATTCTAAATGTTAACTTATGGTAGATCAACTAAAGATCATACAAAGTTTTATGGTCAACAAAAAGAAACCCGAAAGCTTGTCAGCCCTCAAGGTCTCTTCGAATACGTTAACTTTTTGTCTTCAGCCGATTAAACCGAAACGGCATGCGCGAAATTATGTACAACGATTACTGACTATCTGATAAATCCCACAACATGATTTAATTGCTCTACGTCTTGAGGCCGTATCTTCAACGTCGTCTGGGGCACCCCTGCTCCGCCATAAATATACCGGTACCGATGCAAGCCTCTGTCCATTATTGTAGGGAGATCAGGATTAATTAACGATACGTCGCCAATCTTGCAGCCCGTTACTTGTTCTACTTCTTGCGGTTTTGCCAATTTGATCTCATCAATTTGCAACAGGTTTTTCAATACTTCAAAATCAACCCGTCCATAGTCTCCCGAAAGAATAAGCGAATAATAGCCTTTGTCCGTCTTCAAAATTAGAGTCGGGGCCGTTTGTCCAATCTCTATGCCAAAGTATTCAGCACCTTCCTGCGCGCTTTTAATTTTCTTTTCATGATTAAGAACTTCGTACTCGATCTGCTGGTTGTTCAGAACTGATATTAGCTGCTCCATGATCATCACTCTTTCCTATCCATTTTAACCTAACCCTTTAACTATTCTTCACATCGAATAATCATCCTCTTTTTGTTTATTATACCAAATTGTTACACCATCCGAATAAGTGCTTCGCAATCATCTGCAAAAAGAACCCTGAGAGCTTGTCAGCCCTCAGGGTTCTCTTCGAATACGTTAACCGCATTGCGTCAATTATTTGCCGCTCCACAGGTTTACGCGTTCTTTGATGTATTCCGTGTACTCGTCTTCATATTTCTTAACGTCGTTCTTCTCGAGCTCTGCCATGAACGCATCCCACTTCGCATCGAATTCCGATGGCTTCGCAAGGATGATTTCTGGAATGCTCTTACGAACGATTGGCGTCAGCTTGTTGTAGATGATGTTAGCATCGGAGTCGCTTGGAATTGGCAGGTTCCATGCAGCGCCCCAAGGCTTAGCTGCGAATTCCGTTTCCGATGGGAAGAAGTCTTTCCACGTCGTCTTGCCATAAGCATCGAGCACTTTTTTGTCTTCAGCCGAGTAAGTCGAAACGATTTGCTCTGGGAAGTTCGTCGTGAAGTAGTTGCCCGTCGAATCTTGTACGCCGTCGCCGTAGTGCGGAGCGTAGTTCGCGTACAGACCGATACCCGTCGTTTTGCTGAAGTTCGAAGCATCGTTCGTTTTCTTGTCTTGAACGTCTGCTGGAATTACACGTTTGCCGTTCTCAACATTGTATTGCTGACCTTCGAAGCCCCAGTTCAGCATGATTTGGCCTTCTTCCGAAGCCAGGTAGTCGAGCATTTGGATGATGCGCTCTGGGTTCTTCGTGTCCTTCGAGATCATGAGACCCCAACCGCCCATGAAGCCTGTTGGCTCGAACGAGTGGTCAACCGTCGAATCGTCCAGCTGTACGGAATAGAAGCCGTAAGTAGCTGCATTATTGCCGTCTTTCTTCAGCGTATCGATTGCGGATTGGAAGCCCCACTTCTGGTCGATTACGCCAACAACGCGGCCTTGAGCGATTTTCGATTTGTATTGGTCTTCCTTCTGTACGAACGATTCTGGGTCAAGGAGACCGATATCGTTCATATGGTTCAGCCAGCGGAAGTATTCTTTCTCTTCCGGACGACGATAGTGGAACGTCGCTTGGTACGTCTTCGGATCGATGTATACTTCACCGTCATCGGATGCGCCCGTTGCTTGGAACGCTGGGTTCGTAACGGAGATAATGATGCGCCAGTCATCTGCGAGCAGCGACAGACCGATCGTTTTCTTGCCGTCCGCCGTCGTTGGATGCTTCGCAACGTAATCAGCGATGACCTTCTCGTAGTCTTGAACCGTTTTGATTTGTGGGAAGCCAGCTTCTTCTACCGCTTGGTGCTGCAGGCTGAAAGCGCCGCCAGCGTCGAAGTAAGTTTGACCTACGCCATCGTACGTTGGAATAACGTAGATTGCTTGATCTTCGTTGCTCCATTTCAGACGATTCCAATAGTCGCCATATAATTTCTTAATGTTAGGGCCGTATTTATCGATCAGCTCAGTCAGATCAAGCACTGCGCCTGCGTCTACGAACAGGTTCGCGCTGCCTTTCGCAGAGATGATGTCTGGATAGTCACCGCTTGCTGCAACGAGGGAAACTTTGTTCGCGTCCGTTGCGAAGTCCATTTTGAGCGTGATGCCCGTTTTCTCCGTAATCTTCTTACCGATCGCGTCTTGCATTTGGTTCCAGTTTGGACTTGGGTCTGCAGCCAACATCGTATACGTGATTGGCGTCGTATCAACCGCCGGCGTTTCCGTCGTTGTGTCCGTTGTGCCCGTTGTGCCTTCCGGCTCTTTCTCTTTGTCCGAAGAACCACAAGCTGCAAGAGAACCTACGAGCATAGCACTCGCGAGCAGCAGGCCGGATTGTTTCAAGACCTTACCTTTCATACCGATACCCTCCCTAAGATAACAATCATATATTGTACAACAGGATTACCTGTTCATACCGAGGTTAGAGATACAATGCAAGACGAGATTCGGCAGCTTAAGATTTAACTGCGCCGAGTGTCATCCCGCTAACGAAATAACGCTGCAGGAACGGATAAATAACGAGAATTGGAAGCGATACAACAATCGTAATAGCCATCTTAATCGATTCTGGCGATACGCTCGTTACGATATCGGTAATGTTCTTACCGCGTACGTCCGTAGAGTTCGTCGTCGATTGCAGTACCTTCGTCAGCTCGTATTGGAGCGTCGTCAGGCTTGGCGTACTATTGTTATACAGATACGTATCGAACCAAGAGTTCCATTGTCCGACCGCCAAGAACAAAGCGATCGTTGCAAGCACCGGCTTACAGAGCGGCAGAATGACACGCCAGTAGATCGTGAAGTCATTCGCACCGTCAATCTTCGCCGATTCCTGCAGCGCGTACGGCAGACCGTCGATGAATGAACGGATGACGAACACGTTGAACGCACTTACGATACCTGGCAGGATGTACACGGCGAACGTGTTCATCAAATGCAGATCACGGAACAGCATGTACGTTGGAATCATACCGCCGGATACATACATCGTCATTGCCAAGAAGGTGGAGACGAATTTACGACTTTGAAAATCGGGACGTGCTAAGCAGTAAGCGAGCATCGAACCGCTGAGCAGTCCGAGCAGCGTACCGACAATTGTACGAAGCACCGATATTTTGAAGCCTGTGATCAGGCCGGAATAAGCGAAGATCGTTTCATAGTTCTTCCACGTAAATTCCCGTGGGAAGATCGTAAGACCTCCCCGAACGGTATCATTCGAGTCATTGAACGAGATGGCAAGCACGTTCAAGAACGGATAGAGTGTAACGACAAGAACTATGCACATGACGAGGACGTTCGTCCAGTCAAACATACGATCGCTCAGTGTTGCGTTGAAATTCGTGGTTCTCGTTTTAGACATAGCTGAGACATCCCCTTTCTACATGATGCTTTCTTTCGTCACACGTTTGAACAAGCCGTTCGCAACGAAGAGCAGAATAACGCTGACAACCGAGTTGAACATACTGATCGCTGTACCGAATGAATATCGGTTCTGTGTAATACCGTTATTCAAGGCATACAGGTCGAGCACTTCTGAGTAATCAATTACCCGGGCATTGCCAAGCAGGAATTGTTTCTCGAAGCCGATCTGGATCAAGTGACCGATCGACATGATCAACAGGATGGAAATCGTCGTCCGGATACCTGGCAGCGTAATATGCCAGATTGTCCGCCAGCGGCCAGCGCCGTCTACACGCGCTGCCTCATATTGTTCAGGATCTATACCTGTAATAGCAGCCAAGTAGATGATCGTGTTCCAGCCCATCTCTTTCCACACATCAGATGCGGTTACAATCGACCAGAAGTACTTCCCTTCGCCCATGAACAGAATCGGTTTATCAATGATATGAAGTCCAACAAGGATGTCATTGATAACGCCGCCATCGATCGAGAGCATCTTCGTTACGATACCCGCAACGACTACCCAAGAGACGAAGTGAGGCAAATACGAAACCGTCTGTACGAACCGTTTGAAGAACTGACCGCGAAGCTCGTTGAGCAGTACCGCGAACAGAATTGGTACAGTAAAGCCTGCAATCAGGCTCATACCGCTCATCGCCAGCGTGTTGCGAATGACGATGAAGAAACGATCATCTGAGAATAAATCCACGAAATGCTTGAAGCCGACAAAATCCTGCTTCCAGAACTGCCACATTGTCCGCCCTGGACCTGGTCTGTACTTCTGAAATGCCATGATCCATCCATAAATCGGTACGTAGCTGAAAATAAATACCCAAATAACGAACGGAATGGTCATGAAGTACAAGTACTTCTGCTGCAGCGCCTTGTACCAGAAACCTTTGGTTTTCGTTCCGTCGGACTTTTTATCGTCCCGAATTGCTGCTTCCATACTAGCCCTCCTTCTCTACACTATCCAATATGATAAAGGATTTAGGCACAAGCTTTGCACCCGATATATTCGAACAAAAATCATATACTATTTCACTATCAAATACGGTCTGGTTTAATATGTTTCCTATGGAGCACCGTTATTCTGAAAGCGATTGCATCTCATTTGCATCCTTATCGTACTCCACCATAAGCACTAAATCCTACCCGATAAATATGCGCTAAAATACCCTATAAATTAGACATAACCTCTCCCGAAATGACAAAAAAAACCGTTCCAGTGCAATTACTGGAACGGTTATCTCTTATTTTGCTAGAATGTTAAGAAGGGCGCCCCTTAAAGGCAGAGGGTGATACCCCTTCATATTTCTTGAATTTCGTATGAAAATAATCGACACTCGCATAGCCAACCCGCTCCGCTGCCTGATGGACCTTCAGTCCTTGCGCCAGCAGCTCTTTCGCTTTCTCGATACGAACCTTGTCGAGATACGTGTTGAAATATTCGCCCGTATGGGTTTTAAACAGCTTGCCGAGATAGCTGCTGTTGTAGTTGAACAGCTCCGCAATGGTCTCCAGCTTCAGATTCTCGTTCGAATGCCGACGGATGAAATCCTCGACCTGTTTAATGATTGTTTCCGGGCTGTGCTCTGCCGAGTAGCGAACCGTCGCCTCAATCGCCTGGTTCAAATGGCTGACGATCGACTGCAGGCTTCTCTGACGTATAATATCCGAGATAACGGGCGAGAAGGATTGTGTCGACGTGAACGTCTTCGGATTCGCAGCAGCCAGCTTATTGAACGCCACTGAAGCCATCTGGGCCATATACGATTTGACCGTCTCCTCGGTCATTCTCGCCTCGGTCATTCGCTCAGCAAGCGTCTCTACCGTCCGAAATGCGATATCCTTGTTGCCGATATCCATTGCGAGGAACAGCTGATCCGCATAGTCATCCAGATCGCTCGGCTCGATAGACGATTGGGCTTCACCTGCCTCATCCGACCGCACAATGACACCCATCCCAAGCACAAACCGCTGCCGCATCCCTTCAACCGCCTGCTCATAGGAATGCCGGACGTCAAGGAAGGTATCCACCTTGCCGCCCACTGAGATGAATAACGGGACCTTCTCACTGTTCAACAGTATGCTAAGTCCCTCTTGCCATCTTGCTTCTCCCTGCTCATCCGCCCGCAGCAGTATGCCGACATAAGGCTCTGTCACAAAAGCAAAGCTCCGCTCTTTATCCAGCTCACGACTCCACTTGCTCTTAAGCAATCCAACGCCTGCCGACTCCTCTTCATCCGTCAGATCCGCTTCTACAAGCGCCACGCGAAAGCTTGTCCAGTTCAATCCGAGCCGCTGTGAGATCGGTCTCCACAGCTCTTCGGTAAGTGAATCGCCAGCCGTTCCCGTTACGACTGAAGCAATCAGCTGCTCCCCTCGCCAGGCGACCTCCGACTCCTGTTGACGCTTCTGTTCTTTCTCTTCTATAAGACGATCTCGAATTCGCGCCAGACTCTCGCACAGTTCCTTCTCATCGACAGGCTTCAGCAGGTAGCCGTCAACACGGAAACCGATTGCCTTCTTCGCATAGTCAAAATCCGAGTATCCACTAAGAATAAGGAAGTGACAAATAGAGTCCTTCTCGCGAATTCGTTCGATTAGCTCCAGCCCGTTTATCCCTGGCATTCTAATGTCAACGAGCATCAGGTCTGGTTGGAGCTCATCGGCCTTCGCGAGCGCTTCTCTTCCGTTTGCAGCTGTGCCGCACACTTCGAAGCCGTACAGCTCCCATTCGATCAGCGTCGTCATCCCTTCACGGATTGATGGCTCGTCATCTACAATAAGCACTCTATACATGCTCACCATTCCTCCCTTCCCGCCGGCAGCGTCATTCGAATGTGTGTCCCTTCATCCGGCGTGCTCTGAAGCGATAGGACATATTCCTCGCCGTATGTAAGCCTGAGCCGCTGATGTACATTTCGCATGCCGATCCTGTAGCCTTCCCGATCTTCCATATCATCAAGCGACTCCATTAGCTGCTGCAGCCGCTCTTCCGTCATGCCTTGTCCATTATCCGAGATTTCGATCATTAGCTGCTTATAATCGTCAGACATCGTTGTCCGAATAACAACGCATCCGCCCTCTTCCTTGCTTTCCAGCCCGTGTACGACGGCATTCTCGACCAGAGGCTGCACGATAAGCGGCGGCACGCGAACTTGAAGCGAGGCAGGATCTATATCCAGCTCAAAGCCGAGCCGATCGCCGAAGCGGAATTGCTGAATTTCTAAGTAGCAGCGAACAATCTCGATCTCATCGACTAACTTGATGCTGGACCCGCCGATCTCAAGATTTTTACGCATAAGCGTTCCTAGCAGCTTCACCGTCTGTGCAATATCCGTCTGCTTATTCATGTGTGCCTTCATTCGAATGGATTCCAACGCATTGAATAGAAAATGCGGATTGATCTGACTCGCCATCATGCGAAGCTTTATTTCTTTCTGTTTGATTTTGAGCAAATTTTGCTGTTCATTCGATTCCCGCACTTCTTCCATCAAATCGCGGATACTGTGCATCATACTGTTAAACTGCCGAGCCAGCTGGCCGACCTCATCATTGCCATCGATATGAAGTGCTACGTTCAGGTTGCCGCTTGCTACCTTGTTCATTTCACGGCTGAGCCGGAGCATCCGATTAGCCAATAGCTTGGATACGAATAAAATTAATACGACCGCAACCATGAAGCTGACAAGCATGACGATTAAGCCGAGCATGCCGATTCGGTTCGCATCCTTAACAATACCTTCAATTCCAATGACCGATACGATACGAAGCCCATTGAGGCTTGCTGTAGGCATAATCGACTCCACGACCACCTTGGACCGTTTGCCATCGACAAGCGTATTGTATGTGCCATCTTTAAAGCCCTCAAGTCTCATACCAACATTTACATCACTGAGCGAAAGCCCCTGATCCGAGTAGTTCGTTGACGCGACGATTTGATTGTTTTCATCAATAATCATCGTATCGTACGGCTCATTCCTCAGAATACTTGTCAATTCGCTTCGATTGAGCGATATAACAAGAATGCCGCTCGTTCTATATCCCAAGAAGTCGATACGCCGCACAAGGTTTAAATACTTCGTCCCTGGATCCGTCTCTTCATCAAAGTAATACCACATCGCCATTGGACTGTTTCGTGCCACTGTATACCAATAAGCCGCTTGTGTCGACGTACTCGGCTTCATAAATTCCCAGTTATTAAGCAAGGTCGGATTATCAATATATACCCTTATGCTCCGAATTTCTTTATGCAAGCTCTTGGCGCTCCTAAAGCCTGGATAGTCACGATATGCTCGGAATACATCGACTGACTTGGTGAATGACGTATTCGCGATACGCTTCAACTGATCATCGTTCATCAGCGTGTTCGAAACCTCAATAGGCACAGCAAGCAGCTGGCTCGTCCGCTGTTTGATCCGATCCACGTTGTTGAGCGACTGCGCGACTGCGTCATCAAGCACCTTCTCCCGAAATTCAGCGGTTAGAAAGAGACCAACAATAAGTACGGGTACGATGACAACGAGCACGAGCGATAGAAACAGCTTGGTGCGTATCTTCATATTATTGAACCATTTGGAAATCCGATGCATCCCGTTCGTCACACCTTTTGTTCCGAAGTGCATTATCGAATTTTGTCGATATGCGTCATCTATTATACGACAACTATAAGGTCCTGTTTAGGGTCTATTCAATGAAGTTTTCGAAATTGTTCCGGAGTCATTCCTTCTGCCTTGCGGAAGACCGATATAAAATGGCTCGCATCCCTGTAGCCGACCTCTTGTGCAATCTGCATAATTGGCTTTCGCTCCAGACCGCTAATGAGCTCCTTCGCTTTCGACAGCCTCAGTTGAATCAGATACGTGTAGGCAGTCATGCCGAACGCTTTGCGGAATAACATGTTCAAATAACGTGCCGACACATTCAGCAGCTCCGCCATCTCGGGCAGTCCGACTGCAGGGTCGCTGTAGTTGCTGTCCAGCCACGCAAGCAGCGGATTAAGTCTCTCCATATGCTGAAACAGCGATGAGCCCGAGCTGACCTGTCCATATTTCTTCAATAGAAGAAGAAACCGATACAGCCCGCTTGAAGCATCAAGACCCGAACGGTCATCAGCTGTCTCGATCGCAACGAGCATTCGGGTCAGATGTCCGCTTAGCTCCGATGCTCCCTGCTCCCACTTGAACCACTCCGAATGCCGGAATCCGAGTGAGGTTACCATCGGCGCAGCCTGCGACCCATCGAAGGTAATATAGCTCGTCGACCATTCGTCTCCCGCCTTGCGGTAAGAATGCTTAATATGCGGATATAACAAAATGCCCGTATGCGGCGGAAGCGTCAATTGCTGTCCGGCCACCTCGATGATCCCTTCGCCGCTGACGGTCTCGAGCCAATGGAAGCAAGGGTACCCTTCTTCCCGGTCGATGGACTCCTGCTCTGGATTATAACCAATACTCTCTACATATATAGGCAACGCGGGCTGCGCACCGGTGAAGAGGAAATGACGCTGACGGCCATCCGACAGACGGACAGGCTTTCCACGCTGGTTTTCGCTCGATGGATTGACTCTCATACTAATCCCTCCGTGTCCTAGCATAGCACAATCAGCTGCGAAGAGCATGATTTGGGATGATTGTACTACCAGCTGAATAGGTCTTTTGGATTTATCTATTGCCAATAACTGTGCGCACATGTAATATCATTTCCGGCTAACGTCACATATTTTGAGGAGGAATCAGCACTATGGATGGCTATTTGCTTCTTGTAGTCGTACACGTAATGGCAGCAATCATCGGTATTGGTCCCACGTACTTCTCTCCTGTACTGCTTCGTGCCGGTCAGACGACAGAGCAGCTTCGCTCGTCGTTTCGTCTAGGCGCCATTCTGGAGCTATTCCCGAAGATCGGCGGGTCGCTTGCCGTATTAAGCGGACTTGTCCTCGTCATCATCGGCGACTATCAGTTCAAGGATATATGGATTTATGGCTCTCTCGCAATCTATGTCATCATTCAAGTTCTCGTCATCGGCTTTGCTGCACCGAGGCAGAAGAAAGTATTTCATTGGCTGTTCAATCAAGCCAACGCTTCGCAGAGCTCCACGAATCCTCCTAGTGAATACGATGCTCTTATATCACAGGTACGGAGGATTCATTACATAGCGACCGTGCTAGGAATTGTGCTCTTCGTCCTTATGATTGTCAAACCTACTTTGTAGAACTGTGCACGCCGCAATAGCATTCATAACGGAATATACCGTATTCTCACGCAAAGAATCTCCAAGTCCGCATTGCGGATTTGGAGATTCTTGTGCTGCAGCAAGCTTTCCGTACTAATTATACTTTCACACGAATGACATTCCACGAAGCCTTCGCCAGCGATGCTTGAATCGTCAAGCCGTCTGCCGTTGCATTGCCTTTATTGTGCGGTACAACGCGGTTAGGCTGCAGTTCGGTGTTAACGGCTTTCAGATCATCCGATTCAAGTACGATATGCTCGATGATCGATGCTGCACCGAAGCTGCGAAGATCGATTTCGAATGGAAGCGACTCCTCCAGATGGCGGTTAACCGCGAAGATCGTAACTTCTTCCTTCTCTTCATCATAAACCGCGATCGACTCGAGATAAGGAACATCTGTAATTTCTTTCGTGTCATACTTGTCCGATTGAACGAGCGGCACTAGCGCTTTACCGCGGCCGAATACCGAAGCATGCATGTATGGATAGAAGATCGTTTGACGCCAAGCGCCGCCGCCATTGGAAGTCATGATTGGCGCAATAACGTTAACGAGCTGTGCAAGGCACGCCATCTTCACGCGATCGGAATGCTTCAGAAGCGCAATAAGCATGGTACCAACAACAAGCGCATCCTCATGGTTATATACGTCCTCAAGCTGTGGAGGAGCGATTTGCCAAGGATCCATCTTCCGGTCTGCTTCGTTGGAGTGGAACCATACGTTCCATTCGTCGAACGAGAGGAACATTTTCTTCTTGCTGCGTTTCTTCGCTTTAATGTAATCGCAAGTTGCTGCTACTGTACGGATGAAGTCTTCCATCTGAAGCGAACGCGCAAGGAATGTCGGCGTATCGTTCTCACGGTTGCCATAGTATTGATGAAGCGACAGATATTCAACGTGATCGTAAGTGTGATCCAGTACCGTTGCTTCCCATTCTGGGAATGTAGGCATTCCGATCGCCGAGCTGCCGCAAGCGACGAGCTCGATCGTTGGGTCAACCCATTTCATCACTTTCGCTGATTCGAGCGCAATGCGGCCATATTCGACTGCCGTCTTGTGGCCAATCTGCCAAGGGCCGTCCATCTCGTTGCCGAGGCACCAAGTCTTAATGTTATGCGGCTGCTCATATCCATGGGAACGACGCAGATCGCTCCAGTACGAACCGCTCGCATGGTTGGTGTACTCGACAATGTTACGTGCATCGTCGATGCCGCGTGTACCAAGGTTTACCGCCATCATAACTTGCGTATTCGCCTTTCTCGCCCAATCTACGAATTCGTTGAAGCCGAACTGATTCGTCTCAACGACACGCCATGCAAGCTCAAGTCTGCGCTTACGCAGCTCCTTCGGTCCAACTGTATCCTCCCAGTTGTAACCGGATACAAAATTGCCGCCAGGATAACGAACGATTGGAACTTGCAGCTCGTTGATCAACCCAAGAACGTCACCGCGGAATCCGTTCTCGTCCGCTGTTGTATGACCTGGCTCATAAATGCCGTTATATACGGCACGGCCTAGGTGCTCAATGAAAGAACCATAAATTCGGTCGTCAATCTCGGAGATTGCAAAATCTTTGTCAACGATCATTTTGGCTTTTAAACTCATGTAGACAACTCCTCTACCTTGAATTAATATTGATATTAACTAGATTAAGAAGTATATTAATCCTTAATTCAATTAAATACGATATCGCTTTCATATGCAACATTTTTTTAAATAAAAGCCTTTTCATTCAATTGGTTTATGTATATATTAATTATTATCTAAATACGAAATCAATTCACTTTCATGTAAAATCCATCATCTATATTCACTGCGGTAATGGGGGAACGATCATGATTAAAGCCAGTGCCGATGTCAAATGGCTTCCGCTATTCGAAGCGCTTGCGAGCGAAGTTCGATTAAACATATTGAAGCTGCTTGCGCAGAAGCCGATGAACAACAAAGACCTGGCTGAGCAGTTGAACTTAAGCGGTGCCATTGTTACCATGCACATACGCAAGCTGCAGCAGGCAGGCCTTATTCGATCGGAGATGGTTCGCCTCAATGGAGGCACGCATAAGTTGAATTCTCTAATGGAGGAGTGGATTGAAATCTCACTCCCACAGGTTGAAGAGACGATTCGTCACATGCACGAGGTTTCGATTCCAGTCGGACATTACACTTCATTCGAGGTTCATCCAACATGTGGTCTGGCAACCACCTCACAATACATTGGACATTTCGACGACCCGCGTTATTTTCTTGCGCCGGAGCGAATGCATGCGAACATATTGTGGTTCGGCAAAGGATACATCGAATACAAAATCCCGAACTATCTGCTGCCATCGCAACAGCTCACGGAGATCGAAATTACGCTGGAGCTGTCATCCGAAGCGCCTGGCGTCAATTCCAATTGGCCTTCTGACATCCGCTTTCACCTGAATCGAACCGATCTCGGCTACTGGACAAGCCCTGGCGACTCCGGCGGCGGACGCGGTTCCTTCACACCGGATTGGTGGACAGATAACATTAACCAATACGGCTTCCTTAAGGTGCTGCGCATCAACGAGGAAGGAACATTCATCGACGGTGTCATGCTGTCCACCAACGGCATAAATTCGATCGAGCAGGAACGCAATCAGTGGACGCTGCGCTTATCGGTTGATGAGGATGCTGCCCATGTTGGAGGCCTTACGCTGTATGGCAGAGGCTTCGGCAACTACAATCAAGATATTGTGTTCCGAACGTACTACAAACAACAGCAGTAATAGCCTACATCCCCCGCATAGACTCGTCTCTACTCCTCAAATATGTTACGATTTAGACGGAGCACTGCGCGTTGACTTGCATATGCGGTGCGGAAGCGTGTTTGAGGAGGAATCAATCTTGCTATTCATCGACAACCAAGGCATTACCGATCCGTCGATTAATCTGGCGATCGAAGAATATGTGCTGCGGCAGCTGCCGATGACGGACAGCTACCTTTTGTTCTACATTAACAAGCCATCCATCATCATTGGCAAAAATCAAAATACAATCGAAGAAATAAACGCCGAATACGTAAATGAACGCGGCATCCAGGTCGTTCGCCGTCTCTCGGGCGGTGGTGCTGTCTATCACGATACCGGCAACCTTAATTTCAGCTTCCTGACCAAGGATGACGGCCAGTCGTTCCACAACTTCCGCAAGTTTACGCAGCCGGTCGTCGACACCCTTCAAGCGCTTGGCATCGATGCTGAGTTAAGCGGCCGTAACGACATTCAGATCGGCGAACGCAAAGTATCCGGCAACGCCATGTTCGCTACACGCGGCCGGATGTTCAGCCACGGGACGCTGCTTTTTAACTCTGAGATGGAGCATGTCGCATCCGCACTGAAGGTGAAGCCGATCAAGGTGGAGTCCAAAGCTACCAAATCGGTTCGTTCCCGTGTAGCCAACATTGTTGAGTTCTTGAAGAATCCCATGACAATTGAGCAGTTCCGTGATGAGCTGCTTCGCCATATCTTCGGTATGGAGCCTTCAGAAGTGCCTCAATATCGGCTCACCGATGAAGACTGGAAAGCCATTCACGAGCTGTCAGAGAGCCGTTACCGCAGCTGGGACTGGAACTATGGCCGATCTCCTAAATTCAATATCCAGAACGCGTATAAGTTCGCTGCCGGCATCATTGATGTGCGCCTGGATGTCGAAGATGGCCTTCTTGCAGGCTGCCACATCTTCGGCGACTTCTTCGGCTTGGGCGATGTTGCCGATCTTGAGCAGGCGCTCACTGGCGTTCGTTACGAAGAGAAGGCTCTGCAAGCAGCTCTTGCCGACAAAGATATCAACCACTACTTCGGTAATGTCACCCTGAAGCAGTTCATTGATCTGCTGCTGTTGAAGGAGCAGGCCTGAAATAAATAAGCGACTTTCCGCATCGGCCTTGTTCCTAATCGGAATGAGCCGGTGCTGCAAGTCGCTTTTTTACGTATCGCTTCGTAATCCTAAGTCGAGCTATTCGCTTCTAATTGGTCATCCTTCATCCGCCCACGGCTTCCTAATACGAACAGCGTCGTGCCGATCCAACCGCAGATGGAAGCCATAATAAGCAGGCTCGATAATGCAACCGATTCAGATAGCCCTGCACTTAACAGTGGTCCAAGCGTTCCTCGGAAACCGAACAGCATCAGGTGTACGCCGAATATAACGCCCTCGCGGCCAGGCACCAGTCTGAATATAAAGGACAGAATGCCAATATCCCAGATCGCTTCTCCCATCCCCTGAATACCGTTGCCTACAATAACGGCGCTATACGTTCCCCAAACACCGTATAGCAGCGGCACAACCGCATACGCGCCAATCCCGACCATCAACGTGTAACGTATATCATAGCGGTCAATCATCCAGCCCGCAATGAGATAAGTCAGCAATAAGCCCAAGTAGTACGCGATCCGCGCCACAGCAATCTGAACGTTCGTTAAGTCAAGCTCATCAACCTGGATGATCTGATACAACGGGTTCGCGAGCATATTGCCGAATCCGGCGAAGGTCGTTGCCAGCAGGAAGACGGCCAGAATCCGATTTCCTTTTACTAGGCCCCATTGTTCCTTTAACGTTTCTTGGGCAGAACGCTTCTGTTTCTGCTTGCTATCGTCCTGCACAACCGGTGTCTTCGGCAGTCGAATCGTATTGAATAATAGAATGGATATGAAACCGAACAATGCTGCGGCAAACAGCGGTCCAGACGGCCCCGCATGGTCAGACCAGCTTCCCACGATGTACGCCAGCGGAATCATCAATGCCCCCATTGCAACGCGTACATATCCCATTATCCTGCCTCGTACATCCCAAGGATACATCTTAGGCAGCAGCGAAGCATACGCAGGCGCCTGAATGCCCATCAACAGCTGGAAGCTAACCGCTGTCACGACATAAACGGTAGGATGTGGGAATAATGCCGGGAACACAAGCAGCACTCTGCCGATCATATTCGGAAAAATAAAGAACAACCGATACTTTCCCGTACGCTCAATAAGGCTTGCCCATAAAGGAGAGAAGATAAGCCCGATGGCCGGTGCAGCCGATAATAAACCAACTTGCAGGTTCGAAGCGCCCTCTCGAATCGCGAAAGGCATAAAGAATTGATTCATTACAACGTTAAACAGACTAAAAATCATGGATGCCCATACATCAATCTTGGCATTGTACCAGACTCTGGCTGGCATCGCTAATCCGAACCTCACAACGGCATGATGTCGCAGCTGCGGCTGTTGTCTTCCCATGGATGTCCTGTCCTTTCCTACTGTACACATTATCTCGTAAGTGTAGTGCCTTACCGTCATAACGGTCAAGATATAATAGATGGGTATGCACGGAAAACACAAATCTACCTACGAAAACAACAAAAAAACCACCTTCGCAGGTGGTGTCGTTAATTTATTTGGTTGCGGGGGCAGGATTTGAACCTGCGGCCTTCGGGTTATGAGCCCGACGAGCTACCGAGCTGCTCCACCCCGCGATAGGCTAATGGTGACCCGTAGGGGATTCGAACCCCTGTTACCTCCGTGAAAGGGAGGTGTCTTAACCCCTTGACCAACGGGCCTTATGGTAATTCAAAAATCGTCCGTTGATCACGAAGTGTCTCAGGCAGCTTATTCGGCATCGAATCTTGATCCAACCCTCGAACTCCAGAGCTTATGCTTCCGAAGTAGGTTTCTTACGAAACCTTTTAGCTCATGTAGGTTTGCCTACACTTCGTTACTCGTTCTTCGGTTTGAATCAACCTTCTCGGTGCTGAACAGCCGATTTTTGAATCTTTATTGTAAGCAAAAGTACGACTGAATCGCTCTGATGCTTAATGAAGGTTACACCTTCAAAACTGGATGCGAATGTTGAATCCTTAGCTTAGGTAATGCTTTAAAAGCTTATGCTTCCGAAGCGAGCTTTTC
>Ga0182738_1001867_pt1 | contig 25539 bp, 23 predicted proteins | sample eDN5th30CBELigMG_FD_128876 | JGI IMG/M metagenome (GOLD analysis project Ga0182738, IMG submission 128876) | Enriched Miracle-Growth compost microbial communities from Emeryville, California, USA - eDNA 5th pass 30_C BE-Lig MG (version 2)... ...
CTGCCCTCTAAAGCAGGACAGCCTTTTTCTCTTTATAGCTCCAACTCCATCCACTCATCTGTTTCCTTAAAGCCGAACTTCTTATAAACAGGTCTACCAAGCTTTGAAGCGCCTAGCCACATTTTCGTAATGTTTAAGTTTTTGGCTTCGTCTACTAATTTTGTTAATAGACTTGTAGCAATTCCTTTTCCACGATAATCATTTTTCGTATACATATTGGTTACATAAGCTTTTTTTCCACTCTTATTAGTATAGGAAGGAGGAAAGTCATAAATAACAATTGCTCCTGTTGCTATGATCTCGTTTTGCTCCTCTACCTCTACTACCCATTGAATAAGAGTTCCTTCAGCTAATTTCTTCTGAAAGAAAGTTTTCAGCTCGTTATCAATATCTTTATCAGCTTTAATTCCTTCATCGAATAATTGAATTTTCCTCATTTCCACTAGCAAGTTGATATCGTCAACAGTCGCTTTGCGATATTTCATCCAATCTCTCTCTTTCCTATAAACATTAATCTATTATTATTTATCAGATTTTCCTTTAATAAGCTGTTTTTCCGAACCAAAAAGCATTGTTACACTAAGGCCTAATATAAAAGTAATCAAGCAGAATATAAGGGTTGTTATTCCTGTAACCATTCCTGGAAAAACAACGAAAAGGGAGCCAAGAATTAGCCCTATAATGATTGCATAAGTGATATGCGGAAAATGGGATAGTGAATATTTAATCCCTTTACTACTACCAATAAATCCGACTACTGCACCAAGTCCAATAACCAAGATTACTGGGATATTTAATGTAGATAATGCATTAATGGCTGTTGAATATACTCCAAGCAGAAGTAAAATAAACGAGCCACTAATTCCAGGAAGCAGCATTGCCATACTAGCAAGCCAGCCAGAGAAAAATAACCCAATGACCGATAATAAAGATAAAGAGGTTATTGGTTCAGTAGTTTTTTCTGGGTTTAAAAAAGCCATTGAAGCAATTAGAATAGCCGCTAATGCTAGAATAATATAATGTCGGGAACCAAAGTTTTTTTTCGGCTGTGCCTGCTTAAGCATAAGTGGAATGACACCAATGATTAATCCAATAAAAAAGAATTGTGTGGGCTCATGATAATTTTCCAATAAAAATTCAATCAATCTGCTTAACAATAAAAGAGCAGTACCCATTCCGACCGCTAACGGTATTAAAAACCCTAATTGCTCTTTCCAGCGTTTACTAAAAAAACCACTGATGGCATCTAGCAAACGATCATAAATACCCAAAATGACGGCAATTGTTCCACCACTCACACCTGGTATTAAATCACTAATTCCCATAATAAAGCCTCTATATAAATTCTTCCATTCCATTAATTCTTATTTCCTCCCTATCAATCCGCTCATAGATTTACACATTTTGAATAGTTTACAAACTATTTTCCAATTCTATCATACCATATTTTCTAGTATCTTATTTTTTTCTAAATAAAAAAATATACTATGCAATAAAAACAAAGAAATCATCCCCATATATATTAATCTCTTCAATAATTATCCAACAATACTTTACAAATTGACTAATTAATAGGTATAATCATTTTTATAGTTTTGAATGTTCTTTACATATACAATATTCAGAATTAACAAACATAAATAATAGGGGGAATACTTCATGAAGCGAAAAAATTGGTTATTACTTCTCACTTTCGCATTTGTGCTAAGTGTATTAGCAGCATGCTCTGGTGATAATACCAACGTTTCTACAGATGCAGACGACAATGAAAAAAATTCCGGCGAAAAGGTCCTTAACTTTTTAAATCCTGAGGCCATTCCATCAATGGATCCATCTTTAGCTACAGATGAATCTTCATTTATCTATTTAGGAGCTACTATGGAAGGTCTTTACCGCTTAGATAAAGATACACAACCATCACCTGGTATTGCTACAAAGCATTCCGTTAGTGAAGATGGTTTAACTTGGACTTTTACATTAAGAGAAGATGCTAAGTGGTCAAATGGAGAGCCAGTTACAGCAAATGACTTTGTTTACGCATGGCAACGTGCTGTCAATCCTGATACTGGATCAGAATATGGTCCATATATGATGAATGGCGTAATCAAAAATGCTTCTGCTATCAGCAGTGGTGAACTTGCTGTTGACCAACTAGGAGTAAAGGCTGATGGAGATTATACACTTGTTGTAGAATTAGAAAACCCAACTCCTTATTTTGAAACATTAACTACATTCGGCACATTCTTACCACTTAATCAAAAGTTTGTGGAGGAAAAAGGGGATAGCTTTGCAACAAGTTCTGAAAGCCTATTAGCAAACGGACCTTACACAATGTCCGATTGGGATAGCACAAGTAATTCATGGGTACTTGCAAAGAACGATAATTATTGGGATGCAAGCACAGTTCAAATGGATAAATTAACATTTGAAGTAGTAAAAGATCCACAAACAGCACTTAACTTATATGAAAAGGGATCTGTTGACCGTATGGATCTTACATCTGATTTAGTTGACCAATATTCAACAGATGAGAATTATGTGGTTTCAGCAGATACATTTGTCTACTTCCTTAAATTTAACCAAACAACATCTGAGGCTTTAGCAAACCAAAATATTCGTCTAGCTATTAGCCGCGCATTTGACAAAGAGGCTTTAGTTAACGAAATCTTAAATAACGGTTCTATCGTAGCGAATGGACTTGTTCCAACAGACTTCACTCCAATGCCAGAAACTGGAGAAGACTTCCGTGAAGTTAGCGGTGATCTTGTATCCTATGATTTAGAAGCTGCTAAAGAATACTGGGCAAAAGGTTTAGAAGAGTTAGGTACTGATAAAGTAGAGCTTGAGTTTTTAGCAGATGATGATGCGACAACAAAAACATTAATCCAATATGTTGCTAATCAGCTATCAACAAACTTAGAAGGACTAACAGTTAACATCAAACAAGTTCCAAAAGAGCAACGACTTGACTTAGATACTAATATGCAATATGAGCTTCAACTTTCTAGATGGGGTCCAGACTTCCTTGATCCGTATACATTCATGAACCTGTGGATTACAGACGGAGGAAACAATAAAACTGGATATTCCAATAAAGAATATGATCAGTTAGTTAGCGATACTGCAACAAAATATGCAACAGATAATATTGCTCGCTATGACAATTTCTTAAAAGCAGAGAAATTATTATTTGAAGATGCACCAATTGCACCTGTTTACCAAGCATCTAGAGCACAACTAATTTCACCAAAAGTTCAAAACGTATTCGTAAATCCATTTGGAGCAACTTATGAGTATAAGTGGGCTGACGTAGCAGAATAAGGAAAAAAGCTATTTAAAAAGTGGGAATCTTACCGAAATGGTAGATTCCCACTTTTTTTACTTTATTGTTTCATTAAGTGCATACTTTCTCTTATTTATGCTTCTTTCATTATTCGTAAAAATTCCTCATAAGAGCTTGCTTTTAATATTCTATGAACGCCCGAATGATCCTCGATAAATTTCCCAAGGACATCATACATTTCTTGCAAGTCTTCCTGGCTATTTCTTTTCACACATAGTAAGAAGACAATTTGCACCGGATTGTTATTCCAGTCAATGGGCTTATCTAACGTGCAAACACATAAAAATGTTTTTTCTGTCTGCGGAGTAATTGGATGTGGGATTGCAACCAAATTTCCATAAGAGGTTGGGGCTACTTTTTCCCGTTCATATACTGCTTCTAAAAAGGCTTTACCCACTAAACCTTGCTCCATTAATTGTCCATGTAAAAAGGCTAATACTTCCTCTTTTGTATGCAATGGTTGCTTAAAGAAAACAAAATCTTGAAGGAAAAATGATTCCATTGGCTGATGATTACTTTGCGTTAAAATAAATTTTTCAATTGCTTTTAAATCACTTTCCTTTAGGATCGCATTTACCTCTATCACAGGTACAGCAAAGCTTTCCTTGATTGGAATAGAGCTTACAATAAAATCAATCTCATTTAAATTATATTGATCAAGCATATAATATTCCGTTGTCCCAATCACTTCTAAGTTGCTTCCAAAATAGGATTTTAATCGGTAGTAAATTAACTGTGCTGTTCCTAAGCCAGAAGCACATACTACAAGACAGCGCTTTGGACCTGAATGTAATTTTTTTCTTTCCATTGCCGCACCGATATGCAAAGCTAAATAGCCAATCTCATTCTCATCCATTTCAATTTCTGTATACTCTTTAATTGCCAGTCCTGCAATAATTCCCGCCTCATAAGCAAGTGGATAATTGTTCTTAATCTCTTGCAACATCGGATTTCTAATATTCATGCCATACTTGATTCGATTAACAGCTGGCTTCAAATGCATGCTCATGCCAAAGATAAGCTCTTCATCCTTCGCAATCCCTAAATCGAGTTTTTCTTCCATCTTTGCCAAGACAAAATCAACTAGCTGAAGAATATCATCCTCAATCACATGATCAATATGACCTTTTTTCTGGGTAACTAGCTTTGTTCCAAGTAAGTGCATGGCAATATAGGCTATTTCTGCTTGCGGAAACTTAATTTGATATAGTTCCTCTACTTCTTTTGCAATTTCATTTGCCACATGATATTCCCTTTGTTGTTCAATCTCATCCATATCTGCATGGAATATCGCCACATAATGACCACTAATAATTCGTTTTCGAGCAATGACAATGTGAATGAATAAATTATTTATAGCAATATCAGAAAGGGTTATTTGGTACTTCTTTATTTGTCTTAAAATAATTTCTTGAATAGCTTCCATATTCTCGTCGTCAAAAATGGAAGGAAGCGGGTTGTCAATTGTATTGGTTGACTGTTTTTTTCGATCAAGTACATATTCTGATAAACAAAAACGAACCTTTATTTCATCCCCTACTGCCTTAAGTCCATAATTAGGTCTTGCCTCAAGTGTAATGTCATATTTTTGCAGAATCTCTTTCACATTTTTAATATCTTGTTGAATCGTAGACTTACTTACAAATAATTCATCTGCAAGATCATCCAATTTAAGATAATGGTCATTTAATAAAAAACGGATAATAATATAGGTAACCCTATCCTCAGGTGTTTTAGGAATACCAACATGAGACAGAGTGTTTTCTACAAAGATTGAATGTAAGTATTGTTGGAAGACAGGCTTATCCCAAATCTCTAATGTATAGCCTTTGGATATAACAGAGATTATTTTGGCACCATGATTGTTTAATAACGCATCTAAATTTTTAATATCTTCTCTCGTTGTTCGAGCAGTAACATGATTAACAGTAGCTAAATATTCGCCTGTAACAGGTGTATCCGCTGCCAATAATTCACGTAAAACTTGTTTCATTCGGGAGCTTAACAAAATAAAGTCTCCTTCCTTTATAAATTTACATTAATACTATATCAATATAATTCCTTCCAGCTATTATAACAAGGTAAGTTGCTTGTTATTCCCTTGTTATTTCATAGGAGCTTGGTCGCTCAATAATTTTTGAGGTATTATTCTATTCAAAAAACATTCTTACTCAAAAAGGTTCTGATCTTAATCCTTGATCAGAACCTATCCTTTATATCTTAAAAATTTTTTATCAGAAATGATAAAGTGAACCTTCCATCAGTTAGGCTGACTCGAACTGATGGTTAGTTAGTTGCGCCATTCAAACAATGGAACTCCCAACCAATCCCTCGAGTTCTCATTAGCAATAGACGATATCTTTTGTCCATTATGTGGTGAGATAAGAAAATCCTTTAAAACCCATTATTTTTTGCTACATTTTTAAACCAGTGGGCACTTTTCTTTGGCGTTCTTTGTTGTGTCTTTATGTCTACTGAAATAAAACCATAGCGATTTTTATAGGCATTAGACCAAGACCAATTATCCATGAATGTCCATAGATGATATCCTTTTACATTGCAGCCTTCTTCTAAGGATTTATGCAACCATTGTAAATGGCCTTCAATGAATTCAATTCGATAGTCGTCTTGAATTTGTCCGTCTTTCAAGAAACGCTCTTCTTCTTGAACTCCCATGCCATTTTCAGAAATAAAGGACTCTACATTCCCGTAGTTTTCCTTTAAATTCACCATGATATCGTAAATTCCTTTTTCGTAAATTTCCCAGCCACGATAAGGGTTCATCTTTCTGCCTGGCATCTCATATGGATCAAAGAACCATTCTGGCATAAAAGGACTATATGGATTAGGTAAATGCTCTTTTGCTTTTACTCTGCGTGGCTGATAATAGTTAACACCAAGGATATCCACTGTATTTTCCTTTATTATTTCTAAGTCTCCTTGTTCTACATGTGGCATTTGTCCATGTTCACGTAGTATTTCTACCAATTCCTCTGGATACTCGCCGAGAACAGCAGGATCTAAGAAGCTTCTATTAAAGAATAAATCACAAATATTTGCCGCCTTTAAGTCGTACGGATTTTGGCTTCTTGGATAAGATGGAGTTAAATTTAAGACAATCCCAATTTTCGTGTCGTCGTTTTTATTCCAACCCCTGAAAGCTTGGACTGCTTTTGCATGTGCTAAAACTGTATGATAAGCAACTTGTGCTGCCTTTTTAAAGTCGACAATATTCGGATAGTGAAAATCGTACAAGTATCCACCTTCAACAGGAACAATCGGCTCATTGAATGTAAACCATTTATTCACACGATCACCAAATAGTTGGAAAGCTTGCAAAGCATATGCTTGGTATGCATCCACTACTTCACGATTCTCCCAGCCACCGATATTCTGCATTTCTAATGGCATATCGAAATGATACAGGGTAACGAATGGCTCAATTCCATTAGCTAGAAGCTCATCAATTACATTATTATAAAAGCTCACTGCTTCTGGATTAACTTCTCCCCGTCCGTTTGGAATTAATCTAGACCACGAAATAGATAGGCGGAACGAATTATGTCCAATTTCCTTCATCAATTGAATATCTTCTTTATATTGATAATAAAAATTAGAAGTATTTCCAGGTCCTACATTATCAAAAAAGCGATTTGGCTCTGCCTCATACCAATGATCCCAAATGTTTTTTCCTTTTCCTGCTTCATTTGCTGCACCTTCAATTTGCGTTGCAGATGTGGCACTTCCCCACCAAAAACCTTCAGGAAATTTGTATTGAACAGTCATTTTTTGAAACCCCCAACTTATTTATTACGATAGATTTCTATTATCTCAGTAGCTAAATCGCGAACAGTAATAGCAGTCATTAAATGATCTTGAGAGTGAACTAAAATTACGTTCACTCCTGCTCCATTTCCACTCGCCTCTTCTTGGAGTAATTTCGTTTGAAAACCATGCGCTTTTCCAAGTTCTGCACTTGACTCTTCTATTAACCGATCCGCCTCTTCAAAATTCCCCTCTTTTGCTTCTTGTATTGCTTCCATCGCACATGAACGACCATTTCCAGCAAAAAGAATAATTTGAAAAGCTATTTCTGTCATCTTGTTATCTGTTTCCATCCCTGTCACTCCATTCTCAAATACCAAAGGGGGTTTACACTTATAATTAACGAAGGTAAAACCCCTTTCCTTAAATTAAATTTTCTATTTTATACTTTTATTATCCTTGTTTTTCTGTTTCATAATAATTTTTATCTAATACTTTTAGGAATGGCCACCAAATCGCCATTACAACAAGTAAGTTAAAGATTTGAAGTGCTGCACCTCTCCAGTCATTACCTGTTGCTAAAAATCCACTAATACCAATTGGTGTTGTCCACGGAACAATGATTCCTGCTGGTTTTGGAACAATACCAGCTGACATTGTAAGATAAGTAATTACTGTTACAACTACTGGCGCTAATAGCCAAGGAATAAGAACTAATGGATTCATAATGATTGGTAATCCAAAGATAATTGGTTCATTTACGTTAAATATCCCTGCTGGACCACCTAGTTTACCAAGTTCTTTTGTTTGTCTGCTCTTACCGATTAAGAAGATAAGGATAACAACACCTAATGTCATTCCTGTACCACCCATACCAACTAAGAACGTGTCCATAAATTGCTTTGTAACAACGTTTGGAAGCTCTGTTCCTGCTTGGAAGGCACTGAAGTTTTGATCATTCAATGCATACCAAATTGGATCTAGGACAGAGTTCATAATAATCTGACCATGTAAACCGAAGAACCAGAATAATTGAATTAATAGTACAACTACGATTGTTGCTGGCAGACTACTACCTAAAGCAGTTAATGGCTCTTGAATAATGGTATAAATAAAGTTTTGTACTGTATCAAACGGTGTAAAGCTAAATAGAATACGAATGATTAAAAAGATTGTCAATGTTAATGTAATCGGAATCAATGCACTAAATGATCGAGATACAGAATCTGGAACACCAGGAGGCATTTTTATCGTCCAGTTTTTCTTCACAAAGAAGCGATATAGCTCTGCAGAAAGAAATGCAGTGAAAATTCCTAAGAACATCCCTTGTGCACCAAGAATAGCAGTCGGGATAACGCCTGTTACTTCCCCTAATTCTTGTGGGTTTAAGATAAGAAATGATGCTACCCCCACTACTGCACCATAGATCGCTTCAAGTCCATAATGTTGGGTCAATTTATATCCTATACCCATTATTACAAATAGCCCCATTATACTTAAAGTTGCAGCAGATGCCGGACCTAACGCATTTTGGTAAGCTGTATATGCTTCTGGGCTAATCCATTTATCTAGGAAAGGAAAGTTCGCAATTACAACAAAAATTGAACCAAAAATGATTAGTGGCAAGGCAACCATAAAACCATCACGTAATGCTGCTAAATAACGATTGTTATTTAATTTTTCAGCAATTGGCAACAGAATATTTTCCAAAACCTCCATAAATTTATTCATAAGGTTTATCCTCTCTTCCTTAAATTAGTAAGTGTTTTCATTTTTAATATAAATGATTACTTATTATTTTCGATTAATTCTAATGCTTTATTTAATACTGCTAATCCGTCGATACGTCCATAAGCAACCGGATCAATAACATCTAATGGAATACCAACTGTTTCAGCCGCAACAGCAAGCTTCTTTTTCAAAAAGCGCATTTGTGGACCAATTAAAAGTACATCTGCACGTTCCATATCTGTTTGCGCTTTATCTTGAGCAACAGCCCAAATTTCTGCTTCAATTCCTTTCTCTTTTGCAGCATCTTTCATTTTAGATACTAGTAAACTTGTAGACATACCTGATGAACAAGCTAATAGAATTCTTTTCATTTTAATGACCTCCAACATGATTTATTGTTAATGGAATTATTTAATATTTACTACACTTTTATCTTACAATGAAAACTCTTACAACTTAACATATTGTTTTTCCGTCTAAAGGAGGAAATTAAATGTTAGCACTTTCATTCATCCTTGTGTCTAAATTTCCGCCATGCTAAAAAGGGAGCTTTCAAGAAGAATTTAAAAAGCTGGTCCATAGGTATTCCAACCAAATAAAAAACCCAAACAATTTATACGGAAATGCTCATAAAAATTCCGTATAATTGTTCGAGTTTTATAATTTCAAGAAAGAAAATTAGTGAAATTAAATAGCTATTTGAAAGATTTTTCACCTTTCCCGTTATATATTTTGATTTGTCTCAGACTTGCAGCTTTACTCTTTTTCTTCATAACGGAAATACTTAAAGTCTGCTGGTATGTTTTGGCCGCTTGTATCTTGACATTGCATTCCTACAAATGCTCCTGTGAAGAAGCCTCCTCCGCGAATATAATCATCCGATAATTTCTTAGATTCAAAATTAATATCTATTTTATGCCACTCTTCTTTATTAAAGGAATACGAATAGTAGTAGATTTCATTCTCGACAGTTACGCTTAAATATACATATTCCGCTTCACTTGGGACAATAATTTTCTCCTTTAGTGGCTGGGAGAACGAGAAGTTATCACAAACCGTTAAATCAAGGATGCGACCAAGATTTTCATCGTATGTTATTTGTAATGCTGTCCAATTTTCTGTGTTGTAGTAATTTACTAATCCGGCAGCCTGTTGTATATTTTCCGGTGTAAAAGCTACTGCTGTTTCTGCCTCAAATTGAAGACTTTGCCAGCGTCTAGCTACAAAAGACTGTGTAAAAGTGGATGTTAATGATTCCTGACCAAATAAGCGTAAATGATTAGGTCTTTCCGTTAAGGAACCTAATTGTTCTGTAAATGGAATACGTAATGTTTGAAAATTTATATTTAGCTTATCTTGAGTAAATTCATCCAATACTGGATAGGTGGAAGGAAACTTGGTTTCAGGAATCTTTGGTGCTTCTACCTCCAAGCTTCCTTCTTTTCCACCTATAACATATGGCCAGGCATCTCTCCATTCAAGCTTTTGAATAGCTGTTTCTCTGCCTAAAGGACAGTATCCTCTTTGTTGAATAATTGACGCATCATCTGGATGAATAGGGCGACCCGTTAAATGGGCTAAATACCATTCATCTGTATGTGTTTGGATAATAGACGCATGTCCACATTTTTGCAATGGATTTCTAGGGTCGTGCCAAGATGTTAAAATTGGATTATTTGGATGAACCTCATACGGACCTTCTATGTTTTTGGAACGCGCAATCGTTGCTGCATGCTCATACTCCGTTCCACCTTCTGCAGTTAACAAATAATAATATTCGCCAATATGATAAAGATGCGGTGCTTCTGTCAATTTAATATCCGTACCTTTAAAGATATTTTGAGGTTTATTGATTAACTTTTTCTGCTCTGTGCAATATTCCTGCATCACAATTCCACCAAATGGATGACGATCTATTCGTTGGTCCCAAAGCATATTTAACAAATACTTCTTTCCATCCGTATCATGGAACAAGGAGGCATCAAATCCAGAACTATTTAATTTAACTGGCTCTCCCCAATCACCATCAACCGTTTCAGAAGTAACCAAATAGTTATGACAATCCTTCCAAGCACCATCTACTACTTTTACATCTGTGTAAATAAGCCAAAATTTTCCGTCACTATAACTCAAGCAAGGTGCCCACACACCACCAGAGTTAGGATTTCCTTTCATATCTAATTGGGATACTCTTTGTAATGGGTGTGCAACCAATTCCCAATTAACTAAATCTTTAGAATGATGAATTTGTACTCCCGGAAACCATTCGAAAGTAGATACTGCAATATAATACTCTTCGCCGACTCTGCAAATACTAGGATCCGGATTGAATCCTTTCAATACTGGGTTGATAATCTTCATCTTAAGTTCCTCCTTCGCGATCCTTTTTAATCAGTTAGTTTGTTCGTCATATTAACTACGTTAACTCTTTTTGAAAGCGTTGTCAATCATATCGTAAAAATTACATACATTTTCGTTTAGTATAACTAGGAAATGTCCACAGAGGATTTGTTACATATAAGTTCCAAAAGTCTATTTACCTATTAGACAGAAAAAAAAAGAACCCCCATCTACGATGAAAGTCCTTTTGTATATGATATTTAGTTCAAACAATCAGTAAAACAGAGGATTCTTTCATTATCAACCGAGCAATAAATGATAGTGACTTTAAAGGATGTGCTTAAAAAAATTTTTTCTCCCATATTACTAGCTTCTCTTTCCAATCAACTATTAGTTATAAATCGGTTTTTTCTCACTTAAACGAAGTGTCTGTGCAGTTAATGTATGAACTTCATGCAGAAGCTTAGGGTTTTCCTTTAATGAAATTCCATATGATGGAATCATTTCTTTTAATTTTGATTCCCATTCTGGTATTTGCTCTGGAAAACATTTTCGAATAACTTCAAGCATGACATGAACAGCAGTAGAAGCTCCAGGTGAAGCTCCAAGCAATGCTGCTATAGAACCATCAGCAGCAGTCACAACCTCTGTACCAAATTGAAGTGTTCCTTTGCCCCCAGCCTCTGTATCTTTGATTACCTGCACACGTTGACCTGCTACAATAAGATCCCAATCATCTGCTTTAGCATTCGGAATAAATTCCCGTAACTCTTCTATGCGCTTCTCTTTGGATAACATGAGCTGCTGAATTAAATAGCTTGTTAAAGACATATTTTTGGCACCTGCTGCCAACATGGTAAACAAGTTATCTGGTTTGACGGATGAAATGAGGTCAAACATCGAGCCTGTTTTTAAAAATTTGGGCGAGAACCCTGCAAATGGACCAAATAGTAAAGATTTTTTATTGTCGATAAAACGGGTATCCAGATGAGGAACAGACATTGGTGGCGCACCAACTTTTGCTTTCCCATATACTTTTGCATGATGCTTGGCAACAATATCTGGATTCTTGCACACTAAGAATATTCCACTTACCGGGAATCCACCCATATGCTTCCCTTCAGGAATGCCAGATTTCTGCAGTAAATGTAGACTACCCCCACCGCCGCCGATAAAGACGAACTTGGCAGAATGAGTTTCAGTGATGCCACTATCTAGATTTTGTACCTTCACTTCCCAATGGCCATCTGCTGTTCGCTTTAAATCATTCACACTATGCTTGTAGTGAATTCCAACATCTTTTTTTGCTAAATTGGCAAACAACAGTCGCGTTAAAGCGCCAAAATTCACATCTGTGCCTGAATCCATCTTCGTTGCTGCTATCGGTTCCTTATAATCACGGTTTTGCATTATTAGAGGGATCCACTCTTTCAGTTTTTCCGGATCCTTTGAAAATTCCATTCCTTCAAATAGCGGATTTCTCACCATTGCCTCAAAACGCTTTTGTAAAAAATCCACATTCTTTTCCCCTAATACTAGACTCATATGTGGCAATGGCATAATAAAGTCTTCTGGATTATGTAGTACTTGATTGTTTACAAGATAAGACCAAAATTGCAAGGAAACTTGAAACTGTTCGTTGATTTCTAACGCCTTCTTAATGTCTACTGAGCCATCTGGTTTTTCCACTGTGTAGTTTAGCTCACATAGTGCTGCGTGCCCCGTTCCCGCATTATTCCATTCATTGGAGCTTTCCTCTCCTGCACTTGCTAATTTTTCAAACACTGTAATTTGCAGATTAGGGTCTAATTCTTTTAAAAGCATCCCTAACGTTGCACTCATAATCCCGGCACCAATTAAAATAACGTCTGTTTTCGTTTCTTGTCTGCTCATTTTAACCTTCCTTATACTTTTAGATTTTCAGAAAAATGTAAGCGTTCCCTTTTTAGCGCGATTAAACTGATACATTTTTTCTGTCTCAAGCATTTACCTGGTTAAAGCCTCATTTATTTTCAAAAAATTTTAAATAGTTTCCTTTTATTATACGATAGTTATTCCTTTTTTAAAAGTCAGAAATGAACAAGAATTGTCCAAACAAAAGAAGCCTTACCCTAAGAAAAACTGGGATAAGGCATTGATATGCTATTTATCAATAAAATATGCTTCCAAGAACCTTGCAATTAAAAGGCAGGGATCGCTGTTTCAGCATAATTTTCTTCTAAGAATTTACGAACCTCAGGGCTCGTCATAGCTTCTGCTAGCTTTTGAATTGGTTCCCAATCCGCATTATCCTTACGAGCTACTAACGTAATCGCAAAGTCATTCTCTACACCTTCTGTTAGCAATGCATCGCTTTTTGGTGTTAAGCCAAGCGGTGATGCATAAGCTGGTGTCATTACAACTAAATCAGCGTCATCATACATTCTAGCAAGCATTAATAAATCTACTTCTTCAAACTTTAAATTTTTCGGATTTTCTACAATATCTGCTTTTGTATAATAAGATCCCGTTTTCTCTTTTAATGTAATTACATCATGTTGAGCCAGCAATGCTAAGGAACGGTCAATATTGGATACATCATTTGCAATCGCAACTACCGCTCCATCTGGTACTTTATCCATGGAATCATATTCCTTTGAATACACACCATAGTTTGCAAAATAGATTTCTTTAACAGGAACTAGCTCTGCATCATTACTACGGTTAAATTCCTCCATATATGGAACATGTTGAAAAAAGTTTGCATCTACTTCTCCAGCTGCAAGAGCAGTATTTGGTTGCACGTTATCACTCAATACAACCATATCAAGGTTGATACCTTCTTCTGCTAATGTTGGCTTTACAAGTTCAAGAATTTCAGTCATTGGAGGAATTAAGGAAGCAACTTTTAATGTTACTTCTTCTTTTTCTGTATTCTGTGCATCCTTTTTATCTGACTCATTCTCTTTCCCACAAGCTGCCAACACGAATATACCTATCATCATTAAAAATAATATTTTTTTCATTTTTTTCTCCTGTCATTACCTTTTATCAATCACTTTTGCTACTGCTGTACCAGTAAATTGTATAAGCTGTACAAAAACAACCATTATAATAATCATATAAATCATTAAGTCTGTTTTAAACTGCTGATATCCATAGCGAATGGCAAAATCCCCAATACCTCCGCCCCCGACAACTCCCATAATTGTCGAATAAGAAATAAAGCTAATAATCGATGTGGTTAATCCTAATACAAGTCCTGAACGAGCTTCTACATAAAGAAATTTAAAGATGACTTCCTTTACAGATGCCCCCATCGAAATGGCTGCCTCTATAACACCCTTTGGTACTTCCAAAAGGGATTGCTCCACTAAACGAGAATAATGAGCGATTGCTATGATGGATAATGGAACAGTTGCAGCAGCTGTTCCAATGGCTGTTCCAATAATTATTCTTGTAAACGGAATAAGGAAGACAACCAATAATAAAAATGGAAACGAGCGAATAATATTTACTATTAAATTCAGCGTAGAAAAAACAAAAGGATTCTCCAACATTTTGCCCTTTCTAGTTAAGAAAAGCAAGGTACCAACTGGAAGACCTATTATAATGGCTGCTAAAATAGATATACCAACCATTACAAAGGTTTGTCCAATTGATTGCCAAATTTCCATTCTATATTGAATCAATATCTCAGGCATGGTCTAGCTCACCATCCTTTTTCAGCTGCTCTACCAAACGTTTTGAAGTATTATTGATTTGCTGTATTCCTTTTGGTTCAATTGCCACTGTATCATAAATTTCTCCGTCTTCAATGACCGTCACTCGATTGCATATACTTTTAATTACTTCCATCTCATGGCTGACGATTACAATCGTTACGCCTAGCCGTTTATTTACATCCTCTAATACATGTAAAATTTCAGCTGTCGTTTTCGGATCAAGTGAAGAGGTTGGTTCATCACATAACAAAACTTGCGGATTATTGGCAATGGCTCTTGCAATGGCTACACGCTGCTTTTGACCACCACTTAACTGGGCAGGATACTTCTCCATTATGCTTTCTAATCCAACAAATTGAAGACACTCTATAACGCGACTTCTTCGTTCTCTCCTCGGAAAACGTGCAAGTTCTAAAGACACTAAAACATTTTCATAAACCGTCTTATTAGCAACAAGATTGAAATGCTGAAAAATCATTCCAATAGATTGACGAGCTTTACGAAGATCTTTATAGCTCAAGCTAGTCAGATTTCGCCCATCCACTTCTATTTCTCCTGTACCTGGAACCTCTAATAAATTCATTAGACGAAGTAATGTCGATTTACCAGCACCACTCGCACCAATTATCCCAAAGATTTCACCTTTATGTATCGCTAAACTAATAGACTTAATGACCTGGTAATTCGCATAACTTTTACTGACATTATGCAATTGAATCATCTAAAAAAACCCCCTTTATCATTTGAAGGGTAATTACAACCTTTTCATTATAGCGAAATATTGGTAGGTTGTCATTTGGGATGCCCAAATAGATTAACAGACGTGGTCATGGTCCTCTACAAGGTTAACAGATTTGTTCCCAAATAAAGTGCCATTCCCCAAATGATTATGGCAGATAGCTGATTCATGCGCTTTAAAACGATCCCATGGGTATCAATTTGCCCAAGCTTTCGACCTAGCAAAACTAAAAAACAAAACCATATCCATGAAACACTCATGCAAGCAACCGCAAAAATAATTTTTTCTTCACCACTATAAGCAAGAGAGCTTGTACCGATGACTCCAATCGTATCCAGAATTGCATGTGGATTTAATAAAGAAACAGAGGCGGCGAACGTAATTTGTCGACGTGGAGAAAACCGTATTTTTTCTTGTTTAATTCCCACTTCCGCAGCACTCTTCCACATAGCCCATCCCATATATACTAAGAAAAAGAATCCAATAAAAAACAAAAATGCTTTTACCCATGCAAAGGTAAATACCACCACAGAGACACCAGCAACAGCTAAATAGATTAGTAAACTGTCACAGATACTAGCTGTTATGATTGCCGGTAACGCATATGTGAATTTTTTATGTGTTGCTCCTTGATTAAACAAAAATATATTTTGAACGCCTAAAGGTAGTATTAACCCAAATGCCAATATCATTCCATGTAATAATGCTTCCATCCTTATTCCCCCCTCTTCTTCCTACAGAATAGCGAAGAAGAGGCGTTCTGTCTCCATCCAATTGGATGGTCATTAACCCAACCATTTTGATAAAATAAGAGAAAATAGAGAAAGGAGTATACTCATGGCAGAAATTGAATGGAAACCACAAAAAAGCTCAACCGTTTCTTTACACCAGCAAATAACTTCCTTTATGAAAAAGAAAATAACGCATGGAGAATGGACAATTGGTATGAAGCTCCCCTCTCAACGGAATTTAGCCAAGCAATTCCAAGTTAACCGAAGCACCATTATAACAGCCCTAGAGGAACTAGCTGCTGATGGGTTAATTGAAGCAAAGGTGGGGAGCGGAACAAAGGTAATAAATAATACGTGGAGCTTGCTTGCATCTACTCCTCCGCCAGATTGGATTAGTTATGTAAAATCAGGCATACATCAACCAAACATTTCTATCATCCAAGAAATTAATCAAGCAGAAGCAAATCCTAGTATAATTAGGTTGGGAACAGGTGAGCTTTCTCCAGAATTGCTACCTAAAGAACGCATGGAACAAACCTTTCAATCTAGCGGAAAATTAAATCTCTCTCTTGGATATACAGAACCGAAGGGAAGCTTAGCTTTACGCCAAACAGTAAGTGCCTATTTGAAGACGAAAAGAATTATAACTTCCTCTGAATCCATTTTAATCGTTTCAGGAGGACTTCAAGCATTGCAATTACTTTCTATTGGGCTATTAAAAAGAGGGTCTATTATCTTTCACGAAGCCCCCTCCTATTTACATTCTATTCATGTATTTCAATCTGCGGGAATGAACTTAATAGGACTTCCTCTTGATGAAGAAGGATTAGCGTACGATGCTATTGGACGAATTAAGAGTAAGACCCAGCAAAAATCAGCATTACTATATACCATCCCTAATTTTCACAATCCAACAGGTACATTAATGTCTGAAAAGAGGCGAGCTGACTTAATAGCAGTTTGCCAAAAAGAATCGATTCCTATTATTGAAGATGATGTGTACGGAGATTTATGGCTGGACAGCCCTCCGCCTAGGCCTCTAAAAGCAATCGATACGCAAGGAAATGTTCTTTACATTGGCAGTATCTCCAAATCCTTAAGTCCTGGACTGAGAATTGGTTGGATTGTAGGACCAGAACCAGTCATAGAGCATTTAGCCGATATAAAAATGCAGACAGATTATGGTTCCAGCACCTTATCTCAGTCTGTTGTAGAAAGCTGGCTGCATCATGGCTTATATGAGGATTTTCTAAAGGACGTAAAAGCTGAGCTCAGGTATAGAAGAGATTTTACAATGGGATTATTAAAGAAATATTTTTCAGATATTGCAACATGGCTCTCTCCTAAAGGCGGGTTCTATATATGGCTAAAGCTAAAGCCAAGCATCTCTACACGAAAGCTATTTGATTTAGCACTTCGTGAAGGAATTCTTATCAATCCAGGAATCATTTATGATAAAACAGACGATCAGCATCTGCGCATATCCTATTCTTATGCTACATTCGATGAATTAGAAAGAGGATTGATAACCTTAGCACAGGTAATTAAAATACAAGCAAAAGGACAGTTCTACTGATGATGTCCTCAGTAGCGCCGTCCTTCTGCGGTCTGAAAAAATTCTTGCAAATATGCGGTATTGTCTATATTCCTATTGCATTCGCTGCTATCTGTACAAATAAGATTTCCAATAGCCTTGTAATAATCTGCATTTTTTGGTTTTTTGTCTTTGGTAATCGTTGAAAAATAAGCAACTTCTCCAAAGCTATTGCAGAAAGAGCAAATATTTTTTTTATTAGTTGCTGTCATTTTCCCCTCCATTCCTACTAATTGTCCTTCTAAATCATAAATAATAAATTTTCTATTAGACTTTCCATCCGTCCAGCTTAAATAGGTTAGTTTATGGTGATCGATTGTTGTTAAATCAGGTAATTTTAATTTCTTTTGCTTTGGAAATAATTTTTTTAGTTGTTGTTCCGTCAGTTTCGGAAATGGCAATACATATGCAGTAAGTCCCTCGATGTATTGATCGTATTCATTCTTTGTTTTCCATTTGGAAATATCCAATAACGCTTGCTGTTCACTTGATGCTTGAGGAAAAAGTTCTAAAACTTTCGCATGAGCTAATTCTATTACGGCAACTAACACTGTTTTAGGTAAGCTTTTATTCATACTATCCTTAATAATAGCGATCTGTTTTTTAATAAAATTCAGTTGTTCATTTTTGATAAATCGTTCTGTCATTGCATTCTCTCCTATTATTTTGTTGTGTCCTGTCTTTCTATTTTAGTAAAAGTCACTCCCTTTCTAAAATGGAAAAGATGATTGAGAAACAATTTTTACATAAAAAACACTGATGAGAGGTCACCAGTGCTAGTCTTTCTTTTTATGTGAGTACACGATTTTCTTAATTGTTTCCGTGGAGAGATGATATTCTATTGCCAATGCCTGAATAGTGCTTCCATTAGCAAAAGCTGCTTTTATTGCATTGTTTCGGCCATCTAGCATTTTTCTTCCACCACTTGAAGTTCCCCACTTCTTATACGCATTTTCTTGTTTCGGAATATACAAGGTCTCACCTTGAACATATTTTTGAATTTCTACAACAAGCTTTTCAGGTAAAACATTCGTTGCATTTGTATACTTCAATTTTGCCCGCTCCCTTATTTTTATTTTTTTCTAAAATAAGGTGCAAAGCCAAAATATTAGTTAGCGATAAAAATTACTTGTTTCGCCCCATGCAAAGTATCGCCTTTCTAATAATAGGCTTTGCATGAGTGGAAGTAGTATCAGACAATCGTATGTGATTCTCCAACTGTAAGCACCCCCTTTTACATTATTATAGCTAAATTTAATAAGTGTTTACATTCAAAGTTTAAGACTGCTTTCGTATCAAACAGCCAAATTTAAAGAATGGCCTCTGCTAATAAGGTATATGACTGCATTTTGTCCTCAAAGTCATAAATATTGGTGATTATCATAAATTCCTCTGTTTGATAGACTTCACTTAAATGCAAAATCTCGTCTTTTACCTTTTTGGGCGTCCCAATTATCGCTCGTTTTCGATTTTTTCTTATGATTTCTTGGTCTTCTTCTGATAGCTGAATCCCTTTTGCCTCTTCTTTTGAAAGAATAAAAGTGTCTTCGCCTTTTTCAATTGCTAGCAGCCAAAGATCTTGGCTAACTGCCATTTCTTCTGCTGCTTCCTGTGTTGGTGCACAAACAACAAATACACATACATTTGCTTGTGGGTTTCTAAGAATGCTAGACGGCTGGAAGTTCTCCCGATAATGTTTCATCGCAATGCTGCCACTGATTGGATTTATAAAGTGCCCATAAGTAAAAGCAGTTCCCTTTTCTGCGGCTAATCTAGCTCCCCGCTGCGAGACACCTAGCATCCAAATTTCTGGTCGAGTTTCAATGGATGGATACGCTTGGACCTCTTGATTAGATTGCGTATTGGCTATATATTCTTGAAGTTCCGTAACCTGACGCGGGAATTCATTTAAGCTTTTTCTCATTCCATCTGTTAAAGCTAGCCGAGTAGGCGCAGATCCACCTGGTGAACGTCCAATCCCTAAATCCATTCTGTTCGGATACAATGCTTCTAACACCTTAAAGTCTTCCGCAATTTTATAAGGACTATATTGTGGAAGCAAAACGCCACCAGAGCCTACACGTATCTTATTTGTCTGTGCGGCAATAGTCGAGATAAGAACCTCTGGGGAAGTCCCAGCAATTCCATTGGAGTTATGATGTTCAGCAACCCAAAAACGAGTGTAGCCAAGCTCCTCTGTTCGTTTTGCCAATTTAATTGTATTTTGAAGTGCAAACCCTGCATTTAAATTCTTACTAATAACAGATTGATCCAGTACACTCAATTTCATTTGAATGACCTTCTTTCCTTACGTTTTAAAAAATATTACCATATTTCCTTTGCAATAAGCTCATAAGACTTCTTTCTACTTTCATAGCTATTCGTAATAGTCACAATCATCATTTCGTCTGCATTGTACGCTGATTGCAACTCAACCAATTCCTTTTTAACCTCTTTTGGACTTCCAATAATCATCTTTTGACGCATTTCTTTCATTCTTTCTTGTTCCTCACTCGTAAAAGAATAATTTTTTGCCTCTTCTATAGTGGGAATGCCTTTATTTTTTTTCCCTTTATCCGTTTGGATTTTCGATAGGAACCAGCTTAAAGCCAGCTCTTCAGCCTGTTCTGTTGTTTCCGCGCAAATAATCGATATCGTTACAATCACTTGAGGTTCCTGAATGCCACCATTTTGTCTAAAAGAGCTTCTATATGTATTCACAATCTCGAATCCATCTCTATCGCTCATAAAATGTCCAAATGCATAGGCTGTCCCATGCTCTGCCGCTTGTATAGCACTTTTTTCACTCGTTCCGAGAATCCATGGAACAGGAGCCACATCAGGAAAAGGGTGTGCTGTTATTTTGGAGAACATCTGATCAGCTGGGTAGTTATTATATAAAAAATGTAGCAGCTCTTTAATGGAGTTAGGCATATTCCGAACATTTTCTAAAAAGTTCCCAGAGAGCGCAATTGAAGCTTCGGCAGATCCTCCTGGCGCTCTCCCTATTCCTAGATCGATTCGATTTGGAAATAATGTCGCTAGCATATTAAATGTTTCCGCTACTTTATACGGTTTATAGTGTGGTAATAATATGGCTCCAGCACCAATTCTTATCTTTTCTGTATTGGCACCAATATACCCAAGCATTACTTCTGGAGCAGAACTAGCAAGGCCGGGAAAATCATGGTGTTCCGCAATCCAATATCTTGTATATCCTAGTTTTTCTCCACATTGGGCAAGCTTCATTGATTCTATAAGTGCATCTTGAGAGGTTTTCCCAGATAAAACAGGTGCTTGATCTAAAATACTTAATTTCATATAGAGAACCTCCCTTTCCTTGTATATATAAGAAAAAACAGATCTCTAAATCCGATAAGGATGATCTGTTTTGCTAATTCCCTTCTGAATTTATTCCACTTCCACTAATTCCAAAAAGAAATCACTAATGCTGTTTTCATCGGAGAAATTGGTATAGGAAGTGGAATACTTGTTGATTTTCCCTCTAAAATCCACTTGCTCATTAGGGATATTTACATCAAATACATTTTCGTATAAAAACTTCGTAACTACGTGGTATTCTTCCCCTCCTCTTACTTTAAATTCAAAGCTTAGCCTTGTTAACAGCTTCTCAGAATCAGTACTTTTTACCTTTTTCTCTTTATAATTGGAAACAGATAATGCAAAGTCATTTAAGAAAACTTTATTTACCATCTTAATCGCTCCTTATTTGGAAAATAGAAGCAGCGGTCGGGTTAATCTACCTCATTAGAACCTTACCTCCGCTTCCCAATTTTCACGGTTATTTCTGTTCCTTTTCCCATCTCACTTTGTACCTGGATTTCTCCTTCATGTAAATCAATGATTTTTTTTACAATGGAAAGACCGAGACCATTTCCCCCCATGGTCCGATTTCTTGATTTATCTGCTTTATAAAAACGCTCAAATATATGCATGAGTGCATCTTGGTCCATTCCGATTCCTGTATCTCTTATTTTAACAGTAATAATCCCATTCTCCGATTTAAATGCCTCAACTGTTATAGTACCTCCTTCTGGCGTGAATTTTATACTATTATGAAGTAAATTAATCCATACTTGATCAAGCATTTCCTCATCTGCAGTAATTGTTACATCTGGTAGAACGATATCCATATTAATTACTTTTTCTGACCATTGGGGCTCATTGGCAAGAATAATCCGACGGAGTTGATAATCTAAACGGTATTCTTTTAGATCCAAAGGCAAATGTTCCGATTCTAAAGAAGTAAGCTTTAATAGATTTTCACTTAATTTAGACAAACGGATGCTTTCCATTTCAATAATACTTAAATAGTGTTTGCGTTCTACTGAACTTAAATCATCATTTTTCAAGGCATGGGCAAAACCACTTATAGAAGTTAAGGGTGACTGGATTTCATGGGATACATTGGAGATAAATTCCTGACGCAGTTCTTCCATTTCTCCTAATTTTTCTGCCATGTGACTTATATTTGTTACGATTTGATAATAAGGATGATCATTGTCTCCTTCACGAAACTGATTTTTATAATAAGAAAGATCAATATTAAAATTTCCTTCAGCTATCATCTTTATTGCCTGAATGATTGGATACAAGTGTTTGTCTTGTTTTGATCTTACCCATGGGATTTTTGTGATAATCGATATTAAGCAGCCAAAAAAGAAAAATCCCACTAAAGAATTCATTAATTGCCTGATGAAATCTCGGGGCGTTATTTGGATCGCATCATAAAACCATGCTGTTAGCCCATAGGCTAGTGACCAGCATAATAGTAAAAACAGAATGATTGCAAGGAAACCAGCTGTTCGTTTTATGAATTTTGCTACCTTTCTCTTCACTGTCTTACCTCCAATCGATAACCAAGACCACGAATCGTCGTTATCTTAAAGGGACATTCCTCTTCAGGGAACCGCTGGCGCAATCGATTTATATGAACATCAACTGTTCGTTCATCCCCTTCATAATCAAAGCCCCAAATATCTTCAATTAATTGTTCCCTTGAAAAAGTTTTCTTTTGATGGGTTGCAAGTTTAAATAATAATTCGAATTCCTTTAATGGCAGGGTAATCTCCTCCTTGCCAATCGACACTTTATACGAGTCCCGATCGATCATGACATTGCCAATTTCCAAACGATTCGAAAGGGAGATTTGATAGCGTTTAAGTAAAACTTTTACTCTTGCAACTAACTCAGGTGGAGCAAAGGGCTTTACTAAATAATCGTCTGCTCCAAGGTCAAAACCCTTCACTTTTTGCGTAGTCTCTCCTTTTGCAGTCAGCATTAAGATTGGCAATGTATCTGTATAATAAGTCCGCACTTCCCGGCAAAATGTCCATCCATCCATATTCGGCATCATAATATCAAGTATAATTAAATCAAATTTATCCTGTTCGAGTAAAGACAGACCCATTTCTCCATCTTCTGCTTCTACACTAGACAAGCCTTCCTTTGTTAAAATAACATGAATTAATTCTCTAATATGTGGGTCATCATCTACTATCAGTATTTTTGCCATATTATCATTCCTTTTAAAGAAATAAGGAGAACCGCCAAATTATTGACCGTTCTTCTTTAATTATTCTATTATTTTATCTAAAACTCATGCACGACGCATATAAGCACGTACAGTCATTGGAGCAAAGATAGCTACTATTACCGCCGCTCCAATAATGGAGATGGTGAAATCCCAGCCAATTGTCCCTGTGTTCGTTAAATCCCTTACTGCTGTAACCAAGTGAGAGATTGGATTAATCTTTACAAACAATTGAAGAAAATGAGGCATGGTATCAGCTGGAACAAAGGCATTGGAAAGAAACGTCAACGGAAATAACACAATCATGGAAATTCCTTGTACACTAGAAGCCGTTCGCGAAATAACGCCTAAGAAAGCAAAAATCCAGCTAATTGCCCATGAACAAACAATCACAAGAAGTCCTGCTAAGATAACAAAACCGATACCAGCTTCTGGTCGATATCCCATAATATATCCCATTGTAAACGTAAGGGTTGTGGCAATCGTATAACGAATCGTATCAGCAAGCAATGCTCCCGCCAAAGGCGCAATTCTGGCAATCGGCAGAGACTTAAATCGATCGAATACCCCTTTATCCATGTCCTCCCTCAGCTGAACTCCTGTCACAACAGATGTTGTAATAACCGTTTGAACGAGAATACCGGGAATAATGACCGGCAAATAGTTTTGTACATTGCCAGAAATCGCCCCTCCAAAAATATACGTAAACATAAGTGTAAAAAGAATCGGCTGTAAAGTTACATCAAATAACTGCTCAGGCGTACGCTTTATCTTAAGTAAACCTCTGTAGGCCATTGTTAATGAATTTCTAACCGCCTGACGAAAACTTGAGTTTCCCCGGAGCTTTCTTTCACGAATTGGTTTCATTGTAGTGCTACTCATGCCAATTCCTCCAATTTACTAGCTTTATTTGCAGTATTTTCTTTTGAACCAGTGATAGTAAGAAAAACCTCATCTAATGTTGGTTTTTGCACGCTAAGCTCAGCTAATGAAATACCAGCCTCTTTTAGCGTGATAAGTAAATCTGTTACTTTATCAGCATCTGCCATAGGTGCTGTAATTTTTCCGCCTTCTGCTGATACAGCTGATTGGACCTTAAGCACACGCTCCACGATTAAGCGAGCCTCCTGCATATATTGCTCATCTTGAATACTTAAATGTAAGGACGATGTACCGATAGATTCCTTTAGATCATTAACAGTTCCTTCTGCAACCACTTTACCATGGTCAATGACCGCAACTCGATCAGCAAGTTCATCTGCTTCTTGCAGGTATTGTGTGGTCAGTAATACGGTTGATCCTCCCTTTACTAATTTCCGAATGGTCTCCCACATTTGATTGCGTGTTCGTGGATCGAGTCCAGTAGTTGGTTCGTCTAAAAAGATAAGCGGTGGTTGTGCAATAAGACTCGCGGCTAAATCAAGTCGTCTACGCATTCCACCTGAGAAATTTTTCAATGGACGTTTGGCTGCTTCCGTTAGGCCAAACTCTTCTAGTAATTCCATTGCTTTACGCTTTGATTCTGCACGTCCTAAACCTAATAGACGAGAAAAAATAATTAAGTTTTCTGTCGCGCTTAGTGACTCATCAACAGAAGCATACTGACCTGTTACACCAATCAATTGGCGAACTTGCTGTGGCTCCTTTCCTATATCGTATCCAAAAATCTTTGCAGAACCTGCATCTGCCTTCAGCAACGTTGCGAGCATTCGAATTGTAGTTGTTTTCCCCGCACCATTAGGACCAAGCACACCATAAATAGAACCTGTGCGAACCTGTAAATCCACTCCATCAACGGCACGGTTATCACCAAATACCTTTACGAGCCCATTGGCTTCCACAGCCCATTCCCTGCTATCCATAAGCTTTTTATTATTAGTCATCTGATTCAAAGTAAATCCTCCTCTATTCATCTTATGAAGTGATAATAAATTACAAATATGAACTAAATATGAACTGGAATGCAGAGGACGTGTTGAAGCAATGAAAGAAGTCTTTTTTTGAATAAAAAAAGGAGAAGGCATAGTGGAAAGGTGAC
>Ga0182738_1001869_pt1 | contig 25526 bp, 21 predicted proteins | sample eDN5th30CBELigMG_FD_128876 | JGI IMG/M metagenome (GOLD analysis project Ga0182738, IMG submission 128876) | Enriched Miracle-Growth compost microbial communities from Emeryville, California, USA - eDNA 5th pass 30_C BE-Lig MG (version 2)... ...
GCAGGGGGCTCGATCGGCTCGGAACTTTGCCGGCAGATCGCGGCTTTCCAACCGCGACGGCTGATCATCACCGACAATTCGGAATTGCACATCTATCTGCTGGACAAGGAACTGCGGGAGACTTTCCCGAATCTCGATATCGTCACCCGCATCGTGAATGTTCGCGAAGCCGAGCGTGTTTCCGAGGTTTTTGCCGAATATCGCCCGGACGTCGTTTTCCACGCGGCGGCCTTGAAGCATGTGCCACTGGTTGAAGAAAATCCGCTGGAAGGCATCAAGACCAACGTGCTCGGCACGCGCAACGTTGCCGACGCCGCGCTCGAATTCGGCACCTCCGCATTCGTGATGATCTCGACCGACAAGGCCGTCAATCCGACCAATATCATGGGAGCGACGAAGCGCGCAGCCGAAGCATATTGTCAGGCTCTGGACGTCGTTTCGTCCAACACCACCTTCAGGACCGTCCGCTTTGGCAATGTCCTGGGATCGAACGGGTCGGTCGTCCCCCGCTTCCAGGAACAGATCAATGCGGGTGGCCCTGTCACCGTCACGCATCCGCATATAGTGCGCTATTTCATGACGATACCGGAGGCAGTGCGACTGGTGCTCCATGCATCCGCCCATACGCAGTGGTGCAAGGGAGAACGCGGCAAGATCATGGTGTTGGACATGGGCAAGCCGGTCCGCATCGTGGATCTTGCCGAGCGGATGATCCAGCTTGCGGGTTTGCGCCCGCGCATCGACATAGACATCAAATTCACAGGTTTGCGTCCCGGCGAAAAACTGTTCGAGGAGCTCTTCGATCCCTCGGAAATCCAGGATCATCAAGACGACGAGGCGTTCGTGGTTGCATCGCCCCGTGTCATTGATCGTGCCCTGCTTCATCAGACGTTGTCGGGCATCGAGGCCGCTGCGCTGAGGGAAGATGCGAAAAGAGCGGTTGATCTTCTTCTGCACATCGTTCCCGAATATCACAAGGAAACGAACTCTCAGGACGCTCCCGCTGTTTCAGCGCGTTAGGTCATGTGATGATAAAAAAGATTGACGCGAGCCGCTCGCCCTGAAAAACGAACGCAATCTTAAAAAAGCGATGCGGAGGCGAGGCAGGACGCCTACTGCCTCCGCGCTGCAGGTAAACTGACCGGAGCGCTGCTTTGGTCGATCTCTGTGGAGATGGGAACGTTGAACACACATTCCACCGCAAGCTTGAATCTGGCTGCTGGCTTTGAGCAGAAAACCGCGCGGATCGGTATTTTGGGTCTTGGCTATGTCGGCTTGCCATTGGTGCTTCGCTTCAGTGAAGTCGGCTACAAGGTCGTCGGTTTCGACATTGATCAGGCAAAGGTCGATATGCTGGCGCGCAAGCGAAGCTATATCGATCATATTTCAGCGGAAAAAATCGGGGTTGCCATCGACAATGGTTTTGAGGCAACGACCGATTTCTCGCGTGCGGCGGAAGTCGATGCACTGATTGTCTGTGTCCCCACGCCGCTCAACAAGCACCGCGAGCCCGACCTCAGCTTTGTCATCGATACGGTCGAATCCATTGTGCCCCATCTGCGTCCCGGCCAGGTATTGTCGCTGGAAAGCACGACCTATCCGGGCACGACGGAGGAGGAGCTGCTGCCCCGCGTGGAATCGCGAGGCCTCAGGGTGGGTAGCGATTTCTTCCTGGTTTACTCGCCCGAGCGCGAAGATCCCGGCAATCCGAATTTCACCACCCGCACGATCCCCAAGGTCTGCGGCGGGCACACGCCGGCCTGTCTCCAGGTCGGGCTTGCCCTGTATGGGCAGGTCATCGACCGCGTGGTGCCGGTGAGTTCGACGCGTGCGGCCGAACTCACCAAGCTTCTGGAAAATATCCAGCGCGCCGTGAATATCGGTCTCGTCAACGAAATGAAGATGATCGCCGACAAGATGGGCATCGACATTTTCGAAGTGGTCGATGCCGCCGCAACCAAGCCGTTCGGTTTCACGCCCTATTATCCGGGGCCAGGCCTGGGCGGCCACTGTATTCCGATCGATCCGTTCTACCTTACGTGGAAGGCGCGCGAATATTCTCTGAACACCCACTTCATCGAACTCGCGGGCGAAATCAATCGCGATATGCCGCAATGGGTTGTAGGCAAGATTGCCGATGCGCTCAACGAACGTAACAAGCCCCTCAAGGGGAGCCGCGTGCTGGCGCTCGGCATTGCCTACAAGCGCGATGTTGACGACATGCGCGAGTCGCCCTCTGTGATGGTCATGGAACTGCTGCGCGACAAGGGGGTACATATCGAATATTCCGATCCCAATGTCCCGGTTTTCCCGAAGATGCGGGAACATCGCTTTGATCTCTCATCGGTGGAGTTGACGCCAGAGTCACTCGCCTCCTACGACTGCGTGGTCCTGCTCACCGACCACTCCCGCTTCTCCTATGATCTCATCCTCGAGCATGCTCAGCTGATCGTCGATACTCGCGGCAAATATCGCGACGTCCGCGAAAAGGTCGTCAAAGCCTGATAAAAAGCGAATTATGTCTGGTATGTGATCGCGCAGTCTGTCTTCAAATGCCGCCGGTGCGACGAAGCAGGGCGTACCTGGAAACTGCTGCCTGCGAAGGACTAGGCTCGTGCGGATCGCTTACCTGACTTTCGAAAAACCCGGATCGGGAGGCGTCGGAAGAAAGCTTACCCTGCAGCGGCGCTTCTGGGAGCGTGAGGGGCATGTCGTCCGTCACATCGTGTTGCGCGCACATGATTGCGCGGAAGAAGGCGGCGTTCACTTTCCTATACGCAAGACCATCCTGTCGCCGCTGTTTACTGCGAGTCTGAATGCAGGGCGGATTCGTGAGGAATTGAAGCAATTTGCGCCGGATGTCGTTTACATGCGGCAGATGTTGCGCTGGCCAGGATTGCACAGGATACTCAAAGGGTATCCTGTGGTCGAGGAGGTCAACTCCGATATCAATGGCGAGCTTCGTAGTTGGGGGAGGGTTGGGCTCGTGAAATTTGCCCTGCATCGCTGTGGACAGATTTTTATGCAGGGCATCGTGAGTGGAGAAGTTTTTGTAACTCGGGAGCTCAAAGCGAGGTATGGTACCTGGCATACGCCAAGTTGCGTCATCTCCAATGGAGCGATATTTCCGAAGAGCCTTCCTGACAAAATTCCTGTTCGTGATGCGCCCAGTTTGATCATGGTCTGCAGTTCTGATCAGGATTGGCACGGAATAGATATATTATTCGATATCTGCAGGAATCTTCCTGAGTACAAATTTCATATAGTTGGCCCATTTAAAGATTGCGGTGCGAATAATATTTTGTTCCATGGGGTGATGAACGACGCTGATTTGCGCCAACTATACAAAAAAATGGACTTTGGAGTTGCTGTGCTTGCGCTTGGGCGCAAGAAGATGACGGAAGCCTGCCCTCTGAAGGTTCGTGAATACGTGGAAAATGGGCTTCCGGTCATTGGCGGTTATGATGATACGGATTTGGGAAGCGCGCCTTACTTTCTGAAGATCGACCCCGAAAGCGATGATGTAATTGCGGAGATTCGGAGATTTGTCGACCGCTGGCGTGGGAAGGCGTTTCCATTTTCCGATGCGGAAAAGCGTCTCTCTTTTGCTTGTAAGGAAAGATCCAGGCTAGCTTTTCTGCAAAAGGTTTCAACTGTTGCGTAAGGGCAAGAAAATACTTGTCGTAACCAATAGCTATCCGGCCTTGGGAACCGCCGAAAAGAGTTTTTTGATAGAGGATCTGCGTGCACTTCTAGCAAGCGGATTTTCCGTTACGCTTCTGCCGATAAGGGTTTGCTACAAGATCGACCTGGATTTGCCTGACGGGATTGATGTTGATTACAATTACGCAAAAAGCTTCTCGTCAAGGAATATTGTCGGACGAGTTGGAGATTTAATATTAGATAAACTCTTTTGGGGAGAGGTTTTGGGGAGGCCAAAGCAGGCATTGCTATATAGATTTTGGAAGGAAAGTATAAGGCTTTCGGTGGGGCGGAAGGTTTTTCAAAGGTATTTAGAGCGTTTCGATGTTTTTTATACGCATTGGTTTACCGCTGATACAGCAGCGTTGGCCTGTGCGGGGGCGCGTCCGCTGATTACCAGAGCTCATGGTTACGATCTCTATGAAGAGATAGCCGTCAATAGTGGGCATATACCCTATCGCCGCCAATTGATGGATCGTGTGGATAGGATTGTCGTGTTGTCAGAGGCGGCAAAGCGCTATGTGATTGATAGATATGGGATACCTGCAGAGAGAATACTGAGAAATTCATTGGGTGTTTCCGATCAGGAGCATTACAACGAAGGAAGGCTCACCGAAGCCATCACCTTTGTTTCCTGCTCTTTTTCTGCGCCGGTAAAGCGGCTTCGTTTGATTGCCGATGCGCTTGCGGCATTTGCCCGAGCGCATCCCAATCTGAAGGTGACCTGGCATCATCTGGGGGCGTCGGAACGGCAAATCGGAATCGAAGGTTTTGTGGCGCCTGCGAACATGAACATTCAAGCGCGGCCGGCAATGCCGCGCGAACAGGTTCTCGATTTCTACACCCGTAATGAAGTCTCGTTCTTTATTAACCTGAGTTCTTCCGAGGGCATGCCCTTTGCAATGATGGAGGCGATGAGCTTTGGAGTGCCAGTCATCGCCACCGCCGTCGGAGGCGTGCCAGAAGCAGTCGGGAAGGGGGGCGGCGTTCTGGTGCCTGTCGACGCTTCCGCCGACGCTATCGCGCAGACTATCAACAATACGATCCGGCAGCCGGATTGGCGAGCGCGGTTGGGCGCAGAAGCCAGATTATGCCAGAGGACACATTACAGCGCGAAGAAGAATTCGCAGGCGTTTGCAAGCTTTGCTGCCTCGCTGTGCGAGTGAAAATCTTCGTTGAAGCAGCGGTGTGAGCGAGGTCGCCGGATGATTTTGTCCAATCTACCGCGTGACATGGGGTTCGTAACGCTTTAACGAAAGCCAGCCCCGCAACAACAACCTGGACAGGAGCATCATGGCATCCATCGCACATGTCGGCTACGGCTATTGGGGCAAGAATCTTGCCCGCAACTTTGCCGAGCTCGGGGTTTTGACCGCCATTGTGGATTTTAATCCCGAGGCGGCAGCGGCAGCGGCCAAGGCACATGGCGCCCGCGCCGCATCGTTCGAAGAGGTGCTGGCCGATCCCGCCATAGACGGTGTTTCGATCGCCAGCCCTGCGGAGATGCACTTTGCGCAGGCAAGGGCTGCGCTGGAGGCCGGCAAGCACGTCTATGTGGAAAAGCCCCTGTCTCTGGACGTTGTCGAAGCGGAGGCATTGTGCGCGCTGGCTGAAAAGCGTGACCTGCGTCTGATGGTCGGACACCTGCTGCAATACCATCCCATCTATGTGCGCTTGCGCGAACTGGTGCATGCAGGCGAGTTGGGAAGCCTGCGCTATGTGTACTCGAACCGGCTTTCACTCGGCAAATTCAGGCGCGAGGAGAATGTCCTGTGGTCCTTTGCGCCACATGACATTTCGATGATCCTTGGTCTGTTCGGCGCCGAGCCCGCGCATGTCACCGCGCAGGGCAACGTATCTTTCACGCCGGGTGTTGCCGATATGGTGACCGTGCAGATGCATTTCCCCGGCGGGGGCAGCGGTCATGTGCAGGCCTCGTGGATGCACCCCTTCAAGGAGCAACGGCTGGTCGTTATCGGCGAAAAGGCCATGGCCGTTTTCGAGGACAGCGAGCCCGACTGGAACGCCAAGTTGAAAATCTATCGTCATGCGATCGACACCAGCGGTCCGGTGCCGATACCGACCAAGGCGGACGCCGAGCGGGTCGTGGTGCCGCAATCCGAGCCGTTGAAAGCCGAATGCCGGCACTTTATCGAAGCGATCGACGGTGGCCTGACGCCGCGCACCGACGGTGCGGAGGGCCTGAGCGTGCTGCGCGTGCTGGATAAGGCCGAAAAGGCGCTGGCTGAAAATCTGAAACTTCAGGATATGAACAAGGCAACCGCGTGATGGACCAGAAATTTTTCGTCCACGAAAGCTCCTATGTCGATGATGGCGTGACGGTGGGGGAAGGCACCAAGATCTGGCATTTCAGCCATATCCTGGGCGGCACCCGCATCGGTCGCAATTGCTCCGTCGGCCAGAACGTCATGATCGGCCCGGACGTTTCTGTGGGCGACAATTGCAAGATCCAGAACAATGTCGCCCTCTATAAGGGGGTGGAACTGGAACAAGGTGTGTTCTGCGGCCCCTCCTGTGTGTTCACGAATGTGCTCAATCCGCGCGCGGAGGTGGAGCGCAAGGACGAGTTCCGCACGACAAAGGTGCGCCGCGGCGCAACCATCGGTGCCAATGCCACCATAGTATGCGGCAATGAACTGGGTGAATATTGCCTGATCGCCGCCGGAGCGGTGGTGACGAAGACGGTGCCGGCATATGCGCTGATGGCGGGCGTTCCGGCGCGTCGCAGGGGATGGGTGTCGCGCGCGGGAGAAATCCTGGACGACACGCTGACATGCCCGCGCACCGGTGAACGCTACGAGCAGCAAGGCGAGACGCTGCGTCTCATCGAGGAACCTGCGGCCAACTCCTGATCGTCGGGTAACAATGCGGGTCATGCGAAGTGCACGACCCGCTTGCTCCTTCCGCTCGACCGGAAGGGGTCTTTTCAGCTTTCAGCTTCATCCGCTTGCTCGTATTCCACGCCGAGTGCGTCAAAATAATTGCAGGCATCCTCATCGCGGCGTGTTCCGATCAGGAGCACATTGTAGCGCCCGGCACTCTCGCAGGTGACGTTGAGCACGCATGCCGCTTCATCTACGATGCCATAGGCCCGGTCCAAATGTCCGGCAGGGCTCACCCAGACCTGCGGATTTTCGTTGAGATAGGGCCAATAGTCGGGCAAAGGAATGCTTAAGGTTCCGCTTTCCTCCGCTTCGATGTCGAAACGATAGATGTTTTCGCCGCGTGTAGGCGCCTCCACGAAGCAATGCCGCAGACGATGCGTGCCGCGCAGTTCGGGGTTCGGGTGGGCGATGTCGAAGGAGCCGGTGGTCTTGGAAAGGCTTCCGCCCACATGCAGTCTGGCGCTGGGGGCTGCAACCCCGATACCGACATTACCGGCCGATGTGATGACCATGCGCTGAACCCCGGTATTGGTGGTCTCGGAATAAGCGGGCGCGGTATAGAACTGCAACTGCGTGGCATCCGGCAGGTTCCAGCCGCCGCCACCGAAAAACACCTCGCGCTGGCCGTTCGTCGCACCACGATCCCACGAGCCGAAACAGACAAAGGGCGTGTTTGCATTGTCATGGCGGGCGCCGCACACCATGCCGCCCTTGGCCGTGGCGTCCGCATTGCTGTTCGACACGGTGATCGACAGATAGTCGCCGCTGGTCACGTGCAATCGTCCCTTCGCGGTGGCGGTGCCCAGACCGACATCGCCCGACGACGGGTCGATGCTTAGCGCGTCGGTCCATGCCGAGCCATCGGCGGAGACCTTGATCTGGAACCGGTCGGACCCGAAACAGCCGATACCCGCGCGTGCCGACCAGTCGCTTTGGAAGAAGATAGCGGCCTCCTTGGCCACATCCGCCTTGTTGACGGTTATCTGCATGTTGCCGCTACCGGGCACAGTGTCGTCATGGCTGAAGAGTACGGCATCCGATTTCACGGCAAGTCTGTTGCCGTTGTCAGGCGCGGAGTTGATGCTCAGGCTTTCGAGTTGCATGGTTTGCGGGTGACTGTCGTTCAACGACTGCCAATCCGAGCCATCCCATACGACCAGTATTTCCTCGTTTTCGATCCAGCAGCACCAGCCTGTGCGTGGGGTGAGACACAGCCATGTGCCATCGACGAAGCTCGCAATCGTATCGTCCCATCCGGACCAGGCGCCTTCGCCCTCGTGCACCATGTAGCGATCACCCTCGGCGGCACCGGCTGGAGGCGTGGAAAGCTGGCGGCTGATGACGGAAAGCTGCACGAGCCCGTCCAGCATTTGCAGCGCTTCATTGTGGGTCACATGCTTCTGTGCCTGCGAGGGCATCAGGTAGGGGAGGGCGAGGTTGGGGGTGTTTTCCATGACATGTCCTGCGCTAGGGGTTTCTTGCGCAAGTGTATGGAGTGTGTGGAGATGGGGGATAAATTCCTGTCTCTACCAGAAAATCATCTCACCGAGCGTTCCGGATCGCTTCGAGATAATTTGCGGCGATCGTCTCGTAATCATAGTTTTGTCTGACGAAGGAGCGGCCGCGCGCTCCCATGGCATGGCGTTCATCGGCGCGCATGCCGATAAGGCGTTCGAGCGCGGCGGCAATCCGTACCGGATCGTCACTTCCGGTCACGATACCGCATCCGGAAGCAGTGACGGGATCGCCGGCAGCGGCCAGCGGCAGGACGACGGGAAGTCCGGCCTCCATGAAATCCATGATCTTGTTGAAGCTGATGCCATATTGGTAAAGCGCTTCATGGTTGCGCGCGCCGGCATAGCCAATGTCGCATTGACCAGTCAGCCATAGCGCTTCGGTCTTGGGAACCAGGGAAAAGAAGGCGATGTTGTCGAGGTCCAGTTCGCGCGCCTGTGCGATAAGCTGTGCAGTCGTGCCGCCGCTACCCGGCAGCAAAATGCCGTAGCTGTCTTTCAGGCCGCGGGTATTGAGTTGCGCACATGCGTCGAGCAGCCGACCGAGCGCATTGGGTATCCCCTGCGCTCCGGGGTGAATGATGATAACGCGCCCTTGTCTGCGCCATTCGCGGATTTTGTCGGCTGCAGCCTGCCCGACTTCGCTTTCCGGGACGGAAGCTTCCAACGGATTATTGGCGACAACTCCGTTGGGCGCATGAATGAACTTACCTCGCGCCAGCCCCTTCTTTCGCATATGCGGTTCCGCGCCTCCCGGAAGGGAAGCGACAAGATCGGATCTGGTATAGGCGAAACGTTCCGCGAGGCCCGCAAGGAGAACGAAAGGATGGAAAGACGAAGTTCCGGTGATTTCCGTGATCGAGAGAGGCCAGATGTCCCGTACCTCGAATACCAGCTTTGCGCCGTATCGCCTGGCAAGCCTGAAGGCCGGGAAAACGGCGAAAGGATGCGGTGAACTGACAATCACGACATCCGGCTTCGACAGTTGATATTTCTCCGGTGTGGTTTTGAGTATCGACATGCAGAAATCGAGCATGTTCAGCAGCCGTTTTGTGCCGTTTCCTTTATAAGGGCGGGCGTTTAGACCTATGTATTTCAGGCCGTCGACAGTCTTTGTTTCGGGCAGGGGCGTATCGCTATCCAGAAGGTGATGGAAGCGGGCTACGAATACGGTGGTTTCGATGCCCATCCGCATCCATGCCTGCCCGAGGTTATAGGCCCTCGCAAATTTTCCTATTCCGGGACCGCCGGCATAGTGATTGAAGTACCAGATGTTCACGCGTCGCTCTGGGTCATCGAGTGCTGTCCGATCTTACCCTGTCACCCCTGCCGGCGCCGAATGCGGTTGCCAGGATCAAGTTTATGTCCGTCTTCAGTGACATGTCTTGCAGGTAGGTTGCATCGAGCGCTGCCAGCCGCACGGGATCCGACATATCCACCCCTGCAACCTGGGCCACGCCGGTGATGCCTGGGCGAAGGCGCTCCAGTCCGTAACCGCGGCGTGCCTCGATGAGCCTCGTTTGCGAGGGCAGACAGGGCCGGGGTCCTACAAAACTCATCTCCCCGCGCAAAATGTTCAGGAGTTGGGGCAGTTCATCGAGCTTCAGTCTCCGCAGGTGCTTGCCCAAAGGCGTAATCGCGGATGCACCCATTTCATGGCTCGGCAGGTTTCGCGTGTCACGATGCATCGTGCGCAGCTTGAGGCACACGAATGAGCGCTCATATCTGCCCACGCGCGTCTGCCGGAAGATGGCCGGTCCGGGAGAGGTCAGCCGAATGGCAATGACACAACCGGCTATTATCGGGCTGGCAACCACCAGGCCAATGACCGCCACGACAAGATCGAAGGAACGCTTCATGAAATATCCGCTTGAATTCCCGTTCTTATCAGAAATGCCGGCTGCGCAGGCAACTGCCGTCGCGAGCTTTGCGCGTTTTACCCAAGATGACGACGTTGTTTCATATATTCCCTGCCCGATTGCCTGACGGCATCAGGTAAATCCTGGGAAGGATGAAAATCGAAGGTGTCGTAAAAGCGGGAAGCATCGACCCTGAGGTCGCCGGTCAATCCCGCGATCTGTCGACGCCGGCCGGTGATCGTTCCAAGCATGTCGAAGAATGCCGAGGGGCAGGAGAACAGCCGCGCCTGCATGCCCATTCCGGCCCTCAGTTCACGCATGAGGTCGGGTAATGAAATTCGCGAGGGGTCCGCGAGGCAATAGTCGCCGGAAGCGGTTATCGGCTTGTCGCCGTCGCAAAGTACGGCAATGGCCTCGGCAAGCGTGCGTACGCTGATGAAGCTCCTGCAATTGCCGATGCCGGCAAAGGGCAAGGGCAGTCCGGTTGCCGCAAGTGCCTGAAGACTTGCCCAGTTGCCCCTTGCATCGGCGCCGACAACCAGCGGCGGCCGCAGTGACACGGCAAAAGCGCCTGCTTCGGCCAACCGACGCACATGCCGTTCCGCCTCCCGTTTCGATCGCCCATAGGCAGTAATCGGCTCACTATTAGTCCGATCACCTATTGTTTCCGGTGTGGAGTTGCCGGTGATCGCCGCAAGACTGCTCAGATGGATGAAAGTGGCGATGTTCGAGCTTAGAGCTGCCTCGCACAGCGCGCTTGTTCCCTGCGCATTGGCCAGCATGAATTGTTCCTCGCGGTCACTTCGGTCGCCGGCGGCGATGTGCGCCAGCCCCGCGAGATGGACCACGGTATCCGCCCCGGCCATCGTCCCCGAGAGTTCAGATACCGATGTCATATCTGCAATTTCGGTTACCGTGATGCGTGGTTCGTTCCGCCACTCGACGGGGCAACGGCCAATATCGCGCACCACAAGAAGCAGGTCTTTGTCTTGTGCGACGAGATGGGAGACGACATGCCGCCCCACGAACCCCGTCGCTCCCGTAACGAGTATGCGCTGCGTGGTCATTCAGTGGCTGATCCCTGGTTGACTGTTGCGGCAATCGCGCTGGTTGCTCCTGCCTTCCCCTTCGTATAAACCGCAAGCCTGTCGCTCAGCCGCGTCTTGGTCTGTCGGCGCCGGGCTATCCACGACAGAAGAGAGCTATCCCACATGGCAATACCGTTCATCGACCTCGCCGCGCAACAGGCGCGTCTGCGTAGCAATCTGGATGCCGCCGTTTCGCGCGTGCTCGACGAGGGCCAATACATCATGGGCCCGGATGTAGCACGTCTGGAAAAGCAGCTTGCCGAATTCTGCGGCGCCAAGCACGCATTGTCCTGCGCCAACGGCACCGACGCGCTTCAGCTTGCCCTGATGGCGCTGGGCGTGAAGGCAGGCGATGCGGTGTTCGTGCCGTCCTTCACCTTTGCCGCCACCGCCGAAGTCGTGCCTTTCGTCAACGCGACGCCTGTCTTCGTGGATTGCCTTCCCGACACCTTCAATATGGACCCGGAAAGCCTCAAGCGCGCGATCGTCCATGCAAAGACTCAGGGCCTGACGCCGAAATGCGTCATTCCAGTCGATCTTTTCGGTCTGCCTGCGGACTACGACGCCATTCTGGCGATCGCGCGGGAAAACGACCTCAAGGTGATCGGCGACAGCGCACAGGGCTGGGGCGGCAACTACAAGGGACGGATCACCGGTTCGCTGTGCGACATCTCCACCACCTCGTTTTTCCCCGCAAAGCCGCTCGGCTGCTATGGCGACGGCGGTGCCGTCTTCACCAATGACGATGAGCTTGCCGCATTGCTCGATTCCTATCGGGTCCACGGCAAGGGTTCGCACAAGTATTATAACGAGCGCATCGGCATGAACAGCCGCCTGGACACGCTGCAGGCGGCGATCCTGATCGAGAAGCTCGCCGTCTATGCCGACGAGATCGAGAAGCGTCAGGTTGTGGCGCAGCGTTACACGGCGGCGCTCTCCAACCGCTACGAGACGCCCTACATCCCGGAAGGGCTGGTCAGCATCTGGGCGCAATACACGCTCAAGACAGCCTCGGCAGAGGAACGGGACACCCTGCAGGCGCGCGCCAAGGCCGCCGGCGTGCCGACCGTGATCTACTACCCCGTGCCGTTGCACAAGCAAAACGCCTATAAGCAGTTCCCGAGTGATCCGGCCGGGCTGGGCGTCAGTGAGGACCTTTCCAGTCGCGTCGTCAGCCTGCCCATGCATCCCTACCTGGAGGCCGACGTGCAGGAAAAGATCATCGCCGCGGTCATCGGCTGACGATTCCACCTAAGGTGGCCGCTCGCGTCATGCGCGGGCGGTCGCAAATTCGTGTTTGTCGGTATGCGGTGTAAAACTGCAGCAAAACCGCCCATCAGGAAACGGGCCGGAACGTCGCTGAAATATTGAAATGATTTGGAGCGGGTAGCGGGAATCGAACCCGCGCGTTCAGCTTGGGAAGCTGACAGGCTACCATTACATCATACCCGCGCAGCGCTTCGCTTATCATAGAGCTGCGTTGACCGGCAATCGCAAATCACGAGACGGTTGCATTGCCAACAGGCTGATGCTTGAACCAGCGACCCAAAGTCGCCTATCTCCAGTCAATGGCAAAACCAAACGCGAATCGCAGGAGGACGACGGTGTCCGATTTTACGCGCTTTCTGGGTGATACGCCGCTTCGGATATTCCTCAAGCTGGTGGTGGTGTCGTTCCTCGTCGGCATCGTGATGAGTTATTTCGGCTGGTCGCCCTATGATGTCGTCTATCAGATCCGCGATTTCGCCCTGCAGATCTGGAACATGGGCTTCAAAGCCATAGACCGCTTCGTCGGCTATTTTCTGCTTGGCGCGGCTATCGTGGTGCCGGCCTTCATCATCCTGCGGCTGTTCAGCTATCGCCGCTGAAGACCGGCTGCGCACTTCGGTAACGGAGATGCTTCCTTGAACCACGCTCCGGCCGCTCAGCTTTCGAAGCCATTCGAGGTGAGCAATCGCCTCGTGCTTGCCATTGCCGTTCCGATGACGCTCGCCTACAGCACTACGCCGCTGCTTGGCCTTGTCGATACGGCGGTGGTGGGGCAATTCGGCGATGCCGCCTTGCTCGGCGGTCTTGCCGCCGGCGCCATCATTTTCGACGTGGTGTTTTCCAGCTTCAATTTCCTGCGCTCCGGCACCACGGGGCTGGTTGCGCAAGCCTTCGGACGCGATGATACGCTGGAACAGCGCGCGGTGTTCCTGCGGGCCTGTATCATCGCGATAGTCTGCGGTCTGGCGATGGTGCTGCTTTCGCCCTTCATAGCTACCCTGGGCGAATGGTTCATGGGGGCGGCGTCCGACGTCACCGCTGCTATGGACACCTATATTCGCATCCGGCTGCTGTCGTCGCCTGCCGCACTGCTCAACTATGCGATCCTCGGCTACTTCCTCGGGCGCGGCGAAGCCAATCTTGGCCTGCTGCTGCAATTGGTGCTGAACGGCGTCAACATTGTGCTGTCCATCTGGCTCGGGCTGCATCTGGGCTGGGGCGTGGCCGGCGTGGCATGGGGCACGCTGTGCGGCGAAACGATCACCGCGCTGCTCGGGCTGACGATCATCGCCCTGCGCTTTTCCCTTATGCCGAAGGTGGCGTGGGGCAGCATCTTCGCGCCGGCAGCCATGCGACGCATGCTGGCGCTCAACGGCGACATCATGATCCGTTCCTTCGTGTTGATGGGTGCCTTCACCCTGCTTACGAGGCAGGGCGCGCAGCTTGGCACGCTGACGCTCGCCGCCAATGCGGTGCTGATGCATTTCTTCATGGTATCGACCTATTTCCTCGATGGCTTCGCCACGGCGGTCGAGCAGCTTGCGGGCAGGGCGGTGGGAGCCCGCTATCTGCCGGCGTTCAACAAGGCGATCCGGCTGACCCTGCTTTGGGGGTTCTGCATGGCCGGCGTCGCCAGCGTCCTGGTGCTTTTGTGCGGCGACCATCTCATTACCGTCATCACCACGGCCGAGGAAGTCAGGGCCGAAGCGGCCTACTACCTGCCATGGGCCGCTTTCGCAGCGTTGAGCGGCGTCATGGCCTTCCAGATGGACGGTGTCTTCATCGGGGCAACCTGGTCGCGCGATATGCGCAACATGATGCTGCTGTCATTCGTGGCTTTCGCCGCTGCGCTTCTGGTGTTCGGGCATTACTTCGGCAATCACGGCCTTTGGGCCGCGCTGCATGTCTTTCTGATCACGCGCGGGCTGAGCCTGCTCGCCATCCTGCCGCGCAGCGTGCGCGCGACCTTTGCAGGCTGATCAGTCGAGCAGCCGGTCGGCCCAGTCGACAAGCCGCGTGTCGCGGATTTCACGGATGGTTGCGATGTTCTGCGTTTCCAGGACGCGCCCCATATCCGCAACCACGCGCCCGGGCAGGGCGGGACCGGCATAGATCATGCTGGTGTAAAGTTGCACGAGGTCGGCACCGGCGCGGATTTTCTCCAGCGCGGTGTCCGCCGAACTGACACCGCCCACGCCGATGATTGCGCGCTCCGGCCCCAGCAGGCGGCGCATTTTGGCAAGCACGACGGTCGAGCGTGCAAACAGCGGCTTTCCGGAAAGGCCACCAATTTCGTTGCGTGCGCTGCTTGCCAGTGGCGGCCTGCCGATCGTGGTGTTGGACACGATCACGCCCTCTACGGCCTTCTCGGTTACTTCGGCGGCGATGTCTTCAAGGTCGCCTTCATGCAGGTCTGGCGCGATCTTGAGGAAAACCGGCGTCTTGCGGCCCAGCCGCTCGGCTTCCGTGTCGCGGGCGTCCATGACGCGCGCCAGCAGTTCCGCCAGGCTTTCACGCGCCTGCATGTTGCGCAGGCCCGGCGTGTTGGGCGAGGAGATATTGACGGTCAGGTAGCTGGCATGGCGCGCAAAGCGCTTCACGCCCAGCTCATAGTCGGCGACACGGTCGGCACTGTCCTTGTTGGCGCCTATATTGACGCCGACGATGCCTGAACGCCCGGCGCGTGCGGCAAGGCGTTGCTCGCAGCGCGCATGGCCCTCATTGTTGAAGCCCAGCCGGTTGATGACCGCATCGTCCTGCGTCAGCCGGAAGATGCGCGGCTTCGGGTTGCCCGGCTGCGGCAGCGGCGTGACGGTGCCGATCTCCGCGAAACCGAAGCCAAGGCGCAGCAAGGTGTCTGGCACCTCGCCGTTCTTGTCGTAGCCCGCCGCCATGCCGAGCGGGTTGGGAAAATCGAGCCCGCACAGCGAAACCCGCAGGCGTGGGCTGGGACGCGTAGCGGTGGGCAGCGCGAGCCCGCATTTCAGTGCCCTGATCGAAAGCCCGTGTGCCGTCTCGGGGTCGAATGAGAAGAGCAGGCCGCGGCCGAGCGCGTCGAAAAGGCTCATCAGGCTTCCAGTTCGGGAAATTCGTGCGCGCCATCATCGCCGAGCGGCAGCGGCTTCACCCAGATCACGCTGTCGAGGTCCAGCGGCGCATAGAGGTGCGGGAACAGCGCGCCGCCGCGCGAAACCTCATATTTCAATGCAGGACCGAGCTTTCCCGTGTCGATGGCGACGAGCAGGAGGTCCGGTTGCCCGCCAAAATGCTTGGCAGCGGTGTCCTTCACCTGTTCGGCCGTGGAGAAGTGAATGAAGCCGTCGGCAATGTCCACCGGCGCGCCGGTGAAGGTGCCCGCAGCTTCGGCGTCCCGCCAAAGCGCCTCGGGTGCAATTTTGTAGATGACCTGTCGCATGCGCGCCCTATAGTCCGAAAGACGCGGCGGGAAAAGCCTTGGGCGCGTGGGCGGGCCCGATTTCCGACGCAAATAGCGACCAGCCTGTCAGGGCTCGCGAATGGAGATGATATATGCGTTGCCTAGCCATTGCCGTCGCGGCGGCTTGCCTGTCGCAGACCGTGACCGGGGCGAGCGCCGCCGAGGATCGCTACCGTTTGGAAAAGAAGGACGGTGGCTATGTCCGCATGGACACGCAAACCGGCGCGATGTCGCTGTGCGAGGAGCGCTCGGGACAACTGGTCTGCAAGCTCGCCGCCGACGAGCGTGACGCCTATCAGAGTCAGATCGAGCAGTTGCAGGGCTCGCTTAAGACGCTCGAAGATCGGGTAACCGCACTCGAAAAGGGACGCGTCGCCGTGCCCGCGCCCGGCCTTCCCAGCGAGGAAGAATTCGAAAAAGGCATGGGTTATATGGAGCGCTTCTTCCGGCGCTTCATGGGGATAGTGAAGGATTTCGAGCAGGAAGAGAACAAGCCCGGCCAGAACCAGCCGGCAGATCCCAACAAGACCTGACGCGGGTTTTGCAGGCGGGATGGCTGGATGAGCGCTCCGGCCACGCTTCCTGCTTGAAATTCGACCTTCCCTCGCCGCATAATTGCGCGCTGATCCCGCGACCAACAACAACGACGAGCGAGGATTGTGGGAGGGCCATTTGCCGTCAGGCTACAAATTCGTGATTGCGGACGATCACCCGCTTTTCCGGGGGGCGATGAAGCAGGCGCTGCTGGGTGTCGGCGATGTGACGACCATTCTGGAAGCCGGGGATTTCGAATCGACCAAGGCCCTTGTCGCGGCCAATGAGGATATCGACCTGTTGCTGCTCGATCTTTCCATGCCCGGCACGAGCGGCCTGTCGGGCCTGATTTCGCTGCGCGGTATCCATGCGGCCCTGCCGATGGTCGTGGTGTCCGCGCACGACGATCCCGAAACGATCCGGCGTGCGCTGGAGCTTGGCGTTTCCGGCTTCATATCCAAGTCGGCCAGCATGGAGGAAATCCGCGAGGCGGTGCAGACCGTGCTTTCCGGAGGTATCGTCGCGCCGGCCGGCATCGATCTCGGCGTTGAACGCGATCCCGAGATTTCCGACCTCATCAAGCGCCTGCAATCGTTGACGCCGCAGCAGGCGCGCGTGCTTGGAATGCTGGCGGAAGGCCTGCTCAACAAGCAGATCGCCTATGAATTGTCAGTGTCGGAGGCGACCATCAAGGCGCATGTCTCCGCGGTGTTGCAGAAACTCGGTGTCGACAGCCGCACGCAGGCGGTGATCCTGCTGTCTCGGATCGGCGGCGATTCGCTGGCCGCAGCCGTGCAGTAATTTATTCGGCTGCGGGGGCCATGCGCCGCAGGCGCATCATCATGGAGCGCAGCACGGCCGGCTTGACAGGCTTGTTGATGACCGGGACGTCCGACATTTCCGCGGCCGTGCGCACTTCGTTTGAGCGGTCGGCGGTGAGGAGAACCGCTGGTATGTCCTTGTCATAGCGACCGCGCAGTTGTGCGATCACGTCGAGGCCGTTTTCCCCGTCGAGGTGGTAGTCGGCAAGGATCAGGTCGGGTCGTCCGGCCGGCGGCACGGTTTCGATGGCGCGTGAGCCGGAATAGGTTTCGACCTTGCAGCCCCAGCCCTCCAGCAGCATGCGCATGCCTTCCAGAATGCGCGGGTCGTTGTCGATGCACAGGACGTTTAGTCCGTTCAGCACGGCTCCCGCCACGGGTTGCGGCTTGCTCTCCGCCGGCGGGCTTTCCTGCGCCGCCTGCGTGACCGGCAGGATGACGGAAAAGCGCGTGCCGTTTCCGGCTTCGGAGAACATGCGCAGTTCCAGTCGCAGCACGCGGGCGATGCGGTCCACGATCGAGAGGCCAAGCCCCAGCCCCTGCGCCTCGCGCGCGCCTTCGTCCAGGCGGGTGAATTCGCGGAACACCGTGTTCAGCTTGTCGGCGGGAATGCCGATGCCGGTGTCGATGACCTGGATTTCGGCCAGGTCGCCGCGTCGTCTCACGCCCACCACGATGCGGCCGCTGCGCGTATATTTGATGGCGTTGGAAACAAGGTTCTGCACCAGCCTCCGCAGCAGGTTGCGGTCTGTTTTCACCGCCAGCGATGAAGGCACGATCACAAGGTCGAGCTTCTTTTCGGCCGCCAGCGGCTGGAAATCGGTGGCGAGCTGGCGCAGCAGGCCGTCGAGACGGAACACGGTATCGACCGGCTTCATCGCGCCTGTGTCGAGACGTGAAATGTCGAGCACCGCGCCGAGAATGGTTTCTACCGATTCCAGCGAGGATTCGATATTGGCAACGGCGCCGCCGACCGGGTTCTTGCCGGCGGTTTCGAGCAGCGACGAGCAATAGAGCCGTGCCGCATTGAGCGGTTGCAGGATGTCGTGGCCGGCGGCGGCGAGGAAACGCGTCTTGCCGAGATTGGCTTCCTCGGCCAGCATCTGCGCCTGCGCCAACTCTTCATTCACACGCGTGAGTTCGACCGTACGGTCGCGCACGCGCTGCTCCAGCGATTCGTTTGCGCGCTTGAGCGCCAGATCCGCCGCGACCCGCGCTGATACATCGGCATAGGTGGCGACGATGCCGCCGTCCGGCATCGGGTTGGAGCGCAATTCGATGATGCGGCCGCTGCTGCGCAGATCGAGCTGCCAGGGACTTTCGAAATTGGTGAGGCGGTTCAGCACGGCACGGCGCGTTTCCGGCGTGATGTCGCCGCGCGTGACCAGGAAACGCAAGATGTGATCCAGCGAGACGCCGACCTGGCCCATTTCGTCGGGCAAGTCGAACAGTGCGCGGTACTGCCTGTTCCAGCAGGTCAGCCGGAAGTCCTTGTCGAAGACGGTGATGCCCTGTTCCATCTGGTCGAGCGCGATCTGCAGCAGGTCGCGATTGTGCTGCAGCGCTTCCGTGGCGTCGTCGAGCAGGCGGAAGGTATCGCGCGAGGCGCTGTCATGGCGCTTGAACAGCAGCGACAGGACGAGGCGCGCCGAGGAGGAGCCGACCGCGCTGGCAAGCAATTGCTCGGAAAAGCGTACCACCTCCATGCTGGCCTGTTCATTGCCATGCAGTTGCACGCCATTGTCGATCTCGAAGCGCTGGAAGGAACGCTCCGCACGCTCGACGCCGAGGTAGCGCGAGATCGTGTCCTTGAGGTCGTTGACCGTCACGGCCGTGCGGAAGCGGCGCAGGCTCGGCATCGGGCTGGTGTCGCGTGGCACGAAGATCGCAGCCTGGATGCGCTCCAGTGGCACCGACGCGCGCGACAGCGATCCCAGCACGAAGAACAGCGTGTTGATGGCAAGGCTCCACATCACGCCATGGTTGAGCGGTTCGGCGATCGTGCCGAACAGCGATTGCGGCCGTAGTGCCTGCAAGCCGAACAGGCCATTGGCGATGATCGGTGTTTCGGGCGGCACCAGCGAGGGCAGCAGCAGCGTGTAGGCCCACACCCCAATGCCGGCGATCATACCGAGTGCCGCGCCGCGCGCATTCGCGCCACGCCAGATCATGCCGCCGATGAAGGACGGCGCGAACTGCGCGATTGCCGCGAACGACATCAGACCGATCGAGGCAAGCCGGGCGTTGTTGGTGCTTTCGCGATAATAGAGGAAGGCCGCGAACAGGATGATGAAGATCGAGGCGCGCCGGATATTCAGGATCAGTGCCGACCAGTCCTCGCTTGCACCGGCTTCGGATTTCATCAGGCGGCGCAGGAAAAGCGGAATGACGAGGTCGTTGGAAATCATGATCGCCAGCGCCACGCTTTCCACGATCACCATGGCGGTTGCCGCCGACAGGCCGCCGATGAAGGCGATCATTGCCAGCAGGTCGCGGTTGGCGAACAGCGGCACAGAAAGCACGTAAAGGTCGCTGCTGGTGCGGTCGCCCACCATCACCAGGCCGGCGAAGGCGATGGGCAGCACGAACAGGTTGATGGCCACCAGATAGAGCGGGAACACCCACGTCGCCTTGCGCAACTCGCTCTCGCTGCGGTTCTCCACGATCATCACGTAGAATTGCCGTGGCAGCATGATAATGGCGAAACCGCTTATGACGATGGTGACCAGCCAGGTGCCGAGCGAGGTCGAATAGGACAGCGACCGCCCCACTTCCGCATTGGCGGCGAAAGCCTCGATCATCCTTGAGGGGCTGCCGAACAGGAAGAAGGTGACGACGATGCCGACCGTAAGAAAAGAGGCGAGCTTGACCACCGATTCGACCGCGACCGCCAGCACCAGCCCGTCCTGATGCTCTGTGGCGTCGGCGTGCCGTGTGCCGAACAGTACGGCAAACACGGCCAGCAACATGGCCACGATCAGCGAGATGTCGCTGACGAAGGGGTCGAAGGAAGGCGGCGCCCCGTTATAGTGCTCGACCATCAGGCTGACCGAGCCTGAGATCGCCTTGAGTTGCAGGGCGATATAAGGCACCGCGCCGATGGTCGCGATCAGCGTGGCAATGCCTGCCACTGCAAAGCTCTTGCCATAGCGCGCGCCGAGAAAATCGGCCACGGAGGTGATCTTCTCCGCTTTGGCCAGCTTGACGATACGCTTCAGGAGAGGAAAGCCGAAGGCGAAGACAAGGATCGGGCCGATATAGATGGCCAGGAACTCGACCCCGCGACCGGATGCCTGGCCGACGGAGCCGAAGAAGGTCCAGGACGTGCAATAGATGGCGAGGCTGAGGGCATAGATGCCGGGGCGCGACAGGCCCGCGCGCCGGCGGGCGGCACGGCGGTCGCCAATGCTGGCAATGCCGAAAAGCAGCGTCACATAGGCGACCGCTATGATGACGACGACCCAGCCCTGCACGCTTTCTGTTCCTCCCGGCTTTTGCTTGCCATGCGTTTAAGGAGGCAAGCACAGCTAACTCCGCCTGTCCATCAGCCGTTGGAAGCAATTGGGGAAGGTGTGATGCTGTCGGAAGAAACGTGCATTTTCAGCATTTTGCAATTCAGGGTTTTTGTTATGATGCATGCGTTGGCCGTTCGCGAGGGCGGATTGGCGCGGCTGCGATCACCAAGGAGGGACCGGTGCTAAAGGAATTCCAGGAGTTTATCTCCAAGGGCAATGTTATGGACCTTGCCGTTGGCGTCATCATCGGCGGCGCGTTCGGCCTGATCGTCAACTCGCTGGTCGGCGACATCATCATGCCGATCGTCGGCGCCATTTTCGGCGGCTTTGATTTTTCCAACTATTTCCTGCCGCTGTCGTCGAGCGTTACCGCCGACACGCTGGCGGAAGCCAAGAAGCAAGGCGCCGTGTTCGCCTATGGCAACTTCATCACCGTGGTGATCAATTTCATCATCCTGGCCTTCATCATTTTCATGATGGTCAAGGGCGTGAACAATATGCGTCGCCGGCTTGTCGCCGAAAAGGCGGCCGAGCCTGCCGCGCCTGCGCCGGATGTGGTGCTGCTGACGGAAATCCGCGACCTTCTGGCCAGCCGGAAATAGTTCTGCGGCAATGGAAGTTTCAAAACCCCGGCACGGTTCCGGGGTTTTCTGTTTGCGCTTCGGGCAAAACCGGCTAGCAATTTCTTGTCATTGCAAGGATCAGCCATGTCTCTTGTCGAGAGTCTTCGCCCCGAAGCACGTCTTGCCCCGGAAAGCGGCATTGTTGCCGTCGCCAATTACGGGCGTGGCCGCGAAGGGCTCATTCCGCTCTGGGTAGGCGAGGGCGACCTGCCGACGCCGGCTTTCATTTCGGATGCGGTGACGAGGGCTCTTGCGGCCGGGGAGACTTTCTACACCTGGCAACGCGGTATTCCCGAACTGCGCGCCGCGCTGGCGCGCTACCATCAGCGGCATTTCGGCCGTTCATTCGCGGAGGAGGAATTCCTGGTCACTGGCGGGGGCATGCAGGCAATACAGCTTGCTATCCAGGCCACGGCCGGCGCTGGCGACGAGGTGATCTATCTTTCGCCGGCATGGCCAAATTTCGCCGGTGCGGCTGGCGTTGCCGGTGCGCAACCGGTGGCCGTCATGCTGGATCAGTCCGGCAATGGCTGGTCCTGCGACGTCGGCAAGATCGAGGCCGCGATAACCGGCCGGACCAGGGCGATTTTCCTCAACAGCCCGTCCAACCCGACAGGCTGGACCGCCGACCTCGAGACACTGAAGGCAATCCTCGATATCGCGCGTCGGCACAATCTCTGGATCATCGCCGACGAGATCTATGCGTTGTTCTATTATGGCGGCCCGCGTGCGCCATCCTTCATGGACATCATGGAGGAGGAGGACCGCATCCTTTTCGTCAATACATTTTCCAAGAACTGGGCGATGACCGGCTGGCGCATCGGATGGTTACGCGTTCACCCATCGCTGCAGCAGGTGTTCGAGAATCTCATCCAGTATTCCATCTCGGGCGTCGCGCCTTTCATGCAGCGCGGCGCCGTCGCGGCGCTGGAGGAGGGGGGCGGCTTTCTGAAGTCCCAGATCGAACGGGCGCGGCAGGCGCGCGACCTTGTCTGCAACATTCTCGGCGAAACCGGGCGGGCGCGCATCGACGCCCCGCAGGGAGCGTTCTATCTGTTCTTTTCGATCGATGGCGTCGAGGATTCGCGTTCTGCCGCATTCGAGATCGTCGACAAGGCCAATGTCGGCCTCGCGCCGGGTACTGCCTTTGGTCCGGGCGGCGAAGCCTTCTTCAGACTCTGTTTCCACCGCCGTCTCGATCAGCTTGAAGAGGCTGCCACACGCGTGGCCGCGTGGATAAAGCGCAGATGATTTCGTTTCAGTGCGGTTGCGGAGCCTTGCCGGAGTGGACTATGCAGTCTCCAACCGCGATACCGGGAAAGTACATCCGATGACAGACAATCAATCCTTCAAACTCACAAAGCATCCTTCGCCGACCTCGCCGGAAAAGCGCGCGGCGCTGATGGAGAATCCGGGCTTTGGCAAGATTTTCAGCGACCACATGGTGACCATGAGCTGGAATGCCGAGCAGGGTTGGCACAATGGCGAGGTCAAGGCGCGTGCGCCTTTTGCCATCGATCCGGCCGCGGCCGTGCTGCACTATGCGCAGGAAATCTTCGAGGGCATGAAGGCCTACCGCACCAAGGACGGCATCGCGCTGTTCCGCCCGGAGGAGAATGCCCGGCGCATGGCCATGTCGGCCGAGCGCATGGCCATGCCGGCTATTCCGGAAAAGCTGTTCATCGAAGCGGTCGAGGCGCTCGTGCGCGCCGATGCCGACTGGATCCCCGAAGGCGACGGCAGCCTTTACATCCGACCGTTCATGTTTTCCAGCGAGCCATTCCTCGGCGTGCGCCCGGCTTCGGACTATATTTTCTGCGTCATCGCCTCGCCGGTGGGCGCTTACTTCAAGGGCGGTTACAAGGCCGTGACCGTCTGGGTTTCGGACGACTACACGCGCGCGGCCCCCGGCGGCACCGGCGCTGCCAAGTGCGGCGGCAACTATGCCGCCAGCCTGATCGCGCAGGCTGAGGCGACCAGGAACGGTTGCGACCAGGTGGTGTTCCTCGATGCGGTCGAGCATCGCTGGGTCGAGGAACTGGGTGGTATGAACGTGTTCTTCGTGATGGACGACAACAGGCTGGTCACGCCGCCGCTGGGTGGAACCATCCTGCCCGGAATCACCCGTGCCTCGATCATCAAGCTGGCGCAGGAAGCAGGCCTGACGGTCGAGGAAAAGCCCTATTCCTTCGAGGAATGGCGCAGGGACGCGGAGAGCGGCAAGCTGCGCGAGGCTTTTGCCTGCGGCACGGCGGCGGTCGTGGCCGGTATCGGCTCGGTGCGCTTCAAGGACGGCTCGTTCTCGATCGGCAACAGCGGTGATGGCGAAGTGACCGCCAGGTTGCGCGCCAATCTCGTCGGCATCCAGCGCGGCAGTGTCGATGACGCGCACGGCTGGGTGCACGTGGTGAGCTGAAGCGCGACCCATCGTTTTGTGAAACGAAGAAGGCCCGGTCGAATTTCGACCGGGCCTTCTTTCATTCCGGGGTTTGACGTGCGCTCAACCGCCCGATTTCGGTACCAGCAGCGGAATGATCCGTTCTGACTTGGCCACGGACGGCTGATCCGAAGTGCGATAGGGAATACCCAGTGCATTCCAGGTTTCGACCAGCGCGTCCTTGAGCGTCTCGATCAATGCGTCGTCATGGAAGGGGGTGGGCGTGATGCGCAGCCGCTCCGTCCCACGCGGCACGGTCGGGTAGTTGATGGGCTGGATATAAATGCCGTGGACACCGAGCAGGCGGTCGGACGCCATCTTGCACAGCTCCGGATCGCCGACCAGCACCGGCACGATATGCGTCTCCGACGGCATCACGGGCAGGCCGGCGTCGCCGAGTATCTTCTTGGTCTGCGCGGCTTGGCGCTGCTGCGCATCGCGCTCGACCTGCGAAGTCTTCAGGTGGCGGATGGAAGTGGCAGCGGCCGCGGCGATCGCCGGTGGCAGGGCGGTGGTGAAGATGAAGCCCGGCGCATAGGAACGCACCGCATCGATTATTGCGCTCGACCCGGTAATATAGCCGCCCAGCGTGCCGAAAGCTTTCGCCAGCGTGCCCTCGATGATGTCGATGCGGTGGGCAAGGCCGTCGCGCTCGGTGATGCCGCCGCCACGCGCACCATACATGCCGACCGCATGGACCTCGTCGATATAGGTCATGGCGTTGTATTTGTCGGCCAGATCGGCAATCGCCTCGATCGGCGCAATGTCGCCATCCATCGAATAGACCGACTCAAAGACGATCAGCTTGGCACGTTCGCGCCCGGCGGCCTGCAGCAGGCTTTCCAGATGGGCCACATCATTGTGGCGGAAGATTTTCTTTTCCGCTCCGGACCGGCGCACGCCCTCGATCATCGAGGCGTGGTTAAGCTCATCCGACAGAATCAGGCAGTTCGGAAGGAGCCGGGCAATCGTCGAGATCGACGCTTCGTTCGAGACAAAGCCGGAGGTGAAGACGAGGCCGGCTTCCTTGCCATGCAGGTCGGCGAGTTCATGCTCGAGTTCGACCAGCGGATGGTTGTTGCCGGAAATGTTGCGGGTACCGCCGGCGCCGGAGCCCATATGGCCGGCTGTGTTCTGGAAAGCTTCGACCACGCTCGGGTGCTGGCCCATGCCGAGGTAATCGTTGGAGCACCAGACGGTGATTTCCTGGACCTGGCCGTTCGCCCGGTAGAGGGCGCGCGGGAACTTGCCGACGATACGTTCCAGATTGGCAAAGACGCGGTAGCGTCGTTCGGCGTGAAGCTGGTCGATCGCTTCTTCGAAAAATCGCTGATAATTCATCATGGCTTCCCGGATTTCGGCAGGATCATAATGATGGCGTGCTTTCCCGTCTATTCCATGAAATCGGGCAAAATGCCACGCCACCTTTGGTCGAAACATAGGGCTGTGTTAGCTGCTTGCCTTGATCCATGTCAAAAAAATGCGGTGGACGCACAGCACGACCGTGGATGGCATGCAGAAGGGTCCGATCCACAGTTTCCGGACTCGTCCGAAATGACTTTCCGATCGCGCGGTTCTTCGGATATGTAACTGGAATGTAGCCACCGTTGACGCGCATGGGCGGCAATGAAGCAACAGAAAAGAAAACTTTGAAATGCTGCCAATACTTGTCATAAACCTTGAGAGATCACGGGAGAGATGGGAGAAAATAGCTGAAAGCGGAAAGCGCGCAGGGTTGGCGATCGAGCGGGTCCCGGCTGTCGAAGGCGCTAGCATTCCTCCCGAGGCCCGGCCGGATTTCGATCCGGTGATGTTTCGACGC
>Ga0182738_1001870_pt1 | contig 25525 bp, 18 predicted proteins | sample eDN5th30CBELigMG_FD_128876 | JGI IMG/M metagenome (GOLD analysis project Ga0182738, IMG submission 128876) | Enriched Miracle-Growth compost microbial communities from Emeryville, California, USA - eDNA 5th pass 30_C BE-Lig MG (version 2)... ...
GAGCACGACAAGCGTCAGGGTATCGTCCACATCATCGGCCCCGAGCAGGGCTTCACGCTGCCGGGCATGACCATCGTCTGCGGTGACAGCCACACGTCCACCCACGGCGCCTTCGGCGCGCTGGCGCACGGCATCGGCACCTCCGAGGTCGAGCATGTGCTGGCGACCCAGACGCTCATCCAGAAGAAAGCCAAGAACATGCTGGTGCGTGTCGACGGCCAGCTTCCGGAAGGCGTCACCGCCAAGGACATCGTGCTCGCCATCATCGGCGAGATCGGCACCGCCGGCGGCACCGGCTACGTCATCGAATATGCCGGCGAAGCGATCCGCGCGCTGTCGATGGAAGGCCGCATGACCATCTGCAACATGTCGATCGAGGGTGGTGCCCGCGCCGGCCTGATCGCGCCGGACGAGACGACCTTCGCCTATGTGAAGGACAAGCCGCGCGCCCCGAAGGGCAAGGCCTGGGACATGGCGCTCGACTACTGGAAGACGCTGCACACCGACGAAGGCGCGCATTTCGACAAGGTCGTCGTGCTTGACGCCGCCAAGCTGCCGCCCATCGTCACCTGGGGCTCCTCGCCCGAGGACGTCGTCTCCGTCACCGGCGTCGTGCCGAACCCGGACGAGATCGCCGACGAGAACAAGCGCAACTCCAAGAAGCGCGCGCTCGACTATATGGGCCTGACCGCCGGCACGAAGATCACCGACATCGCCATCGACCGCGTCTTCATCGGCTCCTGCACCAATGGCCGCATCGAGGACCTGCGTGCGGTCGCCAAGGTGGTGGAAGGCAAAAAGGTCGCCTCGACCGTTTCGGCCATGATCGTGCCGGGCTCGGGTCTGGTGAAGGAACAGGCGGAAGCCGAAGGCCTGCACAAGATCTTCATCGAAGCCGGCTTCGACTGGCGCGAGCCGGGCTGCTCCATGTGCCTGGCCATGAACGACGACCGCCTGAAGCCGGGCGAGCGCTGCGCCTCGACCTCGAACCGCAATTTCGAGGGCCGCCAGGGTTTCAAGGGCCGCACCCATCTGGTGTCACCGGCCATGGCCGCAGCGGCCGCGATCGCCGGCCACTTCGTCGACATTCGCGACTGGAACTGAGGAGCGTTTCAACGCTCTGAATGAACAAGGCGGCGGGGCCTCGGCTCCGCCGCTTTTTTGTCCGGTTCGATTACCTGCCGGTCAACCGCACCACTTTCACAGCCACCAGAACGCCGATGGCCGGGGCGACGGCAAAGATGCCGCCGAGCCAGAACGCGGCACTGGACGCACCCGCGACATCGCCCGGCTCCGCGATGCCGGCGAAATTCGCCACCATGCCCGCACAGGCCGTGCCGAATGCGATGGCGAAAAGCTGCACGGTGGTCATGCCGCCGGCGGCCAGGTCCTGTTCGGTGGCAGGCGCGTTCTGGTAGACGCGGGTCACGAGGCTCGGCCATGCCAGACCGATGCCGAAACCCACCAGGATGAGGCCCGCGCTGATCGGCGCCAGCAGCGACCAGTCGCCTCCACCCTCGACCGGCAGGAAAACGGCCAGCAGGACGAGCCCGGCCAGCGCCAGCACGGGCCCGGCGAGAACCAGACGATCCCCACCACGCTCCTGCCAGCGCGAACTGAGGAACGACGCGACCGTCCAGCCGATGGCCATCAGGGCCGCCAGATAGCCTGCCCAGAGCGGCGACTGCCCATGCAGCTTCTGCAGGAGGTAGGGCACGAAGATTTCGGGCTGCATGCTGAGCATCAGAAGCGCGATCATGAGATAGAGCGCGCCAAGCGGCGTCGAGATGCGAAATGACTTTTTCGGCAGTAGCCGGGCCTTTGCGCCGGTCTCCACCGCGGCGATGAGTGCGATGAGCAACAGGCCGGCCAGCAGGCCGACCAGCTTCCATGTCGTCTCGGCGGACAGGCTGCCGGCCGACACCGCCAGCACCGCGCCCATCAGCAGCACCAGTTGCAGGAAGGGAACTGATACGCGCTCATTGTGATCCCAACTGCTGCGCGGCAGCGTGGCGAAGGCCAGAAGCGCGAACAGGGCGGCGAAGGGAAGCAGCGACCAGAACGCGGCCCGCCATGCGCCATATTCGGCAAAGACGCCGCCGATCGCTGGGCCGATGAGCGTGGCGATGCCGAACATGGCCGAGATCAGGCCGATTGCCCGTCCCCACAACCGTTCGGGCAGCACGACACGGGTGAGGCCGTAGGCAAGGGCATAGAGGAAGCCCCCGCCCAGCCCCTGCACCGCGCGACCGGCCAGCATCACCGGCATGTTGAGGGCCAGCGAACAGACCAGCGTGCCGATGCAGAACAGAAGCGTGGCGATGACATAGGCACCGCGCGGGCCGGCGCTTTTCAGAAGTTTGGCGGTGAGCGCCGCGCCGAGAATGGATGCCGCCACGAAAAGCGTGGTCGCCCAGGCATAGAAATCGAGCCCGCCTATGTCGGCGATCACCGATGGCATGACGGTCGTGGCGATGTACATGTTCACGGCGTGCAGCGTCACGCCGCCGGCAAGCGCCAGCGCGTAGAAGGCGTTCCTTCCGCTGAATAGCTCGCTCCAGCTTGCCGGAGCGCTTGCAGCCACCGATGCCGCGCCGCCCGAGGGGAGTGTATCGTCAATGTTGCTGTTCAATGTCGGCCTCCTTTTGCGAACGTCCGTCGCGTGCCGACACTGCTTCTAGAACCTCAACTATGATTGAGGTCAATAATGGGCTGGTGCGCGATATTGTCCGCTTTGGCCGCCGCTCACGACGGCGGAAGGCGCTGGTGATGGGCTGAGGCCGGGGGAGAAGCGAAGCCGGGCTTGCCCGCAGGGGAGGCTGCGCCGGAACCATTGCGCCGGCGCAGGTGTCGGTTCAGTGCCGCAGGCCGGGCGCTTCCTGACCGGTGCGCTCGACATACTCGGTATAGCCGCCGCCATAGGTGTGGATGCCGTCGGGCGTCAGTTCCAGCACGCGATTGGAAAGGGCCGAGAGGAAATGGCGGTCGTGCGAGACGAAGAGCATGGTGCCTTCATAGCGTGACAGCGCCTCGATCAGCATTTCCTTGGTGGCGATGTCGAGATGGTTGGTCGGCTCGTCCAGAACCAGCAGGTTCGGTGGATCGAACAGCATGATCGCCATGACGAGACGCGCCTTTTCGCCGCCTGAAAGCACCCGGCATTTCTTCTCGATCTCGTCGCCGGAAAAGCCGAAGCAGCCGGCCAGCGCGCGCAGCGGCGCCTGTCCCGCCTGCGGGAAGTTGCGCTCAAGTTGCTCGAACACGGTCAGGTCGCCGTCCAGCAGGTCCATGGCGTGCTGGGCGAAATAGCCCATCTTGACGCTCGGGCCGCGCGCCACCGTGCCCTGATCCGGTTCCGAGGCGCCGGCGACCAGTTTCAGGAGCGTCGATTTGCCCGCGCCGTTGATGCCCATGATGCACCAGCGCTCCTTGCGGCGGACCTGGAAGTCGAGGTCCTCATAGATGATCTTGCTGCCATAGCGCTTGTGCACATTCCTGAGCGTGACGACATCCTCGCCCGAGCGCGGTGCGGGCTGGAACTCGAAGGCCACCGTCTGGCGGCGTTTGGGCGGCTCGACGCGGTCGATCTTTTCCAGCTTCTTCACGCGGCTTTGCACCTGCGAAGCATGCGAGGCGCGCGCCTTGAAGCGCTCGATGAACTTGATCTCCTTGGCCAGCATCGCCTGCTGGCGCTCGAACTGCGCCTGCTGCTGCTTGTCGGCAAGCTGGCGTTGCTGCTCGTAGAACTCGTAGTCGCCGGTATAGGACGTCAGCGCACCGCCGTCGATCTCGATGACCTTGTTGACGATGCGATTCATGAAGGCGCGGTCGTGCGAGGTCATCAAGAGCGCGCCGTCATAGCCCTTCAGGAATTCCTCCAGCCAGATCAGGCTTTCGATGTCGAGATGGTTCGACGGTTCGTCGAGCAGCATCACGTCGGGCCGCATCAGGAGAATGCGGGCAAGCGCCACGCGCATCTTCCAGCCGCCCGAAAGCTTGCCGACGTCGCCGTCCATCATCTCCTGGCTGAAGCCGAGACCGGACAGCACCTCGCGGGCGCGGCCGTCGAGCGAATAGCCGTCGAGTTCTTCATAGCGGGCCTGCACCTCGCCATAGCGCTCGATGATCGTGTCGAGCTCGTCGGCGCGGTCCGGATCGACCATCGCGGCCTCGAGATCACGCAGTTCGGCCGCCACCTCGCTCACCGGACCTGCACCCTCCATCACCTCGGCCACCGCGCTGCGGCCGGCCATTTCGCCGACATCCTGGTTGAAATAGCCGATGGTTATGCCGCGTTCGGTCGAGACCTGGCCCTCGTCGGGCAGCTCCTCGCCGTTGATCATGCGAAACAGCGTGGTCTTGCCCGCGCCGTTGGGGCCGACAAGGCCGATCTTCTCCTGCTTCTGCAGGGTTGCGGAAGCTTCGATGAAAAGCAGCCGGTGGCTGTTCTGCTTGCTGACGTTTTCGATGCGGATCATGGTTTCACGCGGTTGCGTTGTGGCGGCAGGCGACCGGCCGGCGAGGGACGCCGGTGCGGACAGGTTTTATGAAGCTGCCGGAAAAGAAAACGGCGGGCCGAAACCCGCCGTCCCAATTCCAGCCGAAGCTGAAGGATTACTCGGCCGAGGCTTCTTCGGCCGGAGCGGCATTGGCGGCGGCCAGCGCGGCAGCGGCTTCTTCCTGAGCCTGCTTGATGGCGGCAGCGCGTTCCTGCGCCTTCTTGCCCGGCGTGCCCTTGGTCGGGTTGCTGCGGGCGTCGCGCTTGGAAACGCCGGCCTCGTCGAGGAAGCGGGCGACGCGGTCGGTCGGCAGGGCGCCGTTGGCCAGCCAGTGCCGGGCGCGGTCGGCGTCGAGCTTCACGCGCTCGCCATCCTTGGGCAGCATCGGGTTCCATGCGCCGATGATCTCGATGAAGCGGCCGTCGCGCGGGCTGCGCACGTCGGCGATGACGACATGGTAGTAGGGGCGCTTCTTGGAGCCCGCGCGGGCCAGACGAATCTTCAGTGACATTTTTTGTTCTCCTGGGGGACTTGGTGTTAGCTGGTCTGTCGTCCGTTGCTGGATGCAGCGGAATTCTCGGCGCCGCTCGAAGCGGCATTTACAGTTTCGCTGCTGCTCGAAGCAGCGATCGCCTCATGATGGCGGATCACTTCGCGGATGATGAAGTTCAGGAATTTCTCCGCGAAATCGGGGTCGAGCTGCGCTTCGTTGGCAAGACGGCGCAACCGCGCGATCTGGTTCTGCTCGCGCGCCGGGTCGGCCGGCGGCAGGCCGTGCGTGGCCTTCAGCACGCCCACCGCCTTGGTGCAGCGAAAGCGCTCGGCCAGCATATGCACCAGCGCGGCATCGATATTGTCGATCGAGGCGCGGTACTGGGCGAGCAGGTTCTTGACGTCGGCGTCGTTCATGTCGCTGCCCTCACTTCTTCTTTCCGAGGCCCGGAAGCCCGCCGCCGAGGCCGGGCAGCTTCATGCCGCCGCCGGGCAAACCCGGCAAGCCGCCACTGCCGAGACCCGGAAGCCCGCCGGGCAGGCCGTTGCCGAGGCCGGCGGCTTCCGCCTGCTTCTTCAGCGCCTCGAGCTGCTTGGGATCCATCTTGGAAAGGTCGGGCATGCCGCCCATTCCGGGCATCATGCCGCCAAGGCCCATCTTCTGCGCCATGCCGCCCATCAGCCCGCGCATCATGCCGCCGCCCTTGCCCTTGCCGCCCATGGCCTTCATCATGTCGGCCATCTGGCGGTGCATCTTGAGCAGCTTGTTGATCTCGGCCGCGTCGGTGCCGGAGCCGGAGGCGATGCGCTTCTTGCGGCTGTGCTTGAGAATGTCGGGATTGGCGCGCTCGGCCTTGGTCATCGAGGAGATGATGGCGAGCTGGCGCGCGAACATCTTGTCGTCGAAGCCGGCGGCGGCAATCTGGTCCTTCATCTTGCCCATGCCGGGCATCATTCCCATGATGCCGCCCATGCCGCCCATCTTCTGCATCTGCTGCAGCTGGCCGGCGAGGTCGTTCAGGTCGAACTTGCCCGACTGCATCTTCCTGGCCATCGCCGCGGCCTTTTCCGCGTCGATGGTTTCGGCGGCTTTCTCGACCAGCGAAACGATGTCGCCCATGCCGAGGATGCGGTCGGCGATGCGCTTGGGATAGAACTCCTCCAGCCCGTCCATCTTCTCGCCGGTGCCGATGAGCTTGATCGGCTTGCCGGTGACGGCGCGCATGGAAAGGGCCGCGCCGCCGCGGCCGTCGCCGTCCATGCGGGTGAGCACGAGGCCGGTGATGCCGACGCGGTCGTCAAAATTCTTGGCGAGGTTGACGGCGTCCTGGCCGGTCAGGCTGTCGGCCACCAGCAGGATTTCATGCGGGTTCGAGGCCTGCCGGATGTCGGCCATCTCGACCATCAGCGGCTCGTCGATATGCGTGCGGCCGGCGGTGTCGAGGATGACGACGTCATGGCCGCCGAGCCGGGCCGCCTGCACGGCGCGCCTGGCGATATCGACCGGGGTCTGGCCGGCGACGATGGGAAGCGTGGCGACATTGGTCTGCTCGCCGAGCTGGCGCAGCTGCTCCTGCGCGGCAGGCCGGCGCGTGTCGAGCGAGGCCATGAGCACTTTCTTGCCCTGGCGCTCGGTCAGCCGCTTGGCGATCTTGGCGGAGGTGGTGGTCTTGCCCGAGCCCTGCAGGCCGACCATCATGATCACGACCGGGGCAGGGGCGTTGAGGTCGATTGCCACGCCCTCGGCGCCCAGCATCTCGATCAACTCGTCATGGACGATCTTGACGACCATCTGGCCGGGCTTGATCGACTTGAGCACAGCCGCGCCGACGGCCTTCTCGCGTACGCGGTCAACGAAGGAACGCACGACCTCCAGCGCCACGTCGGCCTCGATGAGGGCGCGGCGCACTTCGCGCAGGGCAGCCGAAACATCGGCTTCCGACAACGCGCCACGGCCGGTCAGGCCGTTGAGAATGGAGCCAAGTCGCTCTTGCAGCGATTCGAACATCGGTCTTCCTTCTGTCTCTGACGGGTTTCCCTGCCAGAGGTAATGGTTCCGCGCCTGAGAGCCAAGCATCCGGGCCGGACAAATGGCCAAAGCCGAATGGCACCCGGGGGCGCATCGCGCTGCCGGGTGTTGACCTCCGGGATCTCTTTATACCGCTATGGGTCCCGGTCGGCTGCTCGGAGTGATTTTACTCGTCGCGGAATTGCGAGGCTGTAGACAGGAAAACGACCGTCGAGTCAAGGCAAACCGCATGTCTGGCGGTTTCGAAAGCGATAAAATCGACGTTTTCGGAGCCGATTTTACATAAATTAAGGGTGAAAAATGCGAGATCGCACACCCATTGTCGCAAATGGCATTAACCTGCGGGTGGCGGCCCGAAGCCGGAAGGCTTATCCCCAGTTGCGCCTGCGCGACCAAATTCGCCTTCGCATAATGTCGTGAATCAGATAATTCTGGCTTGCGGGCGGATATTTTCTTTTCTGGAGGCACTGATTGTCGATTGCCACGGGCAACACGGCAGACCTTTGGGCGCTCGTCGCCAAAGAGCTTTGGCGCAAGGCACGCCGTCGCTTGCGCGGCGGCCCGGTCTATCGCTGGCGCTTTGCCGGCCGCACGCCCGAACGGGTTCTGATCGCCCCGCCTGACCTGCGTCTTGCCGACCAGCAGATCGCGCTGGAAATCTATTACGGCCGCTATCCCTTCGCGGGCCAGATGATCGAAACCGGCGGACAATCGCCGTTCCAGATCGAAGGCGCAAACCGCGAATGGCAGCGCTCGCTGCATTCGTTCCGCTGGCTGCGCCACATGCGCGCCGCCGGCACGGAGCTTGCCGCGGCCAATGCCCGCGCGCTGGTCGGCGACTGGATCGCCAGCCATGGCGGCCGCATCAGCGGCACCGCCTGGGAGCCGGCGGTCGTCGCGCGCCGCATCATCGCCTGGCTGCAGCATTCCTCGGTCGTTCTGCAAGGCGCGGAACTTCCCTTCTATCGCGGCTACCTGAAATCGCTGGCGGTGCAGATCCGCTATCTGCGCTCCATGGCGCGCGAGATGACCGACGGCGAGGAAAAGCTCAGGGCGAGGATTGCGCTGGCCTTTTCCGCCCTGTCCCTGCCGGCGTCGCCTTCCGCGTTGCGCAACGCCACGCGCAATCTGGCCGAAGAGCTGGAGCGGCAGATATTGCCCGATGGCGGCCATATCTCGCGCAACCCGCTTGCCGTGCTGGAACTGCTGGCCGATCTCCTGCCGCTGCGGCAGACCTACGCCAACCAGGCCGAGTCGCCGCCCGAGGCGCTGATCGGCGCCATCGACCGCATGTTGCCGGCGCTGCGCTTCTTCCGCCATCGCGACGGCAGCATGGCCCGCTTCAACGGCATGGGCGTGACCATCCACGACCGCATCGCGGCCATCTTGCGCCATGACGACACTGCCGGCGCACCGCTGCTGCATGCGCCCTATTCGGGCTATGAGCGACTGTCGATGGGCGCCACCACGGTGATCGCCGATACCGGCCTGCCGCCGCCAAGCCAGGTGTCGGACAAGGCCCATGCCGGCTGCCTGTCCTTCGAGATGTCGTCCGGCCGCCAGCATTTCATCGTCAATGCCGGCATCGACGCCTATGGCTCGGAAGAGTTCAGGCCGCTGTCGCGCGCCACGGCCGCCCACTCCACCGCCGGCCTCAACGACACCTCCTCGGCGCGCTTCAGCCATTCGCCGCGCGTCAACGGATTGCTCGGCGCACGGCTGATCCGGGGTCCGCGCAGCGTCACCAGCCATCGCACCGACACGCATGGCATGCAGGGTTTCATCGCCAGCCATGACGGCTATGTGCCGCTTTTCGGCATCCGGCACGAGCGTGAGATCGCACTGTCGGCGGAAGGCACGCTCTTGTCCGGCACCGACCGCTTCCTGCACGGCGACGGCGCGTCCGGTCGCCACGACGCCGTCACCATCCGCTTCCACCTGCATCCCGAAATCGAGCTTTACCGCGACGACAGGGGCAGGCTGGTGCTTGCGGCGCCCAATGGCGACCGCTGGGTGTTCACCAGCCACGAGGTCGCGCCGCAGGTGGAAGAGTCCATCTTCTTCGCCGGGCTCGGCGGGCCGCGCCGCAGCCGCCAGATCGTGCTTGCCTTCAAGGCCTCGCAGCTGCCCGAAGTGAACTGGCAGTTCGTGGAGGCACACGGCAGCGCGCACTGAAACAGGCCGGCAAACCGCGCCGGCGTGGCGATTTTGCCCTTGCGATGTCCCATCCGTGGGGGTAGGCCGCTCCTACCCTCCCAACCAGCCCGAAAGGCCCGATGCCATGGCCGTCGCCTCCAAGAAGATTCCCGCACCAGACCTCGTTCCCGTGCGCCGCGCGCTGCTGTCGGTCTCCGACAAGACCGGCCTGATCGACTTCGCCGCCGCCTTATCCAAGGCCGGCGTCGAGCTGGTTTCGACCGGCGGCACGGCCAGGGCCATCGCCGCCGCCGGCATCGCCGTGCGCGACGTGTCGGAACTCACCGGGTTTCCCGAGATCATGGACGGCCGCGTCAAGACGCTGCATCCGTCGGTGCACGGCGCGCTGCTGGGCGTGCGCGACGATCCCGAGCATGCCGAGGCCATGCACGCCCACAATATCCAGCCCATCGATCTGGTGGTGGTGAACCTCTACCCGTTCGAGGAAGTGCGCCAGTCGGGCGCCGACTATGCCTCGATCGTGGAAAACATCGATATCGGCGGCCCGGCCATGGTGCGCGCTTCGGCCAAGAACCACGCCTATGTCGCCCTCGTCACCGATCCGGAAGATTATGCTGCGGTGCTCAACGCGCTGGAACTGAACGCCGGCAGCCTCTCCTATGAGTTCCGCCAGAAGCTGGCCGCCAAGGCATTCGCCCGCACCGCCGCCTATGATGCGGCGATCTCGGGCTGGTTCGCCGACGCGCTGGCCATCGAGCATCCCACCTGGCGCGCCTTTGGCGGCAAGCTGGAAAACGTCATGCGTTACGGCGAGAACCCGCACCAGCAGGCAGGCTTCTACGTGACCGGCGAGAAGCGCCACGGCGTGGCGACCGCGAAGCAGTTGCAGGGCAAGCAGCTCTCCTACAACAACATCAACGACACGGACGCGGCCTTCGAGTTGGTCGGCGAGTTCGACCCGGCGGCTTCCGCGGCTGTCGCCATCATCAAGCACGCCAATCCCTGCGGCGTCGGTGAGGGCAAGAACCTCAAGGACGCTTATCTCAAGGCGCTCGCCTGCGATCCGGTCTCGGCTTTCGGCGGCATCGTCGCCGTCAACCGCCTGCTCGACGCGGAAGCGGCGGAAGAGATCGTGAAAACCTTCACCGAGGTCATCATTGCGCCCGAGGCCAGCGAGGAAGCGCAAGGCATCATCGCCGCCAAGAAGAACCTGCGCCTGCTGGTGACGGGCGGCCTGCCCGATCCGCGCACTGCCGGAACGCTGGTCAAGTCGGTGGCCGGTGGCCTTCTGGTGCAATCGCGCGACAATGCGGTGGTCGACGATTTCGAGCTGAAGGTGGTGACAAAACGCGCGCCGACCGCACGTGAGATGGAAGACCTGCGCTTTGCCTTCCGCGTCGCCAAGCATGTGAAGTCGAACGCCATCGTCTATGTGAAGGACGGCGCGACCGTGGGCATCGGGGCAGGCCAGATGAGCCGCGTCGATTCCTCGCGCATCGCCGCGCGAAAGGCGCTGGATGCCGCCGAAGCCGCCGGCAATGCCGAGCCGCTGACGAAGGGCTCCGTGGTGGCGTCCGACGCTTTCTTTCCGTTTGCCGACGGCTTGCTGTCGGCCATCGAGGCGGGCGCCACGGCGGTCATCCAGCCGGGCGGCTCGATGCGCGACGACGAGGTGATCGCCGCCGCCGACGAACACGGCATCGCCATGGTGTTCACCGGGGTGCGGCACTTCAGGCATTGAGGGCCCTACCCTCCTCACTGGAGGAGGGTTAAAGTCAGCCCTTCGCCTTGTCCGCCGGATAGGGTGTCGGCAGCAGAGCCGCCATGCCCACCACCAGAAACACGATGATGACCGTCATGCCCAGCCGCGGCGAGCCGGTCATGGCGGTGATGGTGGCGTAGAGGAACGGCGCCAGAAAACTGGTGGCGCGGCCGGCCAGCGCATAGATGCCGAAATAGCGGCCGGCCTCGGCCGGCGTCACGCTGCGCGCCAGATAGGAACGCGACGACGCCTGCACCGGGCCGAAGGCAAGCCCGATCAGCAATCCGTAGAGGATGTAGGCCTTTTCCGCGGGCGTGGCGAAGAAGCCGCCGGTATCGGCCCCATCGAACGGCATCGCGCCGAACAGCGTGTAGCCCGGCCCGGTGGACAGGATGCCTAGTGTCGCCACGATCAGCATCGCCAGGGCGATCAGCACCACCGTCTTGGAGCCGAGTGCGGTGTCGAGCCTGCTGGCCGTCAGGCATCCGAAGACCGCCACAACATTGAGGATGATGCCGAACAGGCCAATTTCCGTGGTCGACCAGCCGAACATGGCGGCCGCGAACACGCCGCCCAGCGCCAGCAGCGCATTGACGCCGTCCTGATAGATCATGCGGGCGACGAGGAAGCGCAGGATGCCGCTGCGCCGGCGCACTTCGTCGAGCGTCGATTTCAGCTCGGCAAGGCCCTCGCGCACGGCCGGCGCCAGTGTCTTGCCTTTCGCGCCGTCCGGCGTGAAGAAGAACATCGGCAGGATGAAGATGAAATACCACAGCGCCGCGAGCGGTCCGGTTATGCGCGCATCCTCGCCCAGCTTCGGGTCTAGCCCGAACAGCGGCTGCAGGCCGATCAGCGTGCGGCCGGTCTCCGGCGAGCCGGCCAGGAACAGGATCACGAAGATCAGCGCGATCATGCCGCCGACATAGCCGAGCCCCCAGGCTATGTTGGACACGCTGCCGATCCGGGCCTTGGGCACCAGCCGCGGCATCATCGAATCGTTGAAGACGATGGAGAATTCCGCCGCCACCGAGGCGAGCGAGAAAAGCAGGATCACCGGCACCAGCGGCGAGCCGGGCGCGGCATACCAGAGAGCGCACAGGCTGGCGATCTTGATTGCCGCGAAGAAGGCGATCCACGGCTTGCGCGGACCCGTCTGGTCGGCGATCGAGCCCAGCACCGGCGACAATATGGCGATGACGAAACCGGCCGCTGCGATGCCATAACCCCATGCCGCCTGGCCGATGGCCGGATCGGCCGCCATGCGCGAAACGACATAGGGGCCGAAGATGAAGGTGGTGACCACCGTGAAGAAGGGCTGTGCGGCCCAATCGAAGAACATCCAGCCCCAGATGCCGGCGCGCGATGTCCTGGTTTCGTCCATGCTCGCCTCGGCCACGCCTTTTTCTCCCGCCCGGATCATCCTGATCAACGCCATGTCTGCACGTTTTTCGCGGCGGCGCAAAGCCGGCGCGGCCGCGCGGATTTGCAACAGTCCAAAGCTATCAGCAGGTGCGTGGCCTGCAACGGGGCGGATTGCGGTTTACGTTTCGTTCACCATAGCCTACACCGCGAAGCACCGGTAAGGATCCGAATCCCGTGAACAGCATCGCCCCCATGCAGCAGAAATCCATACGCTTTCGCGCCCGCTCATTCATCGCCTTTGCGCTGGTGCCGGAAACACCGCTGGACGATTGGCTGCAGGAGCTGGACCGCTGGATCGAGAACTCTCCCGGCTTTTTCGACGGCCGTCCGGTGGTGCTGGATCTGACTGCGCTCAAGCCCGAAACCGTGGAAATACAAGGCCTGCTGGCGCAGTTCGCCGAGCGCGGGATTCGTATCTACGCAATCGAATCGAAGCATATCGATTCGCTGGGACCGGACCTGCCGCCGCTTCTCAAGGGCGCCAGGGAAACGACGATCGAGGAACAGCCGGCCGTGGCCGCCGAGCCCGTCGAAGCCGAGGAGCCGCCGGCATCGGGCACGCTGATCGTCGAATCACCGATTCGCTCCGGCCAGTCGATCTACCACCCGCAGGGCGACGTCATCGTCCTCGGCTCGGCCAGTTCCGGTTCCGAGATCCTCGCGGGCGGGTCCATCCATGTTTACGGCACCTTGCGCGGGCGCGCTTTCGCAGGAGCCTGGGGAAATCGCAAAGCGCGCATTTTCTGCCGTAAAAATGAAGCAGAACTTCTTGCGGTGGACGGCTGGTATCGCACTGCGGAGGACATGGAGCCATCCACGCGTGGCAGGGCGATACAGGCCTATCTGGAAGACAGCGTGATTCTGGTCGCGGCGCTCAACTGACAATATTGGAGAGACATGCATGGGCAAGGTAGTGGTCGTCACATCTGGAAAGGGCGGCGTCGGGAAGACAACCTCGACCGCCGCCCTCGGGGGCGTTCTGGCCCAGACCGGCAAGAAGGTGGTCCTCATCGATTTCGATGTCGGCCTGCGTAACCTCGACCTGGTCATGGGCGCCGAGCGGCGGGTGGTGTTCGACCTCGTCAACGTCACGCAGGGCGTGGCCAAGCTCTCGCAGGCGCTGATCCGCGACAAGCGGGTGGAGTCTCTCTTCCTGCTGCCCGCCTCGCAGACCCGCGACAAGGATGCGCTGACCGAGGAAGGCGTGGCCAATGTGATCGGCAAGCTTCGGGACAAGTTCGACTACGTGCTGTGCGACAGTCCGGCGGGGATCGAGCGCGGCGCCCAGCTTGCCATGCGCTTTGCCGACGAGGCGATCATCGTCACCAATCCCGAGGTGAGTTCGGTTCGCGATTCGGACCGCATCATCGGCCTGCTCGATTCCAAGACGCTGAAGGCCGAGCAGGGCGAGGATGTCACCAAGCACGTTCTCGTGACCCGCTATGACACGGCGCGCGCCGCGCGCGGCGAGATGCTCAGCATCGACGATGTGCTGGAAATCCTGTCGGTGCCGCTTCTGGGCATCATTCCGGAGAACCAGGGCGTGCTGCGCGCCTCCAATGTGGGCTCGCCGGTGACGCTCAACGAGCCCGCCAACGCGGCCGCGCGCGCGTATGCCGACGCCGCCCGGCGGCTACAGGGCGAAGACGTGCCGATGGTGCTTCCCGTCGAGAAGAAAGGTCTCCTTAACCGGCTTCTGGGAAGGAGGGTGGCATGAGCCTTCTGGATATCTTCAAACGCCGCGCCAGTGCGCCCGTGGCCCGCGAGCGCCTGCAGGTGCTGCTGGCTTATGAACGCAACAACCGTGACCAGCCCGACCTCGTCGCCGTGCTGCGCGAGGAGATCATGGCCGTGATCGCCAAGCACGTTCAGGTCAACCAGGACGATGTGCGCATCACCATGGACCGCGGCAAGACGACCTCGACGCTGGAGATCGACATCAACATTCCCAATGCGGGCGCAGCCGCCTCCACTGCGCTCTGACAAGCCGGGAGCACGCGCATGACCGATACCGCGAAACGACTGCGCATTGCCGTGCTCTTCGGCGGGCGTTCCGCCGAACATGACGTCTCGGTGCTTTCGGCCACCAATGTCATGCGCGCGCTTGAGCCGGCGAAATGCGACGTCGTTCCCGTCTTCATCACCCGCGAGGGGCAGTGGCTGCTGAGTGGTTTCGAGGGCGGAGCGCTGGCGAAACCGGAGAGCGGCACCGAAATCTGCCTCGTGCCGGGCGGGCAGGGGAGGGTGGTGGCGATCCCGGGCGATGGCGCCGCCCCTCATGAACTGCCCAGGATCGACATCCTGTTTCCGGTCCTGCACGGGCTGCATGGCGAGGACGGTTCGGTGCAGGGGCTGGCGCAGGTGGCGCGGGTGCCGCTGGTCGGCTGCGGCATCCTCGGTTCCGCGACCGCGATCGACAAGGACATCGCCAAGCGCCTGCTGAGCGAGGCGGGCCTGCCGGTCGCCCGGTCCGTCACGATCCATCAGGGCGCGGCCCCGGCCCTTGTCGAGCTTGAGCGCGAACTCGGGCTTCCGCTGTTCATCAAGCCGGCGCGGCAGGGCTCTTCGGTCGGCGTCAGAAAAGTCCACGCCAGCCAGGAATTCGACATAGCCCTTGCCGAAGGTTTCGACCACGACAGCAAGCTGCTGGCCGAGGAATTCATCGAGGGTCGCGAGATCGAATGCGGCGTGCTGGAAGATACGCAAGGCGGGCTTTTCGTGTCCCGTCCGGGCGAGATCGTGCCGGCGCAAAGCCACGGTTTCTACAGCTACGACGCCAAATATATCGATGAGAACGGCGCGGTGCTGAAAGTACCGGCGGAACTGCCCGACGCGGTGGAAAGCCGCATTCGCGCCATGGCGGCACAGGCTTTCCGCGCGCTGGGTTGCGACGGCATGGCGCGCGTGGACTTTTTCGTCACGCCGGACATGCGCATCCTCATCAACGAGCTGAACACCATCCCCGGCTTCACCGACATCAGCATGTATTCCAAGGCGATGGCGGCAAGCGGCGTCAGCTATCCGGAGATCATCGACCGGCTGGTGGCGCACGGACTGGCCCGCGCCGGCCGCTTGGCCTGAGCGTTCGCCGCGGTGCGGCTTCCACCCGACCCTGAACCGCCTGTGTCCCAAAGCGGCTCGGAGTGTTTGGTGAGCGGAAACCAGGCTGTCGGACACGGCAGCCGTTTGACCACAGGACGGCGCCTCAACCGCGTCGCGCGGCCGCGATCGCGGCGACGTCGATCTTCTTCATGGTCATCATGGCATCGAATGCGCGTTTTGCTTCGGCGCCGCCGATCGCCAGCGCCTCCGTCAGCACGCGTGGCGTGATCTGCCAGGAGATGCCCCATTTGTCCTTGCACCAGCCGCATTCGCTTTCCTGGCCGCCATTGCCGACTATGGCGTTCCAGTAGCGGTCGGTCTCCTCCTGATCGTCGGTGGCGATCTGGAACGAGAAGGCTTCGTTATGCTTGAATACAGGCCCCCCGTTGAGGCCGAGGCAGGGGATGCCGGCAACCGTGAATTCAACTGTCAGCACGTCGCCCTTTTTACCGGACGGGTAGTCGCCCGGTGCGCGGTGCACGGCACTCACCTTGCTGTCGGGAAATATCCCGGCATAGAAGCGGGCGGCGGCCTCGGCGTCCTTGTCGTACCAGAGGCAAATCGTGTTCTTGGCGGTAGCCATCGAGTATTCCTCTCACTTTGAAGCCAGGATTTCGGCGTTGTTCCCCATCCGCTCCCTTCCGAAATAGATAGGCAACCGATTTTCTCCACCCCGAAAGCGTTTTCCCGCCAGGACGATCACGAAAGGCGGCCGGCCTTGACCGGCGTGATCCTGCCGGGACGAGTGGATTTCAGACGATGCCGTGCTGCCTTAAAAGCGCCTGTTCATCGCCCGACACCCAGCCGAAAACCTGCGGCTCGCCATTCAGCTTCCGGACGAAGTAATGGACATCGAAATCGATCGCCACATCCGGCTGGTCCTTCCGGGCATAGGTTGCCGTCCAGGCGACATGCGCCACGCAATGATGATCGTCGATGGGGGAAAGACGAAGATCGCGGATCCGCATCTCCTTCGTTCCGATCGCCCGATAGTGCGCATAGCCTTGCGCCATGACCTGCCTGAGCTGATCGTCGTTCCTTCCGGTCATCACCCCGGCTGGCGAGGCGGCTATGAACTCGGCGGCATAGAGTGCCGAGACCTCATCCATGTCCATGTCGCCGGCGAGGGACCGGTTGAAAGCGTTTTCGTATCGCTCGAAGAACCTCCTGACGCTGGTTTCCATGATTTCCTCTCCATGTGCTGCCGGCCATGTCTGCAGGGAGCGTGGGCGCGAAACCTCCGACGCCTTTCGCGACTATAGCCTCCGACGCGGCAAGATGGGCAATCGTGATCATGGGCGCGAGTGCAGGGTCGCGTTCCGGCAGATGATAGCCGATGTCGCGATTGCGCCAGAGGTGGGCGCGAGGGGATGTCTCATTCGATCCAAAAATTAGGTAGACCGGTCTATCTATATGGAGGATCGACCATGCCCGACAAAACTCCTGCGCGCGAGCGTCTGCTGAAGGCGGCAGCCGAATTGTTCTACCGCGACGGCGTCGGGGCAACCGGCATCGACGCGATCACCGCCCATGCGGGTGTCGCGAAGATGAGCCTCTACAACAATTTCGCGTCCAAGGCCGATCTGGTGAACGCCTATGTCGAGGGACGGCGTGCGGAGTGGCACGAACTCCTCCGGCTGCGCCTTGCCGTCGCGTCCACGCCCAGGGAGCGCGTTCTTGCCGTGTTCGATTCCTATGTCGATCACGCTGTCCGCGCCTATGAATGGGGGTTTCGCGGCTGCGGGCTCCTCAATGCGGCCGCAGAGCTTGCGGTAGGCGATCCTGCCCGCGCAACCGTCGCGGCGCAAAAGGACGATGTCGAGCACCTGTTCCGGGAACATCTCGGCGAGATGCGGTCCGATCCCGGCGCGGTCGCGGAACTGGCCGAACATCTCTCGTTCCTGCTCGAAGGCGCGATGTCGCGAGCGGGTCTCGATGGCCATGACGCGCGGCTGAAAGCGGCCCGCAAAATGGCCGTGTCCATGCTTGATCGGTTCGAAAGCCCGCGCCAGTGAGTGAAGCCGTTGCAGCACCCTGTGGCCCTGGCCGTGGGCTGATGGGGCTTGCGATCCTCGTCCTGCTGGAAGCGGCACTGGTGATCTGCTGGAGTGCCGGCTTCATCGGCATTCGCTTTGCGAGCGACCACGCGCCGATCTTCCTTATCCTGCTCTGGCGCAGCCTGGTTTCGGGCATCGTGCTGCTGCCTTTCGCGTTGACGATCGGCCCAAGGCCGCGACGGAAAGACGTTCTCCCGCAGGTTCTTTTCGGCGCATTGGCTATGTCGGCCTATCTCGGCGCATTTGCGCTTGCGATCTCCCATGGCGTCCCGACCGGGCTCGTCGCCCTGATCACGGACATGCTGCCCCTGATGGTGGCCGTGTTGTCCTGGCCGGTTCTCGGGCAAGCCCTCAACGGGCGGCAATGGATCGGCTCCTTCATCGGGCTGGCCGGCGTCCTGATCGCATCGGGCTGGTCGCTGAACATGGCCGACGTGCCGCTGTGGGCGTATGCATTGCCGGTGGTCGGGACGCTGTCGCTGGCCATGGCGACGCTGCTGCAAAAGCGCAGCCCGACGAATTTCATGCCGGTGCATCAAAGCCTGTGCATCCAGTGCCTGTCGGCCGCCGCCATCTTTTCGGTGTTCGCCTGGCATGAAGGCAGCGTGTTGCCGCTGCTGGAGCCGGGTTTCGTCGGCGGCATTCTCTGGCTCGTCTTCGTCGCCACCCTCGGAGCGTGGAGCCTTTACTATCTGGCGCTTCGCAAATCGTCCCCGGCGCGCGTTACGGCGGTGCTGTATCTCAGCCCGCCGGTGGTGATGATCTGGGCGTGGGTGATGTTCGGCGAACCGCTGTCATGGGCGATGGCGGGCGGTCTCGTCGTGTCTCTTGTCGGCATCGTCATCGTTGCGAGATCGCAGAAACCGACGTCCTGAGAGCCTATCCGAGGGACATAATCCGGCTTGCGCCGGGAGCATGCGCTCCCGGCGATGCGGGGTGGAAATTTGAGACGGGTCGCGCCTCAAGCTTCGGTCAGGTCGCCCATCAGGCCGGAGGCCACCGACAGCCGCGACACGGTTATGTCGCCGCTGCCTTCGGTCAGGCCCTGCAGTCTCTCGCGGATGCGGGCGACGCGCGCGCCGCCGGCTTCCAGCCATGCCGCCACAGGGTCGTCGGACGCGCCGAAGCGAGTGAGCGCCGCCGACGCGATCCCCCTGCGCGCGGCGTCGATGGTCTCGGTCGCGCGCGACAGCGCCAGCTCGTCATAGTAATCGGATGTGCTGATGGCATGTGCCGCGTCCTCGATGCGGGCGATGCGGAATATGTCGCTGACCGTAAAGAAGGCGCGGGCGGCCGCCACGATGTCGGCCTTCGCCGTCTTGGCCACAAGCGCGATGTCGGGGATCAGCTCGGCCACATCCGTCAGCGCCAGTCGCTCGGCGAGGGCCTCCGGCGCGCCATCGGCCACGAAGATGTCGCGGCGCTCGGCAAGGCGGGCCTTGTTGAAGGCGGGCAGCAACGCGGCAAGCTGCGGCTCCAGCGCCCGGCGCGCCTCGGCCAGCGCGGCGATGTCGCGGTCCACCGGCCCTTCGCCGGCCTCGTTGCGCAGATACCAGCGGCTGGTGACGAAGATCAGCCGCCCGACCGCCTGATAGAGATCGAGCTGGAGCTGGCCGTCGATGCGGTTGTCGAGCGCGTCGATCTCGCGATAGAGCGCCGGCAGATCGAAGCCTGCCCGCACCACCACGAAGGCGCGCACCACATCAGCCGCGCTGCGGCCCGTCGCTTCCTGTAAGCGGTTGACGAAGGATGGCCCGCCGCGATTGACGAGATCGTTGGCGAGCACGCGCGCGATGATCTCGCGGCGCAGCCTGTGGCCTTTGATCTCGGCCTCGTATTTCCCGGCCATGCGTTCCGGGAAATAGTCCATCAGGTCGCGCTCGAAATGCGGATCGTCGAGCAGATCGCTGTTCACGATGTCGGAGAACAGCACGATCTTGGCATAGGCAAGCAGCACGCCCAGCTCGCCACGCGTCAGCGGCTCGCCGCGCGCCTCGCGCTCGGCAAGGGCAGCCGCCGACGGCAGGAACTCGACCGCGCGATCGAGCAGGCCGCGCTCCTCCAGCGTGGTCATGAAACGACCCTGATGCACGAGGTCGGCCAGTCCGCGCTTGCGCTGCAGGGAAAGCGCCAGCGGCTGCTGGTAGTTGTTGGCCAGCACCAGCGCCGCCACCTCGTCGGTCATCTCGGCCAAGAGCTTGTTGCGCGCCGGCCGCGTCAGCGTGCCCTTGCGCATGGCCGAGGCCAGCGCGATCTTGATGTTGACCTCGACATCCGACGAGTTCACCCCGGCCGAATTGTCGATGGCGTCGGAATTGCTGCGTCCGCCGAGCAGGCCGAATTCGATGCGCGCGCGCTGGGTGACGCCGAGATTGGCGCCCTCGCCGATCACCTTGGTGCGCAGTTGCGCCGCCGTCACGCGGATGGCGTCGTTGGTGCGGTCGCCCACTTCCTGGTTGGTTTCGCCGCTGCCGCGCACATAGGTGCCGATGCCGCCGAACCAGAGCAGGTCCACATCCGCCTTGAGGATGGCGTTGATGATCTCGGTGGGCGAGGCGATGGTCCCGGCAAGGCCGATCGCCTGCGCCGCCGCTGCCGGCAGCGTCACCGATTTCTGGTTGCGCGAGACGACGATGCCGCCCGCCGACAGTTTTGTCTGGTCATAGTCCTGCCAGCTCGAACGCGGCAGTTCGAACAGCCGCTTGCGCTCGGCAAAGGAGACGGCCGGGTCCGGATCGGGATCGATGAAGATGTCGCGATGGTCGAAGGCGGCGATCAGCCTGGTCTGCCCGGAAAGCAGCATGCCGTTGCCGAACACGTCGCCCGACATGTCGCCCACGCCCACCACGGTGAAGGGCGAGGTCTGGATGTCGCGGTTCATCTCGCGGAAGTGCCGCTTGACCGCCTCCCAGCCGCCGCGCGCGGTGATGCCCATCTTCTTGTGGTCGTAGCCGGCCGAGCCGCCGGAGGCGAAGGCGTCGTCCAGCCAGAAGCCATGCGCCTCGCTGATGACGTTGGCGGTGTCGGAGAAGGTGGCCGTGCCCTTGTCGGCGGCGACGACGAAATACGGGTCATCGCCGTCGCGGCGCGTCACGCCCGCCGGCGGCACGACATGGTCGCCCTCGATATTGTCGGTCACCGAAAGCATGCTGGAAATGAAGTTGATATAGGCGGCCTTGCCGGCCTCGAACACCGCGTCGCGGCTGCCGCCCGTGGGCAGGCGCTTGGGATAGAAGCCGCCCTTGGCGCCCACCGGCACGATGACGGCGTTCTTGACCTGCTGCGCCTTCACCAGCCCAAGCACTTCGGTGCGATAGTCCTGCGCACGGTCGGACCAGCGCAAACCGCCGCGCGCGACGGGGCCGAAGCGCAGGTGCACGCCCTCGACCTCCGGCCCATAGACGAAAATCTCGCGCCAGGGCTTCGGCTCCGGCAGGCCCTCGATGGCGCGCGAATCGAGCTTGATCGCCAGCGACAGGCCCTTTTCCCTCGCATCGGCAACGAAACGGTTGGTGCGCAGCGTGGCTTCGATGAGGCTGAGATAGCGCCGGATGATGGTGTCGTCGTCGATATTGGGCACCTCTTCCAACGCATCCTTGATCGATGCCTTGAGGTGCCTGGCGGCCGTCTCGCCGTCCTTCACGGACGGATCGAAGCGGGCGACGAACAGCTCGTGCAGCGCGCGCGCGATCTGCGGATAGCGGTTGAGCGCGGCGGCGATGAAATCCTGGCTTTGCGGAATGCCGGCCTGCTGCAGATAGCGGCCATAGGCGCGCAGGATGCCGATGGCAGATGACGGCAACGCGGCGGTCTGGGCCAGCGCGTTGTAGCCGTCATTGTCGGCGTCGCCGCGCCAGACCGAAAGGAACACCTCGTCGAACAGCGCGCCGCCGTCGGAAAGGTCGATCGGCCCGGCAAAGGCGTTTTCCAGCTCCATGTCGTGGATGAAGATCGAGCCGGCCTCGCCGTCGCGCACCTCGAAAGTGCGTTCGCTGATGACACGGAAGCCGGTGTTCTCCAGGATCGGCACGCGCCGCGACAGTGCCACCGGCATGCCGTGGTGATAGATCTTCAGCGAGGCCTGTTCGGGCGTCTGGCCGTGGTCGTGATAGAAGTCGATGGCGATGGGGTTGTCGGCGCTGATCGTGCCGATCTGGCGCGCATCGGCGAGCGCCTGCTCGGGCGTGAAGCTGTTGCGGTAGCTTTCGGGGAAGCGGCTGGCGATGCGGGCAAGGCCGGCATCGCTGCCGGATGCGGCTTCGGCTTCCGCCAGCGCATCCTCCCAGGTCCGCACGATGCCGCGGATCGCCGCCTCGATCGTCGCCTGCTCGACCACCGGCGTCTTGCCGCCGGAACGGCCGATGATGAAGTGAATGCGCGTCAGCCCGCCTTCGGGGAAGGCAGGATAATAGGCCGACAGCCGCCCGTCGAACATGGTCTTGAGATAGGTGCCGATCTTCTCGCGCACGTCGGAATCGTAGCGGTCGCGCGGCACGAAGACGAGCACGGAGACGAAGCGGTCGAACTGGTCGACCCGAACCAGCGCGCGCGAGCGCGGCCGCTCGATGAGGCCGAGCATCGCCTCGGCATTCTTGCGCAGCGTCGGGATCGAGGTCTGGAACAGCTCGTCGCGCGGATAGCTTTCCAGAACATTGATCAGCGCCTTGCCGGAATGGTCGGCCGGGTCGAAGCCGGAAGCCTCGATCACCGCCTGCGCCTTGGACCGCAGATAGGGGATTTTCAGCACCGAGCGCGTATAGGCGGTGGAGGTGAACAGGCCCACGATGCGCAGCTCGCCGGACAGCTTGCCGTTACGGTCGTAGGTCTTGACGCCGATATAGTCGAGATAGGCACGCCGGTGCACCACCGACTTGCCATTGGCCTTGGTGACGATCAGCGGATCGGGACCGTGCAGGAAGGCGCGGATTTCGGGCGTGGTGACATTGTCGCCATCGGCATCGCGCCGCAGCACCAGCACATCCGAATCGGCCAATATGCCGAGGCCGGGCTTGCCGGCGCGGTCGAGCGTGCCGGTCTTTTCGCCGCCGGTATAGCGGAACTCGCGCATGCCGAGGAACGTGAAGTTGTCGTCGCGCAGCCATTCGAGGAAGGCGATGGCCTCGGCCACGGCATCCTTGTCGAGGGGGATCTCGCCATAGCGGAATTCGGAAATCGCATGGTCGAGCCGCGCCAGCATCGGCTTCCAGTCGATCACGGCCGCACGCACCTGCGCCAGCATCTTGCGCAGCCGCTCTTCCAGTGTCGCCGCCTGCTCGTCGCTCAGCGCCTTGATGTGGACATGCACGACGCTGACGCGATCGGCGCCGTGGTCGTCCTCCTTGTGCGGGCCGCCTTCGCCCAGAATTTCCTCCACGCCGTCCTTGTCGTGCCGCACCAGCACCACCGGGTGAGTGACCAGCGTGGGCTCGCCGACGCTGTCACCGATTTCGGCGAGGATCGAATCGAACAGGAAGGGCATGTTGTCGTTGACGACCGTCACCACCGTCAGCGGCTTGCCTTCGAGCCGGATTTCCGGATCGCGGTCGATGGCGATCACGGTTTTTCCCTTGTGATGGCGGGCGACCGCCTGCCGCGCCAGTTCGGCGGCGCGCGTCAGCACCACCGGATCGTAGGCCGCAATGTCCTCGGCCGGCGCGCGCGCCAGCAGATAGTCGGCCAGCCGGCCGCGCTTCTCGGCGGTCTTCGGCGTCGGTGAGGATTTCGGGGCTGTGATTTTTGTGCTGGATGCCATGGTTCTGAAAACTCCCCACCCATGCATTGCTCTGCGACAATCGTAGCAGATGGCCCGTGTTTAGCGAGCCGCGATCCGCTGGCAAGAGCATAAATGCGATTGGTTCATGAATTGAAATGACACCGCGCCGGCGTCGAAAATACGGCGCGGGCATCGGTTCGGGAAAACCGCAACTCCGTTTCGGAAAGGCTGCGGCCGCCGACATGAAATTGCGCGAAAGCCCGCTTCAAAGCATGGCAATCGCGGGCCCGGAGCGGAGCGCCGGCTGCAATAAAAAAGCGGCGCTTCGGTCACGAAGCGCCGCCCGATTTCATGAAAGGCCGATCAGGCAGCCTTCTTCTTCGGCGTGATCAGGCCGCGCGCGATGAGAAGCTCGGCGATCTGCACCGTGTTCAGTGCCGCGCCCTTGCGCAGATTGTCGGAGACGACCCACATGGCCAGGCCGTTCTCGACGGTCGCGTCCTCGCGGATGCGCGAGATGTAGGTCGCGTCCTCGCCGGCGCTCTCGACCGGGGTGACGTAGCCGCCATCCTCATGCTTGTCGATGACCAGACAGCCCGACGCCTCGCGCAGGATGTCGCGCGCCTCGTCCGGCGTGATCGGGTTTTCGAACTCGATGTTGACGGCTTCCGAGTGGCCGATGAACACGGGAACGCGCACGGCGGTCGCCGTCAGCTTGATCTTGGGGTCGAGCATCTTCTTGGTCTCGGCCACCATCTTCCACTCTTCCTTCGTGTAGCCGTCTTCCATGAACACGTCGATGTGCGGGATGACGTTGAAGGCAATGCGCTTGGTGAACTTCTTGGCTTCGACCGGGTCGGCCACGAAGACGGCGCGGGTCTGGGTGAACAGCTCGTCCATGCCTTCCTTGCCGGCGCCCGAGACGGACTGGTAGGTGGACACCACAACGCGCTTGATCTTCGCCTTGTCGTGCAGCGGCTTCAGCGCCACGACGAGCTGGGCGGTCGAGCAGTTCGGGTTGGCGATGATGTTCTTCTTCGAAAAGCCGTCGATCGCGTCCGGGTTCACTTCCGGCACGATCAGCGGCACTTCGGCGTCGTAGCGCCAGGCCGACGAGTTGTCGATGACGACGCAGCCCTGCTTGCCGATCTTCGGCGACCATTCCTTGGAGATGTTGCCGCCGGCCGACATCAGGCAGATATCGGTGTCGGAGAAGTCATAGGTGTCGAGCGCGCGCACCTTCAGCGTCTTGTCGCCATAGGACACTTCCGTACCCTGGCTGCGGCGTGAGGCCAGCGGCACCACTTCGTCGGCGGGAAAGCCGCGTTCTTCCAGAATATTGAGCATTTCCCGGCCCACATTGCCCGTGGCGCCAGCGATCGCAACCTTGAAACCCATCGTCAGATTACTCCTGTCCCTCTCCGCTCTTTTCCTGGAGAAAACCCGCCGGCCAACGCGGGTTTTTCACCCCCGGGCCAGACCCGGGAGAGGGTGAGCAGGCCAAGGGAAGTCAGACCGTAGTGGTCGTTTTTTTGGCCATGGTTTTGGTCGAAATCAGGGACGCGAAGCCGCGCCCGGCCGGATGGTTCACATCATGGCCGGGAAGGTCGAATGCGGAATGAGCCGAAGAGTGGCCGTGCATCGAGGGGTTCCCTGTTCGCCGCTGCTTTTACGCCCTTTGCGTAAATAGTCAATTGGCGGTTGCGGCGAAGAGGGCTCGAAAAAAAAAGCCCGACGAAGCCGGTGGGCCTCGTCGGGCTGACAGATGCCTGCGGGCGTTCTTACGCCGCCAGCGACAGGAATTTTGCGACGATGGCGTCGCCCATCCGGGTGGTGCCGACCTCGGTCTTGCCTTCCGACATGATGTCGCGGGTGCGCAGGCCGTCTTCCAGCACGCCGGCGATCGCCGCTTCGAGGCGGTCGGCTTCGGCCGTCATGTTGAAGGAGTAGCGCAGGCACATGGCGAAGGACGCGATCATGGCGATCGGGTTGGCGAGACCCTTGCCGGCGATGTCGGGCGCGGAGCCGTGCACCGGCTCGTAGAGCGCCTTGCGCTTGCCGGTCTTGGCATCGGGGGCGCCGAGCGAGGCCGAGGGCAGCATGCCGAGCGATCCGGTCAGCATCGCCGCCACGTCGGAAAGCATGTCGCCGAACAGATTGTCGGTGACGATGACGTCGAACTGCTTGGGCCAGCGCACAAGCTGCATGCCGCCGGCGTCGGCCAGCATGTGCTCGAGCTGCACGTCGGAATATTTGGCCTTGTGGGTCTGGGAGACCACGTCCTTCCACAGC
>Ga0182738_1001871_pt1 | contig 25513 bp, 23 predicted proteins | sample eDN5th30CBELigMG_FD_128876 | JGI IMG/M metagenome (GOLD analysis project Ga0182738, IMG submission 128876) | Enriched Miracle-Growth compost microbial communities from Emeryville, California, USA - eDNA 5th pass 30_C BE-Lig MG (version 2)... ...
TCCAGATTTTCAAAATCTCAAATTTTGGGCCCTGCTCGTTTCTCTCAGTTTGAAGTTTTTTCCATTTGAAGAAAATTCCGTATTCCTCTTTGCCTGATTTCAATTTTTCAGGACCAAAAATATAGAAAATTTCTTTTATATCCTAACAAGATTCTTTTTTTTCCCTCTTACCTCCTTTGGTACCTTCTCCATCAAATAAATATACCTTCGCTCACAAAAGTTGAAAATCAGAAATTTTTTTCAAATCAAGACATGTAGAAAATAAATAATCTCATTCTCATATCGTCATATTTGAAAGGAGAAGAAGCAATAAATATGTTTCTGTTGAGGAGTACATACAACAAGTAAGAAACGCCATATCACTTTCTCCATTTCGAAAAAAACTATGCAATCTGATGCAAGGACAATTAAAACAATCTAGACGTCATCGTTTCCAGCTTCGTCAGCAGGGATATCGGTAGTCCAGAGAGTGAGGTTATCTCTGAGGAGCTGCATGATCAAAGTAACATCTTTATATTGTTCTTCACTGACATTATCAATGTGAGCAATGGCTGCTTTGAAGGTGTTTCTGACCATATCAATTGCATCTTGCTGCTGGTTCAAGATTTCATATAAAAAGACAGAATAATTCAAAGCGAGGCCTAGTCTGAGAGGATGTGTGTCGGATAGATTATGCTCTGCAAGAATTTGAGCCTCAGAATATGCCTCCTTGGCATTCTCAACAGCGTCATTGCCTTCTTGATCGGTCATAAACTCACTGAGATAACGATTGTAATCTCCCTTCATCTTCAAAAAGAAAACTTTTGAGAGCTCGCTCTTGCTATTTGGGAGGAGGAAATTTTCAATAAGGGAAAGGATGTCCCTGCACAATGTTTTGAGCTCCTCTTCGATTATACCCTTGTAGTTTTCGATGTAGTTAATATTGCCTTTATTTCCCTTCTTCTCTTCTTTTTGTTTTATCGCCGAAAGAACTCTGAGCTCTGCTCTTTTACTCCCAACCACATTTTTGTATGCAACTGAAACGATATGTCTTTCTTCATCAGTCAACTCTCCTTGTGTTTTGGCGAATTTTCCCACGTACTCAATCATTTCAGAGTATCTTTCTGACTGCTCGGCCATCTTGGCGAGCAAAAGGTAGTCTTCTCTTGGAAAGTCACGTCCTTCCATTTTCCCTGATCTAAAGAAGTTATATTAATATGTTTGTATATTTCTTGTATTTTTATATTTTTAAACATCTGTCCAAATCTCTGAAAAAAGAATATATAATATGTCAAAGCTTGTCTCATTAATTAACGAGCTTGGCCAAGCCACGCTCTACACCCCAACTATCACAACTATCGACCCTCTTTCCGCTCCAGGAGAGAGCTACCCCAAGGACTTTAAATTAATTTACACTCAACAGAACTACAGAGATGGCACGACTCTTAAGAACTCCATCTTTCTTTCTTTTGACCCCTCAAAGGAAACACCAATTACCGAATTTCCTGCCTTTGCAAGCGTTGAAAGCGACGTCCTCACTGATAGCTATTCCCCTAGCCGAAGATATAGAGCTCTCTTTAGAAAAGGCACTGATAAAGTCACTCTTGAAATCTGGACCAAGAATGGACTCTGGAAAAGCTTGAGAGTCTCTGATTATCACGATGCAATTTATGCTGATGCAGTTTTCTGTGCAACATCAACCATCGTTTGGTCTGAGGACGAAAAAAGAATATTATATGTCGCGGAAGAAAAGGAGAAAAAGATTAAAAAATACTTTGAAGGAGGTTTAGACTCTGAAGAAGAATTATCGCACACCTTTGACAAGTTTGAATACAAGCAGGACTTGGGTGAGGGATATAAAGGAAGAAAGAATCCTCTGGTCTTTATATATGAAGTTGAGCAAGAAACTTTATCTTACATCCTCAATATTCCAGATGGCATCATTCCAAACTATGTCAGTTTCACAGACAAGGAAGGAAAACAAATTGTTTTCTGTGGAATAAACTACAAAGAAATGATGCTCGGTGTTCGATTCTGCACAAATCGACCCACACAAATCTACTTTGCAAATAAATTAATCCTGGAAAAAGCTGAAAAAAAGACAGAAAATGGCAAAAAGGAGAAAGAAGATCCAACAGCGAAATCACAAAGAAAAAAGGAAGCTGAGCAGAACCTCGCTGTGAAAATCAATCAAGATGCCATCTCAACATGCCCTGTCCTGAGCAAGGATAAGAGCAAAGTCGCCTTCTTCTTTAGTCCATGGAAATTCCTCCACTCTATGGCTCTGGGCCTCAAAGTCCTGAAATTGGGTCAAGGCCAAAATGCTGAAGCCGAAACAGTCATCGATATTGTCCAGGAAAAAAATTTAAACGTTGACTTTGCAGGAATTACAGGCTTTGTTGATATTTTGTCAAGAACAGAGTGGTTGAATGAAAGATTCCTTGTTTTGAACACTTACAGTGGCTGCTCTTTGGGCATCTTTATTGTTGATACTGAAACTAAAGAGATCAAGAGAATAGACCAGCCAAAATTCAAGTCTGAGGAGTGGAGATTCAAGAATATCCATGATGGTCTGATTGTTTCAACCGTCTCCAACATGGACGGAAGCAGTAGAATCGCAATATTTTCGGGACTCAATCTCAACGCCTCAAGCCTTGAGGAGGCAGTTCGTGATGCAAAGTGGGCATCTTATGAACTCAAATTCAGCGGCTTTGACGGAGCAATCTTGACTGATATTGAAAAGGAAAATAACATTCAAGAAAAGATTATCGAAATCGATGGCATTCAGAGCCTGTTTTTCGGAGTCCATGACCCCAGTAACCCCCAAGACCTCAGGAGCGCCAACAGCAAAAGGCCCTTGGTTGTGTTCTTGCACGGAGGACCTCATGCCGTTTACACTGGCATCTCAACGGTCACGAGACAGTATCTCGTTAAAAAGGGGTATAACCTCCTGATGCCTTGCTTCACTGGAAGTATGGGATATGGTGCCAAGTTTATGGAGGACTTGGCTGGAAAAATTGGAGAGATTGATGTGGATGAAATTATGAAAAGTATAGAGTATTGTGGAAAAGAAGGATTATGCGACGAGTCAAAGGTTGCAATGTTTGGAGGAAGCTATGGAGGCTTCTTGTGTGCTGCCCTTGCCGGCAAACACTCTGAAAAGTTTAAATGTGCCATTATCCTCAACCCAGCACTTAATGTAGTTCATTCCTGGGAAACTTCAGATATCCCAGAGTGGGCACCTGGAGAGGTCTTGAATAAAGATACTGTATTTGACATTAATTCCGAAGAAGTCAAAAAGATGTACGATATGTCTCCCATCAGCATGTATAAAGACAAGGATGTGAAGACCAGTATCTTGTTGATGCTTGGTGAGAAAGATAGAAGAGTTTATTGGGGCGCCGGCTTGCAATACTACAATCTTCTTCGCAAAAAAGGAGCTGATATCAGACTCTTGACTTATCCTGAAGGTGAACATAGTCTTCTTGGCAATCCTGAAATGGAGTTTGATGTCGTCATCCAAACTATCAATTTCATTAATGAAAAATTATCTGCATAAGGTGATGCATAATTTATATTAAATAAAACTTTTCGTAATCGTCTATCTATGAAAGTAAAGAATTCATGATTCAGAGAATCAAAGAATTATTTCATTGTTACAGAAAAATCCACAAATCAACAGGTAATTTTGTGTTCTAAACGGTCTAAACGGACTGCAACTAAATCGAGGGTGCTCCATAAACTGGGTATTGATTCCTCTTTTATCGTCTCCAAGTCAGTTTGTAGGGATTGCTTTGGTTTCATTTTATCAACAACAAATTCATCTTTTCGCATCCTAAGAAACGGGGACTGGAATGATTGAATCATTTCTTCCAAGTTATTGGGATTTTCAACAGGATTAATCTCTTCAAGTGTCTTTTTTATTTCATCAGCTTTTTCCTTCAAAAAACCTTCAGTCTCATTTCTCAAAATAATTTCATGAACATCTCAAATCAATATAAAATAATTTACTTGTGTTCTTCAAGATTTTGGAGAAATTTATTGTAAGTGTTGAGGAAACTATCTTCCAAGGTTATGATTTTATCCTCAAATTCTTTTTGAACTCCAATGATATAATTATGAACTTGATCTTTGACTTTTGTAATGATATGAGGCATTTCCTTTTCAAGAAAATCCTTTTTCGATTTGAGATGGGAATTTTCATCAGATTTTTTTCGCTTAGTATTTCGCAAAATATTGATTTCAAATCTGATTTTCTCCAAATGATCATGAGTATTTCCAATGATTGTATTAATAGTATCCCAAATAAGGTGAACTTCTTTCTTCAGAGAAACATCATTCTCTTGTCGATTTGGAAGGATATTCTCTTTTCCGAATTCGAGGCTTCCATTGAATTGGCGCACACTTTTGCTTTTATTCATTAAAACAGAAGGAAATGATGTTATCTACTGAAACTCAACAGCAGGAAGACTTGTTGCTGATTTCAATCTTGGCATCGTCATCATCGAATTCTCCTTGGAGAATGACTGAAGTTGAACCAGAATTTCTTGTGTCTCTTTGATCAACACTCTCCCTTCTGTCCTAAACTCCTCCAAAACCTTTTGAGCCTGGGACTGAAATTCTTGAAGATCGTCATGAGAGATGAATTTGTTCATTTTCTCAGTTATTTCCTTGTTTTCTTTTTCTAAAACTTTGTTATCGGAGATGGAGGAAAAATTACTTATTGCCAAAATTTCATTATACATTTTTGTCATCTCACTATTGGATTTTGCCATTTCTTCATCAGTGTTCTTGTTGATTTCCAGAATTAATTTTGCAAATAAAGATTGAACTTCATTTTCGTCTAAAGCATTGACTTCAAATGAATGCAATGTTGAAGATGTCTCTTGAACATCAATGCTTTTGACAAAGCTCTTCTTGTTACAAATCAAAAAGCGAGGAATTGTCAAGGGCAAAACGTTTTTAGAAGTTTTTATCCACTCTGAAAGATCGGCAAAACTACAAGCATCATCATAAACAAAGAGAATCCCATCAATATTTTCCTGTTTGACAAATACATCTTCAGGAAGTCTTTCAAGTGTCGAGACTTCGAATAAGCCAAATCTGGTGTTGAATACTCTACAAAGTCGAAACTTGTCTGTCAAATCTAGAAAAATAAGCTGTTTGAGATTAAAAATCCCGACTTTTTCCTCCAGAAAGGGATGAGACAGAGATGTTTTCAGAAATTTGATTAATCAATGTCGATTTCCCCACACCAGGATCTCCGATTACCAATATTTTGATCATGGTTCGTATAAAGTCTTTTGTAAGTATGAAGAAGATTATTAACAAAATTATATTTTAATACTGCGCTATACTGCCAGATTTTTCCAAATTCTGTTCGAATAAATTTGGCATTGATGGAACTGATACAGACAAAAGATTTCCGACACTCAACTGAGGATCAATTGTTAATTTTTTTTGTCATCTGAGTTCCATCAGAGATCATCTGAAGGAATATTTGTGCTGAAAAGAGACGCAAAAGCAATTTGAAAAAAAAACTTTTTCCTGAAATTTTTCATCATCTTTCAGATGCGTCGATCTCTTTTTTAAAAAATGCAATTTCTCCCGAGAATACAAATTCAGTAAAAATTTCATTATGCTTCATATTATTTATTCAAATTCAATCAGCAAGCATCAAAATAATTTCTCCCAAAAAAGTTTTTTCATATTGAATTTTTTTAGACTCAAATCCCTCAGAACTCTGAAATATGATTTAATTATTCCTTTATTTTCTTGAGATTTATTTATTGATTAATGTTCTTTCCGGAAGAACTCAAAAAGATAACACAGCCTCAAGAGAGCGAAGGCTTTGTGTACTTTAATCCAAAAGAGGGAATTGAGAGCTTTTTGGACGAGGAGGAGACTGAAGCTGAAGAGCTCAAAGAAAGTCTCAAGAATCAGCATAGATTGTTTTTGATTGTAAACTTTGCAATAACGATAGTCAACTTGCTCATCCTGGTCTTTTGGGCAGCAAAGCTTGATCTAATTTACAACTACAAGGACTCTCAAAAGGATAAAATAAATGGATATATTCAGGGAAGCACCATCACTTTAATTGTACTAATATTGATGATTATGCAATTTGCATGGCTCTTGAACTTTCTCCTTGGATACAACTTCTTTAGATACGAGTTGAACTTTGGAATCATCTTTTACTTCGTGATCCTGCATATGGTCCTCTTCTCGAGGATAATCCTGAACTTTTTTGTTGTTGTTGCAAGGGCTAAGCTCATCAATATCATTGGAGAGAACTTTAATATTCCAATCTATTTGCTGCTTGTCTTTGTTCAATGTATGGGAGATATCCTTTTGATTGCGCTGGCTGCTCGTATCAAATTTACATTCAGAAAACTCAACGAAATTCTCGATAAAAAACTCCTTGGTGAAACCATTTCAGACATTGTCCTCTTGTAATGAACATGAAGCTGATTTTTTTTGTGTCACAAACAAAATGAATATCATCATATCATCATATCATCATAATTAAAATGAGTGTAATTTTTGTAAAATTCTATTTATTCCTTTCTCAAACTTCAATTTTGATTTTTGTCGGTCTGGGAAAAATCTTACGTCCTGTAAAAAGTTGCTCAACTCCTCAAGAATATTTCTGATGCAGAGTTTGACTCCTTGATAATCTCTCAGAAATAATCTTCTTTTCTCTTTGAAACTTAAAATTCTTGATATCCATAAACAAAAAAATCAAGGCTATTCACTGTCTGTAGGATAAAAATCTAGGAAACAAGATCGCTAATTTTCATTGTTATAAAGCACTTTTTCGAGGAACTTCCAAACATTTATTTTTCTCCCTGAAAATCAAGGTAATCTGAGGAAATATCTTCTCCTGAATCTATCTCCATATTCGTTAAACTGTTTTTGATCTAAAAAATTAATATTGTTGCTGCCCATAAATATGCAAAACTTTCAGGAAAAAGATGACCATCAACTTGGAGGCGCTGAAAATCCCGTGAATTCCTCTGTCGTACAAGACAGCTCTTTTATTTCTCAGAGTTCATCATCAAGCAAGTTGCATAAAAAGAAAAAAACACTTGATGACTATGAAGTCGTTGAACAAGAGATCCAGATTGGAGCTGATTCACAAAGGAAAACACGTTTTAACACTCAGCTTGTCAAGGAAAAGGGAGGAAAGCGAGAGCGATTTGCCATGAATATTGTAAAGTTTTTTTCTTAATCATCTCATCATGTTAGATTAATAAAAAAGAACTCAAAAGAAATGGAGAATCTGAATCGGTAAAAAATGAAATCAAAGTTCAAAAGAAACTGAATCATTCTCACATCATCAGACTCCATGAAGCTTTTGAGGATGAAAAAAACATTTATACAATTTGTGAACATGCAAAAAATGGAACATTAAAACACTACCTGTCTCAAAAGAAAAAACTCAAAGAAAGGGAAGCTTTTGTTTTTGTCTTCCAGACTTGTATCGCATTAGACTATTTGCACAAAAAATCGATTATCCACTGTGATATCAACGTATTTTTCTTCGGAAATCGGTTTTTGAAGCTAACTATATTGAATAATAGCCAGGAAATCTGCTTCTTACAGAAGATGGGAATATAAAACTAACCAATTTTGGCATGAGTGTCGAAGGAGCATCAAGCAAGTATTTTCTTTCGGGAAAGTGGATAAAGTGTAATAAATTTCCATAATAGGAGTCATAAATCTAATGGAGAAAACTCGCAATATATGGCACCAGAGTTGATTTCAGATGAATCTTTTGACTTTAGAGTTGATATCTGGAACGTTGGAATTATTTTATTCGAAATGATCCATGGATTCCCTCCATTCAGGACAAAGGAGGAGATTTTACAAGGAAATTTGAAATTTGAAGACATTTCTTTGGATGCGAAAAATCTCTTATTTTCCCTTTTGAGACCCAACCCAGAAGACAGACTTGAACTGTTATCAATCTTTAATGATCCTTGGATGATGAAGCATCAACAAGAGTTTAAAATAGACTATAATCAGTACTTATACAAATCCTCATCATCAGCATTGCCAGGCTCAAGTAAAAAACCTCAAACCTCATCAGAATCTTTGAATCAAACAACGCCTGTCAAAGCGTTGCAGACTGATGATCATCTTCGTTCGGTTCATGAAAATCCATTCACCAGTCCTCCTCCAAGAAAAACTCTTCCTTCCAACAATAATAACTTGGTCACGGTCAATGAACAACAACAACAACAGCAGCAAAGTTATAAAAAGCCAAGTCCTGATAATGGCTTAGAAATGTCTTTTGAAGACAAAAGAACGAAAAAGGATGAAAAGATGGATCAGGACAAAGAGGAATTTCGTCAGATCACCCCAGAAAGGGTCTCTCCATCCGATGTTTTATTAATGAGAAAATCCAAGTCTGGGGAAAGAGCCAGTTTTGTCCACTCTCCGAAGAAAAAGTAAAACTCAAGAATCGTGCCTCTCTTAATGTGAAAAGGGCATATCTAGAAAATAATAAGCATTTAGCTTTTGGAGGTACACCCCAAAAAGAGCGTGAAAAAGAGAATATTATTGACAATCCAGAACTCGCACGTGAGTGGCTGGATAGTCGACAAGCTGATAAAGAGTAAGCTAATACAACGTTTTTAAACTTATTTTTCCAAGTTTGGACTATTCTTTTATGCCAAAATCATTGTTGTATTCTTCAAAAACACTTGATCAGTCTTACTCTGAACTCAAGAGAAAAACACAGCAACTCGAAACAATTATGGGTGGCGAGGCTGATTTAGAAATTGAAAGAGTTTCACGCTCTTCATGGAAAAATGTCCAAGAAGACCCAAAGAATGAAACTTTCGGTCCCGAAGAAGTAAGTTTTTTGTGCGTGGTAAATCATGAAAATAATTTTTAGAGCACTCACCATGGCCTCTTTTCAAGATTCCTTTCAATGATTGGATGTGTTCAAAGAGATAACGATTTGACAAAAAGAAATTCATACAAAAAATAACTTGACAGAAGAAATATTTATATTCTTTTTTTACCAGTCGCTCTATGATTTTTCCCATGTATATATGAATTCCCACCTTTTAAAAAATTCTGATCAATCAGAGTGAACCAAAAAATTGTCAAATTAATTGAAATCAATTTGAGAACTCTGGCAAGATATTGACAAAGCTAAAATTTATTCTCTAATTATGAACGAAGAATTCGAAGATTATACTCCCAACCAGCCAGCAAATCCTTCTGAAAGACAAATCAAGAAGGTGAAAAAGCCTCTAAATCCAGGAGAGGAACTTGAAAAAGCCCAAAAGAAATCCTCTACCTTAATTTTCCGTCTCAAAAGAAATGCCGAAGTTGAACCTCTCGATATCATGGGTAAGATGATTGCAAAATCGAAATATTAACGAACGATATGTAGCAATCGATAGCATGAATATTTCACAAATGAGCAAAAAGGTGCAAAAAAACCATATTAGAGACATTGAAAACATTATGAATAATCTCACAATAAATGAAAATAACACTGAAGCTTCAAACAAACAACAAGACCCCAATGCTGTAGGTGGATGGGTCCATTTTGAAGAAGGCATAGACGACCTAAGGCTCGTACTTAGAAGAGTCGAGCCGTCCAATATTTTTGACTTGGCTCAAGATGAAGAGACTTTCCGCAAGAGCTATAAGACTGTATATAATGATATGACCAGCAAATTGAAAAGAGAGGCAAAAATTGATAAAATCAGAAAGAACCTGGTTTCAAAAAGCAAAAATCTCAAAATTGTCGATATCAACTTGAAAAATGAGTTTAAACAGAATGTTCTATATTGCAACAACCAACCCATGCTCGTCACGTAAAATTTTTGTTTTAAATGGTGTTTTTAAATTTCCCCAGTGATTTATCTGGTAAAGATGCACTAAAAGACCAGATTAAAACAGAGGATGATGATGGATCATATGACTATTACTTCTTACAACAGGTCCCGAAAAGTAATTTATTTAACCATGTATTTTGAAAACTAAATTTTGTAAAGAGGAAGCTTCTGGAGCAGAAATGATTCATTTTCATGATTCAACAAAAAATCTTGTGAGAAGTCATTTTGTCGAAGAAGAAATGGAACTTGTTTATGACCAGCAAGGGAACGATAGTGAAGACGAAATTAATCAAAACCCAGATAATGTTGATTCGAATGATGAGAATAATCCAGATAACGATTATCCCGATGAAGAAGATGAGGAGGAGGATGACGAAAATTATGGTGGAAGAGGAAGAAGAAGATCCAGTGAAGATGAAGATGGTTTTGAGAGTGATTATGGAGATTATGATCCTAATGATGACGATGAAGAAGAAGACTATTATTCACGAGTCGACAGAGAATATCAAGAAGAAAAGTTCAGTTCAAATTTCTACAGGTTATCTTTCAGTTATGTTTCTTGTTATAATCCTATTTTAGTAAAATAAAGAATATGGCAACTGATAATTATAAATGGCCTGGCTCCAAAAAATACTAGACAAAGTTTTTGTAAAAAATAGATAAATTATTGTTATAAGTTGTAATTTTTTAGTTTTTGTGTGTTTGTTTATTATTCTTATTATTATGAGACTTTTATTGAGTGATTTCTTACACGATGAAAAAATAAGAAAACAAAATTCCAAGAAGAAGAAGAATAATACAATAAATAATCAAAGGATGACATGCATGAACTAGATTTTTTGTTTGATAGTAAGCAAGGCTTTTTCAATTTTCAGAATGACTTGTTTTTTATCGAGTTCTTGAGCATATTCCCGAGCTTTATTGAAACCGAGAATTGCTTTATCGTACTGTTTGAGGTGTTGCAATTCCACTGCGAGACTGTAGAAAGCAGACATTTTGAGATTTTGGATGTGCTTTTTTTCGCCTTCAGGAGAATCTGGTTTTGATTCAGCCTCTTGGATTTTATCTAAAGCTTGATTTATAGTTTCAAGAGCTTTTTCATGCTGCTTCATTTGGGACAAAATTGAGGATTTATTCAAATATGTGCTGATGATTGAGACATTTGAGTTTCCATAATTCTCATGTGCCAGTTTTTCTTCGAGCTCAAGGGCAAAAGACATGATTTTTGATGCAAGTGGCAATTTCCCCAATTTCCTGTATATGCAAGAAAGGTTGTTGTAAGTGAGTATTTTGGATTCGTACAATTTGAGTGGGTTGATATACAATTTCGAAAAATTTTTTTGATTCAACATATCAATTGCTCTGGTTATAATTTTTGTGGCTTCTTCAATATTGCCAGCATTAAAATATTCGACAGACTTGCGGTTCATCTTCTCGAGATAGTTTTGTGTTTCAATATAGGGATCAAAATCGAATTGCTTTGATGAGTTCGTCGAAAGACAGTCTAGCAACAGATAGAGCATTTTCTCAATCACAATCAAATAGTTTTCTTCATCGTCCTTAAAATGATCTGCCACTTTTTTCAAGTAAGTAATATGCTCATCACGGACTATCATTGTATATTCCGCATGATCAGTCTGAAATGGTTGCTGTTGGATTCTATTGTTCTCTGTCATCATCCTTGGAAATAAATTAATCCTCAAACTAAAAAATCTTATCTTTGTTGTATTATTTTGAGGAGTTTTAAGGTCTAAATAAAATTCATCGCTTTATTTGATTCTAGAAGGTAGAGAGAGACTTGCTGTTGATATCAGAAATGAGTAGGGTTGAACCCTAAAACAAGCGCAACAACGTTAATCTCCAGAAGCTCGAAAGTCCCCACAACGTTTGCCTTCTTCGTTTCTTAAAAATACAGATTTCAAGCAAGATAAGAACATTATTACAGTTAAGTTTTGAGATCACTCAGTGATTGATTGAATGACTTGTTTTATTAATAAAGATCAAAACAATGGAAGGAATATTATCAATACAGTAATATACCAAAATCCACTATTAATCAAATTACTTCTATATTAGACTTATTTCTTACTATTTATAAAAGGCAAAACAAATAATCTATACATACATTCACAAAATATCAATGATTTATAACTTTTCAATTCCAACAATTGAAGACAGTGTTGACTTTACCAAGCTCCTTCGCAAGCCTATTTCCGCTGAAAGCATGAAGGAACTTTCTGACTACAACGAAGCAAGAAAGAAATTCAAGGCTGTTTTAAATGAAGCTTATTTGAAGAATAAAAGTTTTGGCGAACTTTTTTCATCTTACAAAGAAACCGTCGAAAACTACTTGAATGTGAATGTGGATCTTGTATGAAATCCTTTACCGACAATGTTTTGATTCGATTAGATGAGATTGATGTGCAAAACCGAGACAGATACTATTGAATTGAAGTGGAAAACATTCATCACCAAGAACAAACCCGAATTCACTACAAAAGGAGGTTTGATGACATTTTGAAAACTTAGACTAAATCCTTAACTAGGAAATGAAGAAAATATGGCTATTGAACTCATTATGGTCAGATATTGCTGGGCTTTTGCTTATTATAGCGAGGCTGATCCATATGTCAATAAAATTAGAGAAAAAGTTTCCACTACCTTCAAATCCAACTCTGCCACAACAGAAGATCATGAGTTCGAGAATTTGATTGATTGTCCGTTTCTAACAAATTTTCTAGGAAATTCATCAGAGAAGCATTGAGACTTTACATCACTGGGTGGGAAAAATTGAGAAAATTATACAATGTCATTCACCTCGTCTCCGTAACAAAACTTGAATTTTCTTGTTGCTCAAAAATCTCGCTAGAAGTCGATTGTCCTCGATAACTGTGACTTTGTTGAAGGAAAAGGAAAAATTCTTGACGTTATTAAAGGGTATCTTTGTGACTGGAATCAACCATTAATTTCTCTAGTATCTTGGAAGTGAATGCTAATTGCGTATTTTTGGAGCTTTTGAGACTCAAGAAGGACTATGAAAAGATTGCTAGAGTTTCTTATGCCAATGTCCTCAGATTAAAACAAGCTCGTTTCTTGCTTGAAGCCGATAAAAACGAAATCAAGGAAGACTTGCTCTACTTTATTGAGGTCGGAACTAAATTCTACAGAGCATACGGAATGTGGGCATTAGTTAACCATCACGAGCTCTTGATTAAGAGAGAAGACTACTCCAAAAAGAGTTTCAGCCGTCTCTCCCAAGAAGTTTGGAGCATGGCTGATCAAACCCTCGCACTCTGCGACGAAATCAAAAAGATTAAATCAACCAGCGCCAACATTGTCTATTGCCAAACTTACGTCAGTCTTTTTGAACCTACTTGCGTCAAGTAAAAAGAATCTCCTGAGAAACTTTATCCTTATTCTTAAAATAGTTCATTCCAACTCTATAAACAAATCCACCAAGGCTCCGATAAACTTGATGGAGAAAAATGCCTTGCCGAAATTGGTGACGAAGATTACCTCGAAACCATGTATTCCAAAAAGAAACCAACTGAATAAATATAAAGAAAATTTACTGTATCTCTATGTGTGATTTTATCATAACTCTATCAAACTTAATATATTCATTCATTGCTCATCATCTCAAATAACTTTCAAATCAATATTTGAATTTGGGTGTTGGAAGAAATTAAAAGCACTTGAATCAAATTATAAATAAAATATATTCAGAGAAAAAGTAATTTGACCTGAGCTGGGTAAGCTTGTAAAAGAGCAAACAAAGGATACAACAAAACATCCTTATCAAAAATTCGTCACCGCTATAATCGAATTCATTATCTTTTCAAAATCCAACACCAAAGGGCAAAATAAATTTTCTTCAATTGGGTAAAAAAACTGTTTGATGAGAGACAAAAAATTTAAAATAAAAAAAAAAACCAAAGATTCAACAAATTAAATGAATTAAATAAATTTTTAATTGGATTTGATTGAACTAATTCAAAATCAATTGAAACAAATCGAAAAAAAATAAAATCACGAATTAATTAATTAAACTGAGAAAATAATTCAAACCTTTTTGTTTAAATTTCATAAAATAAATTCGTTTTTTATTTTGAGAAATTGACATTGCATATGTATGATTCGTAGAAATAATTTGCTTTGTATTTTCTAGTTATTTATGGGTTCTCACACATAGAGATCATAGTTACGAGACCAGGCTTTTGGGATTACTTGATCTAATTCACAATTTCGATTCGAAAAAATTTCTGATTGTTCTTGAAGTCTACGATGATTCGTAATATTGAAATAAATTATTTGCAATCAAAAGTAAAATAGAAGTTTCCTCTGAAATTCGTTTTGATCCTAAAATCGCAAAGTTACAAGCAGAAAGAAAGTAAATCACCTGGGAGTTTTTCATTCGAAACCACCCCAGAAATTTTCTTCTGATTTCAGTCAGTGTCATATTTCTGCAAGTTAAAATATTTCTTCGACAAAGAGATTTTTCAGCCCTCTCCAATGAACAGAGTTTTTTTACTTCTAAACTCAAAGTATTTTCAAAAAGAAACTCCACAAATGATGAGATGAAGAGAAAGTGTTTCTATTTCTCAAAAATAGAGTTGATTTTGATCTATTCATATATTTCTTTTAGATGTGTCAATTTGTTTAGCAAAGCATAAAACGAATTTTCACAAAATCTGTGTTGGAATTCAGTAAAGAGAAACTTGATGAATACAGAACTAAAGTATTTTTATCAAATTAATGATTTTTACTTCCAAACCAAATCATTATTTTTTTCATTTCAACTAATTGGGTTGGAGAGTCTTCTGTCTCAATGGTAAACTTTCTTCTATTTGCCAAACCTTGCAATTTCAAAAACAGATAAGAGAGCGTAGAGGACAGAATATCATTCTATTTTTTTTCTTTTTTCACTTCTCATCAAACACCTTCTCTCTTTTTATTGAGAAAATACGAAAAGAAACTTTAATTAGGAGGAAGGAATAGTTCAATTGAATGAATAGCTTTTCAACTGTCTGGAAGGTTTGTTTGAAGCTCCTGTTTTCTGTACTTTTCTCATGGTCTGAAACCATTTGTCATCCCAGATTGATAGATTTTTTTTTTCATGTCCTTGAGTTTTTTTTGGCTCTCTTTTAAATACTTTTCTGCCAAACTGGATTGTAGCAAATTTTTTGTCATCTAAAGTTGCAATTTAAAAAAAAAACACTTTAAGTTTTTCTATGAAAGGATTTTCAGTTCGAAAATGGAAATTTAATTTCATTTAGAATCTGAAAAGAAATAGTTTAATTCAGTCAGAATAGTCAGTCAGCAATTAGATGAATTCTATTTTGAAAGCGAAATACCGAGAGAAATTCACTCATTTTCGTACATTTTTTTCAACACTCTCTTTTTTCATGCTCTGGCGAATCATTGTTAGAACCTTTCTCTTGAGTAGAAATTTCGTGCTGATTGAGGCAAAAAATTCAATTTTGAGAGGAAAAAACTTACAATAAAGATTTTAGGTTGGAACTCCATAGATAAACATCGGAAATAGCTGTTCTGTCTGGTTTGCCCCTCTTTTCTCGAGAGGTCTCTTTGACAGAAGATTTCTCACAAAACTTTGGCTAGGATATTCAATTGATGAAAAATTGAAATGATGTCTTCTGGATTTTTCTTTGCCTCAACAAAGGAGCAAAAATTACCAGATAAATAATAAGAGTTTTGAGAGGCAGAAAAGTTTCAATTAAAATAAATGAATTATTGATCATCTTTCTCGAAACATTTGGTTGATGATCACTCCAAAAAGTGATGAAATTAGTTTTCTCAACAATCCACATTTTATCTCAATACTCAAAATGAGAAGAAGAAGATTCTCTCAGTATACAGAAAGTAGAATTATAAATCTCATTGAATCTGAAAACTAAAAGAAAGTCTCAACTGAATCAAGAAGTGAGTTTTTGAAAAAGCACAATCGAATGACTTTCTTCTTTTTACGTAATTTTTTCAAAATGCAAAACAAATAGAAGAAAATAGTCGGATGAAACCTGAAATAAATTTTAATTTGCTTTAAAAGTATTTTCCAAATCATCTCCTTCCAGTTTATGAATGTGTGAATGCAAAGAGGAAATAATTCTCAATCACTTCCCAAAAACTTCTTCAAAGAGTTCGTGAGAATTGAGAGAGACTACTCTGATTCAAAAACTTTCTCGTTCTCTTTTGAAATCAAAAATCCATTTCTATTCCTCCTCGTTCAAGTGAAAGTATATTTATTCTTTCTGAATTTTTATTATGATATCTGCTAAGATATCGAAACTAAATAAATTATTAAAATTAGATCTAAAATTTTATTGCAGCAGCTTCAAATGCAGCAGCGAAAGATTTTACAAACTCTTTTAGTCTTAGCATGCCTCGTTTGCTTCTCTTACAGTTGGAAGCACTCTCCTTTTGTGGCAAGAGAGTCTCTCTCAGCCAAGAAAGCCAGAGACCAGGTGAAAGACCCAAGCAAGTATAAATCTGGCGAGAGCCAAACCCAATATACTGAAGCTTACTTCACCCAAGTCCTTGACCACTTCAACTATGGTTTTGGCTCTGACTCAACTCTCCAATGGCGCATGCGTTATTTGTACAATGGTACATATTGGGGAGGAAAAGACAATCTCAGTAAAATAATTTTTTCAACAAACTCTTATTTGATTTTTTTCAGGCCCTATTTTCGTCTACTGCGGAAACGAAGGAGACATCACAGGTTTCTGGAACAACAGTGGCTTCATGGTTGACGTTTTGGCTTCACAATATCACGCCTACCTTTTGTTCCCTGAACATCGTTACTTCGGAAAGTCTCTTCCTTACGGTGACCAATCCCTTGAAAAGGAAAACTTGGTTTACTTGTCAGCTGACCAAGCCTTGGCCGACTTTGCAGTTTTCTTGAGATATTACAAGACTCAAGTTCTCAAATGCCCTGACTGCCCCGTTATTCTTTTCGGAGGATCATACGGAGGAATGTTGGCTTCGTGGATGAGAATGAAGTACCCTAATATGGTTGACGGCGCTTGGGCAGCTTCAGCTCCTATTTTGTATTTCAACGATGTGGTTCCCCAAGAAGCTTTCTACCAAATCGTCTCATGGGATTTTGGCAACGTGACTGCTGCCCCCAACTGTGCGAAAGTCATCAAAGAAGGTTTCAGAAGATTGAACACCTGGGCCAACGATGCTCAAGGCACTCAATACCAAGTATTTAGTCAGATGTGCATTGAATAATTATTTTTAGCAAATCAACCAAATCTTCGATACTTGCACTCCTCTCACTTCCAACAAGAACATTTCTGCCTTTGAAGACTGGCTCACAAACGCCTACGTGTATATGGCAATGGTTGATTACCCCTACCCAACCAGCTTTTTATCTCCCATGCCAGGATACCCCGTTGATTTCTCTTGTCAGGCTTTCATCGGTCTTGACGCTACTTCATCTGATCAGGACATTTTGAAAGCCATGTTGAAATCTTCAATGATTTTCTACAACTACGAAAATGTCACTCAGTGCAATGAGGTCTTTGACCAAAATGCTGGACTTGGAAGTAACCAAAATATTATCCCGAAATAATTAACCAATCTATAGCATTGGGTGATCAAGCTTGGAATGTGCTTGCATGCAGCCAAGTCATTTTACCAATGGGTACTAATGGTGTTGATGATATTTTCCCTGTTCGTCCTTGGAATTATGCAGACAACTCAAGTAAACAATTTAAATTGAGCATGGAATTTCTAATTTTACAAAGAGTTCTGCAAGGATGTTTATGGAGTCCAAAGCAGATACGATTGGGCCCTCAATGAATTTGGAGGATGGGATGTCAAGAAAGATCTCGCTAGTTACTCCAATATCCTCTTTAGTAATGGGCTTTTGGACCCTTGGCATGCCGGTGGTGTCCTTGTGAACGTTACTGACTCTGTTGCAGCCATCATCATCGACAGAGCCGCTCATCATTTGGATCTCAGAAATCCTCAACCTGCCGACCCTCAAAGCGTCATCACTGGTAAAAATAAGCACAAGAAAAAGTAGTAATTTTTCGTAGCAAGACAAATTGAATCTCAATACATTGGTCAATGGATCAAGCAAAAGCAAGAAAGAGTTAGACAAGCCGCTGGTGTTCAGAACATTGAATTATAAAAACACTCTTTCTTGATAAATCATTGAGAAATAGATATTCACTAATTGCATACAGAAACTGATTCTTGTCTGTTGCCTAATTATTTGTTATTCTTCAATTTATCTGAAGTAAAAAGATCAAGCTTAAACCTCAAAAGAAAAATATAAAAATCACTTGAAATTCTCTCTTTCTCTTTGTGTTCAACAGGATTTCAATTTTTGCTTCATTCACCAACACTTGAACAACAAGGTAAATTTATGAAATAAACATTCAGAGCGCAATTTGGATTGAATGATTTAGTTTTAATTTGTTCACTTTTGTGAATAAAATCGGAATAATTTAGTTGAATTTACATTGACTTTCAAATCTTTAATTCGAGTTAGTTGAATCAAATAGTTGTTATTTCGTTGTCTTTTCTAATAATCAGACTTGAATAATAGCTTTTTTACACTTTCAAGTAATTCAAGTAGATATCTGTCAATTCAAAACACCTCATCTAATCAAAACCAGAAAAGACTGTCCAGATGCTAAATTTCACTTGCTCTTTAAGACTACTACTACTCATTCTAATCTGGACTGATCTATCCTAAAAACGAAAATGATTTTGAATTCCGAGATGATTTAGTCATACTTTTGGAAGATTTAGCAATACTCAGAATCATCTTTGAAGTTTTCTTGAAAGAAATTAGTTGATAGTAGTGAATTTCAATCCGAAATCAAATTCTCTTCAGCCCAACGACCTTCTTCAAATATTCAAGTAAAAAAAAAACCATTGATAGAAGAAGAAAATTATTTCCTTTGATTGAAGAAGTGTTTTTTCTGTGGGAAATAAGGTGAAATTTAATGGAAAGAAAGATTCATTCCAAATCATGACTTTGAAAAGCAAGCGAGTTTTTCCAGCACCAGATACATTGGATTGTATTCATTTTTTCCGAAAGAATTTCAGGGAATGATGCAAAAATATACAAAAACTTTTTTTCTTGCATTTCATTTCTTTTGGAGAGCTTTTCAGAAGAATAAAATAAAATATCCTTCTGCGCTTTGTTGATGATTTGAGTTATTTTCTTGAAGGAAGCAAAAAGAAAATGATTTGTCATATCATTTTCCTTTCTCTGAACATCACCTTCTTCCATATTAAAAGAAATATTTATATAAATCTTTCAGTGAATTGCTGAAAGAAACAATCGTCGTCTTGAAATTCCTTCACAGAAAAACATGAAAATTTCAATTCTATTGCGAAATGCAGAAAATGTTGTTGAAAAATTCATTTTTGTCTCCTTGAAGAATTATCTTGGAATCATTTTACGAGCTTTCTTGGAAAGTGTAGGATTTTCTTGATCTCATCTCTCGATGCAATTGAGCTGAATGAACAACTAGTTATTTTATTTTGTTTTGTTTTTCGATAAGGTTTGTGATAGATTGAAAAGGATAGGAATGTTTTTGTGTTCATGGTTTTGATATCAAGCAAAATAGAAAAAGAATTTCACGAAAAGGAAATTAATCAAAAATTCATTGGAAATCCTCATAAAAAATGTGATTTTGTTTGAGATCGGAGAATTATTTCAAAGAAAATTCAGCAATGAATGAAAAATTCTGAGATTTAGAAAAACAATTAATTATTGATATTTAATTAATTATTTTGGTTTTGGAAAAATATTTAATTTGAAAGTATTTGAAAATATTTTTTAATTCTGATGAGATTTTCAAATTTACTTAAAATTTTCTTTTTAGATTTCAGGAATATTTTGACTCAATGATTTTTTTCATTTTAGAAAGCAACTTTTTATTTCCCCAGATTGAATGTAAATAAACCAAATGACCAAACAAACACCCTTTTTGAAATACTCATGTTGAACCCAAATGACTTTTTTATTTCGTTTTAATCAATTATTATTTTCTATATTTGAATCAATCAATTAATAACATCATTCAGATTCAAAAGTTTTCTCGCCAAAAAATAAAATTAACGATCTTATTCATTCCCAGAAACGAACCTTGAGATGAGAAGAATTTTCAAGAAGAACAACTATTAAATAATTTCAAATCATTCTTCTTCAAAATATTCATGAAAACAACGTAATTGACAACACAAAGATTTCACAAAGTTAAGATGATTTTTTTATTAAATGTCGAAAGGTGAGAGAAATTCTCTTTTTCCGAACGAGCATTTCTCCATTTTCCAATTTATCTTTTTTCCGACCTGCTATTCCATGCTTCCACTTGTACCTTGCATCTTCTGTGAGCAAAACCAAAGATCTACGAGGTAAAAGGATGCTTTTCTTTTTCTCCTCTGGGCTGGTAAAGTCCATCACGACATCGCTTCCCAGGCTGACTGAAATGATTCCATCTTCAAACAAGTGGGGTTTATCAATATGATCGCTGATTCCTTGGCCAGGCTCATACTCATTCACAATACACTGATCAGGCTTTTTCGTCACTAATTTGTCCTCCATAATTCTATCAACAAGGAAACTCAGGAAATCTGGGAGAGATCCAAGGGAAGCTGCCATATTTTTGGAGTTGTAGTCATACTCGTACCCATACTGCTGAACTCTTCTTTTCAAACCAGTGTTCCAGGGCTGTTTGTTTATTTCACTCAGCAAAAGAGTCTCTTCTGCCTCGGTGATGAAGTTTGTGATAAGAGTCAGCCCTGGAACTGCCTCAATTACTTCTGTTTTAGGAGCTTTTATGGGCACTCCCCCTTTTGGTTTAAAAAAGAACTGGGTCAAATCTTTTGTATTTTGCATATTTTTAATTTTATAGACAGCGCTCAGAAATTGATATTTCTATCCAGTTGAAATCCTATTTTATACCAGAAATCCGTCTGTCGAGGTTGGGGGACTTATTGCTGTTGTTTCAATAAATTCTGCATAATAGGTGCAAAAGACATATCCGGGAAACAACTGATGAAACAGATATGATTGTGACAAAAGAAAAGGATTGAAAGAAAGTTGGGAAGATATGAAGGGTTAATTTTCAAAGTTACCTCTAATGAAATAAGTTTGGATTTTGAGTGGAATTTGATTCCAACCAAAACGCAACCAAAAGAAGTGATATTTCTCATCAACTTTATATGAGCTGAGAAAGAAAGGTTCTTACAGAGTCGATAATCAATTTGATTTCATCTTGAAATCCTTGAGAATGAATATTTTTCAGTTTTAATGTTGCAACAGACTTTCGATAAGAACAAACATTTTGAATCAGATATTTGAGATTTTTTAGAATTAATCGAGTGGAATTAATAAATCGAAAAATAATAGTTTCAAGGGAGTAAGAAAGGTAGTGTGATAAAAACTTCAACCTCATTTAATGTTGTTTACGATGAAAGAATCATGGGTAAATAGCAAGTTCAAAAATGGAAATACCTTGTTATCTTTGAAAATATAAATAAAGTAGCAAAATGGGTCAAGAAGAAAACTTTCAAAAAGAAAATCCAAAATAATTCAAATTCAAGGTTAGAAAAATGAAAAATGAAATGAAAGATCCAAATTAATTAATTCCTAAAACCAAGAATATTTGAATTTCATTTAGAAAATAGAAATAGTGAAATTCTTAAAAGCTTTTAATTTGATTTTAATATTTGATTATCAAATAGATAATTCTTTTAATTTCGAATATTTTGATTATTTTCGACAGAGTGAAATTGATTGATTTTATGCTTGCAAACATGTTTTCTATGATTATTCCGTTGAAAAAGATTAAATGAGTTGATTCAAGAAAATTCTGAATTGCTAATTCTGGAATTCTTTCTTATTTGTGACAATAAACAAAAGCTCTTATGGAGACAAAAAAAGACTTGCTCTTGCATAAAATTTGTTCAACATCTGAGAGGAAATGACAAAAATTCTGCAGTGTTGGGAAAATTTACTTTTTTGCGGCCGATACCAAATGTGCCAACTTTTTATCTCCTTTCCGGAATCTTTCCCAGGGGAAAAAATAAATTTTTTTGGAATTTCAAGAAAAATCTGTCTCTCAAAAACTATCTCTCATTCTGTCTCCTCAGCCAATTTCAATATCAAAGTCAACTTAGAAAGCCTTTTTCTCAACCCTAAAATTTGTAAAAATATCCTTTTTTTCACAAGGATTTTTCCTTTTACCTTTTGAAACGATTCTTCTGAACTATGGTGAAATCCGAGAAGAGAAAGATTGAAGGAAGATGGCTGCAAAATTAATGATTTTTTGGCCGCCTTTTCCCAACACTATACTATATCCATGAGTTTCTCACATGAAGTACTATTTTAATAAAGATAGACCTAAAATTTTTTAGGAAAAATCTCTGACGAATCTTTTTCATATCAATCATTTTTCCACCAAATTCTCATGAGCTTTTCATTATGCCAAAAGCAGATGATTCCAAATCTAGTTCGAAGAAAGATTCAATGTCTGTTGTTTTTTTTTTCTTTCTCAAACCCGAAAAGCACTTTTGTTCTCCCAACTAAGCTGGAAAACCATCTTGTTTTTTGAGTGATAATTTTGAAAATAAATCTCCATGAATGTGGACAAAAACTAATTTTCAGTTGAAAATATGACTAAATAAGTAAAAATGTGACTTTCCAAACAATTGAAATTTATTCATCAATCTAATTTGGATAACTAGAAAATGAACAAATGATATCGATTGAAATACGAAAGGTTTTCAGAATCCCTAACTAAACAAGAATATTTATTAAATTTTCAAATTTTACTAAAATCGAGATCAAATCAAAAGACTTTTAAAGTAAATATTGTAAATTTGATTTCCGATCCAAAAGTATTTGGTCATGAACAACTAAATGTCTCAATGCTTGGAGCGTCAAAATCAGTTCACTCATCAAGAAAAAAGTGTTTCTTGCAACTGTCTAAATTGTCCGGTCTCGACAAAAGTGCTCTTTTGTGGCCTTTCAAAATCCTTTCCTTTCTAAATTACAAAACAAACTGCAAACTCAACAAAGTGTTTTCAAAATATCGTCCATCAGTTGACATCAATTCCCTGGCTTCATCTCAATTACTTGCTTCCAAATTTTTCCCTGTTTCGATTGACTTCGTTTCTTTTGTCCTATTTTGTCATCTTTTTCATATTTAAGTTATCTTGAAACAAAAAAATACGATCACAATAACCAATTTCTCAAAGTTTCTTTCTGTTCAATTTCAAACAAAAAAATTTTCAAAGTTTGCACAAAATCATCCTCCTCTTTCCAAGATGATCAGATTTGAGTAAATCAGAATAAAAATTATTATTTCATTATGGAAAAAGACAATCGCCTTTTAGTTCAAGATTTCCTTCTCTCAATTATTTCTGAAAACTCATTCCTTCACTTGGAGGCTGAGGAGGAATCTTCAGGGAGAATACTCGCGATCGACCTTGATAGCAATGATGTTATTGCAGAGATCACAAATGGGATGTTCAGTGATGCCCAAGATATGGCCCAAGGGCTGAAAGAGGCCATCAGCAGTGATTATCCAGAGCTTAGACTGACAATAAATCCTCAAAGAAAATTGACTTAGCACTGCAATTTTTTCGGCTGGGAGAAGAAAGAAAATGGGTTTAGTATCAGTCTCACAGAGAAGCAAATTGAACCAGATGAGGCATTGAGGAGGAAGTTCAAAGCTCATGAATCCAAAATGACCAGGCTGGAGCAGACTTTGCGAGCCTTCCAAGAAAAGGCTGAAGAAAGATTCAACAAATTTGAGAGCATGATGTTGCATTTGCAGCAAAATATGAGCCAGAGGCTTGATGTGCTTGAAAAATTGTGCGCGAAACTCAGTTCAAATCATGTCCAGCAGAAAGTAGAACTAAAGGGCTGTTTTAATGTGTCTTCTATGAATGCCTTTTGTTACGAGTTTTGGGATCAAAACCAAACCATAAACTTGTTTCTGGCTCTCATCCCTGTTTGGAAATCGTTCCAGAGGTCCCGAAAACAGGCCAGCATTCCTACACACTCAAGATTAACTATGAAATCAGTTCGATTTGTTTCGGAATAACAACCATGAGAGACAAACAGAATTGGAATATCGATAATAATTGTAATTATCGATATTTTACACCAACTGGCAATTATGTGGGCGAGTTTCCAAGCAATGCGAGACTGTTGATGGACCATTGGGCGGGACAGGCACAACTCTGAAGATGGGAGTTGATATGAACAATGGCATTTTGACCTTTTTTATTGGTAACAAGCAGATGAATTCATGCACTCTTTCGGCCTCAGACTCCTATTTCGCATATGTGAGCTTGGGAAATGTTGGGGATTCTGTTTCTTTAGTAGAAAGTTCAACTCTCAATACCAAAGAGGAAGTCGATTAGGATGATGATATATGTTGTTAGTGGGGGTTATTGTAGAGCTCCGTAATTTTTGTAAAAACTATTCACGAGCCAATGATATTTCATATTTGGGTATTGGAAGAATTTAAGAGCGACCTCAGCGGATCCCTTGACGAGACAAATGATTCACAGGCTGGAAAGAAATGAATGAGAATACCATAAAATCCCGATAAAATGGGTTGTCAAAAAGTAGGCTTTCATCTTCAAAAATACGGGTTTGATCGTCTCGAATTCACTCTTGAAAACCCACTTTTTCCAATTTGAAAATCAACTTTTTTACATTCAGACCTCCACTTTTTTCGATTGTTTTATACTTCATTTCATTATTTCTGATAAATAAAGTAAACACTAGACTTTTTCAAATCATGGAGTCTTGCACCTCGAAATTTCCGCGATCAGGTTCAAGTCCGAAAACGTTTTTAACATTATTGAGACTCTGCAAAACATCAATTTGGGACTCTCACTTTCACGTTTCAAACCTCTCAAATCAGATTTTTGAGAATATACCATGATCAAAAATCGGGTTATATTATGAATGTCATCATGTTCTGAAACATAAAATTCTAGATATGGGGTTGCCGAATTAAAACCGGGAAGGAACCACATTTTCGGGATTTTCCGGTAATTCCAAATTTCAACTGACTGATTTTTCTGTTTGTTCATCCTTTTCGACGCAACAAAAATCTCCACATGCTTTCAAATCCGTCCAAATTTATCTTTTCTGGAAATGCTTGTTTTTACATTTCAATTTTGTTCAATAAGAGAGGTTCCGAACATGCCAAGAAATCACTGAAAAATAAATTTTTCCATCATAAAAAACCAAAACAACTACTTGATTGCTGTGATTTTGGAAACTGGAAGAAACAAAATATTTTATTAAAAATTTAATAATGAAGTTGAAGAAAGCATTTGACAGATTATTTCAGCAGAAGCCAAGTTTTCTTTAAATCTGCTTTTTGAGTTGCAAAAATAAATCTCACAGAGTTGCAGCACACTTCTTGATCTTTTTTTTTTTAGTTTCGTTGTGAAAATGCTATTTTAATGAGAAGATTAAGTGAAATCGGAGAGAGGAAATCCAAATTGAAGGAATCAATAGAGCAATTATAAATTTTGCTTTGACAGTGAACCCATAAAGAGACTCAGCAAGTTTTGATATTTCTTTGAGTCAAAAGGATTAATTTATGAAATAAGAAAGAGAACTTCAAAAAAGCGCTTTTAAGGTCTCAAAGGGTTGAACA
>Ga0182738_1001872_pt1 | contig 25513 bp, 21 predicted proteins | sample eDN5th30CBELigMG_FD_128876 | JGI IMG/M metagenome (GOLD analysis project Ga0182738, IMG submission 128876) | Enriched Miracle-Growth compost microbial communities from Emeryville, California, USA - eDNA 5th pass 30_C BE-Lig MG (version 2)... ...
AGCGGTCGTCCGCTACCTCGCTGATTGAAGGGCGGCGCAAGATGGGAGAAGTTGGCAAGTATTGCCGACTTTCCCGATTTCGCCGCAGGACGGATCATGGTCGGCGGGCGTGAAGGTAGGCGTACGGGACGTAGCGCGGGTCCTTCAGCTTGTTCCGCAGAACCTTGAGGGAAGTCGGATAGTTGTACGGGTTGTAACGGTCCTCGAGGCCGCCGAAGCCCCGGTAGTAGACGAACATCCTGACTCGGGGCCGCTTGTTCATCCAGTGGAAGAGCTGGCGGACGAAGGTGTAGTTGTCGGCCCCGGCCACACCCCATTCGGTGACCGTCACCGGCTTGCCGCGCCAGGCCTTGCCGCGCATGAACCGGTTCAGGTCGCGCCAGTGGGGATAGTCCGAATAGAAGTCGACGCCGGCCCAGTCCACGAACTGCGCTCCAGGCCAGTAGTTGCCCGGCCAGTTCCCCTTAGCGCGGGGCGAGCCGACCGGGAGCGCGCTCCAGACGATCGAGACCGGTGCTGCGTCCAGCCGGGCCGGCCGGATCTGACCGCCCCAGTTCACCTTGCGCATCCTCAGACGATTCAGCCGGCGGTCGAGGTTGTCGGCCGGGAGCCCGCCCCGAGTGATCAGGGCGATCCGCTGAAACGCCTTGCGGTACCAGTACGTGGTGTGGGCTCCGCCGCGTTGCCGCCCCGGGCAGGTCACGGCCGTGTACGGGTTGAGACAACGGTTCGGCTCACCGAGCGGACGGATGAATGCCCGCTGATCGTTCTGGGCGAAGAAGCGGTTGATCTCGATCAGGTACGCGTCACCGACCCCGCGAGCGATCTCCTGTGGCGTGATCAGCTCGGCCCGGGTCTCGTCATCAGCGGTCGAGATGTGGAGCATCGGCATGGCCTCGGCGTTCTGCCAGCGCCGGTAGGCGAGGTTGAGCCCGTTGCCCCAGGGGTGAAACGTCTGGAGCACGGCCGGGTGTTTGCCGGTCGCCTCGGCGAAGTTGGTAAATCCTTCCAAGGTGCCGTTATCGCTCACTCCGGTCAGCTTCTTGCCGAGATGGGGCCCGAAGATGTTCCCCGCCTGGGCAGGGGCGGCTACGGCGAGGAGAGCGAGCAGCGCGAGATGGATCAGCCGGAGGGCGGGCTTCACAACTTCTGGAACAGCCTACGGGCATCAGCGTTGCGGTCGGTTACTCAGTGACCATCTGATCGGGAATTACCGCCGAACAGCGATCTTCACTCGGACAGAGGCTGTCGATCACGATTCTCGTCGCCCGGGCGGCACCGGAAAACGGCTCGACCGAGATCAGCTCGGCCGAGCGTAGGGAGCCATCATCGTCGAAACGCAGGTGGGCCAATCCGATCTCTTGCTGGCCGGCGTCGAAGACCCCGCCGGCGCCGAGTGTGCCGGGATTCACGACCACGGTCGAGCCGATCTTCTCCAGCTTCTGCTCGTGGGTGTGGCCGGTGGCGATGGTGAGCGCCCGCGCGTAGCCGGCCTTGTCCAGCGCTTCGGCGAGCAGGATGGCCAGCGACTGCTGATGGATCATCAGCACGTCGGGTTTGTCTCGCAGTGAATCGAACCAGCGCACCATCTGGCTGACCCATCGCGAGACCTTGGCTTCGGGATCGTCGAGGTCATCGAGCGTGACCGCGCGGTTGCCGAGCGGACGCTCGCCGCCGTACTCAAGCGGGTCGGCCCATCCCGCCACGGCAACTCCGTCCACCTCGATCACCGGCGGCGGCTTGAAGCTGCCGTCTGGCTGCAAGGTTCCATGGCGGCCGAGGACGGTCACGCCGTCGCCGGCCAGCTTGCGCATCAGATCCGTCGAATCGTGATTACCGGACACCGCCACTACACGGCGACCGAGGGCCGCGACACGTGGTGCGAGCAGGGCCGACTCGGCCGGGCTGCCGCGCTGTCCGAAATCCCCGACCATCAATACTGGCTGGTTGCCGACCAGCCGAGAAACGGGCCGGATAACCAGCGGGTTCGCGTGGAGATCGGAGCCCAGGTACATCTCTTTGCGGGCGGCTTTCGGCTCGCCGCCGGTCGCCAGCACCGCGCCGATGCTGCGGACGATGCTTTCGAATTCCGATCCATACGGGCTTTCGACATCGGTCTTGTCGATCACCTCGAGGATCCGCTTCAGCTCACCACCCGAAGCGAAGAAGGTCGGGTTGTCGAAGGAGTCGCGATCGACCGCCGCGCGGGCGATCAGGCCCATCGTGATCGCGGCACCGGCGAAGATGAGCAGGCCGGCCAGTGGCAGCGCCCAACGGGGTCGAAGCGAACGCCAGATCATGGCCGCCAGGACCAGCAGCGCCACGGCGACCGCCAGCGACCAGGCCAGGTTGCGCAGGGCCGCATCTCGAGCGCCGTCGCGAAGCTCGGCCTCGGTCGCGTCGATCACGCTCTGGTCGCCGTCGGCCGTGCGGAGCAGCGCGTCGCGGTTCAGGGAACGCAGTTCGGCCCGAACCTTGAAAGGAATCGATGGTCCCTCGAACCGAAGTCCCCAGTCGGCCACCGGAACATAGCCCTCCATGCCTCCGTCAAGCGACGGCTCCAGCCGAATCGCTACCTCACCGAACTCGGTCGCGACCTCGCTCGTCCCCGCCAGCCGGGGCCCGAGGATCCCGGCGGCGACGACGATCAATGCCGCGAGCAGGATCGCCCCCAGCCATTTGAGCACTTTGACCATGATCAATCAGTAACAGGCCTAAAGCACGGGGATCTGGAAAACGCCGCCGGGCTGGTCAGGCTTCGGCCAGGACGTCGGCCATCGCGCGAGGCTCGACCCCGAGCGATTCAAGGTCGGTCGTCCCGCGGTCGCTGACCATTGAGACTCGCATCAGCTCCGCTTCCTGCCAAGTGGCGAAAGCGTTCTCGCCGACCAGCTTGTGGATCGCGGTCAACCCGAGATGGACCAGTTGAAGCGGGATTCGGATCACCGGCCGGGGCCGGCCGGAAAGCAGGCCTACCAGTTCCGCCATCTCGGCGTAGGTCATGGTTTCGGGGCCGACCAGCTCATAGAGATGATCGCCGGGACCGTCACCGTTCAGCGAATTCTCGACCGCGCGGGCGACATCGTCGGCCCAGACCGGCTGGTAGCGCGACTTGCCATTGCCGGAGATCGGGATCGCCGGTAGAAAGGAGAACCGGCGCAGGAGGGTGATCCAGGGATCGGAGTGGTCGAAGACGATCGAGGGGCGGAAGATCGTAGAGTCGAGAGTGGCCTTGGCCACGGCCTGCTCGGCGACCCACTTGGCGCGGAAGAAGCGGGTCCGCTGGACCGCGGAGGCGTTGAGAGCGCTGAAGAAGACGAAGCGCTTCACACCGGCCCGCTCGGCCGCCTCGAGCAGCCGAACCGTGGCCAGGCCGTTCAGCTCCTCGACCCGGTAGGGGGGCTGGTCGCGGACCGTCGCGGCGAGGTGGATCACCGTGTCGACGCCCCGCATCGCCTGGCGCAGCATGTACGGGTCACGGAGTTCGCGCAGGTCACCCATCGTGATCTGGACATCGACCCGGTGATCACCCAGCTTGCGGGGTTCACGAAGCAGGCAGCGCACCTGATGGCCCTCTTCGAGAAGGCGGGGCAGGAGGCGAGAGCCGATCGATCCTGTGGCACCGGTAAGAAGGATCACCAGGCGCAGTCTAGAGCTGTTGAGGTGCGGGCAATCTCCGTGTCGTTCACTCGGCTTTCCAGCCCCCGGCGAGAGGGAGGCGTGGCGATCTCAATGTCTAATATGACGGCCATGAGTTACGTCATCGCGGAGCCCTGCATCGGTCAAAAGGACAATTCCTGCGTCGAGGTCTGTCCGGTGGACTGCATTCACCCGACCCCGGATGAGCCTGGCTATGAGGCGGCGGAAATGCTCTACATCGATCCGGACGAGTGCATCGACTGCGACGCCTGTGTCGAAGCCTGCCCGGTCGATGCCTGCTTCGCCGAGGACCAGCTCCCCGCCGAATGGGCCCACTTCGCCGAGAAGAACGCGGCCTACTTCCAGCAATCGTGAGGATTCAGAAGCCCGTTTGAACTCGCGTGGGAGGGGCAGATCGGGCTTGAAGGCGGGTCAGACCCCGCTCCGCTCCGCTTAGACGACCGGGAGTTCCCTGGCGTTCTTGCCCATCTTGGGAGCCAGTTCCGGGGCGCCGGCTTGGACCGTCTGAATCATCGGTAGCTCGCGGGGCGAGGCGGCGATGAGCTTGCGGGCGATCTCGACGATCGCCTGACCGGCCGGCGAATCCGGTTGGTCTACCGAAAGCGGGTTGCCGACATCGGCGTGCTCGCGCAGCGCTTCCGAAAGCGGCACTGTGCCTAGCAGCGGCACCTCGAGCTCATCGGCCAAGAGCTGGCCTCCGCCCTCGCCGAACACGTTGAACGTCTCGCCCGAAGGGGTGGTGAAGCCCGACATGTTCTCGATGATGCCCATCACCTCGAGATCCACTTTGGCGGCCATCTCGGCCGAGCGGCGGGCGACCGACTGGGCGGCCGGCTGCGGCGTCGTCACGATCGCGATCTTGGCCTGCGGCAGGAGCTGAGCAAGGGTCATCGCGATGTCGCCGGTGCCGGGTGGCAGGTCGAGCAGCAGGTAATCGAGTTCGCCCCAAGCGACATCCTCGAGGAACTGCTGGATCGCCTTGTGGAGCATCGGACCCCGCCAGACCACGGCCGAGTTCTGCTCGACGAAGTAGCCGATCGACATGGTCTTCACCCCTGAGGCCGAGACCGGAGGCATGATCTTGCGCTCGGGGTTCACTTCCGGCTTCTGGTCCACCCCGAGCATGCGGGGGATCGAGTAGCCGTAGACATCGCAGTCAAGCGCGCCGGCGTTCTGGCCCTGGGCCTGGAGCGCAGCGGCGAGGTTCGCGGTCATGGTCGACTTGCCGACGCCGCCCTTGCCGGAGGCGACGCAGATCACGTTATTGACCTGGGCCAGGGCGCCTTGGGGCAGCTTGCCCCGACCGAGCGTGTCGCGCAGGCCCGCCTTTTCATCGTCGGAAAGGACGTCGAAGCCGACCCCTACGCCGGTGACTCCGTCGAGCGAGGAGACTTGCTTGACCACCGCTTCCTGGAAATGCGAACGAATCGGACAGCCGGGAGTGGTCAGGGAGACGGTCACGTTGACCTGGCCGTCGTCCTTGATCTCGATCTTGCGAACCATGCCGAGTTCGACGATGTTGCGGCGCAGCTCGGGGTCGATGACCGCCGTCAGCTTCTCTTCAATCTGCTCTTCGGTCGGGAGGGACATGCCCTGATTCTCGCAAAGCTGCGGGCTCGGCCGCATTTGAAGCCGGCGTTCGCCATGGAGATAGAGCAGGGGGGAGAGAATCCCGCGCCGGCTCCTTAGACGGGCAGATGACCCCGACCGAGGAGCCCACCATGGCATTCCGGAACCGTTTCGCCGCGTTGGCGGTATTTCTGCTCGCCCTGACCTTCCTGGCGATCTCGGCGGTGGCCGCCACCGACGGTGCGGCCGCCGCCAGGTATGTGGTCGCACAGTGCGGCTGGCACGCCGGCCAAGACGCAAGCTGGTTCGACTCCAGTGCCGACAAGTTCGGCAAGAGCACTTACTGTCAGACACCGGACTCGGCCGACCCTTTCGAGGGGGTTCATCTGATCAGCCAGGTCAAGTCGTCGACCTCGACGGTCGGCGGCACCCGGTTCTCCTCTTGGCGCTGGCAGGCTCCCAACGGGACCGGGATCGTGAACGTCCACGGTCAGCGCTGGCAGTATCTGCGCGAAGGGTTCCAGCACCGTCTCGGCGGGGTGCCCCAAAACGCCACCTTCAAACCCTTCCTCGAGCTCGACACGAGCGACGGGACCAAGCGAGATTTCTGGCAGGGCTTCTCACCCTTCGCCAAGGCTTTCGAGAGTCGCCTGGTCTGTTACCGCCCGTCGGACAAGACCTGTGCCGCGAACGGGACGATCCTCGCCGGCGTCCGCTCGCTCACGATCTCGATCGATGATGCGGTCAAGCCGTCCGCGCAGATCGGTGGCGCTTTGACCGGCACGGGCTGGCTCCGCGGAGTCCAGTCGCTCAGCTTCAACAACAAGGACACCGGCGCCGGACTGCGCTTCGCCCAGACGTTGGTCGACGGATCGCTGCGGGCAAACTCGGAAATGAGTTGCGCGAAGGTGATGGTGTCCGGGCAGTGGCGCGGCACCAAGATGCAGCCCTGCCCGACCTCGGCGACCGGCAGCCAGTCACTCGACACCAGGGCGCTCGCCGACGGTCCGCACAAGCTGCGGCACTGCGCCTTCGACTTCGCCGGCAGTTCCGGTTGTGCCCCGGAGCGCACGATCCGGGTCGACAACAACCCTCCGGCGGCTCCGAAGGGGCTCACGGTCGAGGGCGGGAGCGGTTGGCACCGGACGAACGGTTTCGGCATCTCATGGGCCAATCCCGACCAGGGAGTCGCCTCACCGATCGTGGCCAGCCTCTTCCGGATGTCCGGGCCAGACGGCTACTCGGGTGGCCCCTGGGGCCGGGACGGGTCGGGCAGGATCAGTGGGATCGAGGTGCCGGGCCCAGGCGAGTACCGAGTCAAGGTTTGGTTGATCGACCAGGCCGGCAACTCGAAAGAGGCTCAGGCGGCCGAGACAACCCTACGTCTGGACAACGTGCCGCCGACCGCCTACTTTGCGGACCCTCCGGCGGATGACCCGACCCTGATCGAGGTGCCGGTCGCCGACCGCTACTCGGGGGTGGCGCGAGGCAGCATCTCATGGCGGGGCGTGGACGGCGGCAACTGGCACTCGATCCCGGTCCACTACCAGGCGGACCGCTCGAGGCTCCTGGCCCGTTTCCCGGATGACCTGCCGCGCGGTTCCTGGGTGCTGCGGGCGGCGATCGCCGACAAGGCGGGGAACCTCACGGTCACCGATCGCAGGGCGAACGGATCGCAGATGGTGGTGAAGACGCCGCTCCGTGACGAGACCGCGATCGCCGCGACCCTGTCCGGTCCGGGACGGAGCGCCGCCGGGAGCATCGTGCTCGGCTACGGCCGGCGAGCCCGCCTGACGGGCCGGCTGACCGGACACGAAGGCGCTGGCATCGGCGGGGTCGAGTTGACCGTGAGCGAGACGGCCTACCCTGGATCCCGCCGTAAAGTCAGCACCCACTCGATTCGCTCCGATACCCGGGGCTACTTCGGGCTGCTGCTGCCCCGCGGCCCCGGACGCCAGGTCAGTGTCAGCTTCGGTGGGACCAAGTTGCTCGAGGAAGCGAACTCCGGAACTCTGGAGCTGAAGGTGCGGGGCAAGCTCGGCTTCCGGGCGAAGCCAAAGCGTCTGAAGACGGGGCAGCGGGTTCGGTTCCGGGGCCGCGTCCAGGCCCGGGGTGCCTGGCACCCGACACACGGCAACCTGGTTCAGATCCAGTACTTCGAGGAGTCGGCCCGGCGCTGGCGGCCGGTCGTCCTGACCCGGACCAACCGGTACGGGCGCTACCGGACCAGCTACCGGTTCCGGTACATCACCGGCTTGGCGCGAATCCGGCTGCGGGCGCTGCTCGTGCCCTCACCTCGATTCCCTTACGGCAGGGCCGCCTCGAAGCCGGTGGTGATTCGGGTTCGGGGATAGAGCTCCAGCGTTTGGCTTTCGGACACGGACGGCCGCCGCAGGATACCCCCGGCGGCCGTCCAGGTCCGTCAGGTCAGAGTCCGAAGATCCTGACCAGCAGGGGCAGCGCGACGGCCGTCCCCACCAGGGCTCCGACCAGCATGCCGAAGGCGGCGCGAAGGCCGGTTTCCTCGGTCATCGGTCTCACCACATGTCTGTCCAGATCCATGGGTACCTCCTTCTTCGGAATGCCTACGGGGTTAGCTGACGGGCTCGCGCTGAAGAAGCGGCGCTACGGGCCAGGTGGCCCGATTCGCCCCCGGCAGCCGATTTGGGTCGGCCACCAATGGTTCCCCCGCTCCATCGCCTGGGCGACGGATTGGGCGTATGTGTCTGAACGCTTCCAAGGTTAACCACAAATGCCGACGGGTCCTGCGGGCCACCCGAGATCGAACCGGGACGAACGATCCACTCGGCCCGTCCAAGGCCATCGACCTACCCCATTCCAGGACGTTCCACCCCCCGATCCATCCGGGACCTCCGGTCCGCCCGGCCCATCCAGGACCTCCGGTCCACCCGATCCATCCGGGACCTCCGGTCCCCCGATCCATCCGCGCCGTAGGATCCATACGATCCACCCGACCAGCACGGCGCTGCCGCCACGGCGAGTAGTCTGCTGTAAGGCCGAAGGCCGGTCACGAGGCGCGCGGCCCACCAAGTGCACGGCGTTGAGATTTGCATTGTTGTGGTGAGTGCTCTATGTTTTGTTGACACGCGTCAACTTTGTCTTGGGAGGCAACGTGCTCACTAGAAGGAAGCTCTTGAAATCAGCCGCGGCGGGGGCCCCGGCAATGATGCTGGGAACCCAGGCCCTTTCGGGCATGGCGCAGGCCAAGAGCCCAGCCGCCGGCAAGAACGTGGTGATCTTCATCACCGACCAGGACCGGAAGGTGATGCACTTTCCGAAGGGCTGGGAAGAGGCGAACCTGCCCGGGCTCACACGCCTCAAGAAAAACGGAGTCAGCTTCGAGAACGCCTTCTGCAATTCCTGCATGTGCTCGCCTTCGCGGGCGACCATGTTCACCGGGCTCTACCCGGCCCAGCACGGCGTCAAGTACACGCTCGAGGAAGACATGCCCGCCGACGAATACCCGCAGGTCGAACTCTCGACCGAGTTCAAGAACGTCGCCTCGGTCATGCACGCGGCCGGCTACGAAGTGGTCTACAAGGGCAAGTGGCACGTGTCCAAGCCGGAGGGTGAAGAGTGGTCACCTTCCGATCTGGAGAAGTACGGGTTCATGCGCTGGGACCCGCCGGACGGCGGCGCGAACCAGGACATCTCCGAGGCGGGCGGCGGTGTGACCGACCACGATGGTCGTTACATGGACGCCGACGGCAACGCCGAAGACGGCGGGGAAGGCGTCCTCAAGTTCATCAACGAACGGGCAAACTCGACCAAGCCCTGGTGCATGATCGTCTCGCTGGTCAACCCGCATGACGTGCTCATGTACCCGGGACCGGGCAACATGGATCCGCCCAAATACGTGCAGGCCGGCTACGACGAGTCCTGGCTGGAAGGTGACATCAAGCTGCCCCCGACCGTGAACGAGGACCTCTCGACCAAGCCCGACTGCCAGGCCCAGTTCGTCAAGCTCTTCGCCCTCGCCGGGGCGACCAACACCCCGAAGAAGAAGCTCAATTACCTCAACTTCTACGGCAACCTGATGAAGGTGGTCGACGGCTATCTGGTCGATGTGCTCGACGCGCTCGAGTCAACCGGCCAACTCGAGGACACGGTCGTGATCCGTACCGCCGATCACGGCGAGATGGGCGAATGCCATGGCGGAATGAGGCAGAAGAACTTCAACGCCTACGAGGAGACGCTGCGGGTGCCGCTGGTCTTCTCGAACCCGAAGCTCTTCCCCAAGCCGAGAAAGTCTGACCAGCTGGTCTCGCATGTCGATCTGCTGCCGACCCTGGCCGGGCTCTTCGACGCCCCGAGGTCGGCCCGCAACCCCAAATGGGCCGGGGTCGACTACTCGAAGCAGGTGCTGGGCAAGACCAAGAAGCCGACCCAGGACCGGGTCATCTTCACCTTTGACGACTGGCAGGCCGGCCAGGCGAACGGTCCGTACATTCCGGCCCCGAACCACATCGTGACGGTGCGCGAGCGGCGCTGGAAGCTCTCCAAGTACTACGACGCCGAGGGCAACGCAAAGACCCAGTGGGAGATGTACGACCTCAAGAACGACCCACTGGAGCGCAAGAACCTCGCCTACCGCCCGAAGCGGATGAACGCGGTCCAGCGGGCCAACTTCGCCCGTCTTCGCAAGCGGATCAAGCGGCTCGAAAAGCAGAAGCTGCAGCCGCTGCCGCAGAAGGCTTTCGCGGTCCGCAAGGTGCGGATCGAAGGAGCCGTGGTCCACTCCAAGCTGCGGATTCCGGGTCGCGGGATCGTCGACCAGCGCGTCTTCGCGCGGATCGACGGGCGCCGCAAGCGGGTCGGCAAGCTGCGTCGCAAGTTCCATGCCGCCGGCAAGGCGAACCTGGAGCTGAAGCTGAACGACGCGATGCGCAAGGAGCTCCGCCAGCACGGCGCCGAGCTGCAGGTGGTCACCAGGTTCCGGCCCGACGGCGGCCTGCGCAGCAAGGTCCGCCGTAAGGTCAGGGCCCGAAAGCTCTAGCCAGCACCCGACCTGCAACCGGAAGATTGAATCTGTCAGCAGATATTGCTGACAGATTCAACCTTCTGTCAACGGGGACCGAAGCCGGAAGCTGAACTCAATTACTGAGGCGCCGTGCGCAGCGTTCGATGTGCTGGATGCTGGAGGGGTTGCGGTTGATGCAGTTGGTCAGCCGCGGCAACTGTTTGGTCGGGACCCTCTTGATGTAGTTCGTGATCTGGTTCTGGGTCTGGGGCTTCACGTTTGATTGCTGGAAGGCCTGGTTGGCATCGTCCAGGCTCTTCTGGATGCTGTCGTTGATCCCGCCCGAGACCTTCTCGGTGGTGTCCAAAACCGGACGCAGGACGAAGTAATAGACCGCCGCCAGCGTCCCGACCACGACCAGGATCCGGACCACTGCCGTGATGAGAGTTCCCCCAATTTGCATGCTCGAACTCTATCCTGAAGCTTATGAACCCGCGCGACTTTCTTGAAATCGACCGGCTCCTCTCGGACGAGGAGCGCCTGATCAAGGAGACCGTCTCCCGCTACGTGAACGAGAAGTACCTGCCGGGTGTGGCGGAGCATTTCGAGAGCGGAACCTTCGACCCCGCGGTGCCGAAGGCTCTCGGTGACCTCAACGTGCTCGGGATGCACCTGAAGGGATATGGCTGCGCCGGGTCGAGCGCGGTCGCCTACGGCATCGCCTGCATGGAGCTCGAGGCGGGCGACAGCGCGCTGCGCTCCTTCTGCTCGGTTCAGGGCTCGCTGGCGATGTTCGCGATCTGGAAGTGGGGCAGCCAAGAGCAGAAGGAGCGCTGGCTGCCCGCCATGGCGGCGGGGGACATGATCGGCTGCTTCGGCCTGACCGAGCCCGATTCCGGTTCCGATCCCGGGTCGATGAGAACCACGGCCCGGCGTGACGGCGGGGACTGGATTCTCAACGGCTCGAAGATGTGGATCACCTCCGGCTCGATCGCTGACGTTGCCGTGGTCTGGGCGAAGACCGAAGACGGAGTCCAGGGCTTCCTGGTCGAGCCGGGCATGGAGGGATTCACGGCCCCCGAGATGCACGGCAAGCTCTCGCTGCGGGCCTCTGTCACCTCCGAGCTGGCCTTCGACGACGTTCGGATTCCCGACGCGAACCGGCTGCCTGAAGTCCGATCCTTGAAGGGACCGCTCAGCTGTCTGAACGAAGCTCGCTACGGGATCGCCTGGGGCGTGGTCGGGGCCGCGCGCTCATGCTTCGAAGCTGCCCTCGACTACGCGATGACCCGCAAGCAGTTCGACCAGCCGATCGCATCCTTCCAGCTGACCCAAGCCAAGCTCGCCGATATGGCGACCAAGGTCCAGCAGGGATATCTGTTGGCCCTGAGACTGGGGCAGCTCAAGGACGAGGGCCGGATTGAACCTGAACACATCTCGATGGGGAAACGGGCCAATGTCCGGATGGCGTTGGACGTCGCCCGCACCGCGCGCGGCGTGCTCGGCGCCAATGGGATCACGCTCGAGTACCCGGTCCTGCGTCACGCCAACAACCTCGAATCGGTCTTTACCTACGAGGGAACCGACGAGATCCACACGCTCTCGATCGGCATGGCCCTGACCGGGATCCCGGCTTTCCGCTAGCTAGCGGAAGCGCGGGTAGGCGGGGGCGTACTTCGGATAGGTCCGCTTGTTCAGGAACCGGGCGAGGACCTTGCGCCCCTTGGGAAAGTTCTGGATGCGGAATGAGTTCGAACTTCCGAAATCCTGGTAGTAGACCATCATCCGCACCTTCGAGCGCTTGCGGGCGAAGCCGAAGATTCGTTTGATGAAACCCGGGCCGTCACTACCCCAGAGTCCGAACTCGGTCAGGACCATCGGCTTGTTCTTGCCCAGCGCCCACTTCTTATAGAAGTTCGCCAGGTGCTTCCAGTTGTTGTACTTGTTGTAGAAGTCGGTGCCGACCCAGTCGACCCATTGCTTGCCCGGCCAGTAGTAGCGCGGCAGGTTGGCCCGGACGGTCGGTGAACCGGCCGGCAGCGGGCTCCAGACCAGCGAAACCGGGGCTCGGGGCAGGCGACGCGGCAGGCGCTTGGCCTCACCGACGTTCTGGACCTTAGGCAGGCGGAGTCGCTTGAGCTGGGCGTTGATGCGACCGCGCTTCGCCCCGCCGCGGGTGATGATCGCGATCCGTCGGAAGGCTTGCTTGTACCAGCCGTACGAGTATGAGCCGCCGCGCACGTTGCCGGAACAGTCGACACCCGCGTAGTAGTTCAGGCAGCGGTTCGGCTCACCGAGGGGGCGCAGGTAGATCCGCAGGTGACGCCGCGCGGCCTGGGTGTTGATCCGAATCAGGTAGTCGTCTCCGGCGCCCCGAGCGATCTGCTTCGGCGTGATCACTTCACTGCCGCTGTCGGACCGGGTGGTGATGTGGAGCATCGGCCGGGCCTTCACCGCGCGCCAACGGGGCATCGACTTTTCCCAGCTGTTGCCCCAGGCGTGGTAGGTCTGGATCACGGCGGGGTGTTTGCCGACCGAGCGGGCGAAATCGCGGAAATCGGATGTGTCTCCGGTGTCGGTTACGCCGAAAAACACCTTGCCGTTGGGTGGTTTCAGCACCGCCGCCTCCGCCCTGGGAGCCAGACAGGACGCGAAAAGAAGCGCTCCGAAGAGCGCGGCAACGAGCAGGCGGAATGTGGTCTGGCGGGCTCGGACCATGGTTAAGGCAACCGGGCGGGACCGCCTCGGTTGCGCTTTCCCACCATAAGAAAGGCTTCCGCCGCTCGTTCTGGCGCGAGCCAAGCTGAAGCAGACCTTTCAATTCAGATGTAGGGCCCTGGTCGGTCGTTGGAGCATGCCTCGGTTCCCAGCTCACCCCACTGGTCGGAAAGTCGGGCCGCCGTATTCTTGAGGGGATGGGTTCCACCACTCGTCTTTCGGAGGGCGAAGCAAGTCCGAATGTCGGACCGGCTGGTGTCCTGCTGCGACGCGAGCGGCTGCTCGAGGGGCTTACCGCGGCCCGGGGCTGCCGTGTAGTGGTGCTGGAAGCGCCGGCCGGGTACTCGAAGTCGACCACCATCCGGCTCTGGGAGGCGGCCGACCCGCGACCCTTCGCTTGGGTCGATTGCGAACGCCGGCATGACGACCCGGCGCTGCTGGTCGAGGATTTGGTGGGCGCGCTCGCCAGGGTCGGGATCGACCCCGAGGCCTACGCCGCCCTGAGTCAACCGACCCCGGACTTGACGCTGATCCTCGAGCGGATCGGTGCGGCGATTGCGACGCTCGGGCCTTTCGTCCTGGTCTTCGACGACGCCCACCTGCTGGCGACGGACAAGAGCTGGCAGGTCGTCTACTCGGTGATCGCAGCGATGCCGGCAAAGTCGCAGGTCGCCGTCGCGAGCCGGTCCCATCCGGGGCTTCCTTTGGGTCGCCTCCGGGCTCGAGGTGAACTCTTTGAACTCGGCATGGGCGACCTCGCCCTGACCAGGCGGGAAAGCCATGAACTGCTGGCCGGTCTCGACTTGGACCTCGGCGAGCGGGCTGACCAGATCCATGAGCGAGCCGAGGGGTGGCCGGCGGCGATGTACCTGGCCGGTCTCGCGATCCGGCAGGACGGCGGCGCCTTGCCGGAAGATGCGACCTTCGACGGTGGCGACCGGGTGATCGTCGAGTACTTCCGGGACGAGTTCGTGCGGGACCTGCCTGACGAGGAGGCCCGCTTCCTGTACCGGACCTCGATCCTCGACGAGCTGAACGGGCCACTCTGCGACGCGGTTACCGGCGGCACCGATTCGCTGGCGATGCTGCGCCGGCTGGCCGCTGGTAACGCACTGGTCGTGCCGCTCGATCGGGCCGACACGAGCTTCCGCTACCACCACCTTTTCCGGGACATGCTCCGGTCAGAACTCCGGATCCGTGAGCCCCAAGCGGAAAAGGAACTCCACCATCGCGCGGCGATCTGGCAGGCCGCCAACGGGGACATCCCGCGGGCCACCGACCACGCGATCCAATCCGGGGACTTCGAGCTGGCCGGCGCGTACATCTGGCTCGACGTTCCCGACATCACCGGCCGCGGCCGGATCGCGACCGTCGATCGCTGGTTCGAGGAGATCGGTGACGATCGGATCGCCCGGATCCCCGCCTTGATTCTGGCCCGGGCTCATCGCGAGACGGCCATGGGCTGTGGTGACGAGGCGTACTACTGGCTCGCGGTCGCAGAGCGAGAGATCGGCGTGGATTCACCGGCCTACGGGGATCTTTTCGCGCTGCGGGCAACCCTCGGTCCGGATGGTCCGGCCGGAATGGTCGCTGACGGGGACCGCGCCGCGGCACTCCTGGCGACGACGAGTCCCTGGCAGGTGCCGGCCAAGCTTTACAAGGGGATCGGGCTCTATCTGGAAGAGCACGCGGCCGCGATTCCCCTGCTCCGTGAGACCGCCCGGGAGGCGGCCTCGGTCTCCCCGATCATCCAGGTCATGGCCCAGGTTCAGCTCGCGTTGGACGCGCTTGACCGCGACCAGGTCGATGAGGCCCACGGGATCATCATCCGGGCTCGGGACATAATCGAGCGAAACGGCCTTCGGATCCTGCGGGTGATGTCCCTGATCTACGCGGTCCTCGCTCTGGCCAAGGCCCGGCGAGGCGAGGTGGATTCGGCCGTCCGGGAACTCGAGTCGAGCCACCGGATCGGGGAGGGGATGGTCGACTTCGTCGGCTGGCACGAAGCGGAACTGACCATCGCCCGCTGTCGGACCCTGCTCCGGATCGGACAGTTCAACCTCGCCGACGAGCATCTGAAGCAGGCCGAGGCCGTGGCAACCCGAATGCCCGGCTCGCCCAGATTGGAGGGGTGGATCAGTTGGTGCCGGGACGAGATCGAGAAGCGCCGCGGATCGGCCACTGCCGCCGGCGTCAACCTGACCAAGGCGGAGATCCGGACGCTCCAGTTCCTGCCCAGTCACCATTCCTTCCGGGCGATCGGCGACCAGCTCTACCTTTCGCAGAACACGGTCAAGACCCAGGCCAACTCGCTTTACCGCAAGCTCGGCGTCAACTCGCGGGCCGAAGCCGTGATGGAAGGAAGGCGCCTCGGCCTGCTCGAGGGCGACGGCCAGTGAACTTTGCGGCCTGTTCATCCCCATCGGGTGATGGCCACAACCGCCGTCCGGTTAGATTCCGTGCACAGCAGGTGAACTCGAGGAAGGATTGAGCCGTGACAGAAGAAATCGACGAGATGGGGCCGATCGATTACGTAGTGGTCGAGTGGGCCGGCGAGCAGCCGACCGGCGAGGCGATCCCGTACCTGGTCGACCTGGTTGACAGCGGCCTGATCAGGATCTTGGATCTCGCCTTCATCGCCAAGGACGACGAAGGCAACGTCGCTGAACTCGACATCGCCAACCTCGGTGACGGCGATTTCGCGGTGTTCGAAGGTGTCTCGACCGGCGTGCTCGGAGAAGAGGACCACGCGGAGGCGGCCAACGCGCTCGAGAACGGCACGGCGGCCGCGATCCTCGTCTACGAGAACCGCTGGGCCGGCCCGTTCGCCTCGGCCGTGAGGCGCTCCGGCGGACAACTGGTGGCCAGTGGCCGCATCCCGATCCAGGCTCTGGTCGAGAGCCTCGACGCGACCGAGGCCTAGAGCCTCAGGACTCATAGAAACAAGGAGCAAGAAGATGCCAGGACTACTCAGAGGCGTTGCCCGGACCGCCGCGATCGCCGGTACCGCGACTGCCGTGAGCAACCGTGTTTCCCGACGTCAGGCGGCCAAATGGGCCGAGCAGGACGGGCCGCAGTACGCGAACCCGCGGGCCGATCTGGCCTACCAAACCCAGGAGCAAGCTCAGGCGGCAGCGGCGCCGCAAGCTGCGGCGCCCGCCGCGGCAGCCGATCCCATCGCGCAGCTCAAGGAGCTCGGTGAGCTCCACCAGAGCGGCGTGCTGACCGACGAGGAGTTTGCCGCCCAGAAGGCCAAGATCCTCGGAAGCTGACCGGCCGGCGTCGCCCGGTTGACATGATCTGGGCATGGAGGCCCACATCACTCATGTCAGCGATGAAGAGTTCGAAGCCCTGATCGTGCGGGCGATCGAGCGTCTGCCCGAGCAGTTCCAGGAAGTGATCAGCAAGGTTCCGGTGGTGATGTCGGACCAGGGCCGCGAGCGCCGTGCATACGGGCTCTATCAGGGAGACGGCATCGCCCGCGACAACTTCCCCGACCGGATCATCATCTTCAAAGACACCCTGGTCCGCGACTTCGGCCACGACCGGGAGCTGCTCGCGGCCCAGGTCGAGCGCACGGTCCGGCACGAGCTTGGTCACCACCTCGGCTACGACGAAGGTGGCGTGAGAGGACTGGGCCTGTAGGCTCGCCCCATGTCCAAAGCAACGCTCAACACTACGGCCGGGCCGATCACGATCGAGTTCTTCGACGACGACGCGCCCAAGACGGTCGAGAACTTCCGCAAGCTGGCCGCCGACGGCTTCTACGACAACCTCACCTTCCACCGGGTGATCAAGGACTTCATGATCCAGGGCGGCTGCCCGCTCGGCACCGGCACCGGTGGCCCGGGCTACACCTTCGAGGACGAGTTCAACGACCACGGCGTGGTCCGCGGCGCCCTCGCGATGGCCAACGCCGGCCCCAACACCAACGGCTCGCAGTTCTTCATCGTCACGATTCCGGCCGCTGGCTGGCTGGACGGCAAGCACACCGTCTTCGGCGAGGTGACCGAGGGGATGGACGCTGTCGACGCGATCGAAGCAACCGCGACCGACGGCCGGGACATGCCCCTCGAACCCCAGGTAATCGAAAGCATCGAACTTTCTTAGGTATTAGCGACGCCTGAGCCCCTCCCAACCACTCTTTGTTTCGAATGGGAGGGGCAGGTTCTCGTGGAGGGCGGGCCGGACGCCGCCCGACTTGCAGTTAAGTCAAACGGGGGTTTCCGACTCGTTCTCTTCGGGATCCCCGCCCTGCGTCTGGTCTATGTAGATCACCTGGTCGCCGCGCTTTAGGATGCGGCACTCCTCGTCTCCGGGGCGGTGGACGTTGCCGTCACGGATCACCGCGATCGCGGTTTCCGAACCGTCGCGTTCGATCGGTTCGCCGTGGGCGTCGACGAATCGCTCGTTGATGTCGAGGCCGTCTCCGAAGGTGAGCAGGTCGTTGACGACCCGGGCGGCCTCCGGAGTCTCGGCCGCCATGCCGAGAATGCGCCCGGCCGAGCTGGAGGAGACGATCACCTCCGAAGCCCCGGAGGAGTAGAGCAGCTCGACGTTCGACTCCTCCTTGCAGGAGGTGACGATCTTGGCGTGGTCGTTCAGTTCCCGAACTCGAAGCACGGTCAGGATCGCTTGCTCATCCGAGCTGAGGGCGACGATCACGAAACGGGCGGTCTTGACCCGCGCCGCCTCGAGGATCTGGCGGTCGTAGGACTTGCCGCAAATGCCGTTCAGGTTGAGGCGGTTCGCCTCTTCCAGCGCCGCGTCGTCCTCATCGATGACGACGGCGTCGATCTTCTCGTTGTGGCTTTGGATGAACTCGAGCGAGGATCGTCCCTTGATCCCGAAACCGCAGACGACGACGTGATCGTGGAGATCTCGCTGCCACTTGCGCATCCGGAACTGGAATCTCGATTGCTCGGCCAAGACCTGAAGCGTAGTGCCAACCAGCAAGACGATGAAAAGAACCCGGATCGGGGTGACCACGACCGTGGTGACCAGCCGGGCCCATTCGGTCACCGGGACGATGTCGCCGTACCCGGTGGTGGTGATCGTCACCGTCGAGTAATAGAGGGCGTCGACGAAGGACAGAAGCTGGTGCGGGTGTTCGTTGTCCACGTAACCCTTGCGCCCGAACCAGGTGATGAAGGTGACGATCAGCAGCAGCACGGTCGCCAGCGCGAACCGCTGCATGATCGCCAACAGCGGATCCTGGCGAACCCGGATCAGCCGGAATCTGGCCGGCGCGACCGGTAACGGTGCCGGTGGTTTTCGCTTCCGTTTCAAGTGGCAGCAGCATAGAAGGTGCGCCCGGAGAGAGGACGGAGTTTTGGCCACACCTTCTAGAACCTGCGACAGGGGTTGCTTGACCGGCGAGGCGGCGGCGGGGCCCGGACAGGTACCCTGCAAAGCCTGTGTTTACCTCTCTGGAGCGCCATGACTGAGTCCCTCGCCGACGGTTTCGAAGCTGTCTCATTCGAGCAGTGGAGCGAAGCTGCGACCAAAGGTGACGAAAACGTCGCCATGATGACCCTGCTCGAAAACGGGGTCGAAGCGAAGTGGCTTTACACGCTGGAAGACGCGATCGCCCCTGATCCGTCCGGGCTGCCAGGCAAGGCGCCTTTCGTCCGCGGTACCCGGGCCGGCCGTCACTGGCAGATCCGCCAGGAACAGACCAACCCGGACCGCGCCCGGGCCAATGCCGAGATCCTCCAAGACCTGACCGGCGGCGTCACCGAGATCACCCTCCGCCTCGACCGGGCGGCCCGGGAAGGCTTCGCTCCGGGCAGCGCCGAGTTCGAGGCGGCCCGCGGCGACGACGGCATCGCGATCTCCAACCTCGATCATCTAAGCCAGGTCCTCGAAGGAGTACATCTGGACATGGCCGGCGTCGCCTTGGAAGCCGGCGCTTCGGCCCCCGCCGCCGCGGCCCTGCTGGCCGCCCACTGGCGTGAGAACGGCATCGCTCGCGAGGCCGCGCTCGGTTCCTTCCGCTACGACCCGCTCGGCAATCTGGCCCGGACGGGCTCTCTGCCTTCTTCACCGGAGGAAGCACTCGCCGCGGCCGGTGGCCTGGCCGCCGAGACGGCCCGCGACTGGCCGAACGTCCGCGCGCTGGCGGTTGACACCGGAATCTATGTCGAGGCCGGCGCCACCGCCTCCTGGGAGCTCGGCATCGCGATCGCGACCGGGGTCGAGTATCTCCGGGCCGCAGTCGCCGCCGGTTTGGATCCGGCGGAAGCTGCCGCCCGGATCGAGTTCACTCTCGCGGTCGGTCCCGACCAGTTCCTCGAGATGGCCAAGTTCCGAGCGATCCGTCGGCTCTGGGCCCGGGTGCTCGAGGTATCCGGGGTGGAGGAAACGGGCCGGCATTCGGTCACCTACGCCACCACCTCGGCTCGGATGATCAGTGCGGTGGATCCGTGGGTCAACATGCTGCGGGTGACCACCGCCGCCTTCGCCGCCGGCACCGGCGGCGCCGATGGGGTCACGGTCACGCCTTTCGACCGGATGATCGGTCAGCCGGACGACCTCGGCCGGCGTATCGCCCGCAACACCCAGATCATCCTCCAGGACGAATCATCGCTGGGTCGGATCGCCGATCCCCTGGCCGGCTCCTGGTACGGCGAAGAGCTGACCGACGAGGTCGCGAAAGCCGCCTGGGAACGCTTCCGCGATATCGAGCGCGAAGGTGGTGCTCTGGCTGCCCTCCGTTCCGGGTTGATCGCCACCACCCTGGCCGGCTTGGCCGACGAGCGGGAGGACGATCTCAACCATCGCCGCCGGGTGATGACCGGGGTCAATGAGTTCCCGCTGCTCGGCGAAGACGGGACCGATCCCGTGGCTCCAGACCGGTCAACGGTGAGCGGCGATGTCGGGCGGCTGAAAGAACGTCCGGCTCTGAGCGGTCTCGAGCAGCTCAGTTCGGCCGCGCCCGGGGAGCGTCTTGCCGCAGCGACCTCGCTGGCTTCGTCCGGTGCCCGCATCGACGAGCTCGATGCCGCCGTGGCGACCGAGACCTTCTCGCTGCCGGCGCTGAACCCGCGGCATGACTCGACTCTCTTCGAGAAGCTTCGCCAGGCCGCTTCCGAGCATGAGAGGAACGGAGGCGACCGCCCCCAGATCTATCTCGCCTGCATGGGTTCGATCGCCAGCCACGTCAACTACGCCAACTGGGCCAAGAGCTTTTTCGAGGTGGCCGGAGTCGAAACCGTTCCTAGCGGTGCGCTCGACGGCAACGAGGACCAGGCCAGGACCTTCAGCGACGGCGGCTTCGAGCTGGTCGCGATCTGCGCCGGCAAGAACCAGAGCCCGGAGGACGTTGCCGATCTGGTCGGCAGGCTCCGTGAAGCCGGCGCGAAGTACATCTACATGGTCAACACCACCGCGGAGTTGAACGAGGCCGCGATGAACGCCGGGGCCGACGAACTCGTGAAGAACGGGGTCAACTTGATCGACGTGCTGACCGCCACCCTTGGCCGGCTCGGCGTGGAGGTGAAGTCATGAGTGGGATCCCCGATTTCTCCGAGGTCGAACTCGGTCCGGTCCAGTCTGGGCCGGCCGACGGCGCCGAGCTGGAGGCAGTGCTCGAGAAGTTCGCCGGCGCGGACGGTGACGAGGTCCACTGGGAGACGCCGGAGGGGATCAGCCTCGACCCGGCCTACACCTCGGCGGCGCTCGAAGGCATCGACTTCCTCGACACCAAGCCCGGCTTCGCTCCTTATCTGCGCGGGCCCTACCCGTCGATGTACGTCAACAAGCCGTGGACCATCCGCCAGTACGCCGGTTATTCCACGGCCGAGGAGTCGAACGCCTTCTACCGGCGCAACTTGGCCGCCGGCCAGAAGGGCCTTTCGATCGCTTTCGACCTCGCGACTCATCGCGGCTACGACTCGGACCATCCCCGGGTCGCCGGTGACGTCGGCAAGGCCGGAGTGGCGATCGACTCGATCTACGACATGCGCACCCTCTTCGACGGGATCCCGCTCGAAGAGATGTCGGTCTCGATGACCATGAACGGGGCGGTGCTGCCGATCCTTTCGCTCTTCATCGTCGCCGGCGAGGAGCAGGGCGTGCCACACGAGCAGCTGACCGGCACGATCCAGAACGACATCCTCAAAGAGTTCATGGTGCGGAACACATACATCTACCCGCCCAAGCCTTCGATGCGGATCGTCTCCGACATCATCGGCTACACCTCGCAGGAGATGCCGCGCTTCAACTCGATTTCGATCTCCGGCTACCACATGCAGGAGGCCGGGGCCAGCGCCGACCTCGAGCTCGGATACACGCTGTCCGACGGGGTTGAGTATGTGAAGGCCGCCCTCGAATCGGGCCTCGATATCGACAAGTTCGCACCTCGCCTCTCGTTCTTCTGGGCGATCGGCATGAACTTCTTCATGGAGGTGGCGAAGATGCGGGCCGGGCGCCTGCTCTGGGCCAAGCTGATGCGGGAGTTCAACCCGCAGAACCCGAAGTCGCTCTCCCTGCGCACCCACTGCCAGACCTCCGGCTGGAGCCTCGCCGCGCAGGACGCCTACAACAATGTGGTCCGCACCTGCGTCGAGGCGATGGCCGCGACGCAGGGCCACACCCAGTCACTCCACACCAATGCGCTCGACGAGGCGCTCGGTTTGCCGACCGACTTTTCGGCCCGGATCGCCCGCCAGACGCAGCTCTTCCTGCAGCAGGAATCCGGCACCACCCGGGTGATCGATCCCTGGGCCGGTTCTTACTACGTCGAGTACCTGACCAACGAGCTGGCCCACAAGGCGCTTGCCCACATGGCGGAAATCGACGAGTACGGGGGGATGACCGAGGCGATCGCCGCCGGCATCCCGAAGATGCGGATCGAGGAATCGGCCGCCCGCACCCAGGCCCGGATCGATTCCGGCCAGCAGACGGTGGTCGGGGTCAACTCGTTCCAACCCGAGAACGACACTTGGGTCGATGTGCTCAAGGTCGACGGCAACGAGGTGTACGCGGCTCAGGTCGCGAAGCTCGAGCGCCTCCGCGAGGAGCGCAACGCCGATGAGGTCCGGCAGGCGCTGGAGCATCTGACCAAGGCCGCCGAGACCGGCGAGGGCAACCTGCTCGACCTCGGCGTGAAGGCGGCCCGGGTCCATGCCACCGCCGGTGAGATCAGCGAAGCTCTGGAGAAGGTCTACGGTCGTCACTCCGCGGACATCAAGGTGATCGGCGGGGTCTACCAAGGAGAGGTCGGAGTGGAACACGAGTCATTTGGAGACACCAAGCGGCTGGTCGAGCGCTTCGAGAAAGCCGAAGGCCGTCGCCCCCGCATCCTGGTCGCCAAGATGGGTCAGGATGGCCACGATCGTGGCCAGAAAGTGATCGCCACAGCCTTTGCCGATCTCGGGTTCGACGTCGACATCGGACCGCTCTTCCAAACGCCGGAAGAAGTCGCCCGGCAGGCGGTCGAGGCCGATGTCCATGTGGTCGGGGTGAGCACCCTGGCGGCGGGGCACCTGACCTTGGTCCCGGCCCTTCGCAAGGCGCTCGACGATCTCGACCGAAAGGACATCGCGATCGTCGCCGGCGGCGTGATCCCCCCGGCCGACTTCGACGAGCTGAGGGACCTTGGCGCCGATCTGATCTTCCCGCCCGGCACAGTGATCGGCGAAGCCGCCGGTGAGTTGCTGAGGCTTCTGATCAGCCGTCTCGGTCTCGACGTCGCGATCATCTGACGCCGTGAGGTCGCGGCAGTCAGCCGAGGAGTTGAAACAGGGAGTTCTGGCGGGTGACCGCGGGGCGCTGGCGCGTGCGATCACCCTGGCCGAGAGTAGCCGTGCCGACGACCAAGAGCAGGCTCAGGAACTGATCGCCGGGCTCCTGCCCGAGACCGGAAGCGCGATCCGGGTCGGAATCACCGGCGTGCCCGGCGCTGGAAAATCGACCACGATCGAGGCGCTCGGTCTCGATCTGATCGAGCAAGGCCACAAAGTTGCGGTGCTGGTGGTCGACCCGACCAGTGCCCGGACGGGTGGCTCGATCCTCGGGGACAAGACCCGCATGAACCGGTTGAGCGCGGAAGAGAACGCCTACATCCGGCCCTCCCCGTCGGGCGGGGTGCTGGGCGGCGTGGCCCGCAAGACCCGCGAGGCGATGCTGCTCTGCGAGGCGGCCGGATTCGATGTGATCATCGTCGAGTCGGTCGGAGTCGGCCAGTCTGAGGCCGAGCTGGCCGAACTGGTCGATTGTCTGATGCTGCTGCTGGTCCCGGGGGCCGGCGACGACCTGCAGGGAATCAAGCGAGGCATCATGGAGCTCTCCGACCTGATCGTGGTCAACAAGGCGGACGGCGACCGGATGCCCCTGGCCAAGCGAGCCCGCGGCGACTACCGTCACGCGCTACGGATGCTGCCACCTTCGACGCCGGGCTGGGAGACCCCGGTGCAGATCGCCTCGGCGATCGAGGGCACCGGTCTGGCCGAAATCTGGGAGTCGGTCGAGGCGCACCGCGCCCACCTCGAAGAATCCGGCCTGCTTGAAAAACGCCGTCGGCACCAGACCGAGCGGTGGCTCGATTCGATGATCGAGGAAGCGATGCTGACCGCGATCCATTCCCGTGAGGGGGTCGAGCGAGCGATCGAACAGGCCCGGGCCGACGTCGATGCCGGGAAGATCACCGTCCCTCAGGCCACCCAGAAAGTGATCGACGCCGCCGGCTTGTCCTAACCCCGGACTCGGTCACTTGATCGGCCGGACCGGATTACCGATAGCCTCCGGCGCCGATGATCGGTCCCGATGACGTGCAGATCAGGGTGCTCGGCTGTTTGATCGAGAAGCAGCGGACGACTCCCGATCAGTATCCGCTCACCCTGAACTCACTGCGGCTGGCATGCAACCAGTCGACCAACCGTGAGCCGGTGGTCGATTACGACGAAGCGGAGATCCGCAAAGCGCTCGGCGAGCTCGGTCGCCGCCGCTGGATCCGCGGCGCCTCCGGTCACACCAGCCGCTCGCCGAAGTACCGGCACTTGCTGGACCAAGAACTCTCGCTCTCCGAAGACCAGATCTCGGTGCTCGCGGTGCTGATGCTCCGCGGCGAGCAGACGCCCGGTCAGCTCAAGCAGCGGACCGAGCGCATGTTCGGCTTCCACGATCTCGATGCATTGCAGACCACCCTCGACGCGCTGAGCGCGCGGGAGCTGATCGAGCGCCTGCCTCGCCGGCCCGGGCAGAAAGAGGACCGATACCGCCAGCTGCTGGGCGGCAACCACCTCGAAGAAGCCGACGGGGCGGAAGCCGCCACCTCCGAATCCGGGGGCGATTACCCGCACAATCGGGAGGCAAACGCCCCCGGAACCACGGGGGCCGGGGGTGCTGGATCCGTGGTTGAAGCGGCCTCAGAGCCGATGGCGGTCCCGATCGACACTCCCGAGACGGAGCGGATCGAAGCTCTCGAACGCCAGGTCGGTCAGTTGACCGGCGAGCTAGCTGAACTGCGCGCCCTGGTCGACGACCTGCGCGAACAACTCGGCGCCTGACGGATCGCCGGGCCTTGTGGCCCTCGAACACGAGCCCCACGGGCCGGTCTGAAAAATGTTTCCACCGGCCGTAAGTAATCGGCCGCTCGCTCGTTGCACTGGTGAAAGGGCTTCCCAAGCCACCAGGAATACGAGAGGAACACCATGTACCAACCAATCGACAGGATCGGCTCCCAAAGCGGGGTTTCACGACCTCAGCGTGCGCTGACCGCGCTGGTCGGCGTGCTGCTTTCGACGCTCGTCGGAGTCTTCATGATCGGGCCTTCGCAGGTTGACGCGGCGCCGATCGTCCATCGCTTCGCCGACCTGAACCCGGGCCCGAGCTATTCCGGCCCCACGAGCTATGTCTCGCATGCCGGAGATCTCTACTTCACCGCGCGCACCGGCGCAACCGGCGAGGAGCTCTGGCGCTTGAGCAACGGCAAGATCAATCTGGTCAAAGACATCAACCCGGGCAAGGCGGGCTCGAACCCCTCGCAGCTCATGGTCTACGCGGGCGAGCTCTACTTCGTCGCCGACGACGGCACCCACGGCCGTGAGCTCTGGCGGACCGACGGCAACACCACGACCATGGCGGCCGAGATCATTCCGGGCGATGAGGGCGGCGAGCCCCACCAGCTGGCGGTCCTGGACGACAAGCTCGTCTTCTCCGCCGAAGACGTCGCAGGTGGACGTGAACCGTGGGTCTTCGACGGCAACACGGCAAATCAGATCGACGACATCCGGCCCGGGGCAAACGGGTCAAATCCGAACGAATTCACCGCCTTCAAGAACCATCTCTACTTCCGGGCCAACAACGGCACCACCGGCGTCGAGCTCTGGCGCACCAACGGCACCACGGTCGAGGCGGTGGCCAACATCAACCCGGGCGCGGCGAGTTCGAATCCGACCGACTTCGTCGAGCTCGGCGATTTCCTTTACTTCCGCGCCGGCGGCCCCACCGGAACGGAACTCTGGAGGACTAGCGGCGTGTTCACGGTGGCGGTCGAGGATCTCAATCCAGGCGCTGCCAGCTCCAGTCCCTCGGACCTCACGGTGATGGGTGACCATCTCTACTTCGTCGCGACCGACGGAG
>Ga0182738_1001873_pt1 | contig 25497 bp, 23 predicted proteins | sample eDN5th30CBELigMG_FD_128876 | JGI IMG/M metagenome (GOLD analysis project Ga0182738, IMG submission 128876) | Enriched Miracle-Growth compost microbial communities from Emeryville, California, USA - eDNA 5th pass 30_C BE-Lig MG (version 2)... ...
CGCGCTCGACGGCGTCGCGCCGCAGCTTCCCGCCGACGCGGTGTGCTGGGTGGCTCCCGGCGCCGCCGTGATCGGCGACGTCCGGCTCGCGCCCGGGGTGGGCATCTGGTTCGGCGCGGTGCTGCGCGGCGACCAGGAGCCGATCGTCATCGGGGAGGACAGCAACCTCCAGGAGCATTGCGTCCTCCACACCGACCAGGGATTCCCCCTGACGGTGGGGAAGGGCTGCACCATCGGCCACCGCGCCATCCTCCATGGCTGCACCGTGGGCGACAACGTGCTCGTCGGCATGGGGGCGACCGTCCTCAACGGGGCGCGGATCGGGCGCGACTGCCTGATCGGGGCCGGCGCCATGGTCACCGAGGGCAAGGAGATCCCGCCCGGCTCGCTGGTGCTCGGCATGCCGGGCAAGGTGGCCCGCCCGCTCAGCCCGGAGGAGATCGCCCGCAACCGCACCGCGGCGGCGCACTACGTCGCGAACTGGAAGCGGTTCGCGGCCGGCCTCCGGCCCGTCGAGGGCGCCTGACCGGCGTCGCATCCCGGGCCGGTCCGCCCTATAACCCCCTCAAGGAGCGATGCGCCGAGCATCGCCGAGATGGACACGAACGGAGTTCCGCGCAATGCCGCCCGAACCCGGCTGGCAGGTCCCGCCGGCCTATCAGCCCGATCCCAAGGACTACACGTACGACCTCGATGCCGCGCTGTCGGCCGTGGTCTCGATCAGGGCCAAGGTCCCCGAGGACGCGTTCACTGCCGGCATATTGGGCACCGAGCGCGGGGGCGCCGGCGTCGTGATCGAGCGGAGCGGCCTGATCGCCACCGTCGGCTACCTCATCACCGAGGCCGAGACCATCTGGCTGGGCCTCGCCGACGGGCGGCGGGTTCCGGGCCATGCGCTCGGCTACGACCAGGCGACGGGGCTGGGCCTCGTCCAGGCGCTCGCCCGCCTGGACGTCCCGGCGATGCCGATCGGCAGCGCCCATGCGCTGCCCGTCGGCGAGCGCGTGGTGATCGGCGGAGCGGGCGGGCGCGCCCACGCGACCGCCTCCGTCATCGCCGCCCGGCAGCAGTTCGCGGGATACTGGGAGTACCTGATCGAGGATGCGGTGTTCACCACGCCGGCCCATCCGTTCTGGGGCGGGGCGGCGATGATCGGCCCCAACGGCGACCTCTGCGGCATCGCCTCGCTCCGCCTCGACCAGTCCGAGGGCGAGGAGGGCGGCGAGGAGCCGCTCAACATGGTCGTACCGATCGACCTCCTGCCGCCGATCATCGACGATCTCCGCACCCTCGGCCGCCCCGATCGGCCCGCACGGCCCTGGCTCGGGGTCTACGCGGTCGAGGTCGACGAGCGCGTGGTGCTCGCCGGCATCGCCGAGGATGGCCCCGCCGAGGGCGCGGGGCTCGTCGCCGGCGACACGATCCTTGCGGTCGACGGCCGGCCGGTGACGACGCTGGCCGAATTCTATCGGGCGCTGTGGGGGCTGGGGGAGGCGGGCGCCACGGTCCCGCTCGCGGTCCAGCGCGACGGCGAGACCATCGCGGTCGCGGTGCGCTCGGCCGACCGGCACCGCCTGCTCAAGGCGCCCAGCGTGCATTGACGGCCGGGGGCGGAGGGCCCTCGTCCCTCGTCGCCCGCGGGGATCAGCGGAGGCTGCCGACCAGCGGCTGGCTGCGCCCGTCCTCGATCGCCATCCACGCGCCGCTGTCGTACTCGGACTGGCGCTTCAGGTAGCGGTAGGAGGTCTCGCTCCAGACGCGGATCTGCGGGTCGAGATTGTCGAGGACGAGGTCGCCGCGGTCGGTGGTCACGGTCAGCACCGCATGGCCGTCGCCGTTGGTCTGGCGGACCACGGTGATGAGGAGCGCCGCGGCGGGCCAGCCCTTCTCCATCAGCTTCCGGCGCTTGAGGAGGACGAAGTCCTCGCAGTCGCCGCTGGTCTCGGGATAGGCCCAGACCTCCGGGCGTCCGAACAACTCCTCGTCCGTCGCCGGCCGGATGCCGGTGTTGACGCCGGTATTGACGCCGGTGAGCTCGCGCCACCGGGTGTCGTCGAGCTTGACGCGCACGCGGCTGACGCTGTGGACGGAGCAGTCTTCGACATGGATCTGGCAGAATTCGTGATGGCCGATCGGCTGGCTCGTCTTGCCGTTCACCGCCATGAATATCGATCGTTCATGGGCGGTCGCGGTCGAGAACGATGCGGCGCCAAGTATTGACGCTACAACGATTGCCAATATTCCCCCCGAACCGCGCATCTCTTCACTCCCCACTCGAGAGCGACTCTGCCACCCGACGATTTTATCCCGCTCTAAGGCGGTTCCTACAAATTTCCGCTGCCGTTATACGGTTTGGAAACCATCCGGACGGCGCCGGTAAGCTTTGTCTCCGAAGGCGCATGGCGGCTTCCGGCCGGCGTTAACTCTTGCCCCCGTCGACGACGTAGAGATGGCCGTGCCGCCGGCCTCCGGCGAGCAGGAAGCTTGGCGGCAGGGTTACGAAGCGGTTGCCGTCGGACGCCGCCGGATGCCGGCCGGGCCCGATGAGCTGGACGGCGCCGACGCTCTGGCGGGCGATCGGATCGGTTCCGAACCAGTAGGGGCGGCGGTGTACCGCGCAGCTCCCGAGAATCCGGTCGTGCGTGCCGACGCCGTGGCGGAGCGGCAGCAGAAGGAACTCGCAGGACACGCTCCGGCCCCGCATCGAGACCAGCTCGGCCTCGAGCACGACGCCCGTCGCGTCCTCGACCACGCGCTCGGCGGCGCCGGCCACGGTGATGCGGTGCTCCGGCGACCACAGGTCGAGGAAGTTGCCGCCCTTGATCTCGCGTCCGTAGAGCGAGCACATCCGGGTGCCGGCGAGGCGCACGCGCTGGTTCCCGGCGGCGATCACCTCGAGGATGAACGTGTCGGGCAGCACGCGGCGGATGTCGCCGGGCTCGATGTCCGTGCGTCGCGGCGCGGCATCGCTGCCGCGAATACGGTTCCAGTACGCGAAGAGCTCGCGCGACGTCGCGTGTCTCATGTGACCTTGCCGTCCCTGCATTCGGGAGCCGGGCCACACCCCGGCCCGGGTCTCCTGGAACGGCACAGGTCTTACGCCTGGTCCCGCCCCCGGAGGACAAGCTAGCACGGCGCGGGCCAACCGATGTGTGCCAAAGCGGGACGGAGCGCCGCGATAGCTTTTTGTCCTTACCCCTTTATAAAGTCCGGGCGAGCCACCAATCTTCCGGATGCCATGAACGTCGATCCGCGCTTTGCCCCCGCCGCCGGACGCCAGCGGGTGTTCAACCTGCCGCCAGTGCTGGTGGCCGTGGTCGCGGCGCTGTTCGCGGTCCAGGTGCTCCGCGACTACATCCTGTCGGACAGCGCCGCGGTCGAGTTCGTGCTCACCTTCGCCTTCATCCCGGCGCGCGTGTTCGACGCCTCCCTGGCGCTCCCGGGGGGAGACGGGGCGAGGCTGTGGAGCTTCGTGACCTACGCGTTCCTCCACGGCGACTGGTCGCATCTCATCTTCAACACGCTGTGGCTCGCCGCCTTCGGCGGGGCCGTCGCCTGGCGCTTCGGGACGTGGCGGTTCCTCGGCTTCTCGGCGATCGGCGCGATCGCCGGCTCCGCGCTCCATCTCGGCCTCTATCCGGCGAGCATGGTGCCGCTGGTGGGCGCCTCGGCGGCGATCTCGGCCCATATGGCGGCGGCCGCCCGCTTCGCCTTCATGGGGCCGGGGCCCTATATCGGGACGTCCGGCGCCGGCGCCGCGGCCTATCGCCGGCCCGCCCCGCCGCTCGCGATGGCGCTCCGCGACCGCCGGGTGCTGACCTTCCTCGGTGCCTGGCTCGTCACCAACCTCCTCTTCGGGCTGTTCGGCGGGGGCAGCGTCGCCTCGGGCGCCATCGCCTGGGAGGCCCATATCGGCGGCTTCGTGGCCGGGCTCCTGTTCTTTCCGATCTTCGATCCGGTGCGCCGCCCCGGGCGGTGACTTTTCCCCGCAGATTTTGCTGCGTTGCAGCTTGTCAACTGCGACGTTGCGTCCCATCCTTGCCGGTAAGGCGTTGGGGGAATGCGGCGGGCGACCGGACCGGGCGACACTCCATCGATGTCCGGGCGCCCTTGATCATGGAGGCACCCGATGATCGTTGCCCAGATTCTTGCGTCGAAGGGACGGGACGTGGCGACCACGTCCCCGGAGAAGACCATCGCGGCCGTCGCGACCGAGCTCGCGGCCCGCAGGATCGGTGCCCTCGTGGTGGTCGAGCGCGGGCACCTCATCGGCATCGTCTCGGAGCGGGACATCGTCAAGGCGATCGGCTTCAACGGCCTCGACGTCCTCGGCGATCCCGTCGCCTCGATCATGATCCGCGACGTGGTGACCTGCCGCGAATGGGAGAAGATCAACACGGTCATGGCGCGCATGACGCGGCGGCGCTTCCGCCACCTGCCGGTGGTCGAGGAGGGCGAACTGGTCGGGATCGTCTCGATCGGCGACGTGGTGAAGGCCCGGATCGAGCAGGTCGAGTTCGAGGCGGACGAGCTCCGGAGCTACATCGCCACGGCCTGACCCGCCGGCCCGCTCAGCCCTTCCGCGGCGGCACGCGCCGCATGGCGGCGTCGAAGCCGAGCGCCAGGTCCGGCGTCGGCTCGGCGCCGAGCGGCACCGTCCGGTAGAAGCACGAGCGGAAGCCCTGGTGGCAGGCGACGGCGTCGCCCGCCATCTCGACCTGGAGCAGGATCACGTCCTGGTCGCAGTCGACGCGCATCTCGCAGACGGCGAGCGTGTTGCCGCTTTCCTCGCCCTTGCGCCACAGCTTCCGGCGCGAGCGGCTCCAGAACCAGGCGCTGCCGGTGGCGACGGTGCGGGCGAGCGCCTCCTCGTTCATGTGCGCGACCATCAGCACCTCGCCGCTGCCGGCGTCGGTGACGATCGCGGTGATCAGGCCGTCGGCATCGAATCGCGGCGCGAAGCCGGTGCCGAGCTCGACGGCGTCGTGGTCGCCGCGGGCGGCGAAGCGGGTCGATGCGGATGTCATGCCGGGGGCTTTAGACGATCGCGGGCGGGGAGGGGAGTCCCCCTCGACGCCGGGCTGCGGTCAGCGCGGCCGGCCAACGAGCGCCAGGAAGCGCTGCTGCTCGGCCGGGTCGTCGCGGAAAACGCCGGTGAACTGCGTGGTGACGGTCGAGGCGCCGTGCTTGTGGACGCCGCGAAGCGTCATGCAGAGATGCTCGGCCTCGATGAGGATCGCAATGCCGCGGGGCTTCAGCGCCTCGTCGATCGCCGTCACGACCTGACTGGTCAGCCGCTCCTGGGTCTGGAGCCGCCGGGTGTAGATGTCGAGGACCCGGGCGAGCTTTGAGAGGCCCACGACCTTCTCGCCCGGATAATAGGCGATGTGGGCCCGGCCGAGGATCGGCACCATGTGGTGCTCGCAATGCGAGGTGAAGGGGAGGTCGCGGAGGACGACGATGTCGTCATGGTCGCCGAGGTCCTCGAACGTCCGCGCGAGCGCCGCCTCGGCCGATTCGCGGTATCCGGCATAGAATTCCTCGAAGACGCGGACGACGCGCTTCGGCGTGTCGCGGAGCCCGTCCCGGTCGGGATCGTCCCCGGCCCAGGCGATGAGCGTGCGGACGGCCCGTTCGGCCTCCTCGCGGCTCGGGCGTTCGGGGATATCCGGCTCGGCCTTCCGGCGGCTCGGCGGCTTGACGACTGCATCCATCCTGGGGGGGCACTCCGGGCGTTCGACCGCCCCCCATATAGCGATCCGGACGGGAATTGCGACCGCAGCGACGCCGCGGAGGGGACGGCTTTGCCGCCGGTCACGGAACCGTCATCCCGGCGTAATCGCCGGGTCACGGCGGAGCCGTAAGCGCCCCTTGTTTCCGTCCGCAACAGGGGGCCAGAACCCATGACCATGCTCCGCACCGGCGCCACCGCCGGCGCCGCGCTCATCGCCATCGCCGCCGGCGCGCCGGCCGAGGCCGAGACGTTCAACCGCATCGCCACGTTCCACGTGGTCGACAACCTGCCGGCCGACGCCGATCCGGCCGACGGGATGGTCGCCGAGATCGTCGCCGCCACCGCCGACGGGATGACGCTGGTCTATACCGACAGCCCCGGCAAGCGGATCGGCTTCGTCGACATCGCCGACCCGCGGGCCCCGCGCGCGGCGGGCGTCGTCGCGCTCGACGGCGAGCCGACCTCGGTGGTCGTCGCCGGCGGCAACGCCCTCGTCGGCGTCGTCACGTCGCACTCGAAGGCCGACCCCTCGGGCCATCTCGCCGTGGTCGACATGGCGGGCCGGACGGTGAGCGCCACCTGCGACCTCGGCGGCCAGCCCGATTCGCTGGCGAGGAGCGCCGACGGCAGGTTCCTCGCCGTCGTCATCGAGAACGAGCGCGACGAGGAACTCGACGACGGCCGGATCCCGCAGCTCCCGGCGGGCAATCTCACCGTGTTCCCGCTGGCCGGGGACGTCCCCGACTGCGCTGCCAAGGTCGTCGTCGACCTCACCGGGCTCGCCTCCGTCGCGGCCGACGATCCGGAGCCCGAGTTCGTCGACATCAATGCCGACAACGTCGCCGTCGTCAGCCTCCAGGAGAACAACCACATCGCCATCGTCGACCTCGCCACCGGCACGGTGACGGCGAGCTACGGCGCCGGCACGGTCGACCTTGCGGGCATCGACACCGAGAAGGACAGGGTCATCTCCCTCACCGGCGCGATGGCGGGCGTCGCCCGCGAGCCCGACACCGTGCAGTGGCTCGACGCCGACCGGTTCGTCGCGGCCAACGAGGGCGACTACGAGGGCGGCAGCCGCGGCTTCACCATCTTCGGGAAGGACGGAGCCGTCGACTACGAGAGCGGCGCCGACTGGGAGCACATCGTCGTCCGCCTCGGCCACTATCCCGAGGGCCGCAACAGGAAGGGCAACGAGCCGGAGGGTGCCGAGGTCGCGACCTTCGGCGACGAGCGGCTGATCTTCATCGCCTCCGAGCGGGGCTCGCTGGTCGGCGTCTACCGGGACGAGGGCGCGGGGCGGGCCCCGACCTTCCTCCAGGCGCTGCCGGGCGGCATCGGCCCCGAGGGCCTGCTGGCGATCCCCGAGCGGAACCTCTTCGTCACCGCGAGCGAAACCGACCTCCGCGCCGACGGGCTGATCGGCTCGGTGGTCACCGTCTACGAGCGGAGCGACGCGCCGGCCGCCTACCCGACGCTGGTCTCGGCCGACGACGCAAGCGGCCTGCCGATCGCCTGGGCGGCGATCTCTGGCGCCGTCGCCGACGCGGCCGTCCCGGGGCGCCTCTACGCGGTGACCGATTCGGCCTTCGCCGAGGCCCGCATCCTCACCATCGACGCGACGAGGACCCCGGCGGTGATCACCGCGGCGACGACCGTGACCAGGGACGGGGCCCCGGCGGCGCTCCTCGACCTCGAGGGCATCGCGCTCGCCGGCGACAGCGGCTTCTGGCTCGCCTCCGAGGGCGATCCCGAGCGCGAGAAGGACCCGACGCAGTCGATGCTCCTCCGCGTCGACGCCAAGGGCATGATCGTCGAGGAGGTGGCCCTGCCGGAGTCGCTCCAGGCGGTCGCCACCCGCTTCGGCTTCGAAGGTGTGACGGTGACCGGCTCGGGCGACGACGAGACCGTCTGGGTCGCCGTGCAGCGCACGTGGAAGGACGATCCGGCGGGCAAGGCGAAGATCCTCGCCTATCGTCCGGCGGACAGGCGCTGGGGCGTCGTCCACTACCCGCTCGACCCGGCCGGCAAGGGCTGGATCGGCCTCTCCGAGGTGACGGCGGCGGGCGAGGGCCTCGTCTTCATCGAGCGCGACAACCAGGTCGGCCGCGATGCCAGGGTCAAGAAGCTGACCTTCGTGCCGCTTGCCGGCGTCACGCCGGCGGCCCTCGGCGAGGCTGAGATCCCGCTCCTTGCCAAGACCGAACTCCGCGATCTCCTGCCCGACCTCGCCGCCCCGAACGGCTTCGTTCTCGACAAGGTCGAGAGCTTCGCGCTCGACGTCGAGGGCAACGCCTTCGTCATCACCGACAATGACGGGGTCGACGACCATTCCGGCGAGACTCAGTTCATCCCCCTCGGCAAGCTCGCGTTCTAGGCCGCTGCCGGAATCGCCATCCCGACCGAAGGGCGCGGCGCGAGCCGCGCCCTTCTTCCTTCCGGACCGGCGGAGGCGCTCGATGGCGCGAAATTAACTGGAAAAGCGACGCACGGCATGGCTCATGCTCACCGGTGATTCCCGGCGACCGGAAAAGGGGAGCTTTCCGTGCTGAGACGACTGCGCAAGCTGGCCGTGGTTCTCGGCATCGTCGTCGTTGCCGTGATCGCGACCGTCTTCGTCGTCCGGGCGCTCGATTCGCTCCGCGGGCCCGACCTCGCCCTGTGGCACACATTCGTGCCGGAGGAGATGACCGTCGCCGAGATGGATGCCGCGGGCTGGGACGACTACCTCGCGGCCGAAGAGGCGGCGTTCCGCTCGGTCCGCGACAACGTCACGGCGAAGCTGCCGCCCCGCGATCGCGTCGCGCATGACCGGTATTTCGCCGATGCGCCGGTCTATCCGGGACGGTTCCCGCAGGACTTCAACCGCTCCTACGTGCTCGAGCCGGACGGGCCGCCGAAGGGCGCCGCCGTCTTTCTCCACGGCCTCACCGATGCGCCCTACAGCCTCCGGCACGTCGCCGAGCTCTACCGGGACCGCGGCTACGTCGCGGTCCTGATCCGCATGCCGGGCCACGGCACGGTGCCGGCGGGGCTCACCGTGGCGACGTGGGAGGCGTGGATGGCGGCGACGCGCCTCGCCGTCCGCGCGGCTGTCGAGCGCGCCGGCCCCGGCCTGCCGCTCCATGTCGTCGGCTACTCCAACGGCGGCGCGCTGGCGGTGAAATACGCCCTCGACGCGATCGCCGACCCGGGGCTCCGCAAGCCGGACCAGCTCGTCCTCCTCTCGCCGATGATCGGGGTGACGCGCTTTGCCCGCTTCGCCGGGCTCGCCGGCTGGCCGGCGATCTTCCCGGCCTTCGTCAAGGCGGCGTGGCTGAGCATCCTGCCCGAGTACAATCCCTTCAAGTACAACTCCTTCCCGGTCAATGCCGGCCGCGAATCCTGGCGGCTGGTGGCGGCGCTGCAGGACGGGATCAACGCCGCGACGGCCTCCGGCCGGATGGCGGAGATGCCGCCGGTGCTGACCTTCCAGTCCGCGATCGACTTCACCGTGAGCACGTCCGCCGTGGTCACCGCGCTCTACGACCGGCTGCCCGACAACGGCAGCGATCTCGTCCTGTTCGACGTCAACCGCGCGGCCCGGGTCGGCATCCTCCTCCGCCCGCGGGCGAAGCGGACGGTCGAGGCGCTCCTGCCGCCGGCGCCCCGGAAGTACGCCACGAGCGTGATCGGCAATGCCGCCGACGGCGACGCCGCCGTTGTCGAGCGCCGGGTCGCCGCCGGCGCCGGGGCGGAGACGGTGACCCCGCTCGGCGTCGACTATCCCCGCGACGTGTTCTCCCTGTCGCACATCGCGATGCCGTTCCCGCCGTGGGACAGCCTCTACGGCGCCGCGCCCGAGCCGCCGGACGCGTTCGGCGTGAGCCTCGGCGACATCGCCGCCCGCGGCGAGACCGGGGCGCTCATCGTCGGGCTGGACTCGCTCCTCCGCAACACCTCCAATCCCTTCTATGACTACCTCGCGCGCCGGATCGGCGAGACCGTCGATGCGCGCTGACCGGAGATCGTGATGCCGCGCACCGAACCGACCCGGCTCCCCGTCGCGAAGGCACGGGCCTGACGATGCGCCGCGTCCTCCTGATCCTTCTCGTCCTGATCGTCCTCGCCGGCGGCGCCACGATCGCGATCTCGTTCCACCATCCGCCGATGCGCCTGATGCCGCCGCCGGCGGTGTTCCTCGACGAGCGGGCGAGTGTGATCCTCGAAGGCGCCACCGATCCCGAGATCCCGCTCTTCTACGCCACCAACCGCGTGCCGCGCGGGCCCGCGGAGGATCCCGACTACGCCCGGTCGGCGGGCGCGCCGCTCAACCTCGGCGAACTGACGATCCGGATCGGCGACGACGCCACCACGCTCGACCGCATCTTCGAGTGGTCGACGCGGGCGAGCGACGATCCGCGGCCCTATCTCCACCTCCAGTCGGTGACGCAGCAGGCGACGATGCCGCCCGACGCCCCGCCCGGCGAAGCGGCGGCGGCGTGGTTCGCGGCCCTCGACGCGGCGGTCGCGGCGAGCCGCGACAAGGACGTGATCATCTACGTCCACGGCGCCAACACCACGCTCGAGCGCGCCGCGGGCCAGGCGGCGCAGCTCCAGCACTTCACCGGCCGCGACGCCGTGGTGGTGCTGTTCGCCTGGCCGACGGCCGAGAACTTCCTTCTCTATTCGCGCGACATGCGGACCGCGGCGGAAGCCGCGCCGCAGTTCGCGCGCCTTGTGGAGCTCATCGGCGAGAACACGTCGGCGAAGAAGATCGACGTCTTCACCTACAGCGCCGGCGGTACCGTCGGCAGCGACGGCCTCGCCATCGTCGGCCGCGACGCCGCGGCCTCGGGCACCGATCCACGCCTCGGCGAGGTTTACCACGCCGCGCCGGACGCCGACTTCCGCACCTTCGTCGACGACATGAAGGACTATGCCGGCCGCGCGACGCGCACGACCGTCGCCGCCAACATGCGAGACAGCGCGCTCCGTCTCTCGGCCTTCGTCAACAACGCCTCGCGGGCCGGTCGCCCCGACATGGCCGAGCTCAGCGACGAGGCGACGGAATTCCTCCTCCGGGCGACCGACGACTACGGGCTGGAGCTGCTCCGGGTGCGGCCCGAGAACATGTACGGCCTCTCCAATTTCTCGCACACCTTCTGGTACGACGACCCGTGGGTGTCGAGCGACGTCCTCTTCACGCTCCTCCACCACCTCTCCCCGGAGGCGCGGGGGCTGGAGGAGGGGGAGAGCGCGATCGGCGGCCACTACTACACCTTCACGCCGGATTACCCGACGCGGCTCTCCGCGGTCATCGACCAGCTCCGCCAGTCGGGGGCGATCGCGCCGGGCGACCCGCTGCTGCCGGAGGAGGCGCCTCCCTCCGCGCCCGTCCCGGAAGCGCCGGCCCCGGAGGCCGGCGAATGAAGGCGCTCGGCCTCGTCGCGGCGCTCACGCTCGGCGCCGGCGCCGGCGCCAGCCCGGCCCTGGCGCAGGACTGCGTCGTGCTGCTCCACGGCCTGTCGCGGACGGAGAATTCGTTCCTCCTCATGGAGGAGACGCTCCGCGCCTTCGACTACAAGGTGGTGAACTCGACCTATCCGTCCACCGAGATGCCGGTGGAGGAGCTGCTCGGCCATATCGACGACGCGGTCGCCGAATGCGGGGATGCCGGTCAGGTCCACTTCGTCACCCACTCGATGGGCGGAATCCTCCTCCGCGCCTGGATGATCGATCACCGGCCGGACAATCTCGGGCGCACGGTGATGCTCGGGCCGCCCAACCATGGCTCGGAGCTCGTCGACCTCTTCGGCGACCTGTGGCTGTTCGAGTTCCTCGTCGGCCCGGCGGGCACCCAGCTCGGCCGCGAGGTCGAGAGCCTGCCGAACCTCCTCGGCGCCGCCGACTTCGAGGTCGGCGTCATCGCCGGGAGCCGTTCGGCGGTGCCGATCCCGTTCATCTTCCACGGGCCGAACGACGGGCTGGTGGCCGTCGATTCGACCCTTCTCGACGGCATGACGGACCATATCGTCCTGCCGGTCACGCACACCTTCATGATGAACAATCCGGTGGTCATCGCGCAGGTCCTGCACTTCCTCGAGACCGGCCGCTTCGATCCGGACATCACCCTCCGCAGCCTCTTCCAGCGCGCGCTCCGGCGCTAGCGAGCTTGCCGGGGAGGAATGGGGGGGATACCGTCCACCAAACCTTCGGGGGGTACCGCCATGATGCGCCTCATTGCCTCGACGACGCTCGAACTGCTCGCCAATGCGATCGGCCTCCTCGTCGCCTACCTGATCCTCCAGCCGGCCATGCAGATCACGGTCGGCGGCTTCATCATCGTCGTGGTGATCTTCTCGGTCTGCCGCTTCGTGCTGGCGCCGCTGGTGATGAAGCTCTCGATGCGCTACGCGCGGATGCTCGTCGGCGGCATCTCGCTGGTGGTGATCTTCGTCTCGCTGCTGATCACCTCGCTGATTGCCGGCAGCGGCCTGGTGATCACCGGCGTCTCGACCTGGATCCTCGCAACGCTGATCGTCTGGGTCTTCGGCGTGGTCGCGATGCTGCTGCTGCCCATGGTGCTCTTCAAGAAGACGCTGGCCGCGGCGCGGAACGACCAGCGGCCGCTGATCGGCTGATCCGCCCGCCGGGGGATACGTTCCGCGCCGTCAGCGCTTCCGGCCGCGGGGAGGCCGTGCCGTCGCCCGCGCCGGCGACGGGCTCTCGTCCATGTCGATGTCGCCGTCGCTCGAGAGCATGATCGCGACAGGCCGCAATGACGGGATCTTGGCGCAGATCGTCAGGATCACCGCCATCAGCGGCACCGCGAGGAAGGCGCCGGCGAGGCCCCAGACCATCGCCCAGAATGTCAGCGCCGCCATGATGACGAGCGAGCTGAGGTTGAGCGTCCTGCCCATCACCATCGGCTCGACCACCTCGCCGGTGATGCCGTGGACGAGGGTGAGGCCGACGACGACCAGGAAGACCGGGGTGAAGTCCTGGAACTGGAGCAGGGCGAACAGCGAGGGCAGCACCGTGCCGGTGATCGACCCGATCTTGGGGATAAAGTTGAGGAAGAAGGTGAGGAGCGCCCAGGTCTCGGCGAAATCGACGCCGAGGAGCTTGAGCACGGCATAGGCGGCCACCGTGTTGCCGGCGCTGAGGAGGGTCTTGAGGAGGAGGTAGCGGTGGACGCCGGCGATGATCCGCCGGCCGGTCTCCTTGACCTCGGCGGCGCGCGCCGGGTCGCCGGCGAACAGCCGGTCGATCTTCTCCGGGAAGTAGCCGCTCTCGACGAACATGAAGCCGACGTAGAGGAGCACCACCACGATCGAGGCGATGGCGACGCCGGCCGGCGTCAGGATTCCGCGGATCCCGGCGACGACGTTGAAGTCGGCCATCGAGACGCGGATCGCCTCGGCAAGGTCCTGTCCGAGCCATTCGGAGAGCGCGGCGACCATCCGCTGCAGCCGCTCGAGCATGGTCGGCCACTCGGCGATCATCAGCGTGAGCTCGCCCGAGACGATGCTGTAGAGGAGGACCATCAGCGCGCCGAGCACCACCAGTCCGACGATCGCCGCCAGCCAGTAGGGCGGGGCGATCTTTCCCATCCGGATCCGCGACACCTTGTCGATGCCTGCGGCGAGCACGGTGAACACCAGGAAGCCGACGACGATCGGGACGAGGAACGGCCGGCCGTAGATCAGGATGAGGAGCACGATGCCGATGACGGCGAGCCCCATGAACCAACGGCTCAGCGCCGTGTCGCCGAATCCCCCCTTGTCCATCCACGCTGCTCCCGGAATCGATCGCCATCCGACCGGCGGCCACTATAGCCGTATCACGGGGGGCGCCGCAGCCGGTGAGAAGCGTGCCGGCTAGCTGTGGTTTCTGATCAGGTTGTTCCGTCGAGTGCCTGAGCTGGCGTTCGCCTGGCGAGGCTAGCATGAGGGCGCTGGTGGTTGTACCAGGCGAGCCATCTCGGCAGGTCTGCGGCGCGTCGATTGGATGACGGGAAGGGGATGGCGTAGGCCCATTCCCTGAGCATCGTCTGGATGAAGCGCTCGGCCTTGCCGTTGGTCTTGGGGGTATAGGGCCGGGTGCGGATATGGCGGATGCCGAGCATGCGGAGCACCCTCTGGAAGAGCCGCGCGACGTATCCGGAGCCGTTGTCGGTCATGACGCGTTCGACCCGGACGCCGCGCTCGCGGAACCAGCGGAGCGCCCGGACCAGGAAGGCGGTCGTCGACCATCGCCGCTCGTCCGGCAGCACCTCGACATAGGCGAGACGGGTGGCGTCATCGATGGCGACGTGGAGGAAGTCGTAGCCCATGCCTTCGCTGACGCCGCGCCGGTTGCCGGTGATGCGGTGGCCGATGCCCTCGAAGCGGGCCAGCTTCTTGATGTCGAGGTGGATCAGTTCCCCGGGGCGTTCACGCTGGTAGCGCCGAACCGGCTCCCTTTGGCACGAGCGCCGAGAGCTGGCCCAGCCCCATCGCGGTCAGCCAGCCGGCGACGGTCGAGCGCGCCATCCTGAGCTTCCCGGCGATCTCCTCGCCGGTCAGCCGATACTCACGGCGAAGGCGCGCCGCCAGATCCTTCCAGAACAGCGAGGCGCCGTCATCCGCCGACCGCGGCCGCGAGGAGCGGTTCTCCACACCAGTTGGCCCTTCCGCCCGCCAACGGGCCAGCCACTTCCGAACCGTTCGTTCGCTGACGCCGAAGCCCTCAGCCACGTCAGCGATCGGACGCCCCTCCTCGACGATCCGTCTCACCATCTCCGCTCGACCGAGCGGCGTCGTTCGCGCATTCTTGTGTGGGTTGTTCATCCTCGTGACCTGCTCCGTGTCGTCTCGCAACGAACACAGTCAGACAATCGCGACGGATGAACAACCTACTCAGAACTCACAGCTAGCGGATCCGCACGAGGCCCGAGAAGCCGGCGACCGCGAGGAGGCTCAGCGTCCAGCCGAGGATCCCCTGGAGGTAGAAATAGGCCCAGGCGAGGATGCCGACGGGACTGATCGGGTAGGGGCTCCAGAAATCCTTCTGCTGGAGGTCGAGCACCGGCAGGAGGTTGTCGAGCGAGTACATCCACGGGCTGAAGACCGGGAAGCTCGCCGCCTCGCGGCGGCTCCGGAAGCAGGCGAGCTGGCCTTCTCCCGGCGCGGCGATGCCCTCGGCGACCTCGCCCGTCGCCAGGGTCACGGTCTCGCCGGCCGGCAGCCCGCACAGCGTCCACTCGGGCTGGCGCAGCAGCACCGGGTTGGTGGGGCGGAAGGCGCCCTCGCCCTCGGCCAGCCCGAAGAGAAGCACCCCGAGGACCCAGAGGAAGAAGAGCCAGACGAAGGCGAGGAGCGGCTGGCGGCCGTAGCCGACGGTCACCTTGAGGACGGCGTCGATCGCAGCGTGGACGCCGCGCACCAGCGGATTGGCGATCGCGGCGCGTCTCGTCCTGCGCTGCAGCCGGTCCTTCTCGACCAGGACCGTGCGCGCATCCCCCTCGTGCCCCATGTCCTGGAGGACGGCGGCGAGCTGTTCGTAGGGCTGCGGCCAGAAATCCTCGCCCCAGCGCTCCGGCGCCTGGCGGGAGAGCCAGTCGAGCCGGCTCGCCGCGTCGACGGGGCCGCCGATGAAGGCCTGGTAGAGACAGCGGTTGAGCAGCAGGTCGCCCGCCCCAGGCCAGCTCCCGGCATCGTCGTGGATGCTGCCGATCACCGCGGCGGTCATCGCCAGCGTTCCTTCAATGGCGGCGCCGTCGCGGAGGAAGAAGGCGCCGCCCACGGTGGCACGACTGATCTGGAGCGCGGCGCCTCCGGGATTGCGGAGATGCGCCGCGGTGCAACTGAGATCGGAGCGGATGCGCGCGGCGACGAGGTTCGTCTCGCCCGCGATCCGCGCGCCGCGGAGGATGACGCTGCCGCCGACGTCGACCGCGCGGGCATCGAGCGCGATGCCGGTCTTCTCGCCGGCCACCTCCATGCTGGCGCAGTCGAGGTCGCCGGCGAGCTCGGCGCCGGTGAGGATGACGGGACCGTCGCAGCGTGCGCCGCGCATGTGGAGCCGCCGCGCCTCGATGCCCTCGGCGTCGAAGGCGGGCCCCGCGACGGGGCTGAAGACCGAGCCGTCGCAGAGGACGGCGCCGCCGAAGGTGGCGCTCGCCAGGCGCGCCGCGCCGCTCACCTCGGCGCCGCGGAGGTAGAGCCCGCCGCGCGCCTGCACCCGCTCGGCGTTGAGGCCGGGCATGGCCGAGCCGTCGAGGAAGAGGCGCTCGATGACGGCCGAGTTGAGGACCGGAGTCGAATCGAACCGGCAATTGGTCAGCCCGATGTCGCGGACCACGTGGCAGGCCTCGAGGTCGAGGACACCGCCGACATAGGCCCCCGAGAGCCGTATGCCTTTCTCGTGGGGACGGAATTCGTCGTCCCCGCCGAGGATGAGGAAGCGGAGGAAGGCGGCGCGGATCAGGCGGCCGGGTTCGGGGGCGTCGGGGCGACTGCCGTCGCCGAGCCGGTCGAAGTCGCCGGTGGCGAGGCCGGCGACGACGATCTCCTCGGCCGGCAGGAGCGGATGGAAATCCGCCAGATGCTGGACGAGGCCGAAGCGGTCCTGGCGCCTCTCCATTCGAGTCTCCCGCTCCGCCCCGGGCCCGCCTCGCAAGATCGGTGTCGCACGCCGCGAGGTTGCGCTATCCTGCGGCAAGTGGGCTTCGAGGTCCATCGAGGCCGCGCCAGACCGACGGGCCTGCCGGCGCGCAGGCACGGGCCTTCCGGGGAGGGGCGAATGGTTGCCGCAGGAACTCGGTCCAGAACGCTGATGACGCGGTTCCTGGACGGGATCGAGCGGGTGGGGAACATGGTGCCCCATCCCGTCGTCATCTTCCTCATCCTGATCGCCATCGTGATCGTGCTGTCGGCGCTGCTGTCGCTGTTCGACACCACGATCAGCTTCGAGCGCATCAACCCCGCGACCGGCGAGATCGAGATCGCCACCACCGGGATCAACAGCCTGCTCAGCATCGACGGCATCCGCTTCATGTATGCCTCGCTGGTGCCGAATTTCATGAGCTTCACCGCCGTCGGCCTGATGATCGCGGCGATGATCGGCGCCGGGGTGGCGGAGGCCTCGGGGCTGGTGACGGCGCTGATCCGGAAGCTGGTGGCGGTGTCGCCGGGCTGGGCGCTCAGCTACATCCTCGCCTTCGTCGGCATCCTCTCGAGCGTCGCCGCCGACGCCGGCTACCTCGTCCTCCTGCCGCTCGCCGGCGTCGCCTATCTCGCGGTCGGGCGGCACCCGATCGCCGGCCTCGCTCTCGGCTTCGCGGCGGTGGCCGCGGCCTTCACCGTCAACATGCTGATCAAGCCGCTCGACGCGGTGCTGGTCGAGTTCACCAACGACGCCGCGCGGCTGGTCGACGCGGAGGCCTCGGTCGGCCTCGCCTCGAACCTGTGGTTCTCCATCGTCTCGGTGATCTTCCTCACCGTGCTCATCGCGATCATCAACAACCGGATGATCGAGCCGCGGCTCGGGCCGTACGATGCGAAGAACGCCGACCCCGACGCCGTCCGGAGCCAGGAGACGACGCTGTCGGAGGCCGAGTCGCGGGGCCTCCGCTACGCGCTCTTCGGGCTGATCGGGCTGATCGTCGTCATGTGCGTCCTGACCATCCCGTCCTGGGCGCCGCTCCGCAATCCCGACACGGGCGAGCTGATCGGCAACTCGCCGTTCATGAACCAGCTCATCACGTTCATCGTCCTGATGTTCCTCGTCACCGGCTGGTGCTACGGGATCGGCGCGGGGACGCTCCGCACCCTCACCGACGTCATCCGGGCGATGGAGAAGGCGGTCACCGGCCTCGGCGGCACGATCTTCCTGTTCTTCGTCCTCAGCCAGTTCGTCGCCTACTTCACCTACACCAACATCGGCACGGTGCTGGCGCTCGGCCTCGGCGGGTTCCTCCAGGGCGGCGACATCGGGCCGCTGCCGCTGCTCGTCGGCTTCATCATCGTCGTCGCGATCATCGACCTCCTGCTCACCGGCGCCATCGCCAAGTGGGCGATCTTCGCCCCGGTCTTCGTGCCGCTGCTGATGAAGCTCGGCGTCGAGCCGGAGGCGGTGCTGGCCGCCTACCGCGTCGGCGATTCGCCGATGAACGCGATCACGCCGCTCAACGCCTACTTCGCGCTGATGGTGGGCTTCACCCAGAAATACGACCGCAATTCCGGCGTCGGGACCGTCGTGTCGCTGATGCTGCCCTACGTGGTCTGGATCTTCGTCCTGTGGACGGCGCTGTTCGCGGTCTGGCAGGTCCTCGGTCTGCCGTGGGGCCTTTGAGAGAGGAACGAGCCATGACCAACGCAGCCGAACTGGTCGATGCCGGGCGCGCCGTCGACCTTCTCATGAGCCTCCTCGCGGTCGAGGGCGTCACCGGCCGGGAGGCCGCGATCGCCGCCGCGGTGCGGTCGGCCCTCGTCGCGGCCGGGGTGCCGGAGGGCGACATCCGGTTCGACGACGCCAATACCCGCATCCCGATGCCGACCGAGACCGGCAACCTCATCGCGACCCTGCCGGGCACCCGGCCCGGGCCGGGCATCCTGTTCTCCTGCCACCTCGACACCGTCCCGCTCTGCGCCGGCGCGAAGCCGGTGCGCGAGGGAGACCGCATCGTCACCGACGGCTCGACGGCGCTCGGCGGCGACAACCGCACCGGCTGCGCCGTGCTGGTGACGGTCGCCGAGACCCTGATCCGGCACAAGCTGCCGCATCCGCCGCTCACGCTGCTCTTCACGGTGCGCGAGGAGAGCGGGCTCCACGGCGCGCGCGAACTGAAGCGCGCCGACCTCGGCGACGTCGCGATGTGCGTCAACGTCGACGGCCAGGACCCGGCGGACCTCATCATCGGCGCCGTCGGGCAGGAGAACTGGGAGGTCGAGATCGTCGGCAAGGCCTCCCATGCCGGCGTCGCGCCGGAGAAGGGCATCTCGGCGACCATGGTCGCCGCGCTGGGCCTCGTCGAGGCGCGGAAGGCCGGATGGTTCGGCAAGGTCGAGACGCCGCGCGGCTTCGGCTCGAGCAATGTCGGCATCTTCGGCGGCAAGGGCGGCGCCGTGCCGGCGGGCGACGCGACCAACGTCGTCACCGACTATGCCTGGCTCAAGGGCGAGGCCCGGAGCCCGGACGCCGCCTTCGCCAAGGACATCGCCGCCGGCTACCGGGCCGCCTTCGAGAAGGCGGGGGCCGAGGTGCGCGACAGCGGCGGCGACACGGCCAGGGTGACGTTCACCGAGGCCACCGCCTATCCTCCCTTCCGCCTCGACGAGAACGCCGCCGTGATCCGCCGCGCCGACCGGGCCCTCGGTCTTCTCGGCATCGCGCCCAACCACGTCTTCTCCAACGGCGGGCTCGACGCCAACTGGCTCGACAAGGCCGGCATCCCGACGGTCACGATCTCGGCGGGCCAGGCCGAGATCCATACGGTCAAGGAATACGTGAACATTCCCGAATACGTCACCGGCTGCCGGCTGGCGGTGCTCCTCGCGACCCTCGACGGAGAGGCGTGAGGGAGGCATGACGCCGGCCGTGTCGCGGCGACGGAGCTGCCCTTGAACCCGATCACGGCGACTGCCGGCATCATCGTTCTCGTCATCGTCCTGTTCGTATGGAACCGGCTGCCGGTCGTCTTCGTCGCGATCTTCACGGCGCTGGCGCTGTGGGCGACCGGGGTGCTCGACCTCAACCAGGCGCTCGCCGGCTTCGGCGATCCGGCGGTGATCTTCATCGCCGCGCTGTTCGTCGTCAGCGCCGGGCTCGAGATGACCGGGGTGACGGCGTGGGCCGGGCAGCTCCTCATCCGCTATGCCGGCGAGGACAGCCGAGCCCGGATGCTGGTGCTGATGATGCTGCTCGTCGCGGTCCTGACCGCGCTGATCACGGTCAACGGCGCGGTGGCCGCGCTTCTCCCCGTGGTGGTGGTGATCGCCGTCCGCCTCAAGTGGCACTCGTCGCAGCTCCTGATGCCGATGGTGTTCTCGGCCCATGCCGGCTCGCTGCTGGCGCTGACCGGAACGCCGGTCAACGTCCTCGTCTCGGAGGCCGGGATCGACGCCGGCGTCGGCGGCTTCGGGTTCTTCGAGTTCGCGCTCGCCGGCATCCCGACGCTGGCCGGCTCGATCCTCATCATGGTGCTGTTCGGCCGCTACCTCCTGCCGGAGCGGAACGGCGCGACGATGCCCTCCGACTTCAGCCGCCACGCCAAGACGCTGGTCGAGCAGTACGGTCTGGCGAGCGGCATCTACCAGCTCCGGGTGCGGGCGACGTCGGCCTATGTCGGGGCCGCCCGCGGCGGGCTCGACCTCGCCGATTTCCCCGGCCTCGAACTGATCGCCGTCCAGGACAGGGACAGCGGCCGGCCGCTCGCGCGGGCGACGGTCGCCGAGGGCGACGTCCTCCTTCTCCGCGGCGACCCGGCGGAGGCGGCCGAACTCGCGGCGCGGATGCACCTCGCCTTCCGCGACGAGAACGGCGACGGCCGCGGCGAGGATGCCCTCTTCAACGCGCGCTCGGGCCTCGCCGAGGTGCTGATCCCGCCGCGTTCCAAGCTCGTCGGGCAGACCGTCTTCCCGGGCATGGTCACCGAGAGCGGCGACCTGATCGTCCTTGCCGTCCAGCGCGCCGGCGAGGCGCTGGTGCCGGTTCCCGGCGTCCGCGAGCGGGGCAGCGTCGATCTCCAGGCCGGCGACAGCCTCCTCCTCCAGGGCACGTGGAAGGCGCTCGACGTCCGTCTCAACGACCCCGACGTGGTGGTGGTCGATTCGCCCGACCTCGTCCGCCGCCAGGCGGTGCCGCTGGGGCAGGGGGCGGCGCAGGCGATCGTCATCCTCGGCATCATGGTCGTGCTGCTCGCCACCGGCATCGTGCCGCCCGCCGTCGCGGGCCTCCTCGCGGCGGGCGCGATCGTGCTCACCGGCATCATGCGGGTCGACCAGGCCTACCGCTCGATCGAGTGGACCACGGTCATCCTCGTCGGGGCGATGATGCCCCTGTCGACGGCGATGACCGTGTCGGGCGCCGCCGACATGCTGGCCGACGGGCTGATCCGCGTGGTCGGCGACGCCGGGCCGTTCGCGCTCCTTGCCGGGCTTTTCGTCGTCACCGCGGTCATGGGCCAGCTCATCTCGAACACCGCGACGGCGCTGATCATGATCCCGGTCGCGATCGCCGCCGCGGTCGGCATGGGCATCTCGCCCCGGCCGGTGCTGATGAGCCTCGCCGTGGGCTCGGCCGCGGCATTCCTGACCCCGATCGCGACCCCGACCAACCTCATGGTCATGCAGCCCGGCGGCTACCAGTTCGGCGATTACTGGAAGCTCGGGCTGCCGCTGCTCATCTGGTTCTTCGTGATGTCGGTGTTCTACGTGCCGCTCGTCTGGCGCTTCTGAGCGACCTCGGCGGACCGGAGGAAGGGGGCGTTCGGCGCGTCCGTCACATTTCCTGCCCATCGGCGCGGTAGCCTCCCGCCGTCGCCCCCCGCGAAGAGGAGCCAGCCGATGCCCCATCCCGACGACGCGCCCCGCATCTACCCGACGTTCCGCTATCGCGACGCGGCGGCCATGGTCGACTGGCTGACCGGCATCTTCGGGTTCAGCCTCCGCGCCGCCTACAAGGACGAGGCCGGTGCCGTGCAGCACGCCGAGCTCGCCTACGGGTCGTCGATGATCATGCTCGGGACCCTTGCCGACGATGCCTATGGCGCGATGGTCGGCACCGCCGTCACGCCCGGCGCGAAGTCGGTCTACGTCGCGGTCGAGGACCCCGACGCGCTGTTCCGGAAGGCCGAGGCGGGCGGCGCGACCATCCTCGAAGGGCCGACCGAGCGGAGCTACGGCAGCCGCGAGTTCATCGTCCGCGATCCCGAGGGCAACGTCTGGTGCTTCGGCACCTACTGGCCGAAGGCCGGCGAGGCGCCATAGCCCGTCGCTGCGCGGGCGGACACATGCCCCGGCCGGCCCGGGGCGGCGGCGGGTCGGATCCGGCGCCGATTTCCTTTGTGCATGGCAGCGGCCTCGGCTAGTCCGGAGGCGGCAGCGCACCCACCTTCGAGATCGCGGGGAGTACGGCTTGGCGGACGAGACCACCACGGCCGAGGGCGGCCAGGACGCCGTGACGATTCCGATCCGTGACGAGGACGGGCATCTCACCGACGTCTTCGTCGCCGAGGTCCGCGCCGCGATCGAGGCGGACGACGCGGCGGCGCTCCGCGTCCACGCCGACGAGCTCCACGAAGCCGATCTCGCCGCGCTGATCGAGGTGCTGACGCCGGAGGAGCGGACGACGCTCATCCGGATGCTCGGCGAGGACTTCGATTTCACCGCGCTCACCGAGCTCGACGATACGCTCCGCGTCCAGATCCTCGAGGCGCTGCCGGCGAAGACCGTCGCCGAGGGCGTGCGCGAGCTCGAATCGGACGATGCGGTGACGCTGCTCGAGGACCTCCAGCCGGCGGAGCAGGCCGAGATCCTCGCCGAGCTTCCCCCGGTCGAGCGCGCGGCGGTCGCCCGCAGCCTCACCTATCCGGAGGATTCGGCCGGGCGCCTCATGCAGACGGACTTCATCGCCGTGCCGCCGTTCTGGGACGTCGGCCGGACGATCGACTACATGCGCGAGGAGGCCGACCTTCCCGACGAGTTCTACCTGCTCTTCGTGGTCGATGCCGACCATCACCTGGTCGGCACCGTCGCCCTCGACCGGCTGCTCCGCAGCAAGCGGCCGACCCCGATCGAGGCGATCGCGCGGGGCGAGGTGCGCACGGTCAAGGCGACCGACGACCAGGAGGACGTCGCCCGGCTGTTCCAGCGCTACAACCTCGTCACCGCGCCGGTGGTCGACGACGACGACCGGCTGGTCGGGGTGATCACCATCGACGATGTCGTCGACGTGATCGAGGAGGAGGCGGAGGAGGACATCCGGCGCCTCGCCGGCGTCGGCGACGAGGAATCGTCGGACACCATCCGCTACGTGGCGCGGAGCCGCATCCCCTGGCTCCTCGTCAACGTCTTCACCGCCTTCCTCGCGGCGGCCGTGATCGGCCTCTTCGGCGCCAGCATCCAGCAGATGGTGGCGCTCGCCGTCCTCATGCCGATCGTTGCCTCGATGAGCGGCAACGCCGCGATCCAGGCGATGACCGTGACCATCCGCTCGATCGCGACCCGCGACATCGCCGCCCGCGCGGCGACGCGCGCCATCGGCCGCGAGCTCCTCGTCGGGCTGATCAACGGCTGCGTCGTGGCGCTGGTGGTCGGCCTCGGCGCCGGCCTCTGGTTCGGCGACGTCCAGATCGGCGCCGTGATCGGCATCGCGCTCGTCGTCTGCCTGCTGATCGCCGGCCTCGCCGGGGCGACGATCCCGCTCGCCCTCGACCGGCTGGGCATCGATCCCGCCCCGGCCTCGGGCGTGATCGTCACCGCGATCACCGACGTCGCCGGGTTCTTCGTGTTCCTCGGCCTCGCCGGATGGTGGTTCAGGCTCCTGTGAGCGCTCGCAGCATATTTCAGCGGCGCGCAATCGTTTATGTGCGTTGCAGCGAAGCGGCCGGTAATGTCCCGGCTCGAATCGGAGCGGACGGGACGGTGGAACAGGGCGCGTGACGGAACTGAGGCCAATCCGGGTCGGCGTTGTCGGTCTCGGCTATTTCGGATCGCATCACGTGCGCCATTACGCGGCGCATGACGGGGCGGACCTCGTGGCGGTGGTCGACGTCGACCCGGCGCGGGCGGCCGAGGTCGCCGCGGCCCATGGCGCGGTTCCGCTCCGCGATCACCGCGCGCTGATCGGCAAGGTCGACGCGGTGTCGGTAACCGTGCCGACCTCGGAGCATCACGCGGTCGCCTCCGAGCTCGTCGAGGCCGGGATCCACGTCTTCGTCGAGAAGCCGATCACCGTCGACGTGGCGAGCGCGGCCGACCTTGTCGCCCGCGCCGAGCGGCGCGGCGCGCGCCTCCAGGTCGGGCACATCGAGCGTTTCGCCCCGGCCTTCCGGGCGCTGCGCGAGCGGGTGAGGGCGCCGCGGCTGATCGAGTGCGTGCGGCGGAGCCCGTGGTCGGGCCGGGCGCTCGACGTCGACGTCGTCCTCGACCTGATGATCCATGACATCGACCTGGTCCTCGATCTCGCCGGGGCGCCGGTCGCCTCGGTCGCGGCGACCGGAATCTCGGTCGCGACCCGGTTCAACGACGTCGTCGAGGCGCGGGTGGCCTTCGCGAACGGCGTCGTCGCCACGCTCGCCGCGAGCCGCGTCGCCGCCGCGCCCGAGCGCACGCTCGCGGTCACCGAGGACGGCCGCCGCCTGATCGCTGACCTCGGCCGCACGGAGCTGACGATCCTCGCCGGCACGCCGGATGGCGGCATCGCCGAGGAGCGGGTACCGCTCGCCCGCGCCGACAACCTCGCCGCCGAGGTCGACGCATTCCTCACGAGCGTCGCCGCCGGCACGCCGCCTCCGGTTGACGGGCGGGCCGGCCTTGACGCATTGAAACTCGCCGAGGCCGTTCTCGCCGCCGCCCGGCGCGGCGGGTCGGCCCGCCCCGTTCCCATGGAGTCGCGTGCATGACCACCCCGCTGCGTAGCCCCGTCGCGGTCGCCAATGACGACCGGATCGGCCTCTTCGACCTGCAGCGGCAGCGGGCGCGGCTCGAATCCGACATCAAGGCGCGGATCGACGTGGTCCTCGCCCATGGCCAGTTCATCCTCGGGCCGGAGGTCGAGACGCTGGAGAAGCGGCTTGCGACCTATGTCGGCGCGCCGCACGTGGTCGCGGTGTCGAGCGGGCGCGACGCGCTGATGATCGCGCTGATGGCGATGGACGTGAAGCCCGGCGACGCCGTGTTCGTCCCGGCCTTCACCTTTGCCGCCACCGCCGGCGCCGTCGCCTCGATCGGGGCGAGCCCGGTCTTCGTCGATGCCGACCCGGCGACCTACGACATGGACGCCGCCGACCTCGAGCGCGCCATCGCCGAGGTCGAGGCCGACGGACGCTTCCGGCCGAAGGTCGTGATGCCGGTCGATCTCTACGGCCTGCCCGCCGACTACGAGGTGATCGCCGGCATCGCGGCGAAGCACGGCATGACGGTGCTCGCCGATGCCGCCCAGAGCATGGGCGGCGTCTATCGCGGCCGGCGGGTGGGGGCGCTGGCGCCGATCACCGCGACCAGCTTCTACCCGACCAAGCCGCTCGGCTGCTACGGCGATGGCGGGGCGATCCTCACCGACCGCGAGGACCTCGCCGACCGGGTGCGGATGATCCGCTCGCATGGCCGCCAGGGCACCGGCGACGCGGCGATGGTGCTCGGCCTCACCGGACGGCTCGACACGATCCAGGCGGCGGTGCTCCTCGCCAAGCTCGAGGTGTTCGAGGCCGAGCTCAGGCGGCGCCGGGCGATCGCCGCCCGCTACGCCGCCGGCCTCGCCGGGGTGGTGGGCGTGCCGGAGATTCCGGCGGGCCGCGAGAGCGCCTTCGCCATCTACACCATCCGCACCGGGAAGCGCGACGCGGTCCGGACGCTTCTCGACGCGGCCGGCATCGGCACCGGGCTGTTCTACCGGCTCGCGCTCCACCAGCACCCGGCGTTCCGCGACTTCCAGGGGCGCCACCTGCCGGCCTCCGAGCAGCTCGCGGGCGAGGTGATCGCGCTGCCGATGCATCCCGACCTCACCGACGAGGAGGTCGACCGCGTCGTCGCCGCCGTGAAGGACGCCGTCGCCCGGGCCTGAGCGGCGGACGGACG
>Ga0182738_1001875_pt1 | contig 25487 bp, 16 predicted proteins | sample eDN5th30CBELigMG_FD_128876 | JGI IMG/M metagenome (GOLD analysis project Ga0182738, IMG submission 128876) | Enriched Miracle-Growth compost microbial communities from Emeryville, California, USA - eDNA 5th pass 30_C BE-Lig MG (version 2)... ...
GAACTGCCGCAGCTTCCGCAGACTGGCGGCGTCCACTTGCACCGGGGGATCCTGACTGTCATTCTGGCGGCGTTTGTTCATGCCTGAATGCAGGGCGCAAATTTCATGCCGAACACGAGTGGCCTCCAGATTCCCCCGAGCCTGTCCCAGCATCGGAATCACTTGCTGGACGTCGTTGGCCTGATTCGTGACGTCCGCTGCAATGATAATCTGCTCGTCATTGACCACTGCCTGAGCGTTGCCGCATTGGTCGAAACCCTTGTTCGAGGTCTTCATGATCTTCGAATCGGGATTGGTGAAGTTGCGTTGTGCCTTGGCATCGGGGACCGCTGCTTCGGGATTCTTGCGAGGGGTTTTGCCTTCCGCTTCCAACTGGGCAGCGTGCTCACGGGCCTTGGCTTTGGCTTGTTCTTCCAAGGCAGCCTTGGCTTGTTTGATTTTCTCCAAACGTGATTCCCGGCGGGCCAGTTCATCGGGAATCTCCTCTCCCGTGCGGTCTTTTCCGTGCCGGGCATCTTCCGCGTCATCCGTCGACTGGGCCTGTTTGAGCAGCTCGTCGATCTCCTGCTGGAGTCGTTCTTCTTCCGGCCCCATGCGGTCGTAGCTCATTGCCTTGTGATGTGAAGCATTCGCTTTGACTTCGTGCCGTCCAGCGCCAGTCGACCCACCTTGAGCAGTCCCGTTGCCCGACACAACTTCAGCACCTCGACGAACAGATCCTGCATCACCGGCAGGTGAATCCGCCGGAAGTCGCTGATCGTGCGGAAGTCGGGAATGTCCTCACCCACGATCACCCGAAAGGCGGCATCACTCTGGCAGCGGGCCATGATCTTTCTGAAAGAGAAGACTCCGGTGCAGTAAGCATACAGCAAGAGCGTGACCATCATCCGCGGATGATACGGCGGCTGCCCGCCCGCTTTGCCGTTTTCATAATGCGCGAAGATCGGGGAGAGATCGACCTGCCCGGTGACATCCATCGGGAAATAGACCAGATGATTCTCCGGCAGCCAGTCCCGGGGGGACGGAGGAAACATCCACACCTGCTCCGGCGACCAGCTGCGATACGTCCGACTCATCCCTGAAACCTCCCCATCCGGAAATGCACATGCCCCACAAGGAGCTTTTAGCGCCCCGGACAGAAATTTCCCAGGCCAACCAGGTTCTCAGACAGACTCCTAGGGCCAATACCGTTCAATTCAACATGACGATGGAGCGTCGGAAGGTCTTTGTGGGCTGTGGGAAATGGCGGTGTTTCTCACGTTTTTTGGCCCAGTTGCTCATCTTGCGTTTGATCACTCGCGGATTCACACGGTCACGGCGCGGTTCCAGGCGTTCTTCGGCCACTTCATCCAGCACAGCGGCGTACCAGCGGGCGATTCCTCGTGGACTGCGGGGGCACTCGGGCAACCGGCAGCGGAGGATTTTCAGTGTGCTCACGAACGAGAGTTCGCGCGGCGCACAACCAACAGACGTCGCGGCTTCGCACATCAGCCTGCGAATCACGTAGTGCCCCAGTAGCAGACCATAAATCTCCTGAACCACTCCTGCCGGAGTTTCGCTGCGGAGGACCGATCGCTGACGCTGGTGTGTCTTCAGTTCGTCAATGGCCAGTTCTTCTTCCCAACGCTCGTGATACAGCACGATCAGACGTTTGGCAGGATGCTCCCGGGCGTCCACAAGCGTGGTCAGCAGGCGATGTTTCTCTCCGGAACCAGGCCGTCCGGGATCATCGAAAGTGTATTCGATGATCCGCACCTGAATCCCGTCCTGATCCCGCTCGCGATGACGCGGTGACGGATACAACTTGGCCAGGAATGAGTCGTCATGCAGACGGCGAAGCGGCACGAAGACCATGTTCTTTTTCAGGCGGGCCAGCACCTGGGCCTGCTGCCGGAGAACCTGCTGCACCAGATCATGGCACAGAAAGTTGCGATCCCACAGCAGGAGCATGTCCGGCTGCAAAAAACGCAGCAGATGACGGGCCATCGGCACTTCTCCACGGCGGTGCGGCTTGATCAACGACTTCCATAGCACATGGGTTCCCACTTCGCACAGGCTTAGCACACGAGCTTGGGGAAACGCCCCGGCCGCCCGACCACTTTTCGGCCGCCCGAAGGCGCGCTCGTTGGCCGGTGTGTCAGCCAGGTCCAGGACGAAACTGTCCAGAGCCATCAGTCGCAGACCGCGATAAAAGGTCTGCGGCATGTGGGGCTGTGCCTGCAACTGGATGACCTCCTCAGCCAACACCCGCAGTGGTGCGACTCCCAGGCTCTTTCGCGCCTCGCACAGCGTGGAACGACCTGGAATGAATCCTTTGCGGAACCGGTGCAGCCAGCGAAAGACCTGCCGGTAGCTGTCCTGGCAAAACAACGCCATGACAATCACAAACCAAACCACGAACCAGCGTGGCAAGCGCCGACAGTATGTGCCATTGCGTCCGGTCTTGCGGAGCCCCCTTGCAACGGCCGCTTTGGGAATAATTCGCCCAAACGCCCGCACCCGTTCCGCACTCGACAGCCGCACCAGAACGTCGGTATCCTGATCCACCAGACACATCGCAGCCTCCTTGCTACTTGGGACTTAGAACATCCCCAGCGTCGCAGGAGGCTGCGATCTTGTTAAGACCAATTGAACGGTATTGCTCCTAGGGCGGATTATTCAGGCATCATGAAGAAAAAGAGCCTTCTTGGGCGTTTAACTTTGTAGTCACACAACAGTTAGACACCACAAGGAGGCCTGGTCGTGAGTTTACAATCTGTCTTTCCGTTTGTCTTGAATTTCCTGAAGCAAAAACCGGTTGTTCTGGAAGTTTCCGGGGCCCAAATCAGCAGTGACGCGGGGCTCTCGCCGATCCGTCAGTTCGATGAGTCGATTCGTTTCACCCAGTCGTTCGCCGAAGCACTTCAGGAGACTCGCAACCCGGTCTTCACACAGCACTCCCTGACCAGCATGGCCCGGCAACGTATCAGTGGCATTCTCGCTGACTACGAAGACCAGAACGATCATGACGCCCTCCGCAGCGATCCCGTCTTCAAAATGGTCGCCGGACGAATGCCGGATGATCAACGAGATCTCGCCTCCCAGCCGACGCTGTCCCGCTTTGAGAACGCCGTCTCCATTGCGGACCTGTGGAAGTTGCGGGAGGTGCTGGTCGAGCAGTTCATCCAGGCGTTCGAGACGCCACCGGCATCGCTGACACTGGACATCGACGCCTTTGATAACGCCACACATGGTCAGCAGCAGCTCACGCTCTTTCATGGTTATTACGGGCAGCATCAGTACCTTCCCATTGCGATCACCTGTGCGGAGAACGATTTCGTGCTGCTGGTGTGACTGCGGCATGGAACCTGTACCACTTCTTTGGGAGCGGACGATGATCTGCGGTTCCTCGCCAGACGGTTGCGGGCGGTCTGGCCGGATGTGTCGATTCATGTTCGGGGCGATAGCGGCTACGGCGTGCCGGTGATGTACCATGCCTGTGAAGAACTGAACCTGACGTACACGTTTGGCTTTCAGATGAATCCGCGAGTGAAAACACTAAAGTGAAGACCTGCTCTCACAAGCCCAGGAGCTTTACGAACAGACCGGCGTCATGCAGCGTCTGTTCACGAGCCTGTGGTACCAGGCCGACAGTTGGGACCGCGAACGGTTTGTGATTGTCAAAGCGGAAGTCCATGAGAAAGGAACCAACCGCCGAGCCATCGTTACCAACCGACCGGGAGCGATGCTTCTATCAGCAGCGACTTACGAAGAGTACACCCAGCGTGGAGAAAGTGAGAACAGGAACAAGGAACTCAAGCGGGGGGTGAAGGCCGATCGTCTGAGCGATCATCGATTCATGGCGAACTTCTTTCGACTGTATTTGCACGTCACCGCGTTGAACCTGCTGGTGCGATTGCGACGGGTGGTGACTCACAATCCGTCACCGGAATCGCTGGGGATCCATGAAGACGTTCCACCTGAAGCGCTCTCAGGGAAGCACCGCAAAGGGTTCTTCAACCGCCGCCGTCAGGCCGACCCACTGGGCGAAGGGGACCCCGACACCTGCCGATTGCGATTCATCAAAGTGGCTGCTGAGGTCATCGTCAGCTCACGCCGAGTGGTGGTGAAATTCTCCTCGTCCTGGCCCCACCTGCCGCACCTGATCGACGTGACCTCTCAGGTGTTGGCCTCCTCCTCACCTGATCGTAAAGATTTTACTGACCGAAAAACCTGTCGTTGTGGTCATGGAGAACAAAGTAAAACGCAACCTGGGGAGGGGGAGATTCTGAGCCGAGTTTGCCTGCCAACGTCCCAAGACAAACTCGACGTCATCCCCTCAAAACCAGTTCCCACCAAGCCACCAGCTTGAATAATCCGGGTTAGCTAGCTGCTCAGGTCAAAAATCATATTATTCATCATCCTTGAGTAGTAACAGATACAAAATGGCAGCTTCGGCGTCTTTCTCCGCTTGCTCTTTCTGCTCTTTTTTCGTAAGCGGATTCCTGCCTGAACGAGTATTCCGGCGCTCCAGAGAAGAATCCTGGGAGGACTCGGAACAGGCTGCCAACGAAACCATCAGCATGGTGAATATCGTCCACATCGCCCGCCGCCGTTTCATGAGCTTAACCCTTTCCAGACATCACATCCAGATATCACATCGACAGGCTATACATCGCGGCCGCACATACCATGGCAAATGCGCGCACTCACAGACACCATGAATGTCATTTTCGGATTTCTGAAACCATCATGATGTGACGCCTCACCTGCAGTCGCAATGAAACGAAAGAAATCGAACGTCCACAAAAACAAAAAACGCCTCAATGTTTCCATCAAGGCGCTTTGCGTTTCAGATCTTGCCCAGGTACTGAGCATGTTTTGAGGACGCGCCCAGCCAATTGCCTAGAAGTCGGTACCACTCAGAATCTTATGGCCATAAGTATTGCCATTTGACGAGAGTAACCGAGCATAAACACCGTCATTAATCGATTGATTCAACGTTCGGCCACTCCCATCACAGAAAATGGTGTTCACAATCTGAGGGTGAAGCGAACTTGGGCGAGGAGCCGTGCCAGAAGCTGCAGTCAACACGTTGTTGATGCGAGAGACTTGTTCTGTGGGTGTCAATTGAAAATTACCTGCACCCACAGCGGCGAACGTTTTCGCTGGAGCTCCACTTGTGTCCGTCACGCACAGACCAAACGCAACATCACCAGTTGCGGCTCCGTAACTCCCCTGTGGTGTCGGAAGCCATCCACCGTTCGATAGGTTCTCAGACAACATCAGCGTCTGGCTGGTCCCATCCTTAATCCGATCAACAGTCATCTTCAAGGCAGTTGAATTCAAACTTACAGTATTGGCAACGGTGCTTGCGGAATTCTGCCTCCAGAAAACTCCCGTCGAGATCGCCCGCTTCGCGAACTCACTTGTACTGATATCATCTGCATCCTCAGATGTGGATTGTAACCATTTATAGTATCCGAGCTGATGTGACGTTTCGGTTGTGTTACCCCATAGCGATGAACCGATATAGCCGGCATTGGCAGCAAAGCTCATCGCACCATTGTCATCCGAACTCAAATCATCGGGACAAGTTAACACTTTAATATTGACGTCACTCAGGTCCATAATGGCCTGTGCATTCCCGGTGGTCGCATTGGCGGAATTCGTAAGCCTTTCATAGAGCCCAGCCTGCTCAATGTATGGTAGCAGGTGGACAATCCATGGGGCTGGAACCGCAACAGGCGCCGTCGTTGGACTATTCGTGTATAAATAATCGATTCCCCCAACGAGCGGAGGATAGGCACCATTGTTTGCCGTAACATAGCCTGCCACGGCCAGTCCTACGTTTCGCATGTTATTCAAGCACGTAATCCGCCGGCCGGCTTCTCGGGCGTTTTGCACGGCGGGCAGCATCAAGCTGGCCAGCACGGCGATGATCGAAATCACCACCAGGAGTTCAATCAAGGTGAAGCCGCCACGCTGGGGCTTACGGGTCTTCGACGCGAGGCGAACATTCATAACTCTCTCCGCTCTGCTGATGGAACAGACTGTAGATCTGAAACTGTGGATCTGAAATATGACAGTGCTTTGTCAACTTTGAAAACTCGGGGAGGTCTCACCGCAAAGTCTGAAAGGAAGAACATCTTGCGGTCACACATCCCGATTTTTAGTCGCGACACGGCACTTGGAAAATCTGAAAAACTCTCGAAATGAAACTGAGAACACTCCCAGCTTGCCTGGTCTTAACGAAGTGCACAACTCCCAAAGAGCCCTCAGCCCAGAGAACCCTGCTCTGAAATCTCTTCCGCACCCGGCCAGCAACCCTCCGCCAGTGGCCCCTCGAATGCCCCTTGGCCTGTGTTTGATTTACCAGGATTGATATTGTCAGGATTGGCATTGTATCGAAATTTCTGCCAAAACTCATCCGCAGCAAAATGAAACATTTCTGCCAAACGCTGCTCGATTCCGAAAACACCCTGCTGTCTAGATTTGATGTCAAACTCCAAAAACAGCAGTTTGCCCCCAATTCTACCACTTTTCAGGGTGTCATCACTGTAATTTGCAAATCTTAAGCCAAAAACGCAATCTCCATCCAGATTCTACGGCAAAAGTTGACGGTAGAGAATGAATTTCTGAAAATCAAACGTCCCGGAAATCGAATCATACGCCTCCTCCAGCCGAGACATGTCAATGATGCAGAACATGCGATAGCTGGGAAGGACCGCAGGATCTGCTTTGCCGCCGAGCTGGATATTGCCATTCTGATTGGTATGGGCTTCGAAAAAGTCCAGGCCGACCCAGGCAAAGAAGACATGACTTCTCGTGGTGGAGTTGTTGGCAATTTTCGCCAGAATCCGATTCCGGGTGTGGTAATCGACCGCATCATTACCGATATCGCCACTGGTCCGGGCTTCATATAGACCGTGCCCAGTGGCAGTATTGCGCATCCGCAAAATTGTATTTTGCACGCTCAGGTTTTCGGAATTGGTGCCGGAGATAATCGGCTGGGCGAGATAGCTCAGCGGCCGGAACGGTCTGGCATTAAATCCTCCGGGGATGGTGATTCCTGGAGTCGAAGTCGATGCCAGGAACGGATCGATTCCATCTCGTGACAATTTATGCTCGGCATACCAGCGTCGATTCGATCCTTCGATAACATCGTTGGTCATATTGGTATAGCTCGTCGGATTGATGTGATACGGATCATCCACCAGCCCCGCGAAAACCGATTCGTGACGAATCGTGTTGAGATTGATTTTGCCCGGCGTGCGCCGCTGAACGGCGGTGATGGCGTCCGAAGAGAGTTCATCCTGCGACTTCACCGTGACAAACTCTAATAATCGATACCACCGATTCTGATAATGAGCGGCATCACCCACGAGACCAGTTGGAAATGAATTTGGAAGCGGAAAATTCGCATCCCCTTCAGCCTGTGGATAGAGAATGCGCGTGGCTGCGACCCGGTGCCCACTCATGGTGAGCGTTCCTCCTGGTTCAGCAACATTTCGAACCGTTCCGCCATGGACTGCTCCCTGCCATGGAAGTCCTCCCGAAGTTCCTCCGGGATAGTTTCCGTACAGAGGAATCGACAATAGTTCCATCACCGAAGAGAAATCCCGGTCAAAATGCGGCTGCCAGATGGTGTCAATGGCGGGCGGCTGAATTGCCCGGCTATTCCGTTTTTCGCCGGTGTTCGGTGCTGTCTCACGGATGTTGAACGGCATCGTATGCATTCCGGCAGCCCCGTCGGGAGCAGCCCCTATATAGTCACCTGGAGTCAGGTTTGCATAGGTTGGATCTGAGCCAGAATCAAAAGGACTGCGCCGTTCCTGGCTTTTGAGATCATTCAGCTTGGTTGTCGTGGAGTTGAATGACTGAACTTTCCCTTCAATACGATCCACTTCGACCCAGGGGTTCTGAGTGTCGTCGAGGGCATTTGCAGGAACGTCCCCATTGGGATCGGGACGCAGCCGTCGTTCCAGTACCAGCAGAATACTGGTTTCTGCATTGGCATTCGTCGCATTTAACAACGAAGTCTTGTCAGTATAAGTCCCTTCCATGACTCGACTGGTCGGATAGGCATACATCAGGTCGAGATCGCAAAGTGGCGTGCGTGAGGCCTCCGACGTTCCACTATCGGGAATGATGGGTTCATATTTATTCGGCACAATGGCTTCATACTTATTGTCAGCGTCCGCGTCAAAACGAAAATCGCTGGGGCGCCGATTGCCCGTGCCACCATAGAGATCTGAGCCATCCTGACAACTGATCAGGTATTCTTCTCCTCCAGCAATTGCCTGGTTCTGTGTGTCCTTCAGAGTGGCTGTGAAGAGTTGTGTCTTATCCGCAACTTTCAACCGGCGAATGCGCCAGCTGCCATCATCAATTTTTACCTGCCAAGGCGCAGCATTCCGGAGTTCGACAAAGGAGTGATAGTGTGGGTCCTCCGCGGATTCATCATATTCCGTGGCCATGACATCCGAAGTCTGATGTTCGGTTCTGATAAACAGGACCTCGTTGAACGCCAGTTCCTGATGTTCAATTCCATACACAACTTTCAGATTCGATGCATTGGTGTCCCAGCCATCGGTCAGGTTTTCATCGTATTCAAACGCAGTGATAATGCTGTCGCGATCCATGGCATCCACCACGTTGACCGCAAACTGAGCCATCTCACGAGTTTGGGCTGCCGTATAGGGATTGCTAACGGTAAAATCTGTATCCGTCCCGCACCCCACGACCCATATCAAACAGTAAATATCACGGGCCAGGCGTTGGCGGTCGTACCGAGCCCACCATTCCTGAACATAAGTATCACTCCCTCCCAGATTGGCAAAGCTTAAACGAGGATCGACAGCTGTTGCTCCCGCATTCGCATGGTCCAGAGACAAACTTAGGACAGTCTTATCGCCGGACAGGGTTGTCGGATGCGGAACCAGATCCCGATAACGCGGGCTGGCATTCGCAAAGGCTCCTTTGCTGCCTCCAGAGAGCTGATCATTCGACAAAATTTTATTGAGATTCAATCGGTGCCGCGGACTGACGCGACTGCTTCCATAATTAGTAACCTGACTGAAATCCGTTCGCATCAAATCGCGAATTTCCTGCCGGAACGGCTGCACACCAGCAGTCGCATTAAATTGCGGCGGAAACTGATTGGTCGTTCCCCATTCCCAACTTCGGGACAGCGGGGCAGAAAAATTAAACTCCAGCCGATCCCAGGAATCGGTTGTAAATTGGCGGCGGATCTCTTCCGCATTATTGACATGCTGAAAGTTCGCCGATGCCAGCGTCGCCAGCCGTGATGAAATCCCCGCCCGATACTGATCGGAATTGCTTAATTGCAGGAACGCAGAATCCGTGGGAGCATATGGCTCATCATATTGACGATATCTGCTATTCCCCGGTTCCAGAACGAGTTCATCATCTTCATCCCGCAGTAAAGTGTCCAGGTCTGTCATAGTATCTTTAAACATGAGGCCTGCTGGATAAATGGTATTGGACAATGCCTGATAATCCACATACTGCGGCCAGACAGCAGGATTATTCGTGTCTAGTTGCTTTAAAGTACGGACTGCACCGTATGTAGTGTTATTTGTCAATGTGAGTGGATTGGCGAGATTACCATAGTTCGGCATCCCCAGCCCAACTGGAGAAAGCGGGTGCACGAAACTTTGGATATTCAATCCATACAAGTCGGTTACCGGAACGCCATTACTATCAAGCGGAACTCCAGCTTGACCATACCCTCCAGTCAAATTGTTATCGTAGTCGTCATCGAACAGCGGTTGCCCGGGCAGAACCTGTGAGTATTGACCGGCCTGCAAGTTCGCCCGGTCGCCATAGCGTCCCAGCACCTCGGTCTCCCCAGTACTCGGATTCCAACCATGGAGCAACATCAGCCACTCCATATTTGCCAATGCCATTCTACTGGTGGGAGCAGTGCCGAAGCGGTCAACCAGGTTCTTGACCGCATTCTGCTGGTCGTCTGTTGAAAGTGTGCTGAGGTCGCCGGAAAGAGCCCAGAGTGGATTCACTTCACTGCGAGACATCCCCAGATTCGAAACCGAAACAGGCTGGGGCGGGTTCATGCCATCCCCCTGCGGATTACGATTCAGCCGGGCCAACCCCTGAAAATTGCCATGCGCATTCAAATTCAGCAGGCCATCCGCATCAATCACCTTAAAACTGGCTAATGGGACGAATTGCTTCTCTCCCGCCAACTCCTTTATGGGGAGGTCCAGATCCATCCAGATGGCATCTTTAAATCCGTCTCCATCCAGATCGACATCCAGCAACGCGTAATCCTGGCTGGTTGATTCTGAACTGGGATTGGTGAAGATTCCCAACTGACCACTCGCAGGAAAGGGAAACGGTGCGAGCAGACGAGTTCGATCGCCACTTTGGGCAGTCGTGGATGACGTCAAATAGCGCTCGTCTCCATTTGGGTAGCGATGCTGCTGATGAGGATGAAAGACCTGCGACTTCGTGGCGGGATCTGCATAGAGAGTCGAGAAGTCAGCACTGCCATTATTGGATCGGTGTAAAGGGAAGAGCTGCGGTCGGAAGAATGAGGGAATAGTTACCCTTCTCTTCTCCGAAGTTGTGGGATCGGTCGCTGTTTCATCATGCGCGAGAAACAGAGAATTGATGTCCGGATAGGTATAACCGACATCAGGTCGATAGAATGGGACGGGATTTGTGCTTTGTCCAAAAGCGTCAACACTAGGATCTGCCTGCGCCATCTTTCCATAATTCAAGATGAAGTTCGTAATATTCCGAGTGAGTTTCGTAGGGCTGGAACGATTGGCATCTGTATAGATAAATTGATAGTCGTCATCATTGACAAATGCTCCAGTTGCCGGGTCGACATCGGGGTAGCCATCTGGAGAGCCCATTCCTCCGGCACCCACAAGATCTTTATATTGAATAATAATTCCCTGCCCAGTTGAAACGGAGGAATCGTTCGCTGGCTTGAGACTCGTGTCGATCTGCCCGATTTCATGGGCCAGCATGGAATGCATCCCCCCCCAGAGTGTGCTGTTTTCGTAATCCGACCGCGTTCCAACAATCAACTGCTCCGCAGCGATATCGAAAATAGGATTGGGGTTGATACGATTCGACAAGGGCAGTGAAACCTGGGCGAAATTCCGCGAACTGGCCACCTCTTGGCTGGTCCAGTTGTAGAAGAACAACCCGAGAAAGAGCAGCGTCGTCAGCAGCGACAGGACAACAATAATCACGGCTCCCCCCTGGCGCGTTGGTGCCCGGCGAGAGTTCTGAGACATCGATTGAGCCAATTGTGCGTTAAGCATGATTGCCCTCACCTGGGCGCCCGACATGATGGATGAAACCTGATGGCTATTCGACAAACGAATGCACGAGCGTGACCTGTTTAGCAAGCCCTTTGGATGGGTCCCGATAACGAATAACGATCTGGATAGATTTTAAGCCGACTCGGTTATCAATACATTGCCAGATCGCTCCATTTCCGGCTCCACCATCGTCTTCTTGAACCACATTTCCGATAGACAATGGAAAATCAGTCGCAGAATTGCCTCGAACTCCCTGTCGAATTACCTTGTAAACAAAACTAGGATTTGGTGAACCGCCTGTGATCGCCACACGATCTCCAACATTAATCATTACAGGCGGGGCCGGTAAATCTGCCCATGTGTCATATGCGGTTCCCGTAGAAACCATGGGCCGTAGCGGAGCCTCAGCGTTCATTGTTGTAGACGGCGAGATCACCGAAAAGGCATCTGGATGCCACGTGTCGAACACATTGTTGTTCACAGCCCCCGTTCCAGAATACCGCAGCGGACCATAATATGGGTTTTGGTTTTTCTGCCAGCTATTTGCCGGAAGACTAGAACTTACTTGAGTCTCCAGGCTCGTATAGATTCCCAAATTGTCGTCATAATATTGCACATCAAAGGCTTCAACATTTGTCAGAAGCAAATCTTCCGCAATACGTGGACCTCCAGAGAAATCCGAAACGACATAAGTCGACGTGTTCAAGGGGGCATTGACGCTTCGCTTCATCGAATTTGTTTCCTGCCCAGGCCAACCCATCCCTGAGCTGGAAGTTTCCTCGCTGGTATAACGTCCGATGAATTGCGAATCCGGGTTTGTCGATAATTCAAACTCTCTCGGACAACCATGATCCACATCGGCGGGAACCGCGGTACCGCTTCGAGGGTTATTGTAATGCCCAAAACGATTCCAAGGTTGTGCAATCGCGTGTGGATCGCCAGCATTCAAGGATTGCACCGAATTAAACCACAAATAACTACCAGAGGCGCTTGATGCGTCATCATAAATCCGGGTGGCGGAGTAGTCGAAGTCCTGATAGAAATTACTGTATGTTCGTACGGAGCCCGCGCCGCCATCGGGGCCAAAAATCCTTGTTCCATCACTGTATGCTGGTTGTGCATCTGTACTCGTGGCCCCTGTCGGTGAATCCCGCAATAACAAAACCCGACGGTAAAGATTTCCGCCTCGCAGGAAGTAGCAGATCTCCGCAGCACGCGATTGAGACTGATCATTTCCGATGAGTTTGTCGTCCAAGTCTGGTTGATTACTGGCGATGAGCGCGCCGTTATTCGGTAAATTCGCAGATTTTCCCATAAAAACCTGGCTACTATCGGCGCTGGTATCACCGGCCGTCGCAGCTGTGGCGATCATTGCCGTAAACTGCAGAACGTCGTCAGTGTCGTCTCGGGGATCATTTTCCGAATAGTAGAAGTAACCTTTCTGGCGATCGGAATCGATCTGATCGACCGCCTGTCCAGGAGCAAAAGGAACGATCCCTTTGGCAGCCCCAAACGGAAGGCTGGCTTGCCGATAGGTCATTGCCCGCAGGTCATTCAGAATGATCGTATTTAAAGCACGAGCCTTCTGATCGTTATTGCCAATCCCTCGTTGAAGTGTAATTGTCTGGACGGTACTGCCATAGATCTGGGCAAACATCATCATAATGAGCATAACTAGTGCCGTAGAGACCAGCATTTCCACAAGTGTGAATGCGGTACGATGTAGCTCTCGGCAATGCGCAAGTTGTTGTGTACGGTTCATAACTCCATCTCGTAAACTTGAACAATTCCCGGCATGAAGACCAGGCGCCGGGGACCGTTAGTCTGCTCAATGGCAGGAGAAACGATAATCGTGGCAGTCGATGAAGTTAGATTCTTTTCAACATCAATGATTCTTCGAAACGCAACGGACGCCGCATCAAACGCATATCCCCCCTTGACGATATAGGGCTCATTGCCGCTCCACTGCACCTGGACTGTATCCAGACTGCTCGTTGGAAATGTATAGTTATAGAGTTGTTCGTCCTGGGTGCGGAACGCACGATTAAAGCAAACTGCAATCTGCAGATGCGCCCCCCCGTTTTCGTTGCGTTGCACAGCTCCCAACCAAGTATAACGGCGTTCGTAGATTTCCAGACGAACTTGTCCGATGGAGTTAGTGATGTCGGTCGGGTTTGTCGTCCCTGCAAGCAAGATAGAATCAACTTTTAACTTGGATGTTGTGGGAGGTGCTTTGACGTAACCAACCGCACTTCGGCGTCCATCCAAAGAAATTACCACCAGGCGGCTTAATCCGTTATTTGTATAAGAGGACATGTCCATGCTGCTGGGAAACTCCAGAACTGCAGCATCCGCAATCCCATCAGAGGGTGAGCTGTCGTCAACCGTCACTACGCTAGTTGGCACTGCGGTCTCGACTGTGGTCCATGTGTCGGGTGAACTGAATTTCGCGGTAATGGCAGAGAGTTCGTTCCCGATGCCGGAGTTGATTCTCAGGACGCGTGCCGTTCCGGCGGGGCTTCCTTCTTGGTTTCCGAAATCGTTTTTAACAGCTGGATCTATCAGCATCACTCCATATGGGTCGACGACATAGCGGTAAGGGACGAAGCTGGCCGTGTTTTGAGTCGTCGGCAGTGTTCGACTAGCCCAGGTGATGGTGTTATCGGTCGTGGATGACCCCGGAGACGTTTGCCAGGGATCTGGCTCCGTGAAACCACTCTGTCCGCCTGCAATTGTCGCAAAGTAAGTTCGGCTTGACGGAGAATTACTGCCTGCAGGAATCACTGCGGTAATAATACTCCCAGAGGCATAGGAGGTGTCGGGTTTCCATCCGGTTGCCCCATAAACCAATTCTGGATTGGCAATTATCGTGGCTGCAACCTGATCGGCAAACAGCCGAGTTGTGGTGAGTTGATTGGCTTTGATGGAACTCAGCAATGAAATCGGGAATAAAGTAAAAATCGGAACGACGCCAATGGCCAGGATCAGCAGCGACATCAGCACTTCAACCAGAGTGGCGCCCATAGGGGGATGGTTGCTATTGACACGAAGACGCAAGTGTACTTTCATCACTTGGACTCCTTGCCATAAAGAACATAGTAGTACGGGCTCACTGCCGACGGGGGGGGGGCATTGAAATTGTAAGCATCATTGTTAAAACCGGAATTGACATCCAGCGAAGGATAAACATCCGCATTCAGAGTGATGCCTGTCTGAGTAATAATAGAGACCAGCTTTCCGCCATGCTCTGGATCAGTAATGACAATTGGTGCAGCTTGTGTATTCGGCAGACTGGTGCTGGAACCCTGTGCGAGAATCAGATCACTAATAGCCCCGACACGAAAATGAAGCACACCTTCGGTCGTCAGGGGGCGATTCACCCCTCCTCGGGGCGAGAAAATAATATCCATATATCCGGACTGGGGACCGTAATTAGGCTTGATGGGTGTTGGTCGCCAACCGGCAGGAACTTTGCTACCATCTAGATCGATACAAGTATTGGCGGGGAATGTAATCGGATCTGCACCGGCCAGAAGGGCGGGCATCAGCTGCATACGGTAATTTAGTGGTGCAGTGGCGGTAGATGTGTCGAGGCCAATTCCAGGTTCTCCGGCGTTTGCTACTCCGAAAGTGACACTATTACGCCCATTTGCTGGCGGATCTGGATCCGGAGTCTTTGAGATTTGGCCCAATAATTTTCCGCCTGCGTCCAGAATCCACCAGTCGCGTCCAGCTATTTGTTCTTTCTGTCCAGTGAATCGCATCCAGTTTGAGGAACTGGTCGGGATTTCGATGAGAGTCCCGCCGCCAATCAGCCCTCTCAATGCCAGTGTATTCCATAAATTGACATCGGCATCGGCACAGGTTACTCGCCAGCGACCGCTAGAATTTGGAACAACGGTGTCGTTGAAAGGTGAATCGGCATCGCGGTTATCATATTCCGCAACCAGCTGCCCGGTCAGGAATTGTCCGCCGTCAATATACATGACACTCGTGACGATGCGATTGTTATCGGGGGCCAAGACCAGGCGCAAGCCTCGGTTTTCACCAGATTTCAACGCTCGAGACTTCGCTCCTTCTAGTGCATTTTTGAACGTAGCAGCAGCATTAGAAACACGGTCTTCATCGTTGCCTCGCCAGGCAGATATGGTCAAGGTCGCGAGTGTGATAAAGATGGCCATGGCAACAAGCAATTCCACCAGGGTAAAGGCTTGCCGCTTCCCCTTTAGTGCCGATGCGGAGCAGTACCACAACCCATGATAGCATGGAGGGCTCGTCTGCTGGAAATTCAGTTCAGGTTTTCGCGATGATCGATTCATATTCGCGGGTTACTGCTGCCGGTTAGAAATGTTATCGTTAATAGAATCCATAGCTGTGGGAAAGCCCAGCCGCTGCGGGTTGCCCGATTTCGTGGGGTCATCTAAACCAAATTCTCCATCTGGGCCGGCGGAGACAATCAAAAAGGCAAAATAGGTGTCGTTATCATAGTAATACTGGGCATTAACCGGCTGAGCGATAACACTTCCCAGGCGAAATGAATTTGTCGTGAGCTTTCCGAATGTCGAGGCCAACGGTGAAACTCGCCCCAACGCATCAAATGGGTCCTGGGTAATCGGCGTAGGAAGCGTAGCAAATAGCTGTCGAGCTGCAGCACTATTCGCGATAAGCTGTGTGGGTGCGTTATAGAATCGGAGAGGATTTCCCCAGGCATCCAGGAATTCCAGGCGACCGTCACCATCGGTGTCTCCAATATGTGCGGGATTGATTTCATCGATGTCGGGCGAATCAATTCCAAAAGATTGTCCCTTTGTCAGAAACAGATAAAGCAGTTCCGAGTTATCGGCAGGGCTGACAGTATTGGCTGGTGTGGTATTTTTCCAGTAAGGGAGGAGTGCGGAATCGTCTGCATTAGCAGCGCCATTATCATCTGCGCCATTGAATCCGTATAAATCGGCCACACACTGAGGGAAGAATGCTTTGTAAAGGTTCTTCTGAACGAGTACCGAAGCGACATCCAGTGTGATAACAGAAGGTAATGGACTGGTATTATTTGATCCATTATATGCCTTCATAATGCGATCATTCTGCGCCTTCAAATCCGTATTCACAAATGCGTTCAGCCGATCTTGGACCATGCGATTGAGCTGATTAATGGTCGTTCTAGTCGCAGCAATCTTCGCATTTTCCAGCGACGGCGCAATGGCAGCGATTAAAATGGTGGTAAGTATTGCCAGAATACCGATCACTACCAGAATCTCTACAAGTGTAAAGCCGGCATACCTTCCAGTTACGGCACTGTTGCGGGGCGCGTGTTGCATAAGAATCACCACCCTGCTGGAGTAAAGGTCTTCTGAAGCGGGCCACGAGAAAAATTCGTGATATTATCAATTTCAAATTGCCGTTTAGCAGAATTACGATAGGTGTCTGATGCTCTCACTCCAATCCCATCGCCATTTGTATTTGTACCGGGAACAGTAAAAAGTCCGCCGACCCCATATTCCGCATCACGTCCTGGAGAGATGAGTTGAAATGTTTTAGTGTTCCAGGCAGAGCCTTGGGGAATTGCTGATGCAGTGGCGGTGTCTGTTTTCAGGTATATGGAGAACATGGTGGGCACGCCATTGAGGACAATCACTTCATCGTCGGCCGTCCCCGGATTACCGTCATATCCAAATGGCTGATACGCACGCCCGTTGTAACTGCTGAGATACTGATATGGCCTTGTCTGGTTGAGATATGGATCAAGCAACTCATAAGCCCCATTGCCATTGACGTCTGACAAGCGAGAAGCATCAAGTTCGAGAAAGGGGCCGACACGACTTCCCCCACCAGCAAACGGATTGGAGGGATTTGCGGAAAAACCGTTTGCTGTAACCGATTGCGGAACTGGAATTGAACTCCCTCCTGAGATGTTCAAGAGTCCTGGCCCACCCAAAAAAAATATCAGGCACTCGGCCCCATTCAGTGTAAATACATCCGTAGCAGATCCATTTCCATTGAAATCCCCAATTGGACTCGGGCTCCCCATCGGATCTACCACGACCATACTTGACCCTGATGATCTTAATGGAAATGTCGGCCACAATTGACGCATTATCGCTACGCTATTTTTGTCCAGATTATCTGACATGCTCCAAACTCCGTCTTCATGGAGGCGAAACGAACTGGGAGGTTCAACTCCGTATTTCGCCTTGAAAGCGGCGATTGCGGCTTCAATATTTTTAATATCCGTAACAACTTTAGCGTCCAAGGCACGACTTCGAACGGAATTAATGGCGGGGAGCATCATGGCGGCGAGGATGGCGATGACGATGATGACGACCATCAGTTCGATCAGCGTGAACCCAGGGCGCGAGGATGGGGTATTGGCAGCGGTGACGGATCGCTGCGGGGGATCGTATTGTCGAAGCGAACGCTGCATGGCGATGGAGAAGAGGTTAGGGAGTAGAGATCGGGGAAATTGAACTTGTCAAATCCTGGCACTGCTGCGAAATAATGCAGGTGTGTGTTGTCTTGCAGTTCACTGATTTTTTATTGTTTCGTGATCAATCGTTTGAGGTCGTAAATGGGCTTCTCACCTTATAGAGCAGTTTTGATGCCGGTTTGTTAGCGATTTTAACAGGCTGATTCTTTCTGCGGGCTGGCACATCACGACAAATCGTTAAGGAGTTTCACCAGGGGCATAAACAGGGCGATCACGATAAAGCCGACGATGAGGCCGAGGACCACCACCATGAGTGGTTCCAGCATATTAATCAGACCTTCCACCAGGACGCCCACTTCTTCGTCGTAGACGTCGGCGACTTTATACAGCATGTTGTCTAAGGCCCCGGTTTCTTCACCCACGTCCACCATGTTGACCACGAGGTCGTCGACGATTCGGGTTTCGCGCAGGGGGACTGCCATGGATTCCCCTTCACGAATGGCGGAGTGGATATGGTCGAACGCTTTGCGAAAGACTTCGTTTCCGGAGGTATCCCGGGCAATGGACAGGGCTTCCAGGATCGGTACTCCGGAAGCGATAAGTGTTCCGAGTGTGCGGCAGGTTCGGGCGACGGTTGATTTCGAGATAATCTGCCCGAGGATCGGGATTTTTAGTGCCACTCGATCGATAATATACGCACCGGTTTTATTCTTCTTGATGATTTTCGCCATGATATAAATCGAAAGCGGAATCACCGGGATCAGGAACCAGTAGCTGACCACGGCATCACTGACGGTGATCAGCAGGACTGTCATGGAAGGAAGTTCAACTCCGAAGCCGATAAAGATCGCCTTAAACTTCGGAATAATATAATACATAATGAAACCGACGATTAATGTGGCGACGGTGATGACCGCACACGGATAAATCATGGCTCCCTGGACTTTTCGTTTCAGGCTTTGGGCACGTTCTTTAAATTCGGCCAGACGCTGCAGGATGATTTCCAGTGCACCGCCGGCTTCTCCCGCCTTCACCATATTCACGTATAGGTTATCGAAGGCTTTAGGCTGCTTGGCCATAGCTTCGGAGAGGGTATTTCCCGATTCCACGTCTTCGATGACCCCCATCAGGGCATTTTTGAGTGCTCCGGGTTTTGCTTGACCTTCGAGGATGCGGAGACTGCGCAGAATGGGGAGTCCAGCATCCTGCAGGGTGGAGAGCTGTCGAGTGAAGGCGGTGAGTTTCTTGGCGCTCACCCCCCCGATGGTGAAGGTCTGCTTCTTTTTGGAAGCAGTGGGGGCCTTGGGGTCTTTGGCTTTGGTCTCTTTTTTCTTACGCGTGGTTTTCTCTGTGATTTTGGTCACAAAGAAGCCTTTTTCGCGAATCGATTGCTGGGCTTCCGCTTCGGACGCAGCCTCGATCGTTTCCTTGATCTCAAGGCCCGTGTTGTCCATTGCTTCGTATTGAAAGACCGGCATGGGGATGATTCCAGAGGTCAGGGGTGAGAGATCAGAGGTCGGCAGACAAGGAAGAATCTTAGTGCTGCGAACAGAACCTCCCGGACAAGGAAAATTTCCTTTCCGCGAGCAAGTTCGCTGCAAGTTTTGTTAGCGATTCTTAGCCTTCTTTGCGGGGACCCCTTCTTTCCAGGGATTTTTTCCGGCCGAAGAGCATCCGACGAACTTCGGCTGTCGATACCAATAGTCTTTTACGTGAAGATCTATCCAAATTTTTAACATTGACAATGTACTACTGCCCTGTCAGGGCCTGGTTTTGGGATACGTCATCGCAAAACGTCCTCCGTTGTCGGACTTTGCGTGAAGGCCTACTCCAATTTTTAACATTGACAAAGCACTACTCAATATCTTCCATGACAGTTTCTCGAACGATTTCGTCGATCGTGGTGACGCCATCGAAGATCAGTTTCAGGCCGGCTTCGCGCAGGGTCGTCATTCCCTGGCTGCGGGCGAGGTTTCGCATTTCATCAACCGAGGAGTCTGAGGAGATCATGTCACGGATGTCGTCGTTGACCTCCAGAAGCTCATAAATTCCGGTCCGGCCCTTATATCCCGAGTTATTACATCGCTGGCAACCTTTGCCATAATAAAATTTATAGCGTCGAGCCTGTTCGATGGGAAGTTGCAGCTCCATGAGGAGTTCATCGCTGGGTTCAAACTCTGTCCGGCACTCTACGCAAATTCTGCGGACGAGCCGCTGGGCCAGAACCGCTTCCACGGTGGCGGTGATCAGAAAGGGGGGCACTCCCATATCGCGCAGTCGCGTGACGGCTGATGGGGCATCATTCGTATGTAAGGTTGAAAATACCAGATGGCCGGTCAGCGAACTCTGCACGGCGATTTCGGCAGTTTCGAAGTCTCGGATTTCACCCACCAGGATTTTATCAGGATCATGCCGCAGGATGGCCCGGAGTGCTTTGGCAAACGTAACGTCAATATCCGAATTAATAGGGACCTGAACGAGCCCTTCGATATCGTATTCGATGGGGTCTTCGGTGGTGATAATCTTAACTTCAATTTTATTCAGCTCGTTGAGAGCGGAATAGAGCGTGGTTGTTTTTCCGGAACCGGTCGGTCCGGTCACCAGCACAATCCCGTTGGGACGGTCAATCATCTGGCGGAAGCGAGAGAGTGTATGCGGATCCATTCCGATCTTGTCGAGACTGAGTTGAACGACGGTTCGGTCGAGAACTCGCATCACGACTGCTTCACCAAACATGGTGGGCAAAACGCTCACGCGCAGGTCAACGGAGTTTCCGCCGACATTGAGTTCGATACGTCCGTCCTGGGGCATACGGCGTTCGGCGATATCCAGGTTCGCCATCACTTTGATACGGCTGACGATCGCAGCCGCCAGATGCCGTGGAGGCGGAACCATTTCATACAAGACGCCATCGGCCCGGACGCGAATCTTAAATTCGTCTTCGAACGGTTCGAAATGAATGTCGCTGGCCTGGTCTTTAATGGCCAGCAAAATCACCATGTTTAATAACTTGCGGATGGGGTGCGAGCCGGCAATTTCATCATCCCCGCCGATTTCGATGGGACCGCTGACGGCAGTGAGTGTTTTCGTTCCTTCGAGGGCTTCCAGTTCCCCCATCAACCCTTCCATGTCGTCTTCGCTGCGCGAGGCGTAATGGCGGGAGATGGCGGCTTCCACTTCCGCCATGGATGAGACAGCACCTCGGACATCGTACCCCAGAAAGTTCCGGAGGTCGTCCAGAGCTGCCAGGTTTTGCGGATCGGCCATGGCCACTGTCAGAACGTTGTCTTTCAACGAAACTGGCATGATTTTATAGACGCTGGCCATTGTTTCGGGAACAAGTTCCAACACCTTGGCGGCGATATTGGTCTCTTCCAGATTGACCACGGGCATGCCGAACTGGTCTGCCAGCGCTTCGGTAATTTGCGCTTCGGTGACCAGTCCCATCCGTTTGGCCACCTGCCCGATGACTTCGCCGGGACTTTGCTTTTGCTCCTCGAGCACGTCCCAGAGCTGATCTTCGGTCAGATAGCCCAGATCCACCAGAATTTGTCCGAGTTTCCGCTGAGCCATGAACGGGTCCTGAATAAATTCCTGAAGTGTCCTGATGAAATAACAATTCTTATGAAGCAGGCAGACGGCTGCTACTATCTCACAGCTCTAAATTTGAAGTCTGCCGTGGCTATCGTATTAACAACCTGCGTTGCCAATCTGTGAAACGTTCTGTGAAATGTTTCGCGAATTCATGTCTCCTGACATTTTATAACGAAGATCTGATGAACGGATGCAGAATCATTCATCATCGTCTTCGTCATCGTCTTCTTCTTCGTCCAGAATCCCTTTCTTGGCATTGGCGATGCGGGCTTTGAGTTCACCGGGGTTATTCGATTTCACAACCACGGATTTCTCTTCACAAAGCCCTTTCCTCCACAGGTCGAACAGGGCATCGTCCAGCAACTGCATTCCGTATTTACGACCAGTCTGGATGGAAGAGTTAATTCGAAATGTTTTTGCTTCGCGAATCAGGTTGGCGATTGCGGGGGTCACCACCAGCATTTCGTAAGCGGCCACCAGTCCTTTGGGGATGCGTGGCAGAAGTGCCTGCGAAAGGATTCCAATAATGGCATTGGAGAGCTGGGTTCGAACCTGTTCCTGCTGGTTCGTGGGGAAGACGTCAATAATTCGGTCCACCGTCCCCTGAGCCCCGGTGGTATGGAGCGTTCCAAACACCACGTGGCCGGTTTCCGCAGCAGTGATTGCCGAACCAATGGTTTCCAGGTCACGCATTTCCCCCACCAGGATGATATCCGGGTCCATACGCAAGGCACGGCGGAGTGCTTCGGGAAAACTGGGGACATCCACTCCGACTTCACGCTGATTGATGGTCGATTTTTTGTGCTGGTGATAATACTCGATCGGGTCTTCAAGCGTGATAATATGATGCTGTTCGTGCTCGTTGATATAGTTAATCATACTGGCCAGCGAGGTGGTTTTTCCGGAGCCGGTAGGACCGGTCACCAGGAACAGACCGCGGGGCCGGGTAATTAATTCGCTGATGATGGCGGGAAGCCCCAGTTGTTCGAACGTCAGAAATTCGTTCGGAACACGCCGCAGCACCATGCCGATCTGGCCGCGCTGTTTGAAGACCGCCACGCGGAACCGGGCCTTGTCTCCAAAGGCGAATCCGAAGTCGGTTCCCCCCTTTTCTTGAAGCTCCTGCTGATTGCGTTCTGGAGTGATGCTCTTCATGAGCGCACTGGTGTCTTCCGGCTCCAGCGATTTGGTGTCCAGGCGTTGCATACGTCCGCTGAGTCGGACGACAGGGGGCTGGCCCGTCGTAATGTGCAGGTCGCTCACTTTTTCGCGAACCACTGTCTCCAGCAGTTTGTCGATTTGAACAGTGGCCATTGAGATCCTCTAAACTGCAATCGATCCAAGTTTTCTCAAGGTGCGAGGATTTTGTGCAATGTGAATAACTTTGCGTGAATGACTCTGATTGTGGCTGGAACAAACCAGCCGCGCTGGGAACTGTCTGAACAGACTATTGCTTCATCAACTTAAAAAATTCGAATACGCCTTAACGTAAAATCCGACAATGGAGGAAGTTTCGCCATGGCGTCCCCTACGACTAAGCCTTGACAAGGCACTACTGGTGTCACGACTTCGCCTTGACAGGGTCTGAACTTGACAGGGTCTTGAACTTGAAAGGGTCTGAAGTCGTCTCCACAAGCTTACTGGCCTTCCTGGCGGCAAATTTCTCAAGCTGTCATTTCGGAAACTGTCATTTCGATTTGAAAGGTGCATCAGGCTGGCTGGCAGAACGCCGCCATCACATTGATTATTGGCGATTCACTTCCAGAAAGCGACTCTGTCACGGGTTCTGGCGAAAAACGCCTGTGAAATCTCGCAATGAATTGTTCCGAGTCTGAATCTGAATGTTTCGAAATCGATGGCTCAATCCGGCTTGCCATTGTGGGGCTCGGCAACTTGCCCATGCCCAATCTGCCGAGAGGAACAGCGTCATTCTGGACAACGTTATTCCGAAAATCTTGTTTGCTTCACGATCTGCAGGTGACATCAGTCTCTCGAATGGCAACGCGAAACCTGGAATGAAGGCTGGGGACCGTCGTCACTTTCACCGCGGGGAATGTTAATGCCCCCCGCCTTGGAGCTTATAGGCTTCCGTAAGCGTAGAAATTCCCTCAAGTGCTTTGTCCAAAGCATCTTCCACCAATGTTTTCATGCCATATAACCGGGCTTGACGGCGAATATTCTGGGCCGGTTCACTACGAAAGGCCATGTCTCGAATACTCGCATTCAACATCATCAATTCGAACACAGCCTTGCGGCCACGGCAGCCGGTGTTCTGGCAGTGTTTGCATCCTTTCCCACGTCGAAAAGTGGCGGTTGACAGCTGATCGGGCGTAATCTCGAAGAGAGAAAGTTCCGACTGATCGGGCTGGTAAGGTTCCCCGCATTTGGGACAAACGGTGCGGAGCAGGCGTTGGGCCATCACCGCCATGAGACTGGAAGCGACGAGAAATGGCTGTACACCCATATCGATCAAACGTGTAATAGCACCGGGCGCATCGTTCGTATGAAGTGTACTGAATACCAAGTGTCCAGTCAAAGATGCCTGAATTGCCATTTCTCCGGTCTCGGTATCCCGAATTTCTCCCACGAGAATTACGTTCGGAGCCTGCCGCAGCATCGCTCGAATAATACGGGCGAAGTCCAAGCCGATCTGATGCCGCACTTCCACCTGATTGATCCCGGGAAGATAATATTCTACGGGATCTTCCGCAGTGATGATTTTCCGGTCAGGCCGATTCAGCTCCCCTAAAGCACTGTACAGCGTGGTGGTCTTTCCGCTTCCCGTGGGACCTGTCACCAGAAAGATTCCATTGGGACGACGAATAATATTGTGAAAACGCCGATAGTTTTCGTCGCTGAATCCGAGATTTCGAATCCCGACCTTGATGTTGTCGCGGTCCAGAATTCGAAGCACAATCGATTGCCCATGACTCGTGGGAAGCAGGCTGACACGGAGGTCGATTTCCTTGCCCCCTCCGCGTGTCTTGATGCGTCCATCCTGGGGGCGGCGCTTTTCGGAGATATCGATGCGCCCCATCACTTTAATACGAGAGGTCATGGCTGCGAGCAGGCGACGGGGGGGGCTGTCACGTTCTACCAGATTGCCGTCGATGCGGTAGCGAATACGAATCCGGCTTTCGAACGGCTCGATATGAATATCACTTGCACGCATGTTCACTGCTTCATTGATGATCAGGTTCACCAGTTTCACAATGGGTGAACTTTCATCTTCTTTCGCAGCGGTAGCGGCCTCCTTCATTTCCGTTTCGGTGAAGTCGATCGCGGTTTCAGTGAACTCCATGATCATGGAATCGACCGATTCGGTATCCGAGGACTGGCCGTAATGTCGATTGATGGCTGCCAGAATGGCCTCACGGGAAGACGTGGTCAGTTCCACGTCCCGATTCAAGATGAATCGAAGTTTATCCATGACGTCGATGTTCATGGCGTCCGGAACAGCCACCACCAGTCGCTCCCCTTTGAACTCCACCGGAATACAGGTGTTTTCCCGGGCGACCGATTCCGGAACCAGTTCAATCAGTGAACTGGGAATTTCCAGATTGTTCAGATCTGCAAAACCAAAACCAAATGCCTTGGCCTTGGCGGCTGCGACCACAGAAGCATCAACATAACCGTTTTGGACCAGGGCATCTTCCGGGAGAATTCCCAGCTTGCGTGCCATCCCAATCGATTCTTCGAGCTGATCTTCACCAATCGTGCCATCCTGCACGAACTGAAACAGCCAATCATTTCCTGCCATCGATGGTGTTCCTCAACGAGTGTAAAGCTGTTCTGACTGGGAAAACAGACTGAGAAAAACAGAGAGTGAAGTGTCCGAAAACGTGGAATGCAAACCAGAACTTGCAGAATTGCAGAGGATCATGACTTTGATTGGACATCAAAGCCCTTCAATCAGTGTCTGGAGGGGACCGCCTGCCGTCAAGTCTCTTCGCAGGGACGAAACGCTGACAGCATCGGCGGGGATGCAGCAAAACACTGAATCTCGATATTTTAGAGTGAACAAAGCAATGCACTCTGAGAGTCTGTCCGGAAAGGTCAATTTGGGCTGCGATCGGCTCTTTTGCGTTCTGAACTTCGTCAGCCTGTATCGACGAATTCCAGGAATTCGCCTGCTTCGGCTTCCTTGTCAGAACACAAATCGCTCGATC
>Ga0182738_1001877_pt1 | contig 25463 bp, 12 predicted proteins | sample eDN5th30CBELigMG_FD_128876 | JGI IMG/M metagenome (GOLD analysis project Ga0182738, IMG submission 128876) | Enriched Miracle-Growth compost microbial communities from Emeryville, California, USA - eDNA 5th pass 30_C BE-Lig MG (version 2)... ...
TCATATTTTAACTACAAACAACAATTATTGCAGTTCAAGAATCTAGTCTCACAGGACATCCCAGAAGGGATTGTGATCATCACAAAGGACCTGAAAGAATGCTTGTATATGAATAATTTCTTCAAGAAATTGACTGGGAGCGAAAATCCTAAGGAAATTACCCCAGAGCTTGATCATTTTGTGCTTCAAGAATTTGTTGCTGCTGAAGGTTCTACAGTAAAACAAACTTTGCTTGACTTCCTCGTGACAGAAGTCAAGAACGATGACAGTCTGAGTGATCCTGAGAATAAGAAATTCTGTAATGTTGTGTATCAAAAGCCTGGAACTCCCAATAACCATGTTTTCGAAGCAAAAATAATTCATATAATGTGGGATGAGAAGCCTTCTATTGCATTAATTTTCCATGACATTACCCAACAACAGACGATTATCAGTCTCAAATTGGCAGATTCGCATAAGGATAAGATCTTAGCGACGGTGTCGCATGAACTGAGAACCCCATTGAATAGTATTTTGGGGATGGTTCAGATCATGATGAAGCAAGTGAATGATGAGACTTTGAGGCATTATCTGGATATCTGTAAGAACAGTGGGAATTTATTATTGGGATTGGTGAATTCGATTCTGGATTTGAATCAAATCCGGGCAAATAAACTGAAGCTGAGCCCAGAGAGAATAGAACTCAGGGTCTTCTTGAAAGATATAATGCATTTATTTGAGTTTCAATGTGCGCAAAAGGGAATATATTTGAAATTAAAGCTGTCAGCTTTGGTCCCTGTGTATATAACGACAGACAAGAATAGGCTGAGCCAGATCTTTATCAATCTATTGGGAAATGCGTTGAAATTTACAAATAAAGGAGGATTAACCATTCGCGCTGGTCAAGTTCAAGGCCAAAGCGAGATAGAGTTTAGCGTCGAAGACACAGGAATCGGAATAAAAGAGGAAGACAAAGGGAAATTATTCAAGCTCTTTGGAAAGCTCGATCAAGAGAATAATCCCAACATGAATCTTCATGGAATCGGGCTTGGATTGATGATCTCTGATAACCTCGCTCGTCTTTTAAACGAAGAAGAAGGGGAAGGGATTAAGTTGGAGAGTGAATATGGGAAAGGAAGCAAGTTTTCTTTCAAGATAAAGACTTGTTTATCTGGCGAAGTGAATAATGTTCCATTGCTGCAGAATATGGAGGGAGTCGAAGAGTATGGGGGACATGCGAGTTTATCTCCAATAAGAGAGAGTGCAGATGTTGGAGATGTGAGCCATAAGATGAAGAACTATGTTTCATTATTGCCTAAACTGAGGGCTTTTCAACCAATCGAGGCTATAAAGAGTCCTCTTGAACACCCTATTGGGAGAAATAAAAGTTCATCGTTTCAACGACTCATGAACCCTCACGCTCCAAATTCAAAGAATACCAAAACAGCAGGAGGGCCTTTTGTGCTAATAGTGGATGATAATCCATTGAATATAATGGTGGCTGAACATTTAGTTGCAATGCATAAAATTCCTGTGAAAAGCGTGCTGTCAGGGCATGCAGCTTTGGATATGGTTTTGAATAACAACCATAAAGAAGAGCCAATTAGGTTGATTTTGATGGATTGTCAGATGCCGATTATGGATGGATTTCAGACGACAAAGTCGTTGAAAGGGTTTATGAGACTTGGGAAAATACCAGAGATCCCAATTGTAGCATTAACGGCAAATGATAGTGAAGGAGACAAGGATATATGTAAAGAAGCTGGAATGTCGGGATATTTGGCAAAGCCCTTGAAACATCAAGAACTCTCGATGGTATTAAAGAAATATTATTGGAGCGCTGAAGGGAATCTGAGATAGACAAGACAAATGTTTTATATAATAAGGACAGAGATTTCATTGTGATGAGTATTTGACAAAAAAGATAAAACCTTGAGACTCTAAAGACTAAAAGAAAGGAGCATTTTTTTTTTTTTTGTATGAATGAAGTTTGTTTTTTGGAGTTATTGAAACGAAACTTCTTCAAGTTGTTCTTGAAATGATTAATTTTAATCGCTATTTGCCAGAAAATACCAAAATAATAAATTAGCAATTTTTCAATGATGTAGGTTTCATACTAATTTATTAAAATCAAACGAAGCGATGATTGGATCGTTAGTTAAACTTTGGGACAAATTAATATCAAAATGTGACATATCATCATTTACTGTTAAATATTTATTGAGCCTTGGCTAAATCTTTCTACGAAGTGAAAGAGTTTTGTGGCTCTGTTGCAGAAATAGATGAGATTGAGATCTGAAGAAAAGTCCCAGGGGGCTCAGAGGATATTTAAGAGATGACTTGAGGTCTCTTTTTTCTTCAAAAAACTGCAAGAAAAGAAGAATAATCTTGGACTTTGAATTCGAGAAATTGCTTGTATTTTGATGCTCGAGAAACTTATATTTCTCAATAAGGAACATCATTATGATGATTTAACGAAGATACCTCAGCATAGCTAGGGTTTTAGAAAGCATGTATGAACTTAAAGCCTTCAAGGAAATTAGAAAGAAATTTCGAAAACTGAAGCAAAGGTGAAATTTCTAGATTTAACCTCATTTTTTATCAATGGTTGATACTCTAATAATTTCAATGATTATCAGTCAAAGCACTTGATAAACTTATGAGTGGTCACTTGCAATCCCTGAATTTCTCATCTTCTGGTTTTATTAAATGGATTTATCTTCTTTTCCATCTAAACCCTTCATCATGTCTCTCTTTTTCTTCCCTCCTTGCGAGAGAAAAACTCTTTTTAGCCTTTTCCTTCTGAGGGAAACTCATGAAAGGGGATCACTAATCATTGAAAGAATGTGTTAACAGTCGTGACGAAAAGGTTTTTTCTTAGATTAATACCCGAAAATTCTAAAATTTTATCTTGTCAAAATTAATATTTTTCCAATGTTCCTTTCCTTGAATGATCGAAATTAGATTCTTCAATATCTCCGCTCTTTTCTTTATTCTCTTTAAAAAGAACTTTCGTTCATAGAAGCCCCTGGTAATTCAACATTTCCCTCATGGAGATCCCACACCATAATTAAAACCCATTCTTCCACAGACAAGCTATTGGTCAGGCAAGACGTTAGACAATGATCATTAGTTTATTTTGATTTTGAATGAACACGTCAACTTTAATTTGAAGCCTGAATCAATAAAAATAAATATAGAAAAACCAAAAATTAATGGTGAAAAACCCTTTTTATTTCTTTTCTTTCAATTTGTTTATGTGGCAAAATCCACCCAACAAACCCTTCCTCTCTCTTCTTTCTTCTCTATTTCTTCCAATCTTCCTCTAAAAAGCTCCTCTTATTGCTCTTAATCCTGCCGCTCTAATCCATTTGCTCAACTGTTTCACTTGTTTAAACTTTCAAATTTAATTTAACTTGAGAAATGCCAAAGAATCTCAGCCTCTTCCTTTCTCCTTTTAAACTCAAAGAGCCCGCCTCTAGCACCTCATAAAGGGCTGAGATGACAATTTCTAGAGTTCACAGATAATTTTAAAGGTCAAGAGGAAATAATTAAGTGGGTTTGGAATAAGAGAAAGTGAATGATTGTTTGATTATTTGATTGCTAGAAATTAAAGTTAATTAAAAAGCTTTCAAAAAGAAGATTTCCTGTGTTTAATTTTTGTCTTTTTTGTCTCGAAAATTTTTTTTTTGATTTTAAAAATTATCTCTAAACTCCCTTTGCATACATTTAATTCAACCACAGAAAAAAACATGGAATTTCCACCGTCTTCACCTCCCTCTTCTCTTGAAGCAGAGTACAGAGCCATGAAAATCTCCCTCTACCGCCATCTCATCATCGTAATTGATATTTTCTCTTTCTTTCACTTAATCGTCTCGCTTAGTACCTTTCAATAATCTCTACGGCCATTGTCATTATGGAAACGTTCCGTGCCTTTACTTACCAAAAGTTTCAGACTTTAACAATTTCCAGTGTGTTTATGTTCTTTGGATTTTTCCTTGTGGTCTTTATTTGGCGAATGAAAGGCAATCAAGAGCTTTACATCACCATCTTTTGTCTCATTTTCTTCATGAGCGCTCTCAGTGTGTATTACCTCAGCGATTCGGGCTACTTTCAAAACCCTTTGGATTCCTTTTTTCTCGCTTATGCCTTTGCAAACTGTGAAAGGCTTTATACGCCGCAGATCCCGACGCTATCTTTGCGGATTTTTTTTAATATTACTGCTACTGTCTTTCGTCTCATCTTAATCCCTGCTCATGATACATCTATCTTTTTGCTTCAGATTCTTTATCTTGGCCTCACAATCTACCTGGAAGTCGACAAAGAAAAGCATGATAAAATCTTTTTCACTTCATATTTTCGCAATAAAGAACAGCTAACAAAATTCAAAGACCTCGTAGTCCAAAACATTCCCGAAAGCATCGCGATCATCACACAAGATCTAATGAAGCCCCTTTTCGTCAACAACTCCTTCATGTCTCTTTTCAAATCACAGTCCGGCCTTGATATTCGCGCACAATTAGCTCAATTTATCATCCAAGAAGACTCCAAAAACTCCAGCCAAGAAGACTTTGTCCCTGGAGAAGAAGAATCTGTGCCCAAATCCCCTTCAAGGACTCGCCATTTGCTCCAATTCATCGAAAGCACAATCCACCAATCAACCTCCTTTATCCCAGAGAACAAATTCTCTTGCAATATCGTCTTCAAAAAGGCCTTTCCAATAGGCATCCAGCGAGATTTTTACTCACAAGAAGAACATCAACCTGAAGAACGAACCTTTGAAGCACAGATTTTGCATGTTACATGGGATTGTGAGCCGGCTATTGCTGTAATTTTGCATGATATTACACAGCAGCATATGATCCTAGCTCTGAAGATAGCTGACGAGAATAAAAATAATGTGCTTAGCACTGTTTCTCATGAACTCAGGACCCCGTTAAATGGAATGCTGGGGATGATTCAGGTCGTGGAGAAACGGTTAAAAGACGCAGAATTGGTGCAGTACTTGAATATATGTAAGAATAGCGGAAAATTGCTGATTTCTTTGGTAAATTCGATTCTGGATTTGGATCAAATTCGAGCCAAAAAGTTTAAATTGGCGTTTGAAAATGTCTCTGTACATGAACTGCTGCATGATATCCACAGACTGTTTGAATTTCAATGTAAAGAGAAAGGATTGTATCTTCGCTTACATATATCGCCTACGATAACAAAAAGATTTATGACTGACCGTAATAGATTGAGTCAGATTTTCATCAATCTTGTTGGAAATGCATTGAAATTTACCAAAAAAGGAGGGATCAGTATTTATGCAGCAGACTCTTGTCATGAAAAAGGGTATATTGAATTTAAAGTGCAAGACACAGGAATCGGAATAAAAGATGAAGACAGGCCAAAATTGTTCAAGATGTTTGGAAAATTGGAGCAGAAAAATGCAAGAGATAACCATCAAGGAATTGGCTTGGGGTTGTTAATCTCCAATAAGCTGGCGAAATTGCTAAGTGGAGATCCAAGGATAGGAGGAATTTCATTAGAAAGTCAACATGAAAAAGGCAGTACGTTCACATTTTATATAAAGAAAGACACCGGGAATATGATGATGATGAATGCCGTCAGACTTGCCTCTTTGGAATCCATCACGAATATCCCACAAAATGTGATTGATGAAGAGAGTAATATCGCGATGAAAATGAGGAAATACCTTGCTGCTATCTCGGGGAATTCTCACATTTTTGGGATCCTGAGTGGTTCTTCAAGGAGATTTGAGCCAGAGGAGCCTTGTGTTTCTGAAGAAAGACATCGATATCGTACATATTCACATCACGGGAAGATTGAAGGGCTGGGAAGTCCAAGAAGAGGGATGAGTAGAAAGACTCCGACCGTGCTGGTAATTGATGATAATCCGTTGAATTTGGTCATTGCGAAGCATTTGATTTCGGCTTACAAGAGGTTTATTGTCAAGACGGAGTTATATGCGCAGACAGCGATAGAATATGTGAAGAATAACGATTTTGATGTGAACCCAATAGCGCTGATTTTGATTGATTGTCAAATGCCGGAGATGGATGGGTACCAAGCGACAAAGATACTAAGAGATTTGATGAGATTAGGAAAGATACCAGAGATTCCGATTGTGGCATTAACGGCGAATAATAATGAAAGCGATAAGAAAGCGTGCTTAAAAGCTGGAATGTGTGAATACTTGAGTAAACCCCTGACTGATAATGATCTGATGAATCTATTCAAAAAGTATGGCAACTAGACTGAAAAAGTGAATAAGAAGTCTTTTTTTTATCAAATGAATGACATTTGGTTTTTGATGTAGATGCACATCTTTATTTGTATGTACATAGAGGGAAAGAGAGAGGAGTTGAGATCGTTGAGATAAGAATACGAACTAATATGAGAATTTATTTGTATTGATGAATTTTTGAATAATTTGAGAAATCCTTGAAAAAAAAAATTGATAAATTTCTTTCTCTCGAGTTTTAAAAATTCTTTTGCTTTTTTCCACTTGGAGAATGATGTTTTTTTTCATGCATTTGAAGAGGGTTTTTTGCGGAAGAGAGGAATTTTTCGGTGTCAATTATCGAAAAAAAAATAAATTAAAAAGTTTTTTTTTCACAAAAACTCTCCAAAGAAATTCAAGTGAGTTCCCCGAACGAAATTTCCTCAAGAATTAAACATTCTGACTCAAAAAATGACACAAGATTTTCATGAAGATTTCCTCTAAAAACTTGAAAATTGCGAAAAAATATGATTGAAATAGCAAAAAAAAAAAGTCTCTCATTTTTGGGAAATTTTGAATATGGTCTCTGAATCTTCATTTTTCAAAAAAGTGGTTTTACATTTTTCTAAAAACAGTGTCGATTTCATGAAGACATGATGAAAAAAAAGCTTCTCCCTTTTAGAAAAATTTTACCAGTTTAATCGAAAAAGAGTAAATCCCACTCTTTATTGTCGACTTTATCATTCAATGTTCAAGAAGTCTCCAAGCCTAGGCTACTCAATCAAAATGAACATCATTAATTGTGTTCAGATCCAGCCTTTGTTATTAAAAATTCCTCGAACCCTCAGCGAAAGTTGACGCAGGCAGAATTCAAATCCATAGTGATGGGATCAATAATATCAGCTTTAATTAACAAACTAATTTAAAAAACCACAAAACTAGTACTCCAAATGACTACTAAAAATAAAATTTCTGTTAACTTCAAACTGCTTTATACCCTTCATATTGCTTCCCTGCTCAAACTAGACCCCAAAATCTCACTCTATCACCTTTCTTTGCCAAAACCAAATCCTTTCTAGAAGCAACATTTTTCAGACTGAAAAATCTTTTCCTTGGCTTCTTCCGAGCTGCCCTTCCGTTGTCAATATTCAAGGTAGCAAGTCTACAGTCCTCTTCTTACAGTATTGAGTCAAGCTCCATTGAGTAATGAGTTTTAACTCCTCTACAAAAGATTTCTCCTGAGAGTGAATTTCGTCCGTGAGCGGGAATTTTTCGCTCTTTGAAAATTAACCCCCTCATCCTCTTAAGGAATCAAAAACTCTCTAGTTTATCCAATGTCAAAAAAAAAGAACCCATAAACTTTCCAATTTTTCCAAGAGACGAGATTTCTCTTTTCAAAGTCAATTAAAAAAACCGAATTTTCGAAAGAGCCCAAACAAACTAAAAAAATCAAATAACTTCTCAAGAAGTTAACGGTACTTCAATCTCCAAGACATTTTTGCCGATTTCGAAGACCCTTAAAGTCGTTTACTCAGGCCAAAATTACTTTGAAAAGCGCCATGACCAAAACAGACTAAACTGCTTATCCACACCGTAACGTTTGACTAATTTTCAGAGTCTAAAATTTCTCCTTATGCCATCCCACATTCACAATTGCTTCTAAATTAAGATTAATTTTTATACACCTCGATCCTTTTATTTCCCCTAATGAAGCCAGATTCCTTCCCAGACTCCTCCAACCTCGAAACTCAATACATGAGCATGAAAAGCTCTCTTTTTCGCAAATACATCAAGGTAACTACCTCTACAAGCTCCCCTTTCTTATCATTTCTAGTCTTTGACTGTTTGTGTTCTCATCGTCATCATTATCGACGCTATGATAGCTCTATACCAACTCCAATACTCTAATCTTCTCAGGCTACCAGTCCCTTTAGCCTTCTCTTTCTTTGCTTTGGCCTACTTGGACCATCCTCGTTCCCATCAGGACCTGGTTTGCGTCATTTTTCTCATCACTTGGAATCTATCTTCCCTTCTTATTGAAACTCATAAAAAAGAAATCGCCTATACCTCAGGAACTCTCTCAGATACCAGATATCTTGCATATATCAACGCTTTTATTGAGAGGATGAGCATCGAAAGGATCCCTGCACTGAAGCATAAGGTCTTTTACAGTTTATTAGTACTATTGGCACCTTTGGTTGTGTCTCCTCCTCAGCAAGATGGCTTTGTGACGTATCGAGTGATCTTATTGGCGTTAAGTTTGTACCTGGACTTCAGTCATGAACGCTACCATAAAGATCTTTTCTTTTCGTATTCGAATTATAAGAATCAGCTCATTAAATTCAAAGATCTTGTCGTTCATGATATCCCTGAAAGCATCGCCATTATCTCTCGTGATCTTGGGAGATCTTTGTTCGTGAACCGATCCTTCAAAGGTTTATTGTCAAATAATGCTGGTTGTATAAAAGATCATCTGAAGAAATTCATCATTCAAGATCCTAATAAAAGCATTGACTTGAAGAGAAGCACCATTACTGATGACATAAGCACCCGAAATCTTTCAAATTTACTTCAAGAAAGCTTCTCTCAATGGTCAAGAGGGCAAAAATTATCGATGAACCTGATATATTACCCTGAGGATAATCCTCATGGAGAAGACCAAGAGGCTAGTTCCAATTCTCAAGGGCGACTTTTCGAGGTGAAAGCGTTCCCTATATTCTGGGATGAAGAGCCTTCTATTGCTTTAATAATGCATGATGTGACACAGCAACATACAATTTTAAGTCTAAAAATAGCTGATGCTAATAAGGATATGGTGCTCGCTACGGTGTCTCATGAGCTCAGGACACCCTTAAATGGGATGTTGGGGATGATACAGTTGGTTCAGAAGCGTGTAAATGACAAAGAAATGATGCATTATTTATCGATATGCAAGAATAGTGGAGATTTGTTGTTGGGACTGGTGAACTCTATTCTTGATTTGAACCAGATAAGGTCAAAGAAATTGAAGCTGAATGCTGAGAGTGTGAAAGTGCAAGATTTGATTATGGGTGTTGTATCGTTATTTGAATTCCAATGTCAACAAAAAAAGATTTATCTCAAGGTAAAAATGTCGGCACAATGTCCTAAAACGATCATCACAGACAAGAACAGACTGACCCAAATCTTCATAAATCTCGTTGGAAACGCTCTTAAGTTCACTCTTGAAGGAGGCATTACGTTGATCATCGATGAAGCAGGTCCAGATTACTTGAAGTTTAGCGTGAAGGATACTGGCATTGGGATCAAAGAGCAAGATCGGGATAAACTTTTCCAGCGATTTGGAAGACTAGATCACGATAATGACTCTTTAAATAAACACGGAGTCGGCCTTGGGCTCAGCATATCGAACCAACTTGCTAAACTATTGAGCTGTAGCCAAACTGAGCTGAATATTGTCATAGAAAGTGTCTTTGGCAAGGGAAGTACCTTCTCTTTTGTTATAAAGAGAAATTTAAACCATCATATTCAAAACAATCACTCTTTAGTCTTGGATGGAAGTACTGCGAATGTCACTGTGGACATGAGTTCTCGAGATCTTGATAACCTGCATGAGTATAGTGTGAATGATAATCAAAGACAGCCAGCTTATTATACGCCTACTGTGAATAATTTTTCAGTATTTAGAAGTCCCAGAGCCTTGGATTCTCCAGGCTCCGCTTCAAATATTAACTTTACAGAGGCGATGGTAAATAATCAGCCAGATAGACTGAGACCCAGAAGAGCTATATCAGGGGTCAATTTGCCCGTGAAGTCTTTAAAAACAATGCTTGATTCAAGAATAAAAACTGAAGAACACGAAGAGGACAGGCATGGGCCTTGTGTATTGATAGTGGATGATAATCCTTTTAATGTTGTGGTGGCAGAAAAATTGGTTATCTCAAATGGATATAAAGTAAAGACGGTTTTCTCAGGCTCAGGAGCGATAAAAATATTACAGGAGAGTGCTCAAATGAAAGAACCAATAAGATTAGTTTTAATGGATTGTCAAATGCCTGGGATGGATGGGTATGAAGCAAGTAGAAGAATAAGAAAAATGGTGGAAAGAAAAGAGATTCCTGACGTGAAGATCGTTGCTTTGACAGCGAATGATAGTATGGATGACAGACTTAGGTGCCAAGAAGCCGGAATGTGTGAACATCTGGCGAAGCCTGTCAAGGATTTAAAGCTAAAAGAGATTTTAAGAAAGTTTGCTCCTTTTGTTTAATAAATTATTTTTATACTGTGAGTTGTTTTTTTCTATGTTAATAAAGTGCGAAGAGTGATTTCTGTAGGAGGAGAAAGTGAAGATATTTTTTTTGAATATGAGGAGCATTCGAAAAATTCGAGTGCTTCTTTTTATTTGATGTAATTTTTAATAGAGTGGCAGAAAATTAATGCAGGAGAATTAAATTTTTCCTTTAAATTTTTTAGGGTTTCCTCACCTTAAAACAAAAAACGAGTGCAATTATCGCTAAATTCCTTGCCCATAAAATCAATACGTTCGTTCATTCGAGAAATCCTTTCCCAGTCATCCCTTCACGATTCATATAAAACAAAGCAAATGACAATTTTCCTCAAGATTTCAGTAAATCCTAGGCTATTCCCTTTATGTCACAGTGGGAAAAGACTCTTTGGCGAAGACAAAGAGTTCAGTACCAAGGGAAGGAAAAAATGAGCCAGTGTGTGGGAATTAAAAAGGATTTGACATATTGCTAGCCAGTTGCCTGCTTTTAATATGATTAGTGGATTAAAACTTCCGTAGATAGTGTGAATGGACCGAAATTTAATTAATCTAAAATCTCGAGAGGTTTTTAGTACAAGAACTCCAAAGGGAGGGGAAAAAAACAAATGAAAGGTATCAAGACCGAATTAAATCAAGAATCCGAGAGCTTACAAGATCAGTATCTCGCCATGAAACGATCCCTATTTGCCAAGTTTACCAACGTAATGAAGAAATGTTGCTTGTCTAATAATTTCTAAATAGTCTTTATCTGCATTCATTCTTCTATACTGTGCTTTTGAGGCTTTCTATGCTTTCACGCAGATGGATTTAGCCAGGTTCGCCAGATTAGTTGTCGCTTTGAGTTTCTCTTTGGGCTCACGCAGCTTCTTAATGAAACCAAGGAAAAATGGAGACATGATGAATGCTTTCTTTTACGTCATTTGGTGCTTATTTGACGAGCTCGCAAAAAGTATAAACAAGCAACTTGACCAAGGCCAACCCATTGACTCCTTATATATGGGTTATACCTATGCTTATATGGACAGGAAAATTGCGGAGAAGATGCCTGATATGAGATATAAAGGGCTTTACAGTCTCTCTGTCATGATAATTCGTCTGGTGATTAACCCTCCAAGCTCATTTAACGTTTTCTTGAGGCAATTTGTCGTTGTGGCTTTTGTGTTATATATTGATACAAATCATGATAATGACCAAAAAGAGCTCTTTTATTCATATTCAAGCTCAAAGGATCAACTGAAAAGGTTCAAGGATCTTGTGGTACAAGATATCCCTGATAGTATAGCTATTCTCTCGGCCGACCTTCAAAAAACGCTGTTTATGAACAATCCTTTCAAAACTCTGATTGGAGGAGAAGCTACAGGGCCTATCAAATACTGCTTGAATAGTTTTTATATTCAAGATACCAGTGAGAGTATTCGGCAGCTGGGAGATTCAAGAAAAAGTTTGATGACCCCAAAGAAGATGCTACTTGATTATCTGGTGAATTTTAATGCAATCAAAGAGAATAATACAGGTGGTTTCTGTGCAAAGCAGACATTTAACCTGGTCTATGATACCACCAAGAACTTTTTTCAAAGCAGTGAGGTTCCTCAATCAATAGCTGAGCCTTCTGAAAGAATTTTCGAAGCAAAGGCTTTCCCTATTGTATGGGATGAACAGCCTTCTATTGCTTTAATTATGCATGATATAACCCAACAGCATACAATTCTGAGCCTTAAGATTGCTGACGCGAATAAGGATAGAGTGTTAGCCACTGTGTCGCATGAGCTGAGAACTCCGCTGAACGGGATGCTGGGGATGATTCAGATAATGCAGAAGAGGGTTCGTGATCAGGAGATGCAGCATTATTTGTCGATATGTAAGAATAGCGGTAATTTATTGTTGGGCCTGGTGAACTCTATTCTGGATTTGAACCAAATAAGGCTGAATAAATTAAAGCTGAACCCTGAGAAAATCGATTTGTTTGAGCTGTTGAATGACATTTATTGTATGTTTGAATTCCAATGTCAACAAAAGAAACTGGATTTTAAACTTGATATTCATCCTTCAACTCCCAAATTTATCCTGACTGACAAAAATCGCCTCAGTCAAATCTTCATCAACCTCGTCGGAAACGCCTTGAAATTCACTTCAGAAGGTGGAATAAAGATCTCATGCCACAAAAGTCCAATCGAAGGTTATGTAAATTTCAGCATCCAGGACACGGGAATAGGCATCCAGGAATCAGATAAAGAGAAACTCTTCAAGATGTTTGGGAGAATCGAGCCTTCAGATCAGCTCAAAAAGCGCATGAATAACCACGGCGTCGGGCTGGGTCTGACAATCTCCAATAATTTAGCCAAGCTTCTGAGCGGAGATTACGCAGAAACTGGCAATATAAAAGTCAAGAGCGTCTATGGTCAGGGCAGTACATTCTCTTTTTCAATTTCTGAGGTCCTTAGTGAAGAAATCTTTGATGTTTCTACTGTTATGGACGACTCTCCAAAATCTCCTTATTGGATGGAAAATGACCTGTTGAAAAAAATGGAAAAACTCCCCTCTCTTGCAAATAAAACTTCCATCAGACCGAATGACCAAGGCGATGTAGTCTCTCCCAAGGCATCCACAAAGGCTTCAAGTGGGATTACTAAGCAATCTTTAACAAAGAAGTTGACTGGTACCTTTGGTTCGAACCTCAGAGATTCCTTTACAAGTTCATTGCTTAGTGGTCATTTGGATAGATATTCAAAGAAGAATACAGAGAATCCCACAAGGATATTGATAGTGGATGATAATCCATTTAATATAGTCGTTGCTGAGCAACTTATTGCTTCGTATGGGTTTAAAGTAGAAACTGCCTTATCAGCGCATGCAGCGATAAAGATTATTACAGAGAATTCGTATTCTTCTGATGCGATACAGATGGTTTTTATGGATTGTCAGATGCCTATAATGGATGGGTATGATGCTACGAGAGTGTTGAAAAGGTTGATGAAAGAAAAGAAGATCCCAGAAGTGCCAATTGTAGCGTTAACCGCAAATAATAGTGTGGCGGATAAAAAGAAATGCCTGGATGTGGGAATGTGTGAGCATTTAACTAAACCTCTGACTGATGTTGATCTCAAGAGAATATTAAAGAAATATGTGACCCAAGAGTGCTAATGGAAGAGAAAAAGCGGTTATATATTTTTTGTATATAAAAATTTCAAATTATTTTTTTTTTCATTTTAATTGAACAATTTAAAAGAAGAAGACCTGATTATGTAATTCTGAAAAAGTTGTTTTATATCTATATTGAAAGAGCTATATACATTTAGTAATTCTATTTGTCATTTATTTTTTTCTGTTGCTTACGTTGCTTACTTTGGAATATTGACTCTTTAAAAAAATCGAATTCAATTCCAGTAAACTCTTCCTTTCCTTCAAGTTTTCAAGAGAAGGAATTCATTTTCTTTTCTGAGTTCAAACTGATTGAGAGGTTTTTTCTTTCAGGTTTTCCAGCGGCAGCTGGAGGGCTTTTTAAAAATAAAAGACCTCATAAATTTTCTTATCAAGTCGTTTGTATGATCACATTTGGTGTAGAAAAAGAGGTTGTTGCTTGAGAATTTCCTGAATTCCTTCTGAAAGGACGGAATTGGCTTTCTTATTGAGAACGTTTTTTGAATCTCCAGTGAATATAAAAAGAAAATGTCAAAAAAAGGAGGCACAACTGACTCAGATTTTAAAAAATACTGTTCCAAAAAACTCAAACTAAGATCCTTTTTTTATAAATTGAGCTAAAGAAATACCTTCTCCCAAACAACTGTCTCTCAACAATTTTCTTTTTCAAAAAACTGCGAGTATCTCTGAAACCAAAATTTCCCCATTCTCAAGAGGACTTCATGGGCAGATGGAGAAAGACTCAGGTCCTCCCTCAAATCCAAAAACGAGTTTCGAAACTCTTTTCATTCAATTTTCAGTCAGTATAGGAGTTTCTAACGCCTTGGTTAATGTTGTTCGAAATAAATATTTTCCCGCTTTTAACTCTATTACTGTTGCTTTTCCCTCCTACTATGGCTATATAAGCCCAACTGTCTCTCCCATTTTATAATCAAAAACAAACTTATTCACAATGAACTTCAAGATTCTCCTCGCTTTGTGTGTCGTTTTGGCTCTTTCCACTGTCGGATCTGCTATTGGCGTCAGCCACTCTTTCCCTACTGCCAAAAAACATTTCAAGGGTGATGATGATGCTTCTGCAGATGAAGGAAGAAGATTGGCAGATAAAACTCTTAAGAAGAAGTAATTCTGCTCTCCTTATAAATGAATCTTTCATTTTTAATTGATTAATGTAATATCTCTAATAAAATTATGGTTATATTATGAGTATATTGTTGTTGTACGAAGTCGTTGTCCTCTGTGATGATCATCTTACTTACAATGTGAAGAAAAAGATTTTCTTTTGGTTTGAATTTGAGAGGGAAAAACCTCTTTTCCGCATTTTTGGCGCATTTTCTTTAGGTTAATCGAAAGATTAGAATTCGTTTTTCCTTTAAATTTCTGAATCGTTATTTCTGATAAGGCTCTTGAAAAGTGCTTTTGAATAATATAGGAAGAGAAGACAACCGAGTTTTATTATTAAATACTTAGACTAATATATAAACGTAATCCTAAAAGAAATTCAGTTTTTCTCAATTAAAAACCTTCAATTTTTTATGATATCCGTTGATGTATAGTCTTTCAGAGTTCAAGGACTTTTCGACGATATAAGCGTCACAAATAAATTGGCTTCAGATTCTTTTTTGAAAACAATTCTTCTCAAGGATCCAGAATTTTCAATGAATTCTTCTTTATTTATAATGATATGCTCCTCTCTAACTTTCTCCTCCCTTCAATTTCTAAGGTTGAACCCCTTTAAAACTACCTTTAGATCTCCTTGAATAAGCTTAATAATGAATACAAGGACATATTTCCCAAGGTGAATAACTCGCCAGGTTTTTTATTTCACACATAGCCTGGAATCAGGTGACACCTAATTTTATGTATTTTATAGGCTAAAATCCTGAATAAATCCCTTAAGCCTTACGTAATCATCTAATTAATAAAAAAAAATGACCAGTCACCCTGCTCCCCCTTCCCTCCTAACCCACCAAAAAGCCCTCTTCAAAAGGCTGTTTCTCGTAAAAACCTCTTCCTTTTTAGAATCTAACTCTTTAGGCCGTCACTATCTCTTTCTTCTTTCTCGCCATTAATGAACTTCTTGGGGCCTTGTACTTCGAAGAAGCATCCCGTCTCATCTCTATTCTCCTTATGATCACTTCTATCGCTGTTTCAAGTTCAATTATCTTTACTTTAAAGAAAGGCCAAGAAGTCACTATAACGATCTTTTTTGGGATTTTCTATATTACAGGCCTTTATATTCATTTCTCTAATGAGTCGGCTCAGCTTGCAAACCCTTCAACTGCTTTTTATCTCTCATATAGTCTGGCTTTATTTGAAGGCCTGATCATCAACCGCATCCCGAATATTATCTACCGAATTATTTGCTGCATTTTCTTTCTGATGGCAAGATGGATAATTGTTCCTTTAAATGACGATAAAAGCACGATTCCTCTTCAAATTATCATCCTATCGCTGACAATCTACATAGAATTCTATCAACAGAAAATATGCGAAGGAAGCCCATTTGATAATTCTGAAGCTCAGTATAAAGATTTGGTCGCGAATAATGTTCCACAAGGGATTGTCATTATGACAAAAGATCTCACCCGATGCTTGTTCTCAAATGAAGCTTTCAATATGATTATCGAAACCAATCCAAAAACTGCCTCAGAGAACTGCTTGACAAAGCTCAATATTTATGAGCTTCACGAATGTTCTAATATCACCCAAAGTATTGACGATTCTCGTTCAAGCCTGACATTACTCGATTTCCTCAAAGCGAATAAACAGATTGCTTCCCCAGGACAAACGGTTTGTAATGTGAGTTATAAGAAAAAAACGGGTCAAGAACCATGTTGTGTAGAAGCTACTGAATATATTTTTGAAGTGAAACTGTTATCACTGATCTGGGACGACCAAGCTGCTACAGGAGTTATTTTACATGATATAACTCATCATAATAAGCAAATACAGATGAAGATGATCGCGAATCAACAAAAGGATAAATTTTTAGCTACAGTCTCACATGAACTCAGAACTCCATTAAATGGAATACGAGGAATGGTTGATATAATGAAGATAAAGACAGATAATGAAGAATTACATCATTATTTAAAAATCTGCAGCAATTGCAGTCACTTACTGTTGGGATTAGTCAACTCTATCCTTGATATAAACCTGATAAGAGCCAATAAAATCAAGATTTATCCCGAAAAGACAGTACTCAAGAGCTTCTTGAACGAAGTGGTGGAGCTTTTTGAGCTTCAATGTAAACAGAAATCAATCGATTTGAAGCTGAAAATGGGTCCCACAGTGCCAGAGAATATCGTTACTGATAAAAATCGAGTCAGTCAGATCTTGATAAATCTGATAGGAAATGCTTTGAAATTCACAAAAGAAGGAAGTATTACGATCTCAGTGGACCAATCAAAACAACATAAAAACAATTTAAGAGTGAGCATAGAAGACACAGGAATCGGAATAAAAGACAAGGATCTCTGCAAATTATTCCAGATCTTTGGTAAATTGGAGACTGAAGGCGCGGCCATAAACCACGAGGGAGTTGGTCTGGGGCTTAGTATTGCGAATAGCCTGGCGAAACTCCTCAGTAATAATGAAGGAATTCAAGTGCAGAGTAAATTTGGAAAAGGGAGCACTTTTTCCTTTGAAATAAGCAAGAATTTCTCAGCGACGCCTGCTACGGTGAATAAAGGAGAGACCTTGTGCAATATTTCGACGAGTCTTTTGGATGAAGGGGATCTTCATGGGAATAATGTGAGCCGTTATAAGCAAGCGCTTTTGCCGCCTATAAAACATCCTCAAGATAATTATTGTTCGCAGTTGAGCTTTAGGTCACAAACACCACAAAATAATAAATATTCGAAAAGTTTGTTCAAGAATATTGATATAAGAACTTCGAATTTTTCGTATTCAAGCACTCCCAAAAGAATCTCCAAAGATGACGGCGATATTATAAAGCCTAATAAGAACCCTTGTGTTTTGATTGTAGATGATAATCCTTTGAATATTACAGTGGCTGAATTGTTCGTAAGAAGAGAAGATTATCAAACAAAGACGGCATTAGATGGAAGGACAGCTATTGACATGGTAATGAGTAATAATAACAGAATGGAGCCAATCAGGCTAATTTTGATGGACTTACAAATGCCAATAATGGATGGATATCAAACGACAAAGGCGTTGAAGGAGATGATGGAAAGCAAGAAAATAAAAGAGATTCCAATTGTTGCGTTGACGGCTAATGATACAGATGCTGATAGAAAAGCGTGTAAGGAAGTTGGGATGTGTGATTTTCTCAGTAAACCATTGAGCCAAACTGAACTCGCCCGTATATTGAAGAAGTATGCCTGAGAAAAAGAGGAAGAATATTGTTGAATTTGTGTATATTTTTTTCTCTTTATTTATTCTTATGAGATTTTTTTTTGTCAAATAAATAACAATTTTTTTCTTGGTTGAATTTTCAAAGTACGAATCATAAAATATGCAAATTTATAGAGAGATTTTATAAATAGAGACAATATGATAAAGTATTTAGATATATGATAAACGAAAGCACATTCTATCGCGGACTTCTATGCATGAATATAACCACAATATTTCTTTAAGATCCTCACCAATTCCTTATCCTTTAATGGTTTCGTCAGATGTTCACTCATTCCAGCTTGTTTACAAGCCTCTTTATCCGCTTCACTATCGTTCGCAGTCAACGCTATAATCGGAATCTCTGGTATATTCTGCAATTTCATCTGATCCTTTAACGATCTTGTCGTCTCATATCCGTCCATTACAGGCATTTGACAGTCCATAATGATCAATTTTATTGGCTCAGAGACGTGATTATTCTTCAAGACAACATCTAAAGCGATATGCCCAGATAAGGCGGTTTTCACTTTGAATTTATGCGAAGAAACAAGGTGTTCAGCCACCATAATATTTAACGGATTATCATCAACAATCAGTACACAAGGAGTTTCTTTTTGTAAGCCAAAAGTATATTGACGATTTGGACCCTGAGCTGGTTTTAATGGGGAAGAAAGTTGGCTTGTCAAAAATCCTTTACTTGGATTATTACTTTCAGAGTCGTTCAGAATATTCTTAGAGGCCGTCTCGGTTAACAACTGGAGGGTATTCACTCTTTTCAGCTTAGAACAATAATTCTGCATGCGATTATTCACATCTCCAACCTCTTTTGTAGAAGGAATAGGAGGGCTTGGGAAGTACTCTGGAGTTCCTGGGAGAATCCCTTCAAAACTGCCCCGAGAAAGCTCTCCTCTAAGACTTTTCTTGATAAGGAAAGACATCCTACATCCTTTATTCTCTTCACTTGCAACAACTAGTCCTTCTCCTTGATGGCCTAATAATCTTACAAGACTCTCAGAAACGGTAAGGCCAAGGCCGACTCCTTGAGGATTTAGGCGAGAAGACCCCTTTATAAGAAGTCTTTCTTTGTCGTGGGGTTTTATCCCGAGGCCTGTGTCTTCAACGGTAAATTCGATGTAATCTTTATTTGAAGGGGTTTTTGCGAAAATTGTGATGCCCCCAGTGTTGGTAAACTTGAGAGAATTACTGAGAAGATTAATAAAGATTTGGCTGAGGCGATCTTTATCAGTGGTAATGTAGATTGGTAGTAAGGAGGTAAGCTTAGATTTGAGATAGATTCCTTTTTGAGAACATTGGAATTCGAATAGATGAAGGATCTCTTTAATGAAGTGGCGAAGCTCAACTTTTTCAGGGTTCACCTTGAATTTTCTGGCCCTGATAAGGTTTAAATCTACAATAGAATTCACCAGACCTGACAGAAGAAGTCCACTGCTTTTACAGATATCTAAATATTGGATCAAAGATTGATCTCGAACTTCTTTTAGCATGATCTGGATCATTCCCATAATGCTGTTTAGCGGTGTTCTGAGCTCGTGCGAGACGGTAGCAAGGATCTTATCTTTGTGAGAATCAGCGATTTGTAAGCCAAGGATGGTATGGTGTTGGGTAATATCATGGAAAATAATCGCAAGGGAAGGCTGTTCATCCCATATGATCTGCACAATTTTCGCTTCAAAGCGATATTCCTGTTGGTTTTCCTGGCGGCTTTGGTAAGAAATATGGCAGGAAGTTTTTTTGTGTTGGGGTTGTTGGCAGTGTTGTTCGAGGAAACTCCAAAGAGTTTCTTTGTCAATAGAAGGCTCGGTTATTAAGGTTTCTCGGTCATTTTGGGGAAGATTTGGGAGGATTTTCTGAAGAGTAAAGGAGGTTAATTGTGCTTTTATGTTAGCAAGGGAAGAATTTCCTGTGAGAGCTTTGAAGTGATTGTTCATAAAGAGACATTGTTTGAGGTCTTGGGAGATGATGAGGATGCCTTCAGGGATGTCTTGAGAGACGAGCTGTTTGAATTGGATAAGTTGTCGTTTCCGATTGAGATAGGACGTGAAAAGATTTTGGTCGTGGCTTTCTTTGTCAAAGTCTAAGAAGAGCCCAAAAATGAGACAGGAAAATTTAACAGCAAGAAGGCCTTTATCTTTAGGAGGAATCAAGATGAGACGAGTAAGAGCACTGCAGGAGCTAAAGGCCATTCTATGGGAAAACTTTGGCATCCTTGAGACGAGAAGAGACTTCAATATGGAATTAATAGTGCCGAAATAGAAGGAGTCTTGTGGATGGTTGAAATAGCCTGTGTCTCCGTAATAATGGGCGAGGATGCTGAGGAGATAAAGGAGAGTCCAGAAGACAGTCATGGAGATTTCTTGATGATGTTTGAGGGTTGTCATGAATTTATAAAAGATAGTTCCAGCGATGAATAAGAGGGACGTCTGAAAAAGAACTGACACTTTGGCTAGATAAAGAGCCCGAAGGAGTTCAAAAAGAGCCAGGAAAGCGAATAAATAAGACGTTTGCTTGAATGGGGAAGGTTAGAAGAAGAATGAAAAAAATGAAAGAAACCTTGAAGAATCGGTGGTAGAGGGTACGTTTGAGGGTGGCGTATCCTTCTTTTAGAGGAGTTGTGTCAGAGTCTTGGACCATAGGAGATCGGGATGAGGCTTGAAGAGATTGTTATTCTGGACAGTAGGTTAAAATTTTAATTAGAATATTAATTATGTCAGATGTATGACAAGTGGAGGAATTTTTTGACTGATCTAAAATTTTCTAGAAATTTTGTGCCAATATTTGTAGATTTGGAGGGTCGAGAAAACGATAAAAACGCAAGAGTTACTGAATGAAAGGAAAATTCCTTATGAAGAGGTTCTAGTTGATCTGAAAATTGAAGATTGAAGTGAGTTTGATTTGGAAGAAAGGAGACTGAAGGTTGAGAGAAGCAAAAGAGAGCATCAAAAGCGGTTGTTATTTAATAATTCAAAGAGGTCAACGGCAACGCCTGAATCATTTAATAAATCAAGTTCTCATGGAGCTGATTGCTTAAGCTGGGTTCATGGAAGGTGAAAAACCTGTCTAAACTCCTATCGAACTCTGAGTTTCTCGAAACAAAAACCCTTCTCATCGGCAGACTAAGCCAATTGAAATTGTCTATGAAGAAATCCGCTTTTAATATTTTTGAAATTTGAAAAAGAGGAAAATCTCAATTAGACTCAATTCAAAGAATCTCTGACTCGCTAGGAGCAGGTTCTTCTTGGAAATAACTTAATCCGCATCATATTGGCAAATATGAGAGTTTGTCTGATTTGAATAGATAGGAGAGAGCGAGATCAGTTTAAGGGATTAAACTATCAAACTCTGAGAATAAAGGGTTTTTAAATGGAAGGAGGAACGATTCGAAATGATTAAAGTTGGTTCAATTGAACCAATCTTAATGGCTCGATTTGTGACAAATTTGAGCCAGAGAAATACTTTTCTCATTATATCAATTTAATTCGTACGAAAAATTTACTGTTCATCAATTGGAGCCATTAAACATGGGGCTTCCCTCAGATTGCTTTTCCCTTGAAGTTCTCTCTTTCGTGAGAAGACTTGCTCTTTGGAAGGGAGGTGAATGTCAAGAGAGGTTTCCAAGTTTCTTCATAGTTTATTGCGTAAATTTGTCGAACAGAATTTGGGCATTAATTTCAAGGCCCAAAAGAAAAAATTCAGCTTTTTATCTTGATCTTAATGTGAAAAGAAATTGATTTATCAGGAAAATTTTTCCTCTAAAAAAAATTTGCCCAAAAAAATTTTTGAAATTGGAAAAAATGACAAAAATAAGGAAACCAAAGCTTCCCAATCTGTCTTTAAAATCTCAGGTATTGTCGGATATCCTTTCAAAAAAATGCAGATATTCCCCTCAGAAAGCCGACACAACTTATTTTAGAGACAGTTTAGAGAACCCCAGTATTTTTATTAGGATTCAATAATTTTAAAAGATTGAGTCATAAAAGGATGTAATCCAAGAAGAGTTTCTTTTTGAAATCTCTCAAATGATAAAAAGTTTGAGAAAAAAATTTTTGTCGGAAATTTCTCTCAAAAAAATTGTCAAAAAAGATTTTTTGAAAAAAAAAATAATTCACTTTTTCTTTTTGATTGATTTCTGAGGGAAATGGTTAGGTCTGACTGATATGTATGAAAAATTTGCCGAAAACCCGACAAAGTCGGACAAAATAGTCACTTTGAGAAACCCCAAAGGAAACCCAAGGAAAAGAAAGGAGAATTTTTTTTGAAAGGATTTGGATGATTTTGTATTCGTTCAGCTAGGGACAGAAAGCCAAAAAGTTTTTTTTTCCTTCAGAGAGGCTTTTGCGGAAGAAATAAAATTTTCTTGAAAAACTTTTTTCTCAGGATTTTTTTTCTTCGATTTTTTCATAAATTCTTTTTTTACGAAAGGAATAAATGTTTTCAAGATATAAAAATTTCAAAATTATCAAAAGCAAGAATTGAATGAATTACTCAATAGACACAGTATAAAAGAACTTTAATCTTAATAGTTAGATTTAAAAAACAAAGCAATTAATAAAAAAAGCTATCCCCTTTTTGGGATGTACTTCTTTAAAATAACCTTTAAATCTTTATCCTTCAAAGGTTTTCCCAAATGCCCACTCATTCCCATCTTTATACACTTCTCCTTATCACCCACACTATCATTTGCCGTTAACGCCACTATCGGAATCTCTCCAATCTTCCCTTTTTGCATCAAATTCTTCAACTCCCTTGTTGTTTCATACCCATCCATTATCGGCATCTGAATATCCATAAGAATAAGCCTAATAGCTTCAGGATTTTCACTGTTTTCCAACACAATTTTTATCGCACACTCCCCTGATAAAGCTGTCTTGACTTTGTACCCATGAGAAGATATCAATTTCTCAGCGACGACAAGGTTGAAAGGATTATCATCTACAAGGAGAATATAGTCAGAGTTGAGGTCTAAGATCGGCTTTTTAGGGGTTAGTGTGGTGCTTGAAGCTTTAAAAAGCCCACAATGAGAGTGTAATTCAGCTGATTTTATCATAGTTAAGCTATGTTCGGTCAACATTCTTTGCGGTGAGTCAATAATTGAAGCTCTAAAAACGGAAGTGTTGTTGGCTGGAAGCATAGAATGTCTTTTGACTTTTTGTATACGCTCTTCACTTTCTTGAAAACTATTCAAATCAAATGATTTTTCGATATTCTCAGATTCCAAAACCTCATCTTCTATTTCCAACTCCTTCTTTATTGAAAGTTCAAATGTGCTTCCTCTTCCAAACACACTATTTGCCCTTATATTCTGCGATTCATTACTAGACGCTAGCAATTTCACGAGACTGTTCGATATCGTAAGCCCAAGGCCTACTCCATGGGCATTAACTTGCTTCTTTCTGCTGTCAAATCCTCCGAGAATCTGGAAAAGACGTGTTTTGTCAGCATCTCTTATGCCGACTCCTGTATCTTCTACAGTGAATTTTACCATGTCTCTTTGAAAATCTTCTTCAGCAGAAATGATGATACCGCCTTCCGTGGTGAATTTAAGAGCATTGCCAAGGAGGCTTATAAGAACTTGAGTGAGTCTGTTTTTATCAGTAGTGATGAATTGTGGGCAATTTCGAGAGATTTTGAGTCGAAGATATAATCCTTTTTGTTTGCATTGGAATTCAAACATTTGCAAGACGTCATTAAGAAGCTCGTAAAGATTGATATTCTGAAGCTCTAGCCGTAGTTTATTCGATCTTATCAGATTGAGATCCAATATAGAGTTCACAAGGGCCACCAATAAATCGCTACTGCTTTTACAAATCGATAAATATTCTAACGTGCTTTTGTCCTTTTCATTCTTCTGCATTATCTGAATCATCCCAAGAATTCCATTTAAAGGAGTCCTTAATTCATGGGAAACGGTGGCCAGGACCATATCTTTCTGGGCGTCAGCTAGTTGGAGGCCGAGGATAGTCTGTTGTTGGGTTATATCATGCATAATGATGGCAATAGAAGGTTCACCGTCCCATGTAAGAGCAAATGCTTTAACCTCAAAGATTTGTTCTTCATCATAGGTTTCTTCTTCTATGAGTTGTTTACTTGAAAAGTTGGGAACTTTTTGCTTACGATAAACAAGATTAAATGAGATTTTTTGTTGGGATTGTTCAGCAGATTCGCCATCAGAATGGTGAAACTTGGTTTTCAAGAAGTTTAGTAAGCTGAATTTTGAACTCAAAAAGTCTTCTTTTGCAGAAAATTCTTTGTTTTCATTAGAGGCTTGAATAATCAATTTCTTCAGGTATTCTCTTATATGAGAAATTTCCGGACTTCCACTCAGCACTTTAAACGACTCATTAATGAATAACCCTTTCATCAGATCCTTTGACATAATCGCAATGCTTTCAGGTACGTCCTGAACGACCAAATCTTTGAATTTCGCAAGCTGATCCTTGTAATTAGTATATGAGAAGAACATATCTTTCATCAACTTTTCTCTATCAAGATCCAAGAAGATAGAAAGCCCTGTCATTGAAACATGACGCAAAACTACGCCAATAGAAGGAGGTCTGATGATAAACAAACGAGCCAGCGTGATGAGAACTCCAAAGGCGACTTTAAGTTTGTCATTGGGGATTTTTTCCACACAAAGCCTTTCAAGAAAAAGCGTGGCGCAGCCGTAATAGTAAGCGTCAAGCGGGTCAATGACAAACCCTTCAGAATTATAGACGTTATTGAGTAAGGAAGAGACGTTCCAGAAGAAGGTGAAGATGATACAGAGGATATCGAGAATTTTGTGAGGATGTTTCACGTAGCGAGTTGCGAATAAAGTAAAGAGAAGAGGGACGGGAAGCTTGGCAGCCTTGGAAAGGTTGAAATTGAAGAGAGCACGAATTGCTTCGATGATCATGATTGAGATAATGACAATGGCAAGGTACTAGGGTGAAAAGGGTGAGATTTTGAAAGAAAAGGAGGTTAATAGATTACCTTGATGAATTTGCGGTAAAGGGCTAGTTTCATTTCAATGTATTGGTCGTCAAGGGAGAGATGGTCATAAGAAGCGTTTTTGGACATTTGATTTTGGTTAAAAGTTAAAAGTATTAAACCTGAAGAAAGGAAATTACAGAAATTAATTGTTTTCTGAATAGATAAATGGGAATTTCTTCTGTGAGGACAAATTATATGTGAAATATCCCTTTAATTGTAATAATAAAATTTTAACCATAATATAAATTGTATGATTCCAAATCACTTGGTTTTCCCATTATTACATTTTTTTGCTAATTATTGCTAAATATAGCCTCGCCTCTTTATCGACAGACACCCCAAATCATTTTATTCCCGCCATCTTGAAATCACTTCAACTCTGGGAGAAGTGCCTTTTCTATTGAAAACTGAACACTTTTTTGAAATTATAATAGGCAGAATCAAAAGTAGGACGTGAAAATACTTTGACAATAGTCTGAGATATTAGACCCTTCTTAA
>Ga0182738_1001878_pt1 | contig 25456 bp, 17 predicted proteins | sample eDN5th30CBELigMG_FD_128876 | JGI IMG/M metagenome (GOLD analysis project Ga0182738, IMG submission 128876) | Enriched Miracle-Growth compost microbial communities from Emeryville, California, USA - eDNA 5th pass 30_C BE-Lig MG (version 2)... ...
AACTGGTGGAAAGTCTTTCCAGACTTTCCGACATTTTCAAAAACTTTTGAGATTTTTTTTTTTTTTTTTTCAATTTTTTTTTTTTTTAAAATAAAAAAAAAAATTTAATTTTTTTTCCTTTCCTAATGTAAAATTAAAAAAATTAAAAAAAAAAAAAAAAAAAAAAATTCCAATCATCCAAAATTTTGATGTTTTAAAGAAAAATTTCATCAATAATCACAACAGGATCTCAAAGAAATTCTCAGAGTTTTTCAGAAGGAAAAATTATTTTGGTACAAAGAAAGATTCCATTATACTTGAAGAAGGAAGTAAAGGATCATAAATAGATAGATAATTGGCATGAAACACTGAAAGTACCTACTTACTTTTCAATATGTAATTCAGAAATTATTCTCTTTCAATCTAAATTTTGCTGGTATTCTGAGTGCTGGCTTTTAATAAAGCTTCAATTCTATTAATTTCTTCAAGGGATGTGGCATTTTCAATTGCAATCTATTTTTGATATCAATAAATTGCGAAAAAAATGATTACTCTAAGTTTTTCTCTGATATCGGCTTCGCTTTGAACTCCAATATCTTCAGCAGGCTTTCCGAACTTTTCAACAGCCTTTTCTCTTTCCTTTAAATTTGATGAGTCATAATAAATATAAATCTTTTTTTACTTGGAGCTTGACTTTTTGGAAATCCAAAACTTTTAAAGAAGGAATTCTGGAAATCACATAAAGTCTGTAATCTGGGGCCTAAAAGTTGCATTAATTCTCAAGATCCACGGATCCAAAGTACTTGAGTAACGACATTATTCACAAGACTCAGACGCTTCAGATTTTTACATCCGGAAAGATGATCGATTTCAACGAGTTCTTTAACTTGATTATTCATCAACATCAAATTTTCAAGGTTGGGAGCAGACTCTCCGATATTCTGGATTTTTGAAATTTTATTGTTGTTCAAAATGAGAGTTTTCAATCTAATCGAAAGAATTTATCATTTTTCTGTGACATGGTGATTCTTACCTTTTTAAAGTAGAAAATCTGACAAGTTTGGTTATTTCATTATCACTAAAGTCGATTGAATCAAAAAAGTCCTTTTCCATTTTAGAATAAATGAATCAAGCAAATTTTTACCAAAGTGGCACCCATATTTTCAATGATTGAAATCTTATACCCTATTTTCATTCTTAGATTTGTTCAAAATACGAGTCTCACCTCTCAAGTCAAGTTCTCTGTCCTTGATGGGGTTAATATATTGGTTTGCTCCTTGAATAAGTTCTGAAGAGATTTTCATTTTTTAAAAAAGTAATTTGCCGTCGCTTACGAACAAAATTATTAAAATAAATTTTGGATTCCCCAAAACTCCTTTTTTCTGTCATCCGTGTGTTTATGTTGATATGAATGAATAAAAACGCAAAATTACTGATTCTTTTTCCATAATGAACAAAATGAATGTGGAAAGTCAAGATGGCACCTCTGATGTCTCTCAAAAGTTTATATTTCATTATTCTCACTTGAGAAAAATATTTTCTGAAGAACCTTTGAATTGTTTAGCAATTTTTTATCACAAAAAATATCTTTCTTTCGGTTAATTTTATTCTATTAAGGCTGAGGATATCCTTAATGCAGTCAATATCAACCAAACCAAATGAACCAGTTGTTCCTCTTGAAGTACATAAGCTTTATAGACCTGTTGAGTTCAAGCTGACAACAATTTATGATGCCAGCAAGGCAAGCAAAAATCCTCAAGGGAAATATTTGGGAGATGCAATTGAGAATAATGTTAATAAAGAAAATACTAATCAAACAGAAATCAATCTTCACTGGAAAGAAATCTATAAAGTAGGTCCTGGTTTAACAAACGCTGGCAACACATGTTTTTTGAACGCAGTCATGCAGATGTTAACTTACACCTCGCCTTTTGCAAATTATCTCTTGCAGAAAAAACATTCAATCAAGTGTCCAAAAATCAACAATTCACAATTCTGTGCCTTATGTGCTTTTGAAGACCATCTTAGCAAATATTTTAAAAACAATACCAAGGCAATCAAACCATACGATCTCATTAAAAACATCAAGCTCATCAATAAAAAGTTCCAGATCGGAAGACAAGAAGATGCTCAAGAGTTTTTGAGAGATTTAGTTGAGGCTTTCCAAAAATCCTGCACCGGATTTCTTGAAAAACCTCCTCAAAAAGTATTGGAGAGTACGGATATCACCAAAATCTTTGGAGGAAAACTCAAGAGTTCAGTCGAATGCAAGAAATGTCGCCAGAAGTCAGATACCATTGAAAACTTCTTTGATTTAAGCTTGGTAACACCATTTGGTTGAAAATTGATGAAATAACAAACCCTTTTTTCAATAGGAAATAAGCAAAGGCGACTCCCTTGAAAAGTGTTTAGATGGTTTCTTTAAACCAGAAGAATTAGTTGCACCCAATAGATATAGATGCTCGCGTTGTAATCGTAATACTGATGCAACCAAAAAATTCTCAATTCAACAAAGTAAATTATTGGGAGATCTTTGAAAATAATTGCCCAAAAGGACCACTTGTGTTGACAATTCATTTGAAAAGATTTGAGAATATACAAGGAAAGATAAACAAAGTCTCTCGGCATATCAATTTCCAGGAAACATTATCTCTCAAATCATACATGTCACACGAGACTTCTGAATCACTCGTTTATGATTTGCAGGGCATAATTGTTCATGTTGGACCTCTTTGTGAAAGTGGTCACTACTACAGTTGCATTAAAAACTCCAATGGCATCTGGCATCAGGTCCAGTTTACTCATCGAATTCTTTTGTTTAACTTGATTTTAGATAGATGATGAAACTGTCAAGACAAATAAAGTTGATCTTGTCATGAAACAAGAAGCTTATATTTTGACATATGTCTTGAGGGATGATCCAAATAAAGTTTCTGAAAATCAAAAAGATGCGAAACAAAATGGCAGCAATGGCATTGAGAATAATTCACAGCAACAAGGCCCATCAAGTCAAGTCCAAACCAAAAAAGCAAATGCTTTGATTGACGAAATTTTTGGCAAACCTTCAAAGAGTTCCAAATCTCTTGCTAAGGTTGTTGAAGAGCCAAAATCTATGCCTGAAGAAAAACCGATAATTCCAGAAGTTCCGGTGATATCTAAAAATAATAATCCTATTATTGTTGAACAACAACAACCTGTGAAAAACGAAATTAAAGAAACCAAAAAATCCAAAAAAGCAATTCCAAATGTTTCAGACCCAACTCCCATGGAAGAAGAAGAGAAAACTGAAATCAAGCCTGAAGAACATGAAGAATTCAGATCTTTGATCAAATTAGCTCGTCCAAAGAAAGCACCTATCTCTCTTTTGTAATTCATCAAGTTTGAGGAAAATACTAACTAAAGTCGTGTTTTTAGAAAAACAAGTCCTCTTGTGAAATTAAAGAGAATTGCAAAAGTTATTCCTTCCCTTCCTGTGAAAAAATTGAAAGGTGAGAATAAAGAGATTCCTGTTCCCAACCAAAACGAATCTTCTTTTGATCATCAAGCAGATCAACAAGAGGAAGAAGGAAATACCAATAACAAGTTGGTCAACACTGAGGCCATCAAAAAGAAAGAGAAAAAGGAATACCAACCTTTAATTGTCGGAAAAAATATCTTTTTAACCAAGAAAGGTGGTGATAAGAAGGCAGATGCAGCTCTCCAAGGTTGGGATGCCCCTGAAGATGACGATGAAGGGAACGGCAACGAAGCTGATGATGAATTTAAAAACGTAAAACCATCAATTAGTTTTACCACTCACTTTTATTAGATGCTTGAAGAGCGCAATAGAATTTTCTCAGAAAACCAAGACTTCTTTATCGCAAGAAAGAAGGAGAAAGATCAATATGATAAGGACTACGATAAGGGTAAACTTAAGAAGGTCAAGAAAAATAAAAATAAACCAAAATGCAACAACAATTTCCAAAAAGCTTATGAATTCCTCTCTAGAAGAAAAAGACGATAAGAAAATAGATATTTTTGATAAATTTATGGCACGCATGCTTGCTTGTTTATAATTTTATTTATTCCGAATAATTCATGTATATGTGTAATTGATTGAGTAAAAAACAAATCCCCTTATATTATTAATTTTTTTAAAAACAAAACAACTCTAGTAGTAGTACTCATAATATCGACATTTAGTTAGCTCTCACCAGCAAATGAATGAAGGTTTTGTTGATCTTGAATTAATTCATGGTCTTGTTTGTCTTTATCATCAACAGTCCACCAATCATTTGAGTCAAGCAAAGTTCTAGATCTATCAATAATTGAATAGAAATTATCCTTATCAGGATCGTGTTCACTTAATGCTCTTTCATATCTACGTTTTATCAATCAGTAAAATCATCTCAAAGGATCAAGAAAACCTCATTTTTGAATTTTGTAAGAGAGTGAGGAATTTCACTTCAGCATCAGAAAGGTCTGGATGCCAGAAATCAACAATGAGAGTGATTCTTGTTGTTGCTCCTTGATGCCAAGCTTCGTGTTCGAATGAGTCATCAAATACATAGCAAGATCCTGCTTTTTGAGCTCGAATTTCTTCGCCAACTCGAAGTTGACTTTTGAGAATAAATAACTGGGAAAACTTTAAATTCTAAGTACCTTCCTTCAACACCAATAAGGGGCATATGGAAACGGAGTTTCTTATTGGTAGGGCCGTTATGCTTTATGATGTGGGTTCCAGGCGTGACAGCTGAAAAGAAGCAATGATTGTATTGTCTCGGGAAGTATTTTTCAATGATTTCAACGGTTTTGGGGCATTTCTTGCAATTTTCGTCAAATTTCATATCGTGCAGAAACAGGTAAAAGACATTCCAGTCACCAGAATCTGTACCAACTGTTCCAACACCATCTTTGGCTTTAATTTTGGAGACCCAAGATGGGCCTCTGTAAGGTTGAAAACCTTTTTGGTTTCTGAGTTGAAGCAACTCTTGCTTGATAACCTCATAATTGTCCTCTATATCTTTAATCCAAGGGAATTTATCATTGCTCCTAGCATTATTATGAGCAAACTTAAAAAGATCAATTTGAAAAATACCACCAAGGTGTTGCAGTTAAGCCTGGAACAATGTCAGGACATCCTTTTTGAAGAGGAAATTCGGTGGGAACCTTTTGACCGTTGATCTTATGGAATAGCCAGCCGCGAACTCTTTCCACTTTGAGATTATTCTTATCAGCTGTGGATCATTCAAACAAGAATCAAAGAGAGAGGTGGTACCAATGTTTTGCTTGATGAATTTTGTAACAGCAAACTTTTGGAAATCAGTCAGGTGATATTCATTAAAGAAATCTTGAAGTCTATCGATGAAAACATTATTCTCAAATCGATTCGTTTAAATTACTTTGAAACAACCTTATCTTCAAGGACCTTTTCTTCGCCCTCCTCCTTCTTGGATTTCGCCTGTGTATCGACTTCGACGTCTTTAACTTGGTTTGTTGGAGTATCGTGGGATTCCATTTTTAAATTTTGCACAACTTTGAAATTTAAATAAAGAGAATTTATTATGTCATTTAATATTCTCCCGCAAATAAATATTTTCAACTTACTCTCTCTCTCTCTGAAAATTGATGATACTTGTGAAAGTTGGGAAGAAATTTGGATTTGAGAGAAGATGCTTCTGCGGTTGTCAAGTAATTCTTGATTTTCTTAGGAACCAAGAAGAAAGATAAAAAAATTGATAAAAAACCGCTAAGAGTTGTTTTAAAAATGATCGTCATCAGGATGTTGGACAGCAGAATTACATGCTAAATATCTCGATTTAAAGCAGAAGGATTTCTTTGTTTCGATGGAGATTGAAAGTATTTCAAGATTTTCTTTTCTCGCAATCAAATTTCTCTCAATGAAAAAAAAGCCTCAGGTAAAGATGAATCAAAGCATATCTTTCAAGATTGTAATTTTTTCGGGCTCAGTTCAATTGAACCTGTTTTTGAAAAATCACATGATAAACGCTTTTTTCTATTTTAATTTCAGACCACAATTCTGAAAAGAGTCATTTTGATGATTTTTTCGTTGTTGTGAAAGGCTGAATTTTGGCAAGAGAAGCAAGAAATTTCAGAAAAAATTTTCATCCAGAACTCAGGAGGAGCCATCTGAAAATATTTTTTTTGGAAATCTTCTTTGAGTTGTTTTTTGTTCAATGTTGAGAGATTCTTTTGTTCGTTCAGTTTCTCTCAGGATTTTGAAAGGAGTTCAGAACTTCGTCACCAATTTTCTTCATCTTCTCACTTTAAAAATAGAGAGAGTCTAAATAGTAAAAGTCTCATCAATTAGATTTGATGAGGTCCAAATCGACCCCCAGTTGTGTTTTTCGTATAATAAATCAACATTATTTAAATATCTCAAGAAATTCAGATCTGTTATTTTAATGTTGGGTTTAAATACACCGAGCATGAACAGCAACCCTCCTGAAATGGTTGTGTACTCAAGGCAGCCAAGGCCAAATTCGAAATCTGCTGCACCTGCTCAGTCGCGTGCATATAATGCATATGGTCAAGCTGCCAAAGAAACGTTTGAAAATGAATTGCAGAGAGAGATGGCTCATATTGTCGCAAGACAGGGTGCTGAAAGATTGAGACACCAGAAAATCATGGCAGAAAATAAAAAGAGATTAAAGTAATTTCTCCGAAATGAGTCTGTTTGATAAGCGATTTTTAGAGCTCAGCAAGAAATGTTGAAGAAGGATCTGGATATCAAGAAACAAGAAGAGAAAGAGATTTTGAGCAAGTATAAAGAGAATAGAAAAACAGCCTACGTAAAATACCTCAAAGAGACGTCTAAGGAGCTCATGAAAAATGTCAAAAAAGAAGAAAATGCTCCCAATCATTATGAACAACAACAATATGCTGCTCCTCCTCCTCTTCAAGATGCAAGCTACACGAAAAAGAACTTTACATCCTCGATTGATTTCCTCCCCCGAAACAAGAAGCAAAGACTTGTTGGATTTATTCAACCTGGAAAAAGCGTTTCGCCAAGCCAGAAACAATTTGAGCAAATCACAGAAGAAGACGAAAATGCGTATTATTCCAAAAACTATGTTTCCGAAAATGATCCTGGCAATAATTATCAAGATATCATTACTCAATATTATTTGGATCTCGAAAGAGTGAAGCAAAACAAAGATCTTGGAGTTGTTGAAAGGCAAAAGATGTTGGCTTCTTTAAATCAACTTTCTGGAAGCAACAGCACGAGAAATAATAAATTTGATTATTATGGGAACGAGAAAACCCCTTCTTTTGCAGATCAGAATCCTGAAAAACAGCCAATAGCAGAGAAGAAGAATAAAATTAAAAACAAAGTGTCTCAAGCAATGGAAGATGTTGGAAAAGGAGGTGCATATGTTGATAGTTTTAACTTTGATGAAGAGATGAATAGAATTGAGACGGGCTTTGGAGAAACTGTTTCGAAAGAAGCTCCAAAAAAGTTCCTTATCGACTCGAATGTTCACAGCAAGCCTGTTGAAGATCCTTATTTAAAGTTTTTGGAATATCAGAATCGCAAACAAACAAAACCAGGTGGTGCTCGAAACACTCAGCAGAAGCTCAGCGGTTCTGTTGACTCCAATGATCGTGCTTCTGGTGTCAACTTTAAAAGTGTCCAAAATATGGTTGAGGAGAATGAGCAACAAAACAAATGGACGCCACCAGCTCGACTAAGGTCAATGGAATCAAAAAATGAACAAAACAATAGATCTCAAGAAGAAGATCATCATTCTCACTACCAAAATATCAGTGTGAATAACAATTTTGTGGCAAGCCTCAATCAACACCAGCAGCAGGACTTTGTTAAAGAGGACGATTCGATGGCAAAAAATCCACCTTACAAAACTTTCAAGCTTCCTGGTCCTCTTCCAACAATACGAAAAGAAGAAGTCATATTTGCTGCTGATCAGAACAAAAAGTCCGAAGAAGCAGAAAAGAAAAAAACTCCTCCCCTCAACATGAATGATAAAAGATCTCTTATATTCAAACAACAAGCTTCACTCCCTGAGAAAACAAATCGAGAAGGACTCAATTCCTCTCGGGCAAACAAAGCCAAAGTGAATCTCCATCAAAAAATTCCTCCACCCACCTATTCAAAGCCGATGAAAAAAGGAGCATCACTTGAGCCCACTTCTCATAGACCTTTGATTTTAGATGAACAAACTCAACAAGTAAAATTGGATATTTGATATTTTTATAATCCCATAGGAAAACTATAGAAGACTGAATGAAGAAGAAGCTAATTTACAAAATGAAATTATTGATCTTCATCTTAAAGAAATGGCCAAGGTTCGCCATATTGAACAGAAACATCAATTAAACCAAGTCTACTCAAATCCAGGTCGAGTTCCAACCCTATTTCCAAACTTTCCTATTCCTGAGAATGTCGTGAAAGAAGAGGAACTCGAAGAATCTCTTGATAGGCTTGACACCACCGGTGCCAAACCAAAGGCTAATCACATGGCTGCTGCTTATGTCCTTCCTACTCCAACATATCTTTTGAATCAACAGCAAAATCCTCAAAGCCAAGTTTCATCAAGTTCTCATTTCTATGGACAACAACAACAACCGAGGGAGTCTCCTTCTTTGGGGTTGCCTGTTATTTCACATCATCAAAGATTCATGCCCCAATTGATGCAAGTTTCTTCACACAATTTAACCAGTCAATATAATAAAAATTCTGCAACTGCCTTCCAAGGCTTTCCTCCGTCTTCCACAACTTCTCAAAATGGAAATTATATTCAAAACCCGCATCAGTCTCCTTTCAACTTTAACCACCAGTATCGCTCTGCCAATTTCAATGACGATGTGTCAAGTCACACATCTTTGAACATGAATCAAAGCCGAGTTTCATTCGAACGATTTACGCCAAATAGATTTGGGACTGGCCAACCATTCCAACAACAATGGCAAAAGGCATATGGAAATAACGGACCAGATGAAATTCGAGAACAACAACAAGTCTTTGGAAAAACCTCGCTAAGTCACCTCAATAAAGAGACTGAAAGACTGTTGAGCTCGACCGAAAACCTCAAACAAACTAATCCCAATGACATAAGCATAAGCGGTTCAAGTGAGTACTCAGAAAACCTCAAATCAGTCCTCAAAGGAGGAGGAGGTCGATCAACTATCAAAGATGAAAGTATTGGTTATGGCACTCGAAAACAACAAATGAAAGATTATCAACTAAAGAAAAAAATTGCAGCACAGCAAAAGAAAGAAAAGCAAATTGAAAGAGCCGTTGTTGAGCCTCCTCCTGTTGTTGAAAAAGAAACAGTCGAAGGAGGGATGAAAGTTGTCACAAATACTAATTTAATTCACCTTTTAATGGGTGGGGGAGGCGGTCACAATGATGAGGAAGAAGAGGAAGAGTAGATTTTGTGTAATTTTTGTTGTAAAATAGTTAGTGTATGCGTGTGTGTCTAAATTATTTTTTTCCCCCTATGATTTTTTTCAATACTTCCTTCCATTGGTTTTGAATTTAAAAATGACGAATAAATGAAGAAGCAAGACGATACATTATTTATTCTGTATTATTTTAGAAATAAACAAAATAAATATACAAGAGTCTGCTGCATCCAAATTATCTGAATGAAATATAATAATAATAACACGAAAATCAAAATATAAAAAAAAAAAACCATTAAAATTCAATAAATTTTACAAGAAGAAGGAAGAATTGAATGAATCAAACAAAATTCACGACTGAATTTAAAATATATTACAAGATTCGTTGTTGTTAGCTCTTGCATCGCTGCCATGCTCCACTTGCTCGAGCCTACAGCAGAAAGATGATGACTTTGTGGACTTACTTTCAATGACTAATTCAGGAGGGGTTTCATATGCTGTATAATCAAGGGGTGGAAGATGATATTCAATTGGAGGCTCAGGTTTTATTTCAACTTTTGTTTCTTCAGGGGAATCAAAGCTGACTGTGCCCTCTCTCGAACTGACCATTTTGAGGTTTCCATTGATCGGACTAATCGAAGTTCTTTTTTCAATCATCTCACTTTTATTCTTTAAAAGCACCAAGCTCACTAAACCGACTCCTGACTTGGATTTGACTCTGCCAGAAAGAGACTTGCTGAGTCCGATCTGATCTGGAAACATCACGATCGATGTTAATCCTTCTTCAAAAGTTTCCTCTTTAACGGTGCTTAACCTCGCTTGAATTCTTCCAAGACTTTGGTAACGCAAAACATGCGGCTTCTTTTCTTCATCCTCATAAAAGTCACCTTCTTCTTCCTTCAAAGTGTCTTCATCTTCATCATTCTCATTATAGAATTCTTCCTCTTTGATTTTTGACGTCTTTCTCGAGCTTGCGTTTCCCCCTCCAAACCTTCCAGTTCGATCACCACGATCTGTCTTCATACCAAAACTTGGGAGAGATTCTCCGTGCTGCTCAGGAATCTCTTCTTTGGTTTCTGGCGCTGGGTACGACTGATCTCGCTTCGCCTTTCTGGAACCTCTGGAAGACGGAGTTTCAATATTCGACTTGACTCGACCTCTATTTCTTTGACCTCTTTCTCTTTTCATTTCAAGGGTGTCAGCTGTCATGCCTTCATCACTCACCCCAAGTTTTGTATCGTCACTTTGATCCAAGTTGTTTTGTGTGCCCGACAAATCATCAGTATATTTTTTACTTTGAGTATATGGCAATTTGCCCAACGTATTCACAGGTGGCCTTTATGAGTTAAGAGTTTATTTCTCAAAGATTCGGAGGAAGTTACCAAAACGATTCAGGATCAGGGAGAGTTCCGCCATATCTCATTTCAATTTGATTTTGGGAAATTTTGTTAAATAATTGAGAATAGTCTGATTTTTTGAGTAAGACAATTTTTTTGGATGTGATCGGGTCAAGAACGCCTGAGCGAAGGAATTAGATTTTCATAAAATTCCTCCGAGATTTTACTTTGAATAAGATACCATGACGCAAAAACTGTTTGAGAGGGGTTCATGATGTAGATTTTTTCGAGAGTTGAAGGAAAATTGATTGAAGTAACTTCGATGATTTTTTTAAATATCTAATTTTGTCAGGGGTATCATCAAGCAAGTCATCATACTTTAAAAGGAAAATTGAGCAATCCGCAGCCAGTAGTATCAATCATGATGATCCAATTTTCGACTTTTCCGGGCACGAAATAATATTCTTGGGCGATGCTTAAAGCGTAGCACAAAGCGTTGATAAATGCATCGACTGAGTTATGATCAAATTTAACTTGAGTCAGATTTATGACGATAATTGGGCGATACTGATTATCTCTTCCTGAAATATACACAATGCCTTCTTTCTATTCATCAGGAGGGTTAGGAGGAGAAAGTCGGTAATTGATTGGTAAATACCAGAATGGCCAATTCTTGCTCATTTAAAACAGCATCACTCACCTTCGCTTTCCATGCCAAGTGGGCTTTTAAATTCTATGCAATTAGACTGAGTCCAACCTTCTGATTGATTTACATTGAGGCACTTTTTCATGTCAAACTTGCCCGAATACAAGTATTTCATAACATCCTCATGAGTCCACCTAGCAATGGGTTTAGATCTGGTTTTTTCATGACAAAGTCTTACTCTGGAGGCAAAGTGAGATTTGATTTGTTTATAAGAGCTTGAAAGTCGTCAAGTTTATTAAATTCGTAGTTTGTGTAATGAACATCGTGAAATATTCTCCTTGTATACTTTTTCCCCTCAGTCTGAAGAATGTAATCACCTTTGGAGTTAAGGATTAGCTGGTTGAACGAATACCATTGTGTATTATGTCAAAAACGTTTCGAGGGGGTCGGAGATACTCAAAATCAAGACCATATACATTCATATTGATCTCGCTCGCTTGTATAATTAATTATGGATTAAACTAGAGGATTTTTTCAATGATAAACTCAAAGGATATTATGAAATCCGGAATTTTATAAATTTCAAGATCAAGATAAAGAGCCTTTCTGGAGATTTTCTTCTTCAGAATGAAAAGAAAGATTTTCTTTCATCCTCTTCGGGAAAAAATGCCCTCAGCGAAAAAGGTTGAGAAGGCTTCAAGGAGTGAAAATGGGATTAAACTCTCCATTAGTTTTTTTAATTAATAGAGAACGAACAAACCGAGGTTTAAATTAACTCTTGAATAGAAACATGCTTTTAATTTAATCGAGTTTATTTTTCATATGGCTTGCAGTGAATTTATAAGTCATTAGTATGTACAACTTACCAATCATCTCTGAAAACAAATAAATCCCAACGAATATCAGCATCAATCGTCTTCCTTAAACCTTTCTCCCATCATCACAAAGTGAGGATTTATACCATAATTCCTCTTTCTTTAAATAACGAGAGAGATTAATTTAAGAATGGCATCAGGAGAGTGATGATTGATCAGCGTTGATTTGAGATATCAGTGCCTCGTCTTGCTCATGTTGGTTGAAGAATAAAAAATATTGTCTTTGGTTTTTCTTCTACTCAGGTTTAAAAAAAATAGAAACAAACAAACAAACAGTTTCATCCCTTGATGAAACGAATGTAACGAAGAAAAAAGTGACTTTGAGGGGAGCATTCAACTCCTTGTTTGATGAATGTTCGTTTCCCATATCAGGAAATTTACACTTTTCAATTAAATGCGTTTGGTGAGCATTTTTCCACCGTAAAAATGTTGCTCTCTCATGGCATTTCATCTTATCTCTTTTTTTATCAATCTTTCGTGAGAGAGAGAGCGATGGTAACAAATGTTAGGAGAATTAAATCAAAGGCTCTTTCTTTTGAATCAAATTACTGGTGATTAACCTACCATCTATCTGAAAAAAGTCCAGTAAGTAATCTTCTTTTAATTCAAGAAAAAAGATAAATTTTCCCAGTGATGTTCGTTTTTTGTCAGTCTCCAGAAAGTCGGAGTTTTTTACACTTTTTTGGTGTTTCAATTCATAATAATCGTATCGTATCGTACTCAGATAAAAAAAAAGTAATACAGGAATCAATGGATTTTTCATCAACCTTCGTGATAATAAAAAAAAAAATTAATTAATTACACATAAATAAAATTCCCCCTCATTGAAGAGAAAATGTGTATCTGATATAGATAGTATGAATTCATCATTCTTAATCTTGTTTAAGTATATTGTTGGGGATGGTATACTCAATCACCTTGACATGATTGCATTTTCGAGTCACGTTCTTGTGAATTTAGGAAAAATTTAGCTTGAGAATGTTACTTGATCTCTGTAAGGAAGTGAATATGAGTATTCAAGCAGCCCTCTCATCTGATGCCCTCGGACTTGTTCTGGTGAGGAGTGTCTTTGAGGAACAGCTTTATGAAGTGAATTATCGAGGACTGAAGCATCTTTAATTTCAATTGAACTTTCTCTAAACCTAGATCATATGCGTTTAGTTTTTCCTATTTCTTAAAATCATCCTTCATACATTTTTCCGCGAGTGGGTGAAGTTCTTCTGTCAATATTTCTCAAATGTTTCAAGTCATTTAATCTCAAAACCTCTTCAGAAATTTGTGGAGACTAGAAATGATAATAATTTCAGTATTGTGTTTTCCAAATCTTTATGATTACGATATGTCTTTTTCTTGTCGCCTTTTCAACGTTCGCTGGATCACCTCCTTCAGTAATTGTGTTGTATAAATTTCTGATGGGACTTTTGGTTGCAGTTCGGAGTCTGCGATAATCTCCTGTATCTGTTGATTCATCTAAACGGTGTGGATCAGGTCTAACTTGAGATCAATATTCACAAGGGTTCTCAAATAATTCACCTTCTTTGCTCAACTCTAGATTGATGGAGACGAGGTCGAACACTTTGGTTAAATTGACCAAGGGCTTTCTGAGTAATCGAAGGCTTAAATCTTAGTCTTCAGTGAATTATGACTAATAATATACCTTTTCTGAGACCATTGCCATTTTTCTCGACTCTTCGTAGGCTACTTTTTTTGTTGGTTTAAAATCCTGAATGCCAAGTTTAAAACCAGAATGAAGCAAAAGAATTTATACCAAAACTGGTTCGTCATTATTCAACAGAATAGGATCTCTTTTTGGAGATCTGGCTCTGCTTGGCGAATGCATGATAAAACTCTTTTGTTTTTTGTCTTCGTGGCGAATTGAATAATCTAATTTGAAAGAGTAAATTATCTTGTTTCTCACCGAAAACCAAACCTTTTGGATAGCCAGACTCATATTTTGGGTTGTAGAAGGAGACACTATGACTGTTAAAAACCAAAAGAGTTTGCACAATTACGTCATGTTGAAATTACGAGAACCTTTTTTAGCAGTCGTGCTCGCAGCAGTTGTGGCTGGCGAAGTCACTCCATAAGTGAGATGAGGGGCCAGATTGATAGTATTCTTTGTTGAGATACTCTTGGTTTTGTTGCTCAACAGTTTATCAAGCTTTTTTGTAGAACTCTTCATTTCTTTCTCAAGGTTTGAATCCAGTTTCTAATTGATTGAGTGAGAATTATATGAATAAAGCAAACAAGTTTAATTATTTTTTGAATAAAGAAAAAACCCGATGTAATTTTTATATTTTAGGCTAGCACTGTTAAATGAGTTAGGGTGCGGAGTTTTTCTTTCGAAATGCGATAAAATTCAAACTCTCTTACGATAACCAAAAGAAAGTCAAGATCTGGAGTGATTTGCTTAAAAATATGATCTCTCAGATCCTTTTGATTTTCATTAAAAAAAAAATGTCAGAATGAGATGGAATTAAGAATAAACAAGTGATGAGAATTTATTTTTCAAGAACTTTGAAATTGAAGAAATTAACCAAGAATTTTACGATTGATAAAAATGAAGAGAATTTTGAGATGTGCATGCAGATCCAATTTGATTTAAAAAAAAATCACGAATTTGAATATTCCCAAATTTGAAATAAAAAATTTTCTTTTCATTTTGATTTCAAAGAAATAATGAAATTTTATCAGTTTAATTAATTAATTCATGCAAAAAGGAATTAATTAATTTTTCATTGATTTATTTTCTTGTTAAATAAAAAGAAAAGTGTTTTTAATTGAAATGAAAATGAATTTTTTATTTTTGAAAATCAATAAATTTCGATGGTCCCATAACTACACTTGAATATGACTGTATTAGCTGGCCCCACAATTACGCTATTACGCGAGGATACAACAGTATAAAACATCTTTTTACTCGTTACTCCAGCTTTTTCTTGAAATTGAAATGAAAACTGTGATGAAATAAATAAATCATTATTAATTAACATAACAAGTCTCTTTTTAATATTTCATCAATCAAACTAGTCTAAAAAATTGAAACATGTGATTCTTTGAAACATTGCATGTCTCGCAAAATCGAGTCTTTGGCGAAACTGAAAAAAATCATTCAGAAGTTCTCATTTATACTATGTTGTGAGCAATTAAATAAGACGAAGAATTATTGATTGAATTGTGCTTAATCTTCTTAACTCAAATGGGCCCTTTTTTATGAAGAATTTTCTCCACCCAAAAGTACCTCATTTGAGAGATGTTCCACACCGTTTAGGTTGGGAATTTATTTCTTTATAAAGAACATAACAACAATATAACTTGTCTTTTGAACTCACTGACTGATCATTTTGTGTGGTCAGCCAAAGCCAAGACAACAAACAAACTCTGTCTGGATGGAAAAATATCTAAAGTCCACAGTGATTGTTTCGGTGACAGAGAGAGGCTCTTTTGGTAAAAACATGAGGTTTATGTTTGTTTGAGCTTCAGATATAATTTATGCAAATGCAAAACTGGCCATGAGGAACTTCAATAACTCAACAACATAAAAACATGAAAGAAACTATTCCACTTTTATATTTATTGTTGTTCGACACCTTCTTCTCTCAACTTCTTAAGTCTGATCAAGGTTGACTTGGCAGCGATGGCAGGAGGAGTGCTAGAAAGGAAAGTCAGGATTTAGTGATTCAAAAAATGCTTTACTTGAGTTGCCAGGCTCCACCAGCGACGGTCTTACCGCAAGCCTTGCAGTGCCAGATGCCGATGACCTTTCTTCTGACGGATTTCTAAACGAGATTAGCATCATGCAATGATATCAATATTACTTTGCCACAGAAGGAGCAGACGTATCTGGAGTGTTGTTGGACTTCGAATTTCTTGATGATTCTTCTGAGGGAAGCACCATATCTGGTACCGTATTTACCGACGATTCCGACTTTGACAGTTCTCTTGGTCATTGCTTCAGAATTTTATTTTGAAGATCGACTTCTACTTTATAAAATTTTTAATTGAGCCAAGCTTGAGGCTTCCAAACATGTCTCAAAATTATCCCTATGGGATCAATCGTAAATAATTCTGTTAATTTCAGTCTTTTTCTTCTTGAAAAATTGGAATTCTCTTTCAGCTGCTGGTTGATGGAAGTTTGACCCCCAAGCCTCCTTTTGTTGAGAAAAGAAAAAAAAGATGGGATTTGCCACTCAAAATTTTTTCTTTAAGTCCGTTTCTATCTGTTGAATCTTTTCCTTTTAAATTCAAGCAATAAAAATTTCTCCTAAAGTTCTTCTTTTGAGGAATTGCTTCCTTTTTGATGATCTCAAGAAAAATCATCAACTCTCGATTCATCTCTGGTCTGATTGAATAATTTTTCTGAGGTTCTTTGTTTTCTTTTTGAAAAATCAAATGCTATTTGTGTTTGAAAATTGGAAATTCTTTCAGAAGAGAGTTGAGATTCTTTTGAAAAAACCACAAAAGAAATAATTTTATTCTTCAGTTATTTTTTCTTTGGAAATATTTCTTTTATCAACAACACCTTCATCATATTTAATCTTTAAAAATTCCCAAAAGGTGTACGAGATCTCCAAGAACGAGTTTCCTTGCTCAAACAATTTGAAATTACCAAAGCCAGAAAACCATTTCATTTTCATCCAAGGGTTTCGAAAAAAAACTCTCTGACTGAATTGATTTTCTATCTCATAAGTTCGCTCAAATATTGGCAAAATCAAATCTAGGTCAAAAGAATTCATCCATTCAAGGTGAACTTGAGGAGATTATTGTGGTGTTTGGTTTTTCAAAGACCTCTGTCATCTGAAAAATCCAACAATGACATGAAATCACGAATTCACCTTCTATTTATCTTGTATTTTTGGGTCTTTTTTACGACTTTCGTCAAAAGCTGAAATTGAGATAAAGAAAGAAATAATAATTTCAAGTGAACTTGAAATTCTGCACCATCTTTTAATGAAAACACAGAAAAGTATTGAATTCGAAAAATGAGTCAACCTTGACAAACTTTCAATTTGGTCAGCAAACTAATTTGGATATTTTCCATTTTCACTTGGTGATTTTTCTTGTTTCAATCCCTGTCTTCGTTTTCTCTTCATGAGTATCTTTCCAACCTTTGGTTTTTCTTATTCTCATCAATCATCGAAAGCGTCTCTCTCTGAGGAATTCAGAATGGGCATTTTTAAAATCACAGAAAAACGGTTATCATATGTTCTTTGCAAAATTTCAAGAAGGAAAACTCTATGAAAAGTCTTTCAAGTTTCAACTAAGGAGATGAATGAAAGAAATGTTTTCAATAAAAATGGAGAGAAGGAACTCCATTTTGAAGAGATTTTCAAATAACAAAAGAAATACAAAATTTTTCAAATCGGAGGAATCAGATGAAATTTCATGATTTTAGGTTGGCTGAAATCACGAAATATTGGGAGAAATATCGCGAGGAGACAAGAATTTGGTTTGCTGCTGTTGAGCTTTCAGTCAAATGAGCAAATGAATCTAACACATAAAACACATATTATTCATAGGAAGGCTCTTTGAGCATGAAAAATCCAAAAGTACAATATTTAAATTAGAATAGTTATACATAAAATTTATTCAGCGGCCTTCTTGATGGTAGTAGTTCTTCTCTTCTTCAGACTCCAGAGTTCCTTCACTTGAGAGGCAGCCTTAGTTCTGGCAGCGTGTTCTCCACTGTCAACCATTCTCTTGTTTGTTATGAGCATAAAGCTGAAGAAAGCGACGACGAGCAAAGCAAGGAAACCAAAGACGAGAGTTCTGTCACTCTTCATGAGTTCTTGAGCAACGTCAGTAGCAGTAGTGTTGGTGGACATGAGAGTTTGATGAGTAAATGATTTAGATTCTGAAAGATTTTATTAATTATAAAAAGCGAGTATCCGGTTTAAATAACGTAGTGTTGGCGCGAATAAATAATTTAGAATAACGAAATCTAAACAAAGAGTTTTTGTAAAGAGGGAAAATTAAGCGCGAAAACAATCGTTCCAGCCACTTTGGTGGGGAGAATTTTTCATCATCGCTGTTGTCCTAAAGTGAAAGATGATCGAAACTTGTGAGAACACCTTTTATTCAAAAGAAATAATTCATGTTTCTGAAGTGAGTTGAGGTAAAAGAGAGATTCAGTTTTGCGAGAAATTTACACAAGAAATTCTTCACTTGATCACTGTCACGTCGAAATCATTGAATTGTCAACCCCATCCACCAAAGGACTTTTTCATGAAAAAAAAAGAATAATCGATTTTCGAATGCTTGCAAAAAATCAAAAGAAAATATCACTTGAGTCAATTTTGAACAAGAGAGAGATTTCTATGTTTGAATTTTGTTGTCAGAGTCTCTTTTTATTCCTTTCTGCTTGGAGGATCGAAAGATTCTCAAAGGAAAGAGCAGTGTTTTCCATTGCATTTTTTTTTCTCTAAAATAAATAATAAACCGCTTCATCAAAGTTCGAAATGGCGGGTTTCAGAAAGGTTTTTACAAGATTTTAGACCTGCTTTTCGTGAAAAAGGAAAGTTCTTCAAAATAACAGGCTGGAACCAAGAAAGTAGCATTCCTTCTTGATTGATGATGAGAATAGTTCATAAAAAATCAGAGAAATTATTTGCTCAGATGTTGCTAATTCGAATTTTAAAATCAATCTTGATGTTTTATTTCAAAAAATATCACCCCTGGAGGGACTCGAACCCTCAATCTTAGTCTTAGGAGGACCACGCCTTACCATTGGGCCACAGGAGCAACTTCTTGTTTTCCCAGCTCAGTGAGCCAATATGATTGCAACCAGAGTATGCTTTGAAAACACCATTTTTTCTCTCTCAGGCTAAGACTCCTTCTTTTCAATCCGTTGACAATAAAAGATGGTTGGGAATAATTAGAAAAGCACTTTTGTTTTCTGGATTCAAAAAGATTGAGTTTTTTTTGGAAAACTTTTTACATTTCGATCCAAATTCTAAAACAACCGCACATAAAGTGACGCGATCAAGGAACAATCGAGTTAAAATGGATCTGGAAAGTTTGATCCGTGTGGGGACAGAGAAATATATAAGTGAAATTTTTTATTTCTAAAGATTCGAAGTTGATGTGTCGTTGAAATCAAAAGAGTAAAATGAAAACTGGCTAAAAACAACTGAAAAATCTCTTCTTTATTTTTTATCAAACAAAAAGGAGGTAGAAAAACTTCAAAAGAAAAAATGCCATCAAAATGTAGTAATAAAACTAGAAATTCAGCTCAATTTGAGCGCAATCATTTAAATAAAATATTTTATTGATAATGGGAAGAGTTCTGTTGTGTATCCTGATTCCCCGCACAAACCAGGTTTTTATGCAGAGAGAATTGTCAATAAAAAGTTGATGGACGGAACTCTGAGAGAAAAATACAATTTTAAAGAAGGCAATTTTGTTAAAAACTAATTCTTGAGGAGGACTTTTGTCGAGAAAAGGATGATCGATTTCTTGGAGAAGAGCATTTTCAGGCTTGAAAATAAAGAAAAAATCTCCAACAATGAAAAGAAATAAAAATAAAGAGTTTTCTGTTTAAATTCTGCGATTTCTCCTTTTATTGTATTATTTCTTCCCGAAGAAAATTAAATTTTGTCAGAAAGTATAATGATGATTCTTTTAAACATCATTACTCTCATTTTTGGATCTCTGGGAGTGATCGTTCTCGGTTTCCTGTGCTCCATTGCAATCAGTTTTGTGGGCAAAACGTACTTCAGATTGCGCTTTACAAATAGCAAGGAATTGGCAGCTTCTTTTTCCCAGGTCTTGGATATGAAAAGCGCGACAGAAAAAATGAAGAACGTCAAAAGGAGATTCTATTCTATTTTACTACAAAACTTTGTCGAAAACAAACCCAAATATTCCGTGTGTTGCGTCAAACTTTGTAGATGACATTGAATTACTTCTCTTTGACCCAGAGCTTATCAAATATCAAAGATTTTTACAGCAAGCAATCACTTTACAAGAAAGCTGTGGTTCCTGATCCTATTCGTCTCCTGATGGGAACAGGACTGTTTTTAGCAGAGGGCGAACTCTGGAAGAATCATCGAAAAAATATTTCAACAATTTTCCATTTTGAGTTTCTCAGGAAAAATATCCCTCTTATCCAAAAAACAGCAAAACAATCTTTGAAGAAACTCTCACAAGAGAAAGACCTGAGAAATGTTGATATTATGAGTGAAATGCACAAAATCACCGGAGAAGTTGTTGGAAAAATCTTTTTTAGCGAGAACTTGAATCACTATAAGATTGATGAGAAACCAATTACTATTTGCCTGGCTGAACTAATGTCGAGAATTGCACTTCAGTTTCAAAATCCTTTTCGCCTTTTTTCGATGATTACAGGAGTCAGCCCAGCCTGGGTACCGGAAATTCCTGCGTGATGTTTACGGTTTCCGAAAAAAAAATGTCATCAAATCATCCAAGATCGGAAAAAGTTTGGTGTCAAGTCATCAGATTTGCTGGACTTGCTGCTCGAAAAGCAAAAGGTTGAGGTTTCTGATTCTCAATTTACAGACGAAGATATTGTAAATGAGAGTTTATCACCTTCTTTGGCGCAGGCATGGACACAACAGGTCATCTCATTTGTATGACCCTTTATTTGCTTCAAAAACATCCTATCAAAGAAATTGGAGAGATTTATGATGATCTTGTCCTGACAACTCCAGATGTTATTGTATCCATCAACAAGATGAATTTTCTGCATGGAGCAATCAAAGAAGGATTGAGATTTTACAATCCTGCACCAACAGTTGTCCCACGTGTTGCCCAAGTTGATCACCAATTGGGAGAAATTAATGTCAAAAAGGGAACAAATGTCAGAGCACAGCCAGCGTTTATCTACTTAAATGAGAAATATTTCACCAATCCCGAGAAGTTTTCGCCTGAAAGATGACTCCCAGGTTCTGAAACTAAAATAAGTAATCCTTTTATTGACCTTCCCTTTTCATCAGGAGTTAGAAACTGCATTGGCCAACACCTGGCTATGATCGAGGCCAAAATCATTCTCATTGAATTCATCAAATTATTCACATTCAAAGTTGTTCCTGATAATTATCAACTTGCCTTGACATTTACGTCAACCAAAGGAAAAAATTTTTATGGGTCTTTGTGGTAAGAAATAAGATAAAAAGATGAAAGATTTTGTGATTCACAATAATGTTATTATTAAAGATTACAACAAAAAGATACTGGTGATGGATGATATTCAATAAAATTCTTTACATATCCAGCAGATTTATTTTGATTTTTAGTCTAAAGAAAAATAAGAACATGATGAAATCACTTATTAGTTAGTTACTCTCAGCATGATCAGCATCATCTTCGTAATCATCTTCTTCATATTCTTCTTCGCCTTCATCATAAGGTTCATCTTCGCCATCATTATAATCATCATCATCGTCATCATCTATTTGAGAAAATTATAATTGACAAAAAATCATCGTTAATTCATACCTTTATTTAACTTTTGTTTGTTATGACCGGCACTTCTGGGTCTTTCATAAGCTTTGTTTTCCTTAAACTTGACTTTCTTGTCAGACCTTTCAGAATCGCCTTCATTTTGCTGGTACATTTCCATTAATTTCTTCATCTTTTTATGGTCTTCAGTTTCAAAGATCTCAAACATCTTCATAAAGTCCAATCGTTTCAAGTTGCCAGTGTACTCATAAAGATTCATGATCAAGTATTCAAATTCTTTGGGATCGATGCTGATATCCAATTCATCAAATGCTTGGGCAATTTGTTCAGAACTCAAATATCCCGTCTTGGACTCTGGCATCATTGCAAATTGTGTCTGAAGACTTTCCTCATATTTACTGATAATTTCTCCTAAATCTTCACCCATTTCTTTTGCTTCATCTTCATCCAACAAAGTGTAGTTTCCAACCAACTTTCTAAACAAGTTCTTGATAGTTGTTGTATCATGTGTTCTATTCAAATCCAAAGTGAGAGTTTCTTCATCGCGAGGTTCAACCAAGTACCTCGCAAGAAGAAGGGCATTGTTCTCATCCTTAATTTTAAAGGGTTCTTGAGCAAGCATGCTCCTTAAATCATGAATTGAGAGCTTAGATCCTGATCTTTCAAATTGTTTCAGAATCTCTTCAAGATGAACACGACGAATTCTTAATTTTAAGCTGAGTTCATATCCAAGATCGCTGGCAACTTCTGGGTGAACTCTCTTGACCTTCTTGCCACCTCTGGAATCATCTCTTGATTCAACAGAGAGGTCTCCCTCAAATTTGGAACTTGGTCTTCCTTCACTTGGTCTCTTTTTATCATCGGAAGGATAATGAACGTTCAACAATGCACGATATTTTGACTCGAGTTCAGCATATTGCTCTTTAATCTTATTAATTTCTCCAGTTTGATTTTGTGGTCCATGATTTCCTTTACCCGCAGCATTTAATTTATGTCTTAAATCTTCGATTGTCTTATCCTTTTGTTCCAATTGTCTTTTTAGTTCGTGATCATCAATATCAGCCTTGGATCTCTCTTCATTCTTGAGGAATGCATTTCTATTATAGCCGCTCAATTCAGCCTTATAGGCGTTTTGGAGTTTTTGGTCTTTGTCCTTGACTTGCTTTTTCAGCTTGGAAATTTCGCTTTTTTGATTTTGAACGACTTTTGATTCGTGGTCCTTGGCAACTCGAAGGTTATAATTTTCTTCTTCCAAGTATTTTATTTCAGATGTAATTCTCGCATGATCTCTTTGTAAAGTTTCAATCAAATTTCCTTGTTGATAGTATCTCTCTTCAAGCATATTGTAATCTTCTGGTTTAATTTCTGGCTTAAGTCTCATAAGTTCTTCAAAAGCATTTTTGAGTCTGATATTTTCATCCATGTAAGTTTTTAATTCAATTTCGATTTCCTGAACTCTTGTCATTTTGGCGCTTCTTTTCATTGCTTCAATTTCATCATGTTTGGCCTTTAATTCTTCTTTTTGCTCCTTAACTTGCTTTTTCAATGCAACAATCAATGTGCTCTGGCGAGAAAACACGATTAATATTATTTTCTTCAACAAAATTTACCTCTGGTTGTTTCCCAAATTGAGTGGTATAGCTCCCCATCTTCTCCATTGCTTTCACCAATTTAGCGTTCTCTCTCTTGAGGGGAAAATGAGATAAATCATATTTAAAAAGGCTATACCTCAAGATTCAAGTTTTTGGTTTTAAGTTTCAGGTTTTCTTCTTTGAGGCCGTTAATGTTTTGCTTTAAATGCAAAGTATCTTCGTAAAGTCTCTCCTATTCCAAGTATTTTGGTTTATAAAATCTCTCTCGTAAAAACTACCTTTTCAACGTTGATATTCTTGGGCATTAATCTTTGGAAATCTTGGACTTGAGTTCCTTCTCCAAAGCCAACTTTCCTAAACAAATTTATTTCTCAATTTCTCTTCTTCTTCTTCTACTCTATTAATCTTTGTTCTTCTTCAGCTTCGAGTTCTTCAATAACATTATTCGGAATATTCTTTGTGATGTCGTTTGACTGGTTATAGGGCCTTGTCAAAGGTTAGTTGATGGAATTATGAGAACTCTAACTGTCTGTTGATAGCAGTGGTAGGTCGAGCTCTCGTTGCTCCACCAATTTGTGGCATAGCATTTCCTTGATCATAACCGCCAGGAGTTAAGTTATGCACTAACTTTTGGGTTTGAGCACTGATTGGTCGTTGACCTTTAGCACCACCGACTTTGCCCTAGAAATTCTCAATTTTCAACAAAAATGGAGAGATAATACCCTTGATCCATCATTCAGGTTGTTTTTGTAGTCAAACAAAGTACTATCCCTACAGAATAAGGTTCACAAAGGATTGGAAAATGGTTGATGATACATTGTTTTAAGCAAGCTATATTAAAAAAAACTGTCCTATATTTGAATTATTATAACTTATAAAATTAATATCCTCATAGTAGGAGATTGTTGGAGGAGTCGTATCTTGACGTTGATTGAAAATTTTTTTGAGTATATGATGAGATTATTTCATAATCGACCAAACAAGACAGATACATAGTTTATTATTGATTCGATACGAAACTCTTTCTATCTATATCTAGTTGTTTAAAAATGAAACTCCAGGTTATTGTCGACCGGCATCTCTTTTTCTTTGGGCTTCCTGTCGGTTCAAGGCTTCAATTCTGTTTTGAATGTGAGCAAAAACTTTTTCGTTGATTTGGGTTATTCCTTTGGCTTCGGTGAAGATTTTATTGAGAAGCTTGTAGTCTTCCAACTCAATTTTAGTGGCGATTTTGTCAGAGATAACCAACCCGGCAAAGTATTCGAAAAGTTCTTCAATGATTTCTTGATTCTTTCCGCTTTGAGCGACGGTGGTAAGGGTTCTCAAGAGTGAGGCAACGTTTCTGCCATCAAATTGGGTGAACATAGCACCTCCTTCTTCAGCAAGTTGAGTGTGGACAGCTTCCAGCAATTTTTGTACAACTTGAGCGTCAGCTTTTGATTGACTCAAGACAGAGAGGATAATAGAAGCGCTTTCAAAGTCGACGGGGTCAATTTCGAGCTTGGTTGAAATGACTTCATTTAATTTCTTGACAAGAACTTCGTTTTGTTGAGGTTCAGCACAGAAGACTCTGACCAAATATGCGACACTGTGCCAGTTCAACTTTTCCTCTTCAAAGTCTTCAGCGACAGTCTGAGCGGTTCTGGCAGGAGCTTTGCAGAATTGAAGCAAGTCCAAAGTGGTCAAGAATTTTCCCAAATCGCGTAAAAGAGGTGCTCTATCGGGGTCGTTGTTTTTAAGAAGAGTGGAAATAAGGATGGCAGATGTAGCCAAGTCGTTAATAGAGACGTAAACAGATCCCATATCCTTCAAGCTGGAGCTGAGGTCGCTTTTCAATCTCTTGGTAAGTTCAGGGAAGGGCAAGTTGAGAGAAGCAAAAACGTTGGAAGCGTGGATCACGTGTCTGAAATCAAGCTCATTCAAAATTTGCTTTGTGGATTCAAGCAAGTCGTCCTTGAAAGCAGCAGTGTAGCGGTAAAAATGAGGATAAGACTTGATTCTGAGAAGAACGCTGAAAATGACCAAGAGGGTTTGGAAGTCCATGGTGGATTCTGAGGTCTTGACAGTGTTGTCCAAGGAGAACCAGAACAAAGTGTCTTTGATATTCAAGTAGTAGGCTTTGAGTGCGATTGTTTCCAAGCTTTGCGCATCAAATTTATTCTTGACAGCATCATTCAATTTCATCATAAACTCTCTAAACAAGGGATCTGAAGAATTTATACCAGCTTTTGCGCTTTCCAA
>Ga0182738_1001879_pt1 | contig 25453 bp, 21 predicted proteins | sample eDN5th30CBELigMG_FD_128876 | JGI IMG/M metagenome (GOLD analysis project Ga0182738, IMG submission 128876) | Enriched Miracle-Growth compost microbial communities from Emeryville, California, USA - eDNA 5th pass 30_C BE-Lig MG (version 2)... ...
CGGGTCTTCCGGGTGCGTTTCTTCAATCACCAGGTCGGCCTGGTCAGTCCCGACGATGGTAAAGCCCCAGGCGATGCGCTCGTTGTGGCCGATGGCCACGCCGGGCAAGGCAGGCTCACCGCTACCGATCACGTTCCAACCCGGCGCGTTGAGGTGCACCAGGTAACGCAGCGAGGGCAGGGCGAGCGTGCGGTGCGGGTCGCTGGCCATCATCGGTTTGCCTGAGGCCGAGCGATGACCACTGATCGCCCAGTTGTTGCTTTCGCCGCTGCCGACCGGTTCGCGGAAGACGATCGACTGCGTAACGGCGCCGTACCCCTTGAGCACGCTCTGGTCGATCCCCAAGAGGTCCAGCCCATCGGTCGGTTCGTAGTCCAACTCAGGATCGGCTGGCATCAGCAACCGGGCTTTCTCCAATCCCACGGTGGCAACCAGTTCGGCCCGAGCCACCTCGCGGGTGAGGTTCAGCGCCACCGGCAGAACGGCCATTCGGCCCAACACGTCCTCAGGCTGCCAGCGGGCCGGACGATACTTGAGAATCTGGAACTCGATCGGCAGGTTGTCACCCATCTGCTCGATACACGCGTTGATGCCGGCCGTGAACGCGGTGGCAATCTCGCGGGTATCGGGGGCATAGCTGTTCCATTCGGCTTCCATATCGCCCTGGTAGCGCGTGAGCCGGGCAAAATGGTCGCGTACCAAGGCCCTGCGGCCGAGGATTTCAGCCGTTTCACCCACGGCGATTCGCCGCCACAGATCGATCTGGAACAGCCGATCCTGCGCGGCCACAAAGCCTTGGGCAAAGAACAAGTCGTGCTGATTGTTGGCGTAGATGTGCGGGATGCCCCAGCGGTCGCGCAGAATTTCAACCGGTTCTTTCAGACCTGGCAGGCGGATGGTGCCTTCCACCTGCGACAGGGTCTGCTTGGCGCGTTGGAGCAGTTGTTGAGCCTTGTTGGCCTGGTTGTCGTTCATAGGCGGCGAAGTCTGGCGAACGGACGGCTCGGCCGCCGGCTTGGGCTCCGCGGCATTAGCTGCACTGGTGGGCAACCAGGCCACGATGGCAAACAGCATCCCGAACAAGTCAAAGCGTGCGAGTTTCACGAGGCAACCCTGTTCTGACGGAGCAATGCAACCGGCGCACCAACGCAACCGGAGCGGGGGGCAAGATGAGCCTCCAATGGTAAACCGCCACGCGCGGGAAACAACCATTTTGAGGGCCGGCAGAAGAGATGCCGCTAAGGGCTGCCCCGGTAATGCGCGCAGCCGCTCCCAGCGCGCAGCACAAGAATACTGGCCAGAAACTACAGCGCGCACCGGTAGCGTGTGGGCTTACTAACTTGCCGCCCGCCGATTGCCGCTATTTCTTGGCTTTCAGTTCCGCCAAGAAGACATCAACGGCTTCCAGCCGGGTTTTCAGTTCGGCCAGGGCGTCGCGTTCGCCTTGAACCACATTTGCCGGGGCTCGGCTGACAAAGCTCTCGTTGGCCAGCTTCTTCTCTTTGCCGGTGATGAGGCCGAGCAGCTTTTCGCGTTCCTTCTCGTTCTTGGCGATTTCGGCCTCGACATCGATCAGGCCCGCCAGGTCGACGAACACTTCCAGCGTACCCAGCGTGAAGCTGCCGCTGGGGGTAGGAACGGCTACGTCGGGGCCCCAGCCCTGGGCTTTAGCTCCGGCCATCGTTTCGAAGTACGGCGTCATCGGCTTGAGCAACTCGGCCGTGGCCGCATCGCAGCGGACGACGAATTCCACCGCCTGCCGAGGCGGGATGTTCTGCCGGCCGCGAATATCGCGGACCCCGCGGAGCACGTCCTGGAACGCCTCAAACTGAGCTTCGATCTGGGCGTTCTGCCGAGCGGTATCAGCCTGCGGCCAGGTGGCCAGCATCACGCTCTCGGCGGCCGTTTCCACCTGCGAGAGGCCGCGCTGGGGAGCCACCTCGCCCAGCCGTTGCCAAACCTCCTCGGCCAGGAACGGAATGAACGGATGCAATAGCCGCAGCAGCGTATCGAGCGTGTAGCACAACACCCGCTGGGCCACCGGCCGCAACGCTTCGTTGTTCAGCCGGTACTTGAGCATCTCCAGGAAGAAGCTGCAGAACTCGTCCCAGGCGAAGTCGTACAGGCTGCGGGCCGCATCGGCAAAGCGGTACTCGGCTAGAGCCGTGGTAACAGCCGTGGTCACGTTGGCCAGGCGGCTTAGCACCCAGCGGTCTTCGACCAGCAGTTGGTCCTCGGTGACCGGGGCCGGCGTATAGCCGTCGAGGTTCATCAGCGCGAACCGCGAAGCATTCCACAGCTTGTTGCAGAAGTTGCGGCCCAGCTCAAAGCGTTCGCTCAAGATGGCCGCCCGAGGCAATTCCTTGTCCGCAGGCTTCTCGGCCCACTGCGTGGCAAAGTCCTTGCCGCACTTGTCGCAGCGGACGCGCGGCAGCAGGCGGTTCTCCTTGGTTTGCTCGACGTGGCCGTTGCAATGCGGGCATTCGAACTCCACCGGCATCCGCACGTCCTGCGTTTCAGTCGTAAGATACGCCAGGCCAAACCGCAGAGCATCGGCGCCAAACTTGGCAATCACGTCAATCGGATCGACGCCGTTGCCCTTGCTCTTGGACATGGTTTCGCCGTAGCCGTCGAGAATCTTCGGATGGATGAAGACCTCGCGGAACGGCACCTCGCCCATGTTGTGCAGGCCCGAAATCACCATCCGCGCCACCCATAGCGAGATGATGTCGCGGCTGGTGCTGAGCACGCTGGTGGGATAGTAGTGTTTCAGCTCGGGCGTTTCTTCCGGCCAGCCCAGCGTGGAGTGCGGCCAAAGCTGGCTGCTGAACCAGGTATCGAGCACGTCGGGGTCTTGCCGCAATTTGCGGTACGTGCCCGGGGTGCCCTTGGCCGGCACGGCATCGTCGGCCAGGTCCTCGTCACGCGAGCAGATGAGCCAGGCTGTGCCGGTTTCGTCGCGGGTGTAGCTGATATCGTCGCGGCCGGCGAAGGCGGCTTGCAGTTCTTCCTCGGTGGCGTCCTCGCAGTACCAGATGGGAATGCGATGGCCCCACCAAAGCTGCCGGCTGATGCACCAGTCGCGTTTCTCGCCCAGCCAGTCCAGGTAGCTCTTGGCGTAGCGGGCGGGCACGATTTTCACCCGCCCATCGGTCACGGCGTCCATCGCCATTTGAGCCAGGCCTGGCGTGCCGTCGGGGTTGTCGCCCATGCGGACGAACCATTGATCGTTAAGCCGCGGTTCGATCGGCGTCTTGGAGCGGTCCGAGTGGGCCAGGTCGATCACGCGATCTTCGACCAGTTCTAACTGATCGCGCTCGCGGAGGTCCTCGACCACTTTCTGCCGAGCCTGGGCCATCGTCAGCCCGGCGTACGGGCCAGCATTCTCGTTCAGCGTGCCATCGTTGTTGAGGATGTCGATCATCGGCAGGTTCTGCCGCAGACCAACCTCGTAGTCGTTGGGGTCGTGGCCGGGCGTGATCTTCACGCAGCCGCTGCCCATCTCAGGCTTGGCCCACTCGTCGCAGATGAGCGGGATCTCGCGTTCCAAGAGCGGCAACCGCAGCTTGCGGCCATCGCGGGCCATGTTGCGAAGCTGCTCCAGGTGGTTAAGCATGGTTAGCTTGCGCTGTTCCAGTTCATCCACCTCGGCGGCCAATTCGCGGTTGCCTTTGATCTTGGCCTTCTCATGCAGTTCGGCAATGGCCGCATCGAGCGCAGCAGCCGGGTCCGGATGGACGGCAACCGCCGTATCGCCCAACAGCGTTTCCGGTCGCGTGGTCGCCACGGTCAGGAAGATCGGCTCGCCCGGCTGGGGATCGATCACCTCGTAGCGAATGTGATAGAAGTGGCCAGGCACCTGCTCGTAGAAGATTTCGTCGTCGGCCACAGCCGTTTGAAGCTGAGTGTCCCAGTTGACCAGCCGCTTGCCGCGATAGATCAGCCCGGCCTTAAACCAACTGAAGAACGTGTAGCGGACGGCCCGGGCACAGATGTCGTCGAGCGTGAAGCGGGTACGGTCCCAATCGCAGCTACAGCCCATCTCTTTGAGCTGGCCGAGAATGCGGGCTTCGTATTCGTCTTTCCACTTCCAGATGCGATCGACGAGCGCTTCGCGGCCCAGGTCGTGGCGCGTTTTGCCTTCCTCAGTCAGTAGCCGCCGTTCAACCACAGCCTGCGTGGCGATGCCGGCGTGGTCGGTGCCGGGCATCCAAAGTACGTTGTAACCCTGCATCCGCTTCTGGCGGGCCAGGATGTCTTGGATGGTGTTGTTCAGCGCGTGGCCCAGGTGCAAAGCGCCCGTCACGTTGGGAGGCGGGATCACCATGCAAAACGGCTCGCGGCCGTCCTCAGGCTCGCTGTGAAAGTAGCGGCGTTCTTCCCAGAACCGATACCAGCGGTCCTGCGCGGCGAGATGGTCGTACTGCTTGGGAAGTTCTGACATGGTTTGCTTGCACAAATGCCTTGGCGCGCGGCCGATAACGGGCAGCGGGCCAGTTCCTGGGTTAGCGAAAGTCGATATCTTACCACCGCCGGCCCGACACAACAGGTGGCTTATTACGACGGCGATTCTCGTCCGTGGTGGGCCGCCGCAAAATAGCACGCCTGCGCTTGCCGCTGGGCCTGCGCTTACCGCTGGGCCTCGCTGCCAACGGCTTCTTGCGCGGCCTGCTCGCCATCGGCCGCAGCGGCCGCATGGTGGGCGGTACGTTCCAGACGCTGGAGCATGTATTCGAAGCTGTCGGCCAGGGCAATCCAGCTTGCCTCGATGACGTTCTCGCTGACGCCCACGGTACCCCACACGTCGTGCTGATCGCCGCTTTCAATGATCACGCGGACGTTGGCGGCCGTGGCGGCCTCGGAGTTGATCACGCGCACCTTGTAATCGATCAGGTGCATCTGCGCCAGTTGCGGATAATCCTCCAGCAAGGCCTTGCGCAACGCGCGGTCCAAGGCGTTCACCGGGCCATCGCCCTCGGCCACTTCGTGCCGTACCTGGTCGCCGATCTGGACTTTGACGGTAGCTTCTGTGGTCATCTCGCCGTGCCGGTCCAGTTCCACGCTAACGTGGTAGCCCAGGGCCTTGAAGTGCGGCCGCAGCGTGCCGGCGCACTCTTTGACCAGCAGTTCGAACGAGCCTTCGGCGGCTTCGTACTGGTAGCCGCGGGATTCGCGGGCGACCACCTCTTGCAGGATGCGGTCCATCAACTGCTGGTCGTGTTGCAGGTTGTATCGCGTGGTCAGGGCCACGATGTTGGAACGGCCCGAAAGTTCGCTGACCAGAATCCGCCGTTCGTTGCCGACCTGCTCGGGAGCAATGTGTTCGTAACTGCTGGTCGTGCGATTGATGGCATGCACGTGCATGCCGCCCTTGTGCGCGAAGGCACTCTCGCCCACGAACGGCTGATTGGTGCGGCGGTTGAGGTTGGCCAGTTCGTACACGTAGCGCGAAAGCTCCGTGAGCTTGGCGATGCTGTCGGGGTGCAGCACGTCGTAGCCCTGTTTCTTGAGGGCCAGGTTGGCGGCGACGGTGATCAGGTCGGCATTGCCGCACCGCTCGCCAAAGCCGTTGATCGTGCCTTGCACCTGGAGGGCGCCCACGTCGACGGCAGCCAGGCTATTGGCCACGGCCAGGCCGCAGTCGTTGTGGCAGTGGATGCCGACCGGTACGCCTACGGCCTTGGTGGCCGCGGTGGTGATCGAGGCGATTTCCTCGGGCATGCTGCCGCCGTTGGTATCGCACAGCACCACGAGGCGTGCGCCGGCGGAAGCGGCGGCTTGTAGCGTCTTAGCGGCGTACTCGGCGTTGGACTTCCAGCCGTCGAAGAAATGCTCGGCGTCGTAGATGACTTCCAGGCCATGGTGGCGAAGGTACTCCACGCTCTCGGCGATCATCGCCAGGTTTTCTTCCAGCGAAACCCGCAGCACGTGCTCCACCTGGAAGTCCGAGGTCTTACCCACCAGCGTGATGACTTGGGCCTTGGATTCGACCAGGGCCTTCATGCCGGGGTCGTCTTCCACGCGGACGCCGCGGCGGCGGGTCATGCCAAAGGCCGTGACCTTGGCATGATCCAGCTCCAGGTCGGCCGCCCGGCGAAAATACTCGGCGTCCTTGGGATTGGAGAGCGGGTAGCCGCCCTCGATGTAATCGAAACCCAGCGAATCGAGCCGCTTGGTCAGCAGCACCTTGTCCTGCACGGAGAAGTTGACGCCCTCGCCTTGAGTGCCGTCGCGGAGCGTGGTGTCGTAAAGTTCGATGCGTCGCATGGTCGATTGCCGGGGTGGAAGGAATGGGGAGCGTGGGTTGTGGGGGCGCCTGTTGTGTGGGCTGGCCGGCGGCCAAAAAACAAAAAAACCCTGGGGCCGAAACGACCTCAGGGTTGGTTGGTTTGCAAAACGTGACCGCTCCCCCCTAAGGCCGAGCCTCCTGGGTAATCACCGCAATAATAATCACGATGTTGTGGGGGAACTGCATGGTCAATTCAATCTGGCGGTTAGCTGGCGGCTGCCTATCGGCCCAACCACAGGGGCAGGACGTAACAGCGGGCAACCTCTTTTAGAGATTAGGTTGTGGCGGCGCGAGTGTCAATCGGGGTTGCCGCCAAGAGCCTGCTTCAGAGGCGGTTTTCAGGCGGGTTCGCGAGCGTTGCAGCGGCTGAAAGGGGGCAGCCTTCTATGCCCCGGCGGCCGCCTGCCGGTGAGCCCGGGCACGCGGCGAGTCCACCCGAATCGCGTACGACTTAGGCACGATTTGCCGGCCAAACACGCGGGCGTAAGCCTGGGTCAACTCGGCCCCATAAAAGAACACCACTGCCGAGTAATACACCCACAGCAGCAGCACGATCATCGAACCGGCGGTCCCGTAAGCGCTGCCGACGCTGCTGTACGCCAGGTACCGCGAGATGCCGAACTTGCCGATGGCAAATAGCAGGGCCGTCATCGTGGCGCCGACCAGCACGTCGGACCAGCGGATGTGGGCGTCGGGCAGCACCTTGTAGATCAAAGCAAACAGCGCAATATGCGTCACCAGCGTGACGCCAAAGTCGATGAACGGCAGCGACATGCCGAGCGAATCGAGAATGATCGGCAGCGCCGTACTGACTGCCAGCGACAGCATCAGCAAAAAGGCGATGCCCAGGATCATGCCAAAGGACAATAGGCGAGTTTTGATCCAGATCCAGATGCCCTGCTTGCCCGAGGCGACAACCTCGATCTCCCAAATCTGATTGAGCGAGCTTTGAAGCTGGGCAAAGACGGTCGCGGCACCAAACAATAGCACGGTGCCGCCCAAAATGGCCGACCAGATGCCGGCTTGCCAATTGGTGTCGGCATTCTCAATCACAGCCTGCACGGCCTGGGCCGCCTGGGGGCTGACCTCGGCTTTGACCTGCTCCACCACGCCCTGCTGGGTTTCGGGGCCGAGGAAGCCAGCGACAGTAATCAGCAGCACCATTAGCGGGGCGAGCGAAAGCGCGGAGTAGTAAGAGAGGGCGGCCGCGAGCGTCATCGCGCCGTCTTCCATGAAGTCGGCCGCCGCCGACTTGATCACGCGCCAAATATCGCGAACGGGCATCATTCACCCCGCAATCGATGGATCAGCCACAGGCACGCGCCGCGGGCAGCAAACGGCGCCGGCGACGCGTGCCTCCCTAGCACCTAAGGCACAAACAGCCGTTTAACCTTGCATCCGCTGGGCAATGGTGTCTGGCATCATCTTCGCCAGCGCTTCCCATGTCTTGTGACTGAACTCCGCCACCCGGCCGCGCTGCGGTTCTGGCTCGGTAAACAGCCCAGTCAGCATGTAGCCCAGGAGGAAGCCGGCACCAAACGTGACCATCAGGGCCGCGGTGGGATATTCCTGGACGCACTGCTCGGCCGATTCAAAGGCATGCGTCATGGAGCCGCCATGTTCCCCTTCGTGCGACTCGGATTCTGCCGGCATATTCATACGGGACGAGTAGGACACGAGCTTCCTCCTTATGCTGTGGTTGCGTGCGGGCCGGTGCGGTGGGCCGCAGGCCCGGAATTTACCGGGGGCACATGCCTTCCAACCCGGCACATCGGGCAAAACGAGCCGGGTTTCTTCGCCCGGCCGCTTCAGGCAGCTTGGACATGCAGCTTACGTGCCAAGCAGCAGGCGAGACGCAGAAGCGGCCTGCGAGCCGGATCACCCCAGCACACAAGCCCGCCGCTGACAGTGGCTATGCCAAACTGGCGTGGCAGGAACCAAGAGCAGAGAACGCACTGGCAAAGCCCGTGGCACGCAGGAGCAGCCTTACGTGCCCACGAAGTGGCCCAAGAGCCAGATGGCGATGGTCACGAGCACGGTAGTCAGCAGGTTCAGCACGATGCCGGCCCGGACCATGTCGCGCATGCGGATGCGGCCCGAGGCGTACACGATGGCGTTGGGCGGTGTTGCGACCGGCAGCATGAACGCGCAACTGGCCGCCAAGGTGGCAGGCACCATCAGCATGGCCGGCGGCACGCCCAATTCATCGGCTGTGCCGGCCAAGATCGGCAGAATCATCTGCACGCTCGCCAGGTTGCTGGTGATTTCGGTAAGCCAGGTCATGCCAAACGACATCGCGGCCGCCATGCCCAGGGGCGGCAGGCCTTCGACCGTGCCGGCCAGTTTCTGGCCCACATAGGTGGAAAGCCCCGAGTCTTGCATGGCATCGGCCAGGGCCATCCCACCGCCAAACAGCAGCAAAATGCCCCAGGGCACCCGCACCGTGGCCTGCCAAGTGAGCAGCGGCCGCCGTTCCTTGCCGCCCGCGGGCAGCAGGAAACACAGCAGGGCCATGAACATGGCGACGGTCGAATCGTCGACCTCAAAGCCTTTGGCATTGAGCCCCAAGGCCGGTCCCCAGCCCCAGCCTTCCACCGGCTTGCGGAAAATCCACAAGAGGGCGGTAGCGGCAAAGATGCCCGCCATCCGCCATTCCGAGGCCCGCATCGGCCCCAGTTGGGCGAGTTCGTCGGCAATCACGTCGCGACCGCCCAGGATGCCCGTCCGCTGGACGCGAAACAGCCATATCAGCACCATCCAGCAAACGAGCATGAACGCGGTCGCCAGCGGTACCGCCAGCATCATCCACCCACCGAAACTGACTTCCGGCAGGCTGGGATACCGTTCGCTGTAGAAACCTCGAAAGAAGATGTTGGGCGGCGTGCCGATCAAGGTACTCATCCCGCCGATGCTGGCCGAGTAGGCAATGCCCAGCATGAGCGCAGCCCCGAACCCGTGCGGTGCGCCGGACTCGCCAGCGGCCCGGTCGGCCTGCATCACGACACTGGCGGCAATCGGCAGCATCATCAGCGTGGTGGCCGTGTTGGAGAGCCACATCGAGAGCAGCCCGGTGGCGAGCATAAAGCCCAGCACGATCAGCCGGGGGTTGTCGCCCATCAGCTTGACGATTCGCAGGGCCACACGGCGGTGCAGGCCGCTTTCCTCGATTGCCAAGGCGACCAGAAACCCGCCCAAAAACAGAAAGATCATGCTATCGCCGTAGGAAGTCGCCGTATCACGGGGTGTGGCGATTCCCAGCACAGGAAACATGGCCAGCGGGATCAAGGCGGTGGCGGCCAGCGGCAGGGCCTCGGTCATCCACCAGGCGGCCATCAACGCCGCCACGCCCGCCATGCGGTTGAGCCCCGGTTGGCCGCTGCCCAAGGGCTCCCAGCCGATCAGCCAGACCGCCAGGGCAATCCCGATGGCCAGGCCGGCCTTGGCGGCGAACGACCGCTCCACCACCTGCGGGCTACTGTGACCTGAAGTACGCTCAGAGGACGAAGGGCGGGGAGTCTCGGCAGTCACAGCGACAGGTTCTTCGCGGGGAGAGTCGGGCAGGGGGGGCCGGCAATAAGATAAGCGGGCATCATAGCACGCGCCGCAACGCGAATACACGCGCGGTTCAAGCCGAAAACGTGGATTGTAACGACTTTTTGCCCGTCACCATCTCGGCTGGCGATCTGCGCCGTTTGCCACCGGCCGGAGCCGCGTACTGCTCGAAAGGGCCACCGGCGGCGGCAACAGCGGCCAAATTCCCCAACCCAAAAACTTCACCTGCGCATGGCGGCAACTTATACTGGCATTTGAATGCGTCGCGTTCCCTGGCCATTTTGTCGCCCGTCCCGAGGTACCGCAGCGGTGCATCGGGCCGCGAGCTGGGTGGCCGGAAGTGATCGCGAGCCGCACGTTAGTCCATATCGATAAAGCGGTTGCTGCAGCTGGGCCTTTCCCCGCGCCGCCCTTTTGAAACCGTTGATGAGCCCCTTGCTATGCCAGTACGCCTGATCCGTTTGGTGCCGGCTACCTGCTTGATGCTGTGCGCATGGGCCGTCGCGGCCGCGTGGCTGATTTCCCCGGCTGCCGCCCAAGAACCCGCCGCAAACGCCCCCGCGAGCAATACGCAAGGCTATCGGGACGTGGCGCCGGGCGTGATTCACACCATCTATCCGGACAACGATCCGGAGGAAACGTTCAGCCGGCATGACATCGTCGAGTTGTTGAAGAAGTCGCCCGAGTTTGGCGAGCGGCCTGGCGTTTCAGACAACTTGGCCAAAGACGTCCGCTACGAGCACAAAGTGTGGGGGCTGGAGTTCCGCTTCAAGCCGGTGCGGCTGATCGAGGTCAACGTGCCCAATCCTGACGGGCACCTGGAGCGCAAGCTCATCTGGTACCTGGTGTACAGCGTGCGGAACACCAGCGATCAGCCGGTGACGTTCGTGCCGCGGATGTTCCTGCGATCGCACGACTCGGAAGTGCGGCCTTGGGTGCCCGACACCCTCAACCCGGTGGCGGCCAAGGCAATCAATCGGCGGGAAGACCCTAACCGCCAGATGTTCAACAGCGTGACGATCTCCGAGAACCCCATCCCGCCGGCTGAGGAAGGCGCGGACCGCGAGGTCTGGGGCATCGCCACCTTTGAGGACGTGGACCCGCACACCGACGAGTTCTCCATCTACATCCAGGGCCTCACCAACGCCTACAAGATGGAGATCAAAGACGGCGAGCGCAAGTACCGCCGCAAAACGCTTAAGATCAACTTTTGGTCGCCAGGCGACGAATTCTTTCTCGATGAAAGCGAAATCCGCTACGGCGTGCCCGGCAAGGTTGACTACGAGTGGCTGTATATGTAGCTTTAGTAGCTTCCCTGCCTTGGGTTAGATGCTAGCGGTGGGCAGACGGCGTGGCAGCTTGGTTCCGCCGTCATCCTCGCCCCGCAAGCGGGCTCCCTGGCCGCGAGAGAAACCGGGAGTGCGTCGCACGCGCACCCTTTGGCCGCCGCACCAGCAGAGAGCCTAACCCCAGCAGCCACAGGCAGTTACCGAACATCCGCACGAGGAGATAGCAGTCATGGCACATAAGAAGGGTCAAGGCTCCAGCCGTAACGGTCGCGATTCGAACGCCCAGCGTCGCGGCGTGAAGAAGTACGGCGGCGAAGCGGTTAAGCCGGGCAACATCATCGTCCGCCAGGTGGGCAACAGCTTCCACCCGGGCCGTGGCGTGGGCCAAGGCAACGATTTCACCCTGTTCGCCCTGATCGAAGGCTACGTGAAGTTCGATCGCGGCGGCCGCCGGGTAAGCGTGGTCGACTCGCGCAACTAGGCTGCCGGGTAGGGCCGCACTGCTGCCCCGAGCACCGTCCAATGCAAAGAAACGCCCCCGGGATGGCTACGGCCATCCCGTTTTCTTTGGCGGCCGCGCGAATATGATTGCGCGGACAAAGCCCCGCGCGGTTGCCCCGTCCCCTGTGGGCTGCACGCACCGGGGGCTGTCTTCGCTCTGTAGTCTCATCTTCTGGAATTGTGCTGGCATGTTTGTTGACCGCGTCGAAATCGAGGTAGAAGCCGGCCGGGGCGGCGACGGTTGCCTGAGCTTTCGCCGCGAAAAGTACGTTCCCAAGGGCGGGCCCGACGGCGGCGATGGCGGCCGCGGCGGCAGCATCATCCTGCGGGCCGAGGAGGGCGTCGACAGCCTGGCCCCTTTGACCATGAAACGCCGCTGGACCGCCGGCAACGGCCAACCCGGCCAGGGCTCCAATCGGCACGGCCGCGACGCCAAGGACGTGATTCTGCTGGTTTCGCCCGGCACCGTGGTGCGCGATGCCCAAGAAGGGTTCGTCATCAAAGACTTGGCCAAGGCAGGCGACGAAGTCGTGGTTGCCCGCGGCGGTCGCGGAGGCAAGGGCAACACCCGCTTCAAAAGCGCCACCAACCGGGCTCCGCGTCAGACCACGCCCGGCGAGGAAGGTGAGCGCCGCACGCTGGTACTGGAACTGAAGGTGATTGCCGACGTGGGCCTGATCGGTAAACCCAACGCTGGCAAGAGCACGCTGCTGAGCCGGTTGTCGCGGGCTCGGCCCGAAATTGCCGATTACCCCTTCACCACCAAGTACCCGAACCTCGGCCGGGTGCAGATCGACTTCGACCGCTCGTTCATCCTGGCCGACATTCCCGGCCTGGTCGAAGGAGCCCACGCTGGCGTGGGCCTGGGCCATGAGTTCCTGCGGCACGTACAACGGGCCGGCATCCTCATCCACCTGGTGGAACCGATGCCGATGGACGGCACCGAGCCGCTGGAAAACTACCAGGCCATTCGCGACGAACTGCGGCAGTACGATGCCGCCTTGGTAGAGCGGCCCGAGGTCGTGGTCGTCACCAAGGCCGACTTGCCCGAGGCGGAAACCGTCCGTCAGCAGCTTCAAGAAACCCTGAACAAAGACGTATTGCTAATTTCTGCCGTCACCGGGCAGGGGCTGGACCAACTGCTTTCGCGCGTGGCTCAACTGCTGGAACAGCGCGATAATCCTGAGTAAGTCGCCTGTCTGGCTATCCTTGCTGGGGAGTACGCGCTGAAAGCCGCCGCAGTCGCCCTGGTTCGCGCATAACGGTAGGATGGAGGGGGTACCGGCCGCGTGGATGTCTTCCTCGCGGCTTGGCTTGTGGGACTGCGGCCGCATGGCAAGCTGCCGGGTTTTGTCAGGATGCGCAATCGATGGCCCAACAACGTCTGGTAGTCGGATTTACATCCAACCGCGAACAGGCTGAAGCCGCCGCCGAGGAGCTTCGCAATCTGGGGCTGACCGCCCGCGTGACCCAACGGACGGGCGAAACCGAGGCCCCCTTCGCCGTGGCCTACTACGCCCGCAATGGCCGCGAAGCCGCCCGCCTGGAGCAGGTCTTTGAATCGCTCCAAATCGAGGGCGAGGTGATGTACGATTCGCTGCCCGACGATCATCGCCTGGTCCGCGTGTATAACACCCTGGAGCGGCCCGGTGCCGCCGAGATCCTGGCGAACCTGCTGGAAAGGGCAGGGCTGCACGTGGTTCGCGGATATAACGAACTACTGGTCCCGCGCAGCCAGGAACCGGTAGCGTTGGACGTGATCCGGCAGTTTGAACAAGCGTCGCCCAAACGCCGCGGCAGCCTGTTCGACTGGGCCAGCGATGAAGACGCGGCCGAACACAGTGAGCCACCCCAAGGCAGTGAGATCGCTGCGACTACGAGCAACTCGGCCTACACCGACTGGGAAACTGTCGCGGTGGTGGCAGGCCAGTCACGGCACACGGACGAAGCAGCAACTGTGGGTCCGCCCGTCGGCGAATTGCCCGACGCCTGGCCTTGTTGCCCTAGTTGTCATCGGCCGCGCGAAACCAATTGCCCAATGTGCGGCGAAACCGGCTGCCATTTTCCGGCCGCCGAGTTAGTGCCTGAGGAATTTGTGAACCGCCGCCCGGTGCCGCCCGAGTTGGCAGACGTTCCTTGGCCAGTTTTGTGCCCCGTCTGCGATTGGCTGTTTGAGCCAGAGTTTTACCGCCGCTGTCCTTGGTGTGGACATGACTTTGGCCGGGGCCGCGAGGTAGTTCTCAAGAGCCCCATGGCCCGCGAACCCATGAACGTGCGAGTGGTGCTGGGCATCATCCTAACAATCGCGGTGGTGATCGCCGTGCTGGCATACCTGGCGATCGTATCGCGAGTGCGCGACCCCAAGGTGCGACCAGCCCGCGTCGCAGCAAGCGGTATAGGGATCACCGCAACTGCACCTTATCAACCATGCATGCTGGCATAGCCGCCAAGTGTGCCGTACGGCGATCACACTTACAGCAACACGGCCTCGCCCTGATGCGAATCGGAATCGCCCAGGGCTGCATCAGCCGCATTGCCGCTGCCGGCCGAGGTGTTGCCGGGGTCGGCGGGATTCTCAAACCTCGGCAATACGCCGGCGAGGAGCCGTCCCAAGGGGGCGGTGCTTTCAAACCGGATCAGGACGATGCGGGCGACGGCCATGATCGGCACGGCCAGCACCATGCCGATCGGCCCCCACAGCAGCCCCCAGAAGGCCAGCGACAGCAGAATGGCAACCGGGTGCAGGTTGAGCCCTTCCCCCACCATCTTTGGCTGAAGCGTGTTGCCGATGATGATCTGCAACGCCCCCGGGATAGCGACCACGGCCACGATTTCCGCCACGCTGTCGCATTGGCCCACGGCGATCGGCAGCGGGGCCAGCGTAGCGATCACCGAGCCGATCGACGGCACAAACGTGAGCAGAAACGCCAACAGCCCAAACACGGCCGCTAGTTCCAGGCCAAACCAGGCCAGGATGCCCCATACCAACAGCCCCATCATTGCCGCCAGCGAGACCATGGTGGCCAGATAGCCGCGGATGCGAACGTCGATCTCGTGATAAAAGCCGCTGCGGATCAGGTGTGGGTTGCGTCCGGCCAGCAGGAACGTGACGAACACCACCACCAGAAAGCTCTGCACCAGCACGTTGAGCGCGGTCCCGAAGGTCTGCGTGATCAGGCTAGGCAGTTGGTTGCGCAAGGTGTCGACGATACTGCTTTCATCGATGTCGATCCCGATGCGCTCGATGGCTTCGATCGATTGCCGCATCAGCGTGGCGAAGTTATCGCTGTACTTGCCCGCCGTGGCAATAACCTGCTGACTGGCCAACGTGAGCAGGGCGGCAATCAGCGTGTGCGCGGCCAATACCAGCACCAGGGCCACCACCACGGCCACGGCTTGCGGAATCCGTAGTTTCACCACCTGGTAATCGACCACCGGCGCCACCAGCGACGTGATGAAGATCGCCAGCACGAACGGCACCATCACGTCCTTGGTGAAGTACAGCGCCGCCGAGGCGGCCACCAGCGCCAGAATCATCAGCGAGCCTGTCACCAGCCACGCTTGTTCGTTTCGCAAGTTCGACATCGGAACTCTCGCTGCTTTGCGACCGGCCCGCCAAAGAGGTTGCATTGTCGCCGGCCGGGGTGTTTCATCAAGTCTAGTTCGTCGCTGAGACGCGACCGCAGGGGCTCCCGGCAGTACCGGCGGACAGCAGCAGCGACACCATCCTCCACCATCAACCGACTAGCCATGCCGACGCTCTGTTCTACCTGGATTTTCGAGGCTCAGCATAGAGTGAGTCGTACTGCGCCGGTTTGCTGGCTTCGTACGGTCCTATCGCTGATTGCGGTCATGGTGATCGTTCCATGCTTGGTTTCCCAAGCAAGCGCGGCTGAGCCGCAACTGCCGCCGCTTCCCAAGGCGGTACCGGCACCCAAGGACAATCCGACTACGGACGAGAAGGTGGCGCTTGGCAAGCAGCTGTTCTTCGACAACCGGCTGTCGGGCGATAACACCATGAGCTGCGCAAGCTGCCATCAACCTGACCGCGGCTTTGCCGACGGGCTGGCGCGCTCACGCGGCGCAGGCGGCAAGTAACTGGGCCGCAACACGCCCACCGTGCTGAACGCCGCGCTGTTCGAAAAACTGTTCTGGGACGGCAGAGCATCATCGCTGGAGGAGCAGGCCCTCCAGCCCATCACAAACCCGGACGAAATGAACCAGGATCTCGACGCGCTGGAGCGTGAACTGGCCGCCGTGCCTGGCTATGTGAAGCAGTTTCAAGCGTTGTTCGGGACCGGCGTGACGCGGCAAGGCATTGCCCAGGCACTCGCGGCTTTTCAGCGGACGCTGCTTAGCGGACCTTCGCCAGTGGACCGGTATCTGGCCGGAGACAAGTCGGCCCTCTCGCCGTCGGCCCGGCGTGGCCTGGATCTGTTTGTGGGCGATGCCGGCTGCATCCGGTGCCACAACGGGCCGCTGCTCAGCGACGGCAAGTTCTATCGCCTGGGCCCCACGTTCGACGACCACGGCCTGGCATCTGTCAGCAATGCCAAGGACGGCATCTATAAGTTCCGGACACCGTCGCTACGCAACGTGGCGGAAACCGCCCCTTATATGCACGATGGCTCACTGGCCACGCTTAATGATGTCGTCACGTACTACTATCGCGGCATCCCCCTCAGCGCCCCAGGTGGACATGCGCTGGATGTCGCGCCACTCTTGGATCGCAGTTTTGACGAGATCCCGGACCTGGTGGCCTTCCTCAAAGCGCTGAGCGGCGATGCGCCACAAATTGAGCCGCCGGAACTGCCGTGAACAACCGAGTTGATCGTGGGGCAGGAGCAAGCGAACGCGAACGCGTAATCTGCCGTTCGCTGGGCGCATAAAAAAAGATCATGGCAGGTCGATCCGTCGAACTGCCATGATCTCTATCCTGAAACGGGACCCGAAGGCCCCGCCCTCCCGGCAACTTTAGCGTTGCAATGATGGTATCGTCTCGAGCGGGCTATTCTCTGCACACGAATCGTGCGAGATTCGCGGAAGAACCCTGAAGTGCCTTAGGTGCCGTGGGTTACGGCTTTGCCGAATTGAGCGCAATCGCGATCGGGTAACCGCTTGGCACCTGTCGTTCGCACTCAATGATTGAGGAATCGCAGATCCCTGCTGCCAGGTGCGGCCAAATTCCGGATGGAACTTGCCGCATGGCCGAGAAGGTGTGGCGGGTACGTGCAGCGGGCGGCGCCATGCTATACGCCGAATTGCCACTTGCGGCGGGTGTGAATTCGGCGCCCGCTGGATGTGACTGAAAAGTCTCCACAGGTTGGCTGGGCTTGGGCGTGGCCGACTGCGAACAACCGCGGAGCAGCACGCTATGACGCGACGCCTCCGGTTCAAGCAGCGTAGCGCTTACGGCATGAAAATGTGCTGGTGTCGGTCGAAGCATCGCCGCGGGCGGGAGCAGACGATCGGACGATGGCCAATTGCTGCGTTGCCTCGTGGCCGCTTTTGGCCCCGTTAAGCTTTTCGACTTCGTTCTGGCCTGCGGCCTTTTTGGTTTGGAACTCGTGGTAAGCTTCGACAACCTCGTCTGGGTCGCCCTGCATTCGTAGTTGGCCATGGTCAAGCCAGATCGCCCGGTTGCAGAGGCTTTGGATCGCAGCCAGGTCGTGGCTAACCAGCACTACCAGTTCAGCCTTGTCGCAAAGCTGGTGAATGCGTTTCTTGGCCTTGCTTTGGAAAGCCAGGTCACCAGCCGATAGCGATTCATCGACCAGCAGAATCTCCGGCTCCACCGCCGTAGCGACTGAGAACGCCAGGCGGACCAGCATGCCGGCCGAATAGTGGCGGATAGGGCCGTTGAGGAAGTCGCCCAGTTCGCTGAACTCGGCGATTTCCGCCGCCTTAGCGCGGATACTCTTAGGAGTTTCACCTTGCAGCAGTCCGCGGAACTCGATGTTCTCCCAACCGTTGGACTCCATCTCGAAGCCCACGTTGATATCGAACAGCGAGCTAATGCGGCCGTTGACGACAACCCGCCCCGAAGTGACGGGATACACGCCGGCGAGCAGCTTGAGAAAGGTACTCTTGCCGGCGCCGTTGTGCCCGACAACGCCCAGTCGCGTACCAGCATCAATATTGAGATTAATATTCTGTAGGGCGCGGACTTCGATCGGAGGATTCTTTGAGCGGCGGAACAACTGCTTTACTACGTAGTCTTTCAATGCCGTTCCACCCAGCCGCTGCATGCGGAAGGTGAGGGACGCATTCTCCAGGCGAATATAAGCCATAAATTAATACCATCGATTGCAGTGATGCTGGCGATCGTCAAACCAATACAAAGCCGGCGGAAACTTGCCGTATTAGAGTTTAAAGATCAGCATCCGCTGCCGGCTAAAGAACAACGCACAGGCGAACAGGCAAACGATTCCGATGGTGCCGCTGGCCACTCCCAAGCGCCACAAGTTGGGCAACTCGCCGAACAAGATTGGCGAGCGAAGCAATTCCAGAGCATTAGCCAGGGGATTGATATCGACCAGCCAATCCAGTTTTCGCTGCGAGAGCAGTTCCTTGGTGTAGATCACGGGCGTCATGTAGAACACGATGCTCAGCCCGACCTCGGCCAGATGCTGCGTGTCTGGAAAGTAGACGTTCGCCACGCTGGCAATCATCGCCAGTGACAGTCCCAGCGCAAATACCAGCAGCAGTATCGGCAGGATCATGGGCAAAGCCGGCAGATTGCCAAAGCCGATCAACGTCCATACAAGCAAGACGCTGATGCCAAGCGAAAGCAAGAAATGAAAACCGCTCGCCAACACGACCCGCAGCGGATAAATCAGCATCGGCTGCGGTTGCTGGCGAATGTACGATTCCGCGGATTGAAACGCTCTGCAGCCCTGCAAAATGCAGTTGGTAACGAATTGCCAGAACGACAGCCCGATGAGCAGGTATGCTCCGTAGGACTTGACGTCGACGCCGAACAGGGTGCTAAACACAAAGCATAGCACGCAGGTCATCGCGAGCGGCTGCAACAACGACCAACCGATGCCCAGCACCGACCGTCGATAACGGCTCCGCAGATCCATCCGTACTAGCGAGAACCAGAAGTATCGCGAGCCCCAAATGCTGCTCAAGTACTCGGTGGCCCTGATCCTCGTGTCGGGCGAGTTCACCACTTCCATGTCAATCGCACTTTTATTCTGGCTAGGGTAGTCAAGGTGACTTTTCCTATATCGTACAAGAGCGGGGGCGGATCGTAGTCGAAATTGGTTCGGGTGGGCAAGAGCTATGTAGCCGATGGTGACAGCTAATATCGGCACCGGCTTCGCGGATGCCAGATCCCCGATTGACAGCAATAGTCATGCTAGCGATGCATCCGCACCAAACTACGGGCGGCTCGCTGGCTGATCGCTTGGCGAAGCGGTCCGCTTAGCCTCTTGGGCTTCGATCTGCCGCAGTGCGCTGTCGGCCGCAACGCGGGCTTTTTGCAGTGCTGGGCTGGTACCAGGCAAGCGGCGGCCGCGTTGCAAAGCTGGCATGATGCGGCTATCGGCCCGGCCGATGCGTGCTAGCGCTTCGGCCGATAGCACGTAGTAAGACAACCCCGCACCATGCAGTTCTTTCTCGGCCTGAATGAGCACGATAGCCAGGATCCCGATAGCATCCTCACTGCCAATTTTCCCCAGCGCGCGAATTGCATCGCTGCGGATTGGCACATTGAACTTCAGCGGCAGCATCCGCCGAGTGGGAAGAAACGGCTGGACGCCGTGGATACCACGGCCACCGCGCGCTACCGCTTCCAAGGCTGGTACGGCATCGCCGGCAGCATCGCTCAAGTTGCCTAGAGCCTGGATGGCTTCAATACGGTTCTTGGGAGCAACATCAGAAGCCAGCACTGCCAGCAGCTTCTTCACAGCTTGGTCTTGGCTGGCATCGACTTGCCCCAGTGCCCACACGGCTCCACGCCGCACTTGCGGATCAACATCATCCGCGGCCGCTATCAGCCGCTGGACCCAAGCGGCTTGGGCCGGGCGCAACTTGCCCAGTTCATAGGCTGCCCGCTCGCGAACCTTAGGCTCCTGGTCGGCCAGTTCTTGAAGCAACCGCGCGGCGGTGGCTTCATCATACGCGGCGGCTGGTCTGGCGGTCCCAGCCGCCGCCAGCACCACAAACGCTAAAACCACGAGCCGCCAATGCAGACAATGGCTGGTAATGCGGCGCCGCCTGCCGCGCATGACTTCGATGTGGCCGCATGCCATCACGTGTGCCCCCCGGCAGAAGATTTTTGCGGCCCAGGGCGAGCAACGTGGCCGGATCAGCCGCCACGCGGCGCCTTGGCCGCCGTGCGCTCAACTTGCTGGCGTACTTGCTCCACGATCAGCCGTTCCAGATCGGGTGCCCAGGTTGTCGGTAAGCCGTAGTAGATCATCGAGGTCGCCCCTTCGTAGCCGCCTTCGCGCAGCACGCGCCGCGAAGGAATGTAGGCCATCACATCGTTGGCATACCCGGCCACCCAGGTGCCCAGCCCCAGGGCATCCTTCAGCTCCAGCGAATAATCAACGACCACCTCGCCGCCGAGAATCACCCACCGCAGCTTGGACCCCAGCCGCCACGTTTGCACCGGATAGGGGTAAGTGGATGCCAATAGCCCCTTGTCACCCAGTTGCTCAAGCAACAGCTTGGCCCGCTGGGCGATGAAGCGGTTGTTGGACTGTGTGTCGGTTTCCAGTTGGGCACGGCTAGGCAGGTCGCTTAGCGGCAGATCGACCTCGCGATAAGCGGCCGCCAGCGAACCACGCAGCGGTTGCAACTCACCTGAGAGCGTTTCAGCAACAGCGTCGGCCAGTTGCCTGCCGTACCGCTGCGCCAGTTCGACCGTCCGTCGGGGCAGCGGATTTTGATCGGCACCGCAGCCGGCCCAAAAGATGGCTACGGCCCCGGGGTAACGGCGCTGAAGCTCAATCTGAGCAAAGCCCGGATAATCGCCCGACCATTGATAAAAACTCAGCACGGTCGCATGGCACGCATAGCCAAAAACGATGGCCTTGAGCGACGACTTTTGATCGCCTTCACCGCTGGCCTTGCCAACCCGGGTGATACGCAACACCGGCACGGCGTGATCATTGGGGCCTTTCAGCTGCCCGGCCTCGCGCAATTCGGGTACTTGCGGCTCACGGTTCTCGCGGCGATTCACGGCAAAATCGGTACGGCCTTCGCCCCAGGCCAGTTCGCACGGTTCCAGGTCCGCCACGGCCGCATCCACCGCCGCCACAATCGCCCGCTTAAGCTGCTCGGTGTATTCGTCGACCTGTTTCCACTGGTCGTCGCTCAGAAAATACATCGCCCCCAGGTTGCGGCCGACCACCGGCCCAGTATGCGTGTGCGACGTAAACAGGGCAATCTGCGACAGGTCCCAACCATGCTTGCGGCATAGCTGCTGCCGAACAGCCAGCGAGGTCTCGCGGTCGATGCCCACCAGATCCAGCCCAACGGCCGCCAATTGCTTACCCTGCGGGTCTTGGATCACCACGGCTTTGGCCCACAGGTCGGTGAGCTTACCTTCGGCCGGCCGGTCGCGCCCGCCATAGCCCGACATCCACATGGGTTCCTGGGGCGTGATGTTCTGCACGCCGACGCCGGCCTCCCACTGGCCCGTCTCGTCCTCGGCTGCTCCAATCGTGCCGGGCACTAACACCCCAGCCGCTAGGACGACCACAGCCAAGCACAACCGCAGCGGGAACCAGCCAGACATAACAGCACGCGCCTCAAATTGAGCCAAGATACTCGGCAAATGAAGATCAAAGCCTGCGGCCCAAGTCGGCCGCGGCGGCGCATGCCAGACGCTCCGCGCGGGCCGCTGGCAGCCCCGCTATGGGGGGCTGCTACCGCCAGACCGCCGGCCATTCTAGCCGGCTGGCGCGCGAGGTTCCAATCTTAAAGGTGCCAGCGCGCGGAGCGAATTCTTAAGAGTTTGAGGCGCTGTCAAGTTAGCAGCGCAGACGGCTATCCGCTGCCGGCCGCAGCGCACACCGTGCGCAGATTAATGACCGGCGGCTACCAACTAGGCTGCTTGCAGATTGGCCGAAGCGCTCGCTTCGCGGCCCAGGTTCACCGTGCCCAGCATTTCGCCTTCGGGGCCGTAGAATTGCAGCAGCTTGACGCTGATCATCCACATGGCGAAGAATTCGCCTGCCCGATACGAGCGGCCGTAATACGTGCCGTCGCGGACGATCACGGTTTCGCGCATGTCTTCCCGTTGGGCCGCATCCACGCCTAAGTGCGCGAAAGCATCCAGAACCACCTGGCGGATTTCCTGCGGTGCATGTCGGGCGTCCATGGTCACCCCTCCTTGGGCAAACAAAGGGCGGGCAGGTCAAGCTGCGTGGCAGGCTGGGCAATTCACCCAGCCATTAGCCTGACCGATCGTTCTAATGGCCTGCGCGGGCCGGGCGTCCTCCCGGCACCAGCCGCCTGGCCGGCTCGTGCGCCTGCAATCGATGCAGGCACTTTCTCCCGGGTAAAGCATCGTGTACGAGCGACGCCTTTCTTGCTGCAATCTGGACCAGACGACAGGCTTTGCCTAATGGGTAGCCGCCTTCGGCTGGTTGTACCAATTGTCAGGCTTGCGCCGATTGCAGCGACGGCCCGTCGGCAGCCACGGTGGCTGCGGGGCCAATTTTCGCTTGCGGGCCAAGAACGTCAAGGGCCTCCAGCCGAGAGATCAGTTCGGCCTCGGCCTGTTCCGTCAGATTCGCCAACGGAAGCCGCACTGGCCCGCAATCCACCCCCAGTAGCCGTAGCGCCACCTTCGAAGCCGCCGGGAAGCCGTACGCCGAAAGTGTGCGGACCAGTTCCACCGATTTGCGCTGAAGCCGCCGCGCGGTCGCCTGTTCGCCAGCCTGCCAGGCCTGGAGCATCTGGCGATACAGCGGAGTTGCAAAGTTGTAGGTGCTGCCAACGGCCGACTCAATGCCAAGCGCCACGGCAGCCAGCAACATCTCATCGCTGCCGAAGAAGATTTCTAGCTCTTCGCCGGCCACGGTCAGGCACTCTTGAAGCTGTACCAGGTCGTTGCTGCTGTACTTGAGGCCAGCCAGGTTCGGAATTCGCTGCCGCGCCTGTTCGAGGATCTCCGGCATGCTGTGTGTCAGGCCGGTCATCGACGGAATGTGGTAATAGTAGAACGGCAGATCGGCCGCCGCTCCGGCAATCGCCGCGCAGCATCCCACCAGTTCGGCCACGCCCGGTGGTTTGAAGTACATGGGCGCCAGGGCCGAAATGCCGTCGCACCCGATCTGTGCCGCATGCTTGGCTAAGGCCACGGCGTCGGCCAGGCAGTTATGCCCCACGTGGATGATCACCCGCAGCGGTGTTCCGGCGGCCGCATCGACCCAGCGCGTGGCCAACTGCATTCGCTCATCGACGGTGAGGGAGTGGGATTCGCCGGTGGTGCCCGCTACAAAGACGCCGGCCACGCCGGCCCGCTGTAACAACTCGGCCTGGGCAGCGACGGCTTCGAGGTGCAACCGCCCATCGGTATAAAACGGCGTGTGAACCGCCGCAATCAGGCCGCGATAGCGATCTGCCATGGTCATCCTCGCTGCACGGGAGTGCGTGGGAGTAAACGAAAACGCTAAAACCAGCCTGGCCGTCTGCCAGCCAGCCCCACCGCCATCCAAGCGACAGCACCGGCGGCAACCTTCATCATGCCGCGAGCGTGATTCGGGCGAAATACTTACTGGCCCTACTCGCCCACTGCGGCAGGCTTCCAACACCTGCGAAAACCGCACCAGACGGCACGATTGATACTATTTACCGCACGCAACGATTGAAAGCGATAACGCTCGCTCCGGATCCCTTAGCGATAGGCGCGAGCCATGCGGCTGGAAAGGTAATTGCTGAGCACCAGGTCCAGCGGCTGATCGGTGGGCATCAACACGTAGTCGCCGCCGACTTCCAGGCAGGCCCGCCGCACTTCCTCTTGGTACTTTCCAAACTGCTCGAGATACGCCTTGCGCAGCGCGCGGGCGTCGACGGAAACATTGGGCAGGCCTTCCAGCCCCAAGAACAGCGACGGTTGCCGGAACGGAAACTCCAGTTCGTCGCGGTCCAGCACATGAAACAGCACCACATCGTGCCGGCGGTGCCGCAGATGCTTCAATCCGGCGGCCAGGGCGGCCACGTCGTCGAACAGGTCGCTGAACACCAGCACCACGCCCCGCTTGGTGAACCGCTCGGCCAGGTGATGCAGGATGGCACCCGCCGTCGTTTTGCCTTGGGGCTGGGTTTGCTCCAGCAGGTGCACCAGTTCCTTGAAGTGGCTGGGCGTGCTCGCCGGTCGCACGATCGACCGCACTTCGCGGTCAAACGTCACCAGGCCCGCGCTGTCCTGGTGACGAATCACCAGGTACGCCAGGCTTGCAGCCGCGGTCTTGGCGTATTCCAGCTTGGAGAGCGCCGCCTGTTCGCCCTGGTAGAGCATGCTCTCGCTGGCGTCCAAGAGCACGTACGCCACAAGGTTGGTTTCCTGCTCGTACTGCTTGAGATAGATCTTGTCCGAGCGGCCGTACACCTTCCAGTCGACGTAGCGCAGATCGTCGCCGGGCACGTACTCGCGATGCTGCGCAAACTCGATGGAAAAGCCGTGATAAGGACTGCGATGCAACCCCGACACGTACCCTTCGACCACGTGCCGTGCCCGCAGTTCCAAGCCCGACAGCTTAGCCAGCGTCCGCGGATCGAAATAGCTCGGGGAGTTCTCCACGGTCGGCTGCATCCTCGGGGGTGATGGGGATGATGTCTGCCAGACGCTGCACGATGTCGTCGGGTTTGACGCTATCAGCCTCGGCGTTGAAGTTGGTCATGATGCGGTGCCGCAGCACCGGCTGGGCGACGGCCAGCACGTCGTCGCTGCTGGCATAGTACCGGCCGTGCAGCACGGCCCGGGCCTTGGCTCCCAGCACCAGGTACTGGCTCGCCCGCGGCCCCGCGCCCCAGCGGACGTAATTGCGCACGAAGTCGGGAGCATCGGGCTGGTCGGGCCGCGAACGCCGCGCAAACTGGAGCGCGTACCGCGCCACGTGATCGGCCACCGGCACCCGCCGCACGATCTTCTGCAAAGCCAGAATTTCATTGGCCCCCAGCGTCGGTTGGATCGTCGCTTCGACATCGGCCGTGGTCTGCTTGACGATCTGCAATTCTTCTTCTTCGCTGGGATAATCGATCCGTACGTTGAACATGAAGCGGTCAAGCTGCGCCTCGGGCAGGGGATAGGTGCCTTCCTGCTCGATCGGATTTTGCGTGGCCAGCACAAAGAACGGTTCGGCCAGCTTGTGCTTGTCGCCGCCCACCGTTACCTGGTGCTCTTGCATCGCTTCCAGCAGTGCCGCCTGGGTCTTGGGCGGAGTGCGATTGATCTCGTCGGCCAGGATGATGTTGCCGAAGATCGGCCCAGGCAAAAACTTGAACTCCCGCACGCCGCTTTGGCGGTCTTCCTGAATCACCTCGGTGCCGGTAATGTCCGAGGGCATCAAGTCGGGCGTGAACTGGATTCGGCTGAACTTCAGGTTGAGCGCATCGGCCAGGCTGCGGATCATCAGCGTCTTGGCTAGCCCAGGCACGCCAACCAGCAGGCAATGCCCCCGCGCGAACAGGCCGATCAGGATCTGCTCGATCACGGCCTCCTGGCCGACGATCACCTTGCTCAACTCGGCCACGATCCGGCCATACGCTTCGTGAAGTTGCCGTACGGCTTGGACGTCGTCTGGGGGTACGGTCATGAAGGTGCTCAAGCAGGAAGTTGGAAAGCTGGCGGACGATGAGC